>Ga0272449_1005247_pt1 | contig 10198 bp, 7 predicted proteins | sample YNPCB0241_FD_198679 | JGI IMG/M metagenome (GOLD analysis project Ga0272449, IMG submission 198679) | Hot spring sediment microbial communities from Yellowstone National Park, WY, United States - YNP-CB-024-1 | ecosystem: Environmental > Aquatic > Thermal springs > Hot (42-90C) > Sediment...
AAATTGTGCTGAACCGGGGAGACCCGGTGGCCGGAGAGTTAGGGCCTGGGTTGGCGGCCCTTCTGGCTCCGGAGGAAACGGCCATTATTTTGGGCGAAATTTAGGTAACTACCTACCAGGGAGCCCCGGGCAAGCGCTATCAAAGACGCGGCGAAGGCATGCCCCTGTAGCGCAGGCCGCCAGGCCTGTATTCGCAGGCTAAAGCCTACGCTACATTATCTGCAAACGATTCAGGGTAGGTAATTACGGAATCTTGTAAACTACCTACCAGGGAGCCCCGGGCAAGCGCTATCAAAGACGCGGCGAAGGCATGCCCCTGTAGCGCAGGCCGCCAGGCCTGTATTCGCAGGCTAAAGCCTACGCTACATTATCTGCAAACGATTCAGGGTAGGTAATTACGGAATCTTTCAAATTTCGCGTCTTTCGCGCCTTTCGTGAATCCCCATGATCCACACCGAACACCTCACCAAACGATTTGATGACTTCACCGCTGTGGACAGGGTCAACCTGACCGTCCAGCCGGGACGGATTCTGGCTCTCCTGGGTCCCAACGGGGCCGGGAAGACCACTACGGTGCGCATGCTGGCAGCCATCCTGATGCCCACGGAGGGCCGGGCAGTGGTCGCCGGGTACGATACCCGCCAGGACCCTATTGCCGTCCGCCGGTCGGTGGGGCTCCTGACCGAACAGCCGGGGCTCTACCTGCGGATGTACGGGGGGGAGTATCTGGAGTTTTTCGGCCGACTTTACGGCCTGGACCCCCACACCTGCCAGCGACGGGCCCGGGAGTGGCTGGACCGGTTCGCCATGCCCGAGGCGTGGGACCGGCGCATCGGGGAATACTCCAAAGGGATGCGTCAGAAACTGGCGCTGGTGCGCGCGCTGCTCCACGACCCACCCGTCCTCCTACTGGACGAGCCCACCTCGGCAATGGACCCCCATAGCGCCAAACTGGTACGGGATGCCATCCTCTCCCTGCGGGATGAGCGGCGCACCATCCTGGTCTGCACCCATAACCTGACGGAGGCGGAAGTGATCGCGGACGAGATTGCCATCATCCGGCGGGGGCAGATTGTGGCTATGGGGACACCGGCGGAGTTGAAGTGGCAGTTGCTGGGACCCCCGTTGATGGAACTCCGCCTGGCCGCGTCCACCGATGGGGCCCGTCCCCTGGTTGCCTGCTGGGCCCCGGTCGTGGAGGAAGGGCCCAACTGGATCCGCTACCGGGCCGAGGCGCCGGAGGCGGTCAACCCGGCCATTCTGCGCTCCCTGGCAGAGGCCAACATCCCGGTGGTGACCCTCAGCGAGGTCCCCCGTAGTCTGGAAGCGGTCTATTTGCGGGTGGTGGAAGGATGAGCGGAATAGAGATGAGCAGAATGGAAGTGGTGCGCAGGCCTGTCCGGACCCTCTGGATGCAACAGGTCTGGCATCTCATGTGGCGGGAACTGCGGGATTACCTGCGGGATTGGCGCATTCTTTTCCCTATTTTCACCCTGACGCTTCTCTTCCCCCTGGTGATGCGCTTTGTGACGGGGCGTCTGGAGAGCTCCTTCTACGAGCGCTGGGGAGCCGAAGGGGTAACCATTCGCCTTCTTCCTCTGATGCTCCTGCTGGTGGGGTTTGTCCCCATCTCCATATCGCTGGTCATCGCGCTGGAGGCCTTCGTGGGGGAGAAGGAGCGCATGAGTTTGGAGCCGCTCCTGGCGACGCCCCTCTCTGACCTGCAACTGTATCTGGGGAAGATGATCGCTGCACTCCTCCTCCCGTTGATGGCTGGTATTGTCGGCATCGCTTTCTATCTGCTCATCCTGCCCATAGAAGCGCGCCCGGAACCGATGACCCTGCTGCAGGTCATCCTCCTGACTCTGGGGAAAGCGCTGGTGATGGTCTCCGGCGCAGTCATCATCTCCAGCCAGACCACCAGCGTCCGGGCGGCCAACCTCCTGGCCAGTTTTGTCATCATCCCGATGACCCTGCTCATCCAGCAAGAGAGCCTCATCATCCTTCAGGGAAGTAAACAGGTTCTGTGGGACATCCTGCTTTTCCTGCTGGTGGCGAATGTGATGCTGGTCCGGATGGGCATCCGGCTCTTCAACCGGGAGGAGTTGCTGGGGCGGGAGATTGACGAACTGAACCTGCGCAATGCCTGGCGGATGTTCCGGCAGTATTTTGTGTGGGAACGGTGGTTTTTTGGGCGGCCACCGGATCAGTTGCCCCGCTCCCTGCGCTGGCTGAGCACCTGGACCGGGCTGTACCTGCGGGAAGTCCCCCGGATTCTGGCCCGCTCCTACCTGGCTTTTGCTCTGGTCCTGGTCTCCCTGGCCGGTGCGATCTGGGTGGGATGGGAAATCGCCATCCGCTTTCGCATCCCGGCCGAATATATCCCGCTGGACCAGGTGACCGAAGATATATTCCGTCAGGCCTCTGCTATTTCCTGGCTGCCGCCCTTAACCCCCTGGGGCATTCTCCAGCATAACCTTCGCACCCTCACCCTGGCCGCCATTCTGGGGACGTTCTCGTTCGGGTCGCTGGCGGCCATCCTGCTGATGGCTCCCGTTGCCATCATCGCCTACGCCACCTGCCAGGTTGCCTGGGCGGGGTATGACCCGCTGACGTTTGTGTTGACCTTTATCGCACCTCACGGTGTGCTGGAGATGCCCGCTGCTGTCATCGCCACCGCGCTGGCGGTGCGCCTGGGTGCGACCTTCATTGCCCCGCCCCGGGGGATGACAGTGGGGGAGGGATGGATGCAGGCCCTGGCGGACTTTGTGAAAGTCTTTGTGGCGGTTGTCATCCCTCTGCTGGCCCTGGCGGCGGCCATAGAATCCTTCCTCACGCCCACCATTGTGCTGGCAGTGTACGCTCGCTGAGCGCCCCCGATGGAAGATGCCGGGGATGTGTCCCAGAATTGTCGGGCAACCTCGCGGCGAGGTTTCGCGGGGTCCTTGACCCCTTTCCTCAAGTCTGGACTTTTCGCCCTCGGAGATAAAGGAAATATATTTTTCATTGCGGCGGCTTCGCCGCCGCAATGAAAAATATATTCTGTTTATTCCCATCGGCTCGCCAGCGGACTGAATCGGATGCTCCCGACAAAATTGGGACACACCCCACACCCGATGCCGGCTGGCCGAGGGACGGCGCGAATCCTTGAGGAACCTGTATGATGCGCTTCCTCTCTCTGCCTCTGAAGGAAAGATTGTGGCTGCTGCTGGGCCTTCTGCTGTCCCTTCTGGTCCGCTGTGCTGTCGGCCCCCGGACCGTGACGCCATCCCCGACACCAGTGGGTCCTGCTCTTCCCTCCTACCGGGCCACCCCTCAGGGCGTCTTCCGGGGCGACGAACCGGTGCCCCTCTACGGTATCAACTGGTTCGGCCTGGAGACCGCCGACCGGGCTCCCCACGGCCTCTGGACCGGCCGGACGGTGGCGGACTTTCTGGCCCAGATGCGGGAGTTGAGGTTCACCGCGCTCCGGCTGCCCCTCTCCCCGCAGGTCCTGACTCCGGGGCAGCCCACTCCTTCCTGGGCCCGCAGTGCGGGGTACCCTGCCGACGCACACGAGGGGCTCCGGTATTTCCTGAGCGAGACGGAGAAGGCGGGCCGGTACGTCCTGCTGGACTTCCATACCTACGACCCCAGCCTCATCGGTGGCGCCCTTCCGGGCAGGCCCTTCGGGGGCGGATACACCCGGGCAGACTGGCTGGCGGACCTGCGCCGGATGGCCGAACTCTCCCTGGAGTTCCCCAACGTCTTCGGGATTGACCTCTGCAACGAGCCCCACGCGCTGACCTGGCGGCAGTGGAAGGGACTGGCGCGGGAGGGGGCGGAGGCCGTCCTTTCGGTCAATCCCGCCGTTCTGGTGATTGTGGAGGGCGTGGGCAACGCGTCGTCCAGCGGTGGCTGGCCCGCGTTCTGGGGGGAGAACATGGCCGACCGGGACGTGGAGGTGGCCCCCGAACTTCCCGAGCGCATCCTCTACCTTCCCCACGCCTACGGCCCCAGCGTCTACCGCCAGCCCTACTTTGATGCCCCGGATTTCCCGGCCAACATGCCCGCGATCTGGGAGGCCCACTTCGGCTGGATGGCGGGGAAGTACCCCCTGGGCATTGGCGAGTTCGGCGGGCGATATGAGGGGGACGACCGGGTCTGGCAGGACGCCTTCGCGGACTACCTGCTGGCGAAGGGTATCCGCGTGTGGTTCTACTGGGCCCTCAACCCCAACTCCGGCGACACCGGCGGGATTCTCCTGGACGACTGGAAGACCGTCCACGAGGAGAAGATGGCGCTGCTGCGGAGGTTGATGGAGAGGAAAGAATGAAAAAACCACGAGGACACGAAGGAACACAGCGATGCGCTTGACAAATTCACCGTTCTATGCTATAAAATAGCCAACAACCGATACCCTCAAAGACGAGGATCAGGAAAAGTAGGCATCGTAGCGGGGTTCCAGAGAGTCGGGCCGTTGGCTGGAAGCCCGATACCAGCGCCGATGCCGAATGGGCCTGGGAGTCGCCCGCCGAACCCCCGCGCCGCGGGGCAGTAGTCCGGGCCGGAGTCGCCACCGTTATCCGGGCTGAGGGTATGGGCCCGACCGCGCGGTCGGCGCCGTACCCGCGAAGGAGTGAGGGCTGGCTTTCCCCAAAACGCGCCGTCACCGGCGCGTTTTTGTTTCCGGGAAGGCCCCTCAGCGGGGTGGCACCACGGGGAAAAACGCCCGTCCCGGCAACGGGACGGGCGTTTTTTAATGAGCGCTGACTGAAGTCAGCCTTTGGGGGCCGCAGGCCTCTGGTCGGCCTTCGCCGACCGACTCCCTCAATGCAGGTGTGCTGGTTGTCGGCGAAGGCCGAGAACCAGCACACAGTTGCCCGGGGAGGACAATTGCAAAACCAATCCACCATCCACCAATTTACCATAAAGGAGGTGCAAGATGACCGAACAGACCCACTTCTTACTCTCTCAGGACCGCCTGCCGAAGGCCTGGTACAACATCGTCGCTGACCTGCCCTTTGAGGTCCCGCCACTCCTGCATCCGGTGACCCACGAGCCCACTCGCCTCCCGCCGCCCCTCTTCTGCGACGCGCTGATAGAACAGGAGGAGACGCGGGAGCGGTACGTGGAGATTCCGGAGCCGGTGCGGGAGGTCTACCGGCTCTGGCGGCCCACCCCCCTGGTCCGGGCCCGACGGCTGGAGCGGGCGCTGGACACTCCGGCTCACATCTACTACAAGTATGAAGGGGCCAGCCCGCCGGGGAGCCACAAGCCCAACACCGCCGTCGCCCAGGCCTTCTACAGCAAGGAGGCCGGGGTGAAGCGCCTGGTCACCGAGACGGGCGCCGGGCAGTGGGGGAGCGCCCTCGCCTTCGCCTGCAACCTCTTCGGGATGGAGTGCGGTGTCTACATGGTGAAGGTCAGTTACTACCAGAAGCCCTACCGTCGGGTGCTGATGGAGGCGTGGGGCGCGCGGGTCGTCCCCAGCCCCAGCCCGGAGACCCGCGCGGGGCAGTCCATCTTGGAGCGGAACCCCGACTCGCCGGGCAGTCTGGGCATCGCCATCAGCGAAGCGGTGGAGGTCGCCGCCACCCACGACGATACCAAGTACTCCCTGGGCAGCGTCCTCAACCACGTCCTGCTCCACCAGACGATCATCGGCGAGGAGGCGCGGCTCCAGATGGAGATGGCGGGGGAGTCCCCCGACGTGGTCATCGGCTGCGTGGGGGGCGGGAGCAATTTCGCTGGACTGGCCTTCCCCTTCCTGCGCGACCGTCTCCAGAACGGCACGTCCACCCGCTTTGTGGCCGTGGAGCCCACAGCCTGCCCCAGCATGACCCGTGGGGTCTATGCCTACGACTACGGCGACACAGCTCACCTGGCCCCCATCGCCAAGATGGACACCCTGGGGCACACCTTCATCCCGGCGGGCATCCATGCCGGAGGACTCCGCTACCACGGCATGGCCCCCCTGGTCTCCGCGTTGCACCGGCACGGCTACATTGAGCCCGTCGCCTATCCCCAACTGGCGGTCTTTGAGGCGGCGGTCCTGTTTGCCCGCACGGAGGGGTTCATCCCTGCGCCGGAGACGGCCCATGCCATCCGCGCGGTGATAGACGAGGCGCTGGCCGCGCGTGAGGCGGGGGAGAAGCGGGTGATCCTCTTCAACTTCAGCGGGCACGGGCACTTTGATATGGGGGCCTATGAGAGTTATTTCGCCGGGAAACTGGAGAACTACGAGTACCCGGCGGAGAAGGTGCTGGAGGCGCTGAAGGACCTGCCAGTGGTGGAGAAATGATGGAGGGGTTGTGTTGCGGCGGCTTTGCCGCCGCAACACAAACTGACTTCAGAGGGCATCGGCTCAGGAATTGGGATCGCACTCTCCGTTGAAGTAATCCCAGACGTCGCACACCTTGCCATTAGGGAAAGTGCAGGTTCCCTCTTCCTTCTCTGCACCCGCGTTTCCGGTAACGGTGTATGTGCCGCCTGTAATCAGGCAGTAGCGAGCGGCGGGCGTAGAGGCATTGGCGACCGGGACACCCCCAACCGGACATTCGCCCCGGAACAGGGCCCATTCCTCACATTCCATCCCCTCGCTGAAGACGCATACTCCGTATTCCCCCCCGTCTCCCCGCTTCTGGATAGACAGGGTGCCGCCCTGCCGGATACAATTCTCCGAAGCAGGGTTGGCGATCCCCAAGGAAGTTTCCGAATCTGGTGTGGGGGCTGAGATCGGTGTGGATGGACGGCATGCGCACAGAGACAGCGTAAGCAGGACGACAATCGCTACTCGCATATGGGACTCCTTTCTTTGAGAGTTAGGATGGTTGATACATCTGTTAGACGAACATGGGCGGTTCGCAGTTCCATATAAAATAGAAACATCACCGTGGTCCACAGATGGACCACGGTGATGTTTCCGTTGCCCCGGAGAGGACTCGAACCTCCACGCCCTGTCGGGCACAGGCCCTCAACCTGCTGCGTATGCCTGTTCCGCCACCGGGGCTGGCGAGTATATTATACTCCGATGCGGTAACTTGTCAAACGGTGGATTGGGCTGGTCAGGATGAATCTGCACCCAGCAGACCAGCCAGGCGCGGGGGCACTCTGGCGACGACCCGCAGCCCGCGCGCGGTGGGGTTTTGCGACTCCACGACCCCCTGCTCACGAATCAACCGGAGCAGGTCGCCCCGGTCAAAGGGAAGCAGCACATCCACCAGCACCAGGTCTTTCTTCAGGACGCTTTCTACCTTCTCCAGCAAGTCCGGGAGCCCGTCCCCTCGCAGGGCGGAGATCAGCACCGGGTTGGGCAACTCCGAGGCCAGGGTCAGGGCTTCTTCCGGGTCTGCCAGCCGGTCCACCTTATTCAACGCGGTCACCATCGGCTTCCCCGCCGCTCCAATGGCCTCCAGCGTCTCCAGGACCGCCTCGGCCTGGCGCCGGGCCTGGGGATGGGTGGCATCCAGGACATGAAGCAGCAGGTCGGATTCTGTCACCTCCTCCAGCGTGGCCCGGAAGGCGGCGACCAGATGGGTGGGGAGTTTCTGGATAAATCCGACGGTGTCAGTGAACAGGACGGTTCGCCCGCCGGGCAGGCGCACCCGCCGGGTGGTCGGGTCCAGGGTGGCGAACAGTTTGTCCTCCACCAGGACTCCGGCGTCGGAGAGAGCGTTCAGGAGGGTGGACTTTCCGGCGTTGGTGTAGCCGACAATGGAGACGACCGGGATGCCCTCCCGGCGCCGCCGGGCGCGGTAGCGGCTGCGGTGGGCCCGCACTTCCTCCAGTTCGGCCTTCAGGTGAGCGATTCGCCGCCGGATGACCCGGCGGTCGGTCTCCAACTGGGTCTCGCCGGGGCCGCGCACGCCCACGCCTCCTGTCGCGCCGCCGGCCCGCCCACCGACCTGCCGGGCCAGGTGAGTCCAGGCCCGGGTCAGACGGGGCAGACGGTATTCGTACTGAGCCAGTTCCACCTGCAGCGCGCCCTCGCGCGTCTGGGCGTGCTGGGCGAAAATGTCCAGAATCAGCGCCGTGCGGTCCAGTACCTTCACCCCGTCCCCCAGCGCTTTCTCCAGTTCCCGCTGATGCCGGGGGGAGAGTTCGTCGTCAAAAATGACCACATTGGCGGCGGTCTCCGCCACCCGTTCCACCAGTTCCTCCACCTTGCCCGGGCCAATAAACGTGGCCGGGTTGGGCCGTTCCAGCCGCTGGGTGACCTGCCCCACGACTTCCAGGCCCGCGGTCCGGGCCAGTTGGGCCAGTTCCTCCAGCGACGCCTCTACGGGCCAGGCGCCGTCGGGGGAATCGTCTGGCGTCTTCCAGTCCACGCCGACCAGAATGGCCCGCTCGCGGACAGGGCCGGTTGGTTCAACGGGTCTGGCGATGGTCCACCTCCTGCGAAGAGTCCGGTTACAGGCGGACGCTCAGCGACGGGGCGCATGAAAGCAGTAGCCCACCTTTCGTACTGTGGTTAAGTGCCGGGGATGTCGGGGATCCTCCTCTATGGCTTTCCGCAGCCAGTGGACGTGGACCTCCAGCGTGCGGGTATCGTCCAGGTAGTCGGTTTCCCAGACTTCTTTCATCAAAAAGGCGCGGGTCAGGACCCGCCCGGGGTGCCGCATGAAGACTTCCAGCAGCCGGGCCTGGCGGGGAGTCAGACGGTGTTCCTCACCCTTCCGGATGACCACCCGCCGCTGAAGGTCCAGGGTCAACTCTCCGGCTCTCAGCAGGTGATTGCCAGGTGGGGAAAGCAACCGCTTTACCCGATTGAGCAGTTTGCGCGCCGTGGGTGTCCCGCGCAGAACGGTCACGCCGGGGTAGTGGGGCCGCTTCTGGTCCTCCGGGACGATCAGCAGAATGGGGATGTGGTTCTCGCTGGCACTCAGCGCTTCACAGAGCCGCAATCCATTAAAGCGCAGGCAACGGGTGTCCACGACCAGCAGGTCCGGAGGGTCGGTTTCCAGTGCCAGAGAAGTGGCGCGCAGGGTATGCACCCGGTCTACCTGAAAACCTTGCTTCTCCAGGACCGGCGCGCAGGACGTCCGGGCCGTTCGCTCCCCCTCTACGAGCAAGATATGACCTTCCATACTCCCTGCTCCGGTTGATCAGGGCGGTTGACCACATCAATCGCGGGCGGTCGCTGCGGGCGCCACAGGTCCAGTGGGAGATGACGAAGCGACTTCATTATACTCCAACTGGGGGAGAAGGCAAGAGGCCCGCTGGTGGACCATTGGGCTGATGGAGCAAAGGCCTGCGATTGTGACCAGATTTCTCTGTTGGAGGGTTTTCAGGTATAATTCAGACGCGAGTGGCCTGTGGAGGTTTGAGATGGCCAGCGTGGCGCAGGAGTATCGTGGCGCAGGATTTATCCTGCGATGGGCAGATGGACAGGATAAATCCTGTGCTACAGGCGTGGCGCAGGATTTATCCTGCGATGGGCAGATGGACAGGATAAATCCTGTGCTACAGGCGTGGCGCAGGATTGTCCTGCGATGGGCAGATAGACAGGATAAATCCTGTGCTACAGGCGTGGCGCAGGATTGTCCTGCGATGGGCAGATAGACAGGATAAATCCTGTGCTACAGGCGTGGCGCAGGATTGTCCTGCGATGGGCAGATGGACAGGATAAATCCTGTGCTACAGGCGTGGCGCAGGATTGTCCTGCGATGGGCAGATGGACAGGATAAATCCTGTGCTACAGGCGTGGCGCCGGATTTATCCTGCGATGGGCAGGTGGACAGGATAAATCCTGTGCTACAGGCGTGGCGCCGGATTTATCCTGCGATGGGCAGGTGGACAGGATAAATCCTGTGCTACAGGCGTGGCGCCGGATTTATCCTGCGATGGGCAGAGACAGGATAAATCCCGTGCTACAGGCGTGGCGCCGGATTTATCCTGCGATGGGCAGGTGGACAGGAGAAATCCTGTGCTACAGGCGTGGCGTAGGATTTATCCTGCAACGAGCAGGGGAACAGGATAAATCCTGTGCTACAGGGTTTTCTGGAATTCTCTTCAGGAGACACGCCGTTTATGCAACCCCTGTTGCTTCTTCGCGACCGACTGGCCCAGGCCGTAGCCCTGGGCAAAGGAGAGGACTTTCCCTACGCCGTCCCCGGCCTCTGGGCGGACCCCGCCGGTCCGCCGACCCGCCGGGCCGTCAACCCCTACCGGTTCTACCTGGAGCGGGTGGAGGAAATCCTGCATCAGCCGCCAGCGC
>Ga0272449_1005248_pt1 | contig 10198 bp, 8 predicted proteins | sample YNPCB0241_FD_198679 | JGI IMG/M metagenome (GOLD analysis project Ga0272449, IMG submission 198679) | Hot spring sediment microbial communities from Yellowstone National Park, WY, United States - YNP-CB-024-1 | ecosystem: Environmental > Aquatic > Thermal springs > Hot (42-90C) > Sediment...
GGATGGATAAAATTTGCAAGTCCATGACAAGCTGGAGAATATGCAGGATGTCAGCAAGATCGTTCGTCTTACAGGGAAAGATGTTTTGGGAAATTTGGCAGTTCTGAGATAGCTTTGGGGATTTGGAAAGGCGTTTCCATACTCTGAAAAATGCCCGCTAAGAGGAAAGCTTCCTCTTATGCTCGAGTCTTCGGCCTTTGGCAACGCGGGTGATTTTCGCCAGAACTGCTTGTCGTGATTCCCGACTGGTTAAGTTGAAAAAAATTGCCCCACGTACCCGGTTCCTTCTTCCCTTTAGGCCCGGCAAGCTCCAAGCCCCAGGATTTGCCGGGTTGTTGTAATACTCGTACAGAATAGCCGGCCAGGACAGGTAAAGACTGCCCGGGCTGAAGGCTAGAAAAGGAAGGTAGGCATCCCAGACTCGCTCGTTCTCGGTAGGTGAGTGTACTCTCTTGTCCACTTTCCGCAAAGGCGGCAGGGAGGTTCGGGGAAAGTAGGACATCCTTTTGGGATTGGGGCCCTTGTAGCAGAGGGGGGTTGAAGGAGCGGATCCTGGAGGCCAGGTGCTGCCTCTGAGCTCCAAAAGGGAAAAACCGAGGTGGTCCGAAAGCCTTCCAAATGGATTTTTCACCGATTGCGTATGCACCGGATCAAGAATTAATGGAAATCAACAAGTTCCCGGGCCGTACTCACACGTCGCTTCTTGCAAATTTTTTTTGGCTAATCGGGTGTTCGCGGAAAAGTCTCTGCCTTCGGGCAATGGGTTTTCAAAGCGGTTGCCGAAGGGGGCCGAAGACATCGCGGAGAAAATCCGGAAATTTGTAGCCCTTTGGGACTCACCTAACCGAATCCAATATCAAGGAGCACCATTTCCCGCTCGAGGGCATGGCCGGGGTGAGGTGGCTCTTGGGGCTGATAACCAGTGCCCCTTCCCCCAACCTCGCTCGAACTTCACGATGTCCCAAAATGTCGGAGGAGTTTCCCTCGGTATTCTTCCGACATTTGCTGGCGGAGGGGCAAGGCTCCGGATAACGGAAGCCGATGAAAAAATCGAGGGATACCTGCCGAAAGTTCCGAAGGGGCAAAGGCAATAAAGCTGAAAAAAAACACCGATGGCAACTTTGTGATGTAATGTTTCCCTCCTAGCCGGTTCACGCCAAAAGTTCCTACCTTGGATGGATAAGTGTATTGCCAGTCGGGCTGATTTGGCGTAATCGGTGGCGGAGTCAAGCAATCGCCCCTTGACAGGGGATTCAACGGAGTGGAAACCGACCCAAACAGGAGGTAAGGCATGCGACGTTTGGCAATTGGGTTTTTGGGCCTGTGTGCCCTTGTGGCAATAGGGGGCATGGTCCTTGCTAGCAACCAAGAAATCGCGGATCGTATAGCCGCCAACTTGCGTAGTAGCGGCGAATTGCGAAATTATCGCATTGGGATTCGAGTGGAAGATGGCACCGCTGTATTGGAAGGCACAGTGGCAAGCCTCGAACAAATGAACACCGCCTTACGAATTGCCGCCCGAACGGAGGGTGTTACACGGGTGGTAAATCGGCTAACAATCGGAACGGTCGAAACCGTTGGCCAGTCCCAGCAGGCTAGCGAGCCTCCCGTAGCTTCGGGCGTAACCCCTGTGGGGGCGGTCGCGAGCATTCAAAAAAGTGCCTCCAACGAAACCGGAACAAACCTGAGGGTAATTCCGGTGGCCTCTCCCGATACAGCCCCTGCCCTCCTGGTACCGCCCACGGCTTCCGCAGAGTTGAGGGCTAGCCCCCAGGTAGAAAGAATGTCTGCGGCCAGCGGGCAAGCAACATCGCAACCTCAGGTGGTTTTGGTACCTACGGCGGCAGCCTATGGAAATCGGCCCCTGCCCATTGCATATGTTCAGGGAACTCCCAATCCGGCCGGCGGTTATGTGATGCCTATGGCCGCGGGATCCGCTCCGATGGTTTACAATCAGCCTTACCTGCCCAACTATGCTTGGCCAAGCTATGCCCCTTATCCTAACTATGCGACGTTGACCTATCCCCGCCAGTATTCTCCGACAGCTTGGCCCTACATTGGGCCGTTCTACCCCTATCCTCAGGTACCCCTCGGATGGCGGCGAGTGTCGCTGGAATGGCATGATGGCTGGTGGTGGCTGGACTTTGACGACGGTTCCCGGTCGAAGGGGTTAATTTCCGGTTTGTTGCATCCTCTCCGTTAACGGCCAAACGCCGCATCCACGGCGGATCGCCCCGCCGAACCTCCTGGTCAGATGCTAGGAGTCGCATCCCTGTAAAACCTCACGGCTTCTAGGGATGCCAAGAAAATGGGGGCCCCACCACTTAAAGCTGGTCAGGGGCCCCCAACCATTTTGGAGACCACTCAGACGCACACATGGACCAGATAAATACAAGTTTCGTGTCCTCCGGAACGGGCAAAGATAGAACCTCACCAGCCGATGTCGTTCCCCTTCTTTTGAGCCCTTGGAGCCGGACCGCCATCCACCCCTCTAGCCGAGATTAAACGCTTTTTTCCACCTGAAAAGGCTCGGGAATCCAACCGCCGGGTTGCTCTTCAGAATTTCCTGTTTACTTTCCCATCCTGCTGCAAAACTAACCGAGGATTCCCCAGTCAGAAAAAGGCTTATCTTCCTATGCGAAGGATCAGCCGAAGCCACTCTTGACCTTCCTGGAAAACTCGATCCGGAAGCTTAGGAAACAGTGCCCCGACCCACCTCGCCCTTTGGGGCGGATTTCCGGTCGAGAAACCGGAGCAACGTAAATTTCCAGTACTTCACCGGGTGAGGTTCCCCGAACCTGAGTCCAATTCCAACCACCTACTTCTGCGGAAAGTCCAGCAATAAATCTTTCCAGTTGCCGCCTGTGAGGGATCTTGCGAGTCTTTGCTTTTCAAAACTTCGATCTTAGTAGCACCATCGAGTCGGGTATGAAAAACGGTAATCCCTGCTCGCCGATAGGCAATCACTACATCCGCCCGAAACCATTGCCGACTGCCGCTTATGACCACTGCAGAGGGACAGGCCCATTCCACGATGCCTGCCAGGTCACTCGAGCGACTGCCGTGGTGCGGAGCAAGCACCACATCGCAAGGGATGGGAGGTCGGGCAAACAAGTGATCGGTTCCCGGAGCTTCGAGATCTCCTGTCAGAAGAATCCGCTTTCCGGCATATTCTGCGGCGATCACCATACTGCAGGCGTTATCTATCGCGGATTTCCGGGTAGCCCGATCACCAATTTGTGGGGCGGAAGGAGCAGCCAAGACTCGAAGCCGCAGATCTGATCCTTCAACAACAACGGTGTCCCCTTCCCAAAGAACATGGATGGGAATGCCTGCCCAGTTTAGGAAGTCGCGAAGAGCTTGCACTCCCTGCTCGTGTTCCTGATTCGCACCTTCACTGAGAAGATCGCTCTCGAGGAGACTAGCGGGTCTTCTGGGAACTTGAATGCTGCCTGACCAATATAAGGCCGGCAAGGTATGCTGCCAACGCCGGGGAAGGGTGATTGTTCGGCCTTGGGGAAGTTCCCGGGAATCGCCCGTCGGGGAGACCGAAATATCTTCGCCTAATGTCGAGGCTAGTTGCGGCCCTATGAACACCCGCTCTACGGGAAATCGGCGTGCAATTTCCGGAACCAAGTTGTAATGATCCCGATCTCCGTGGGAGAGGATAATGGCCCCAACTTGCCGAACCCCCAAGGACCAAAGGACCTGAGCAACCTGAGGGCCCATCTGGTATGGGGCTCTCATGGAACCTGCATCATACAGAATGGAGGGGCCTTTGGGGGGCTGAAGCACCGTGAGAAGCCCGTGCCCCACTGAAACGAATGTACATCGAAATGCCGATTCCGATGGCTTAACCAGGGGTACGAAGATTCCCACAACAATCCAGCTCAAAAGAAACAGTACCCATCGCCTTTGCTGTCGAAGGAACGGAGTTGCTGCAAGCAGGGCAAGAATTGCGTAAAAACCCATGGTCCACCACATGGGTGGTCCCGCCACCCAAAAGTAGCTGTAAGGTACCCGACGGCTCTCTTGAACGATCCCAGAGAATAGCGATGTGGCCATATCGCAAATCCAAGCAAATGGGCTCGCCGCCATTGGCAGAATCCAGCCGATCATCAGAGCGGCAATGGCTGTTGCGAGAATGATCGTGAGGAGCGGAAGGAGCGGAACAGTTAACACGGGAGCCAGAACAGGGAACACGTGAAATTTGCTCACAAGATACGGACCGACAATGAGCCAGACCCAAATGTTAAGGAGGAAGGCTTTTTGAAGGAGTTGAAGAAACCTTGTCCACATCCGAGCAAGGCGGCCGGGCGGAACAAGAAGCCATCGTGCTGATACCGTACGTTCGACCGCTAAGGGACTTCTCTCATACCACAAAATTGCCACGGTAGCCAAAAAGGTGAGGTGGGTCCCAGGCTGAAATAGTTCTGCAGGATTTATCGCGAGTAGCACAAGTCCACTGGCTCCCAAAAGGTTAAACGAGAGGGCTTGCCGAGCCAAGAGGTACGAGAGGCACCCAAGCAGAACAAGAGTACCGGCACGAATGACCGACGGACGAGTTTCCGCGAGAGTGATGTAAATAAGAATACATGTGGCAATGGTCACTACCACCCATCGCCAGCGATAGAAGAAGAGATTTCCGATCCCGCGGGCAAGGACCGCAAGGAGGCCCACGTGGAGCCCCGAAATAGCCAGAAGGTGAAGAGTGGTTGTCTCGAAAAAAGCCAGCGAAAGCTCAGGATCAATTCCCTCTCGAATTCCGAGGAGAACTGCGGCAGCAATCTCCCTGTGAGCCCCGGAGAGCATTTCCTCTAATTTTCGCGTGTGATACCCACGAATTCGCCCAAGGAGGAGCCGAGGGGAAAAGTACGGTATCCGATCTATCTTCACCACGCAGTTCGGGTGATCTGCCTGCAGAGTTGCCAAACGCCGGTGGGTTCGGCGGAATAGGCCAAAGTCTGTTTCTCCCGGATTAGAGGGAACCGGTGGCCCATACAACTCCCCATAAATTTGCACGACGTCGCCAGCATACAGACCACGGAGCTCACCTTGCACATACAAGGTAACTTGGCCGGTGACTGGCCGCCACCGCCCCCCATCCCGAATCCCAGTTGCCCTTAGGCTCAGGATGGTAGTGGGAAATGGTCGTGGGAGGTCCATCGGATTTGGAGGTGGAGCTGGTTGGATCCGAGGTTCCTCCACCACAATCCCCCGAACACATGCCATCGGATGGGAGGGAGCAGCAAAGAAGCAAATCTCGTCGGCCGGGTAATACCGCCACCAAACGTGGTGATGGGCAGCAAAACAGGAGGCGGTGCTTGCCAATAAGAAGATACTTGCTCCCTCGCTCATTTTGCTTAACCAAAGAGTGAGCCAACCGAGCCAAAAGCTTAACGCAAGAAGGAGCCAAATCTCCAGAGGAAGGGCATTTACCCGGTCTATGTAGATGCCGGCAGAAGCGGCTATGACGATGACCAGCAGCGGAGGAAGATTCTTGTTTCCGGGGAAAGGAAGTCTGTAGTGTGACAACGTCCACGTGATATCAGCCAGCTTTCTCATCCCGCGGCGATCATGGTCGGACAAGGCATTGCTTTTTCCGATAGGTTCGGGTCTGATCAATCTCCACAATCCATGGAGCCAGCTATTTCTGGCCTTGCCACGGACAAGGCTTTGGCTTCCCCTTATTGTGCTCTAACCGTACCATTGGGACGTCTTCTAACGCCCCCGAGTATGTTTTGCAGATTCATGTACCCGGAGGGAGTCTATTTCGACTCGTCAGACCGGCGAAGGATTGATTTTAAAACGTTTCTAGTCTCCATGTCCAGGAAAAGAGAGTACCCCGATTCCTCCGCCAATTGGGGGCTTACGTTATCGGGCCCCTTTTGCTACCACGAACTATCTTCACGTTTCCTTTTGTTTGTAGGAAGAGCAACCGGAAGCTTTTGCCGGTGATTTCCAGGCTGCGATGCGATCTATTGAAGATGTCGCTGATGTGGGTTACTATCATGGGTTTCAGCAAGCTTGGTGTGAAGGGAGTTCGTGACGCCTCGGGCATTCGGTTTTTTGCGAGTCCCTTGCCGCGGGATGCAGAAAGGCTTTTCTCGAAACTTGATGGGAATCGTAGCAGAACGAGCCAGGAGGTTCAGGATGTGGGTTATCAACTTTGGGCATCCATTAACGGAGGATCAACGACGGAAAATAGAGGAACTTTCTGGTCAGCAAATTCACAGAATCATAGATATCCCTTGTCGTTTTAGTCATTCAGTTTCATTCGCGGAGCAGACGGCAGAACTTGTCGATCGAATTCCCATCGATTGGGAAGAGTGGCAGACGAAGCCGATCGTAGTTTGTCCGCCCGGTTTTGCACCCATAGCCTGTTGTCTGGTGGCAGAGCTCCACGGGCGGATGGGGCATTTTCCGACGATAGTTCGGCTTCGCCCCATTGAAGGAGCTGCCACTCACTTTGAGGTCGCAGAAGTTATTAATCTCCAAGCAATTCGCGACCGTGCCCGGGATAAGAGGATGCCCTCTACCAAGTGATTGGCGGGCCAAGGGACGAGTTGATTTAGCTTTGAACAGATGATTTGACGACTAAGCTTTCGCCAGCCACGGGCGTTTGTCGGGAAGCGATGATGATTTGAGATCCCATCCTGTGCAAGAAATCTGCAGCATTCAATCGCGAAGTAAAAGTAAGCAAAACAATTTAGGTCGGCGGATAAACCCTCTCTTCCTCCTTCCCGGTTGCTAAGAGGTCGGCGGCATTTGAAAGAAGAACGATGATTTTTGGTTCTCCAATACCGAAAATCTGCATGCAAAGCACTGCTTGACCCCAGAACCTGCGAACACCATGAAGGTGTCGGTGACTGATCAGCACAAAGTTGCGGAAAAACTGTTGAAAGAATTGGCTGATCGTTGTACATGCGTTCCGATTGAAGAATTGCGGTTAGTTACCTCACCCAGGTAAGTCGGCTGGCCGAGGGAAACCCAGCAGCATGGATCCAACATCGAGCCCGGGTTGAAGTTTTGTGGGTCTTTTGGGGCGGATGTGTGTTCGTGGTTTTAACTTTTCGGAGTATACCCATGGACTTTGCTTCCTCCGAAGAAAAACGTCCGTTGGAGAAACGGGAAAAGGTGGCGGAACTTGTCCGCCGGGTTCTGGAAGGAACCCGTGAAGAACGAGACGAGGCTTTTAAAGCGTTGATAGACTTAATGGATCCGGTAATTGATAGCGTTGCAGCCAAGTTCAGAATTCGAGACCCGGAGTTTAAAGGGGATGTTCAGGCGAAGGTATTCAAGAAGTTAACTAAATTTAATCCGGCACAGAGGTTCGAGGCGTGGGTTTGTAAGATCGCACAAAACCAGGCCATCGATCGAGCACGGGACAAACACCGTCGGTTCACAGTTCCATTTTCGGCGGTTGAAACACAAGCACGGTACAAGGCGGCAGAGAGCAAGGGGCTTTCTTTTGCGGGGTCGATCGGGGACCGAGTGTCGGAGGTGCGACCGTTGCTCGATCGCGTCTGTGACGAAGAGCCTTTCTGTTCAGAACAGATTGCTAAATTAACCGAATTACCAGCAAAACGCCGGATTATTGGCCTGGCCGTGGCCGGGCTTCATACCAAAATCCCACCCGCGACATGGAAAGAATGGTGCCAAGAGGCAGGGTTGGGCGAGGAATTTCCGCCTCAGGCGGTTGAAAGTTGCATAACGTATGAGGCTCGAGTTCAAAAGTTTGCCGAACTCTTAGGGTTAAGCGAGTCGGGAATCCGCCAGCACGTTCTTAGATCGCGGAAACTTTTAAGGGAGGCAGTTTCGAAAGAATGAAATTGGTGGAACGAGAAAGGTGTTGTAAAGGGTCTTCCCATGATTTTGGATGTGTTGAAGGTTTGGAAAGACCTACCAGACCCTCGGGATCCAGCTGTGCCCCATGGTGGGAAGACAGAAATTATTCTGACCAGAACGGCATTACGGCATATCGCCGAAAAACATATCCAGGATGAGCGTGAGCCTTGGAAAGACCTACTGACCAGGGATCACCGAAAGGCCTTGCTGCGGTGGGTTAACGGCGAGCTTTTGTCGGAGGCGGAAAAACAATTTTTCGACGAAGCCCTGGAGATTCTTCGCTTGCAAGTCGTTCGGAGCTTGCACCGGCCCATGGTACTTCTGTACTGTCGACGCCAGGTTAGCCAGAAGCCTCAGGTAGTTACTAAAAATTGGTGCCTTGTCCTTCCCTCGGGTGCGGTAGCGATCGCTCGGGAGATAAAAGACGGGGCAAGCTTGGTCACCTGTTATTTTCTGAAGGCGAGCGTCGTATCTAGTAGTAGAGACAGGTGGCAGAAGACAGCAAGGCAGTTGGTAAAGTTATACGGGGATTTCCGGGAATCCGGGATTTATCCACCGCACCCCAGTTTCTCGCGTGCCGGACAATCCGGAGGCCGGGCTTATGTGGATACCGACATCCGGTTTGTTACCCTAGAGCGGTGGGGTTTTTCGGTGAATACTCCAGGTAATCCCTGGCGGGGCCGGCTTGGAACATGGGAGGACGAGGAGGCAAAGCCGGAGAAGCCACGCCGGCGATTGCGGCCCCGTTAGTCCTTCACCGAGAAAAGCAAAGAAAATCTGCGGGACCTAAAGGGCAGGCGGGCGTGAGGAACTTGTAACCCCCGGATACCCCAGAGCATGGGGATCGAATTTCCCCAGCATGGGGAAGCGGGGCCAAGCCCACCCGGGCTCGATATCAAAAGATCGAAAGATGGAAATCTCCGTCGGCTCCGGGCTTAATTGGCCGGCTAACCAATAGATTGGTTTACGGTTCGACTTTGAGCCAGTCAGTTGGAAGGGAGATTCTGAGGGATAGGTGTCGGGCATGTTTATTGATCACCACTAGCACCCAATGCCAATATCTGTCAGGGTTTAAACTATTGCCTATTAAGGATTGCTACTATGAATCTAACGAATGTCCCCAAACATCTTGCCGAAATAAAGCCCCCTGAAGCGTGGGCGGAAGCTATTCGGGAAGAACTTTTCCAGGCCCTTGCAAACAAGAATCTTGAACTTTTTGAGGTGCCGGGTGCGGAAGTTTCGCCTGAGGCAGAAGCAGCGGCTTTTGAACTGGCGGTTGCTTTAGGGCAGTGCAGGGTTTGTGGAGTGGAAGTCCCGGCAGACCTCGATGGCACCCTGCCGGTGCCGGTGGCCCAAGCGGCATGCCGAGTGTTGGCTCGCACCTGTGAGGAACTTATTGAGGATATAAGAGGATTGCCCGAGGAGTTGGGTGAGGCTTCACCCCTGGAAGCAGACTTGCTACTAGGAGATTTTTTCGAGACGTTGATGCAAACATACACGGCAATGAATGCCACTTTCGAGTGTTACGAGCGAATTCTGGAGGAAGACGATCCTGCCCAAAGTGAGTTTGAAAAGGATTTGGACCGGGCCGTCAATGCAATTCGGAAGCTTGACGATGTGCTTTGGGAACCGGACCATCTGTATGTTCTGTCGGAAGTTGTGAACCTACCGGTGTATTGGAACTGGAAAAACGTGCTAGCGGAGCCCTATCGATCGGCACCACCTTGGTGGCTGGACGGAACATTGGAAACGGTGGCCCGGCAGGTATCGGAAGCGTTCCGACAGCCGATTCCCACCGCAGTTCCGGCCCGGGATACGGAGAAAGCTGCGGTTAAGCCCAGCGGCATAGTTCGGGACTATACCGCGGCAGTGCTCTACGACTTGCGTGTTCCCGTTGTCTTGGCGGCAGCCACAGTGGAGGACAGACCCCCCATTCGCCAGCTTCTCCTTTGGGAATCCCCTGACGGGAAGTACTTAGCCCGATTGAGTGTCCCCGAAGTCGAACCTCAGGATGGCAGCTTGGTTTTGGAATTGTTGAAGCCGAATTACGAGCCGGCCAAAGAGTTGGCAGGGGTGTCTGTCTGGCTTTCAGGTATCCCGGCTCAAGTGGATGATTGCGGGTTAGCTCGCTTTTCTCTCGCGGATCTCCGCGGTTTGCCGGGAGGGCGTGATGCCGAGCTAACACTTGAAGTGACGGATCGAGGACAAGTGTGGTCGCCTAAAGGATAAGTTTCGGCCATAATGTGTGTGCGAACTTGATTTGAGGCATTAACGAGAGCATTTGCTAACCCAGTATGGTTTGGGGTGGCAACTAGCTTGACTCGCTTGTCCGCCGTTGTCGTGTCATGGT
>Ga0272449_1005253_pt1 | contig 10192 bp, 9 predicted proteins | sample YNPCB0241_FD_198679 | JGI IMG/M metagenome (GOLD analysis project Ga0272449, IMG submission 198679) | Hot spring sediment microbial communities from Yellowstone National Park, WY, United States - YNP-CB-024-1 | ecosystem: Environmental > Aquatic > Thermal springs > Hot (42-90C) > Sediment...
GGGATGATCTTTGTCTCCGCCGGCGTCGCCCTGGCCATCCTCATCAGCGGGCTGTTCTACTTCCGGCGCATGGAGAAGACCTTCGCGGATGAGGTGTAAGGAGTGCGGATTGCGGAATGCGAAATATGAATTGCGAATTGTGGAATGCGACTTGCGAAATTCACGATCCGAAATCCGAAATTCACAATTCGCAATCCAAAATTCCTAAGGGAGCTTAGGTGAACAAACACGAGCTCGAAGAGCGAACCAAGGGTTTTGCAATTCGTGTCATTCGCTTTGTCTCCGCCCTTCCAAGAGGCAAGATCGCGGATGTCATGGGGTATCAGTTGTTGAAGTGTGGGACCTCTGTTGGTGCGAACTATCGCGAGGCAAATCGGGCTGTATCCCGGAATGATTTCATCAACAAGATCGGGATCGTCGAGAAGGAAGCGGCGGAAGCTCGCTACTGGCTGGAGTTATTCGAAGCTTCTAACGTGGGAGAGCCGGCGGAGCGCGAGTGGCTGCTCCAGGAGGCCGGCGAACTGCTGGCGATCTTTACCTCCATCGGTAAGACTGCAAAGGCGAGAAGGTGATCCATTTCGAACTTCGGAATTCGAAATTCCCATTCCGCAATCCGCAATTTCGTGAGATCGTATGTCCGATATAGCTATCCGCGTCGAAAACCTTTCCAAGCTCTATCGCATTGGGACCGCCGGCCGGCCGCGCTACGAGACCCTCTACGACAAGATCGCCGGCGCCGGCGGCCGCCTGCTGGACCGTCTGCGCCGGCCGCTCGTCACGCATTCCGCAATCCACATTCCGCAATCCGAAATCGGCAATCCGCAATCCGACTACATCTGGGCCCTCAAGGACGTCTCCTTCGAGGTGAAGCGCGGCGAGGTGGTGGGCATCATCGGGCGCAACGGCGCGGGGAAGAGCACCTTGCTCAAGATCCTCTCCCGCATCACCGAGCCGACGGAGGGGCGCGCCTACGTGTACGGCCGGGTGGGGTCCCTGCTGGAAGTGGGCACCGGTTTTCATCCGGAGCTGACGGGCCGTGAGAACATTTACCTGAACGGCGCCATCCTGGGGATGAGGAAGGCGGAGATTGACCGCAAGTTTGACGAGATCGTGGCCTTTGCGGAGATCGAGAAGTTCATTGACACGCCGGTGAAGTTTTACTCCAGCGGGATGTACGTGCGGCTGGCTTTTGCGGTGGCGGCGCATTTGGACCCGGAGATCCTGCTGGTGGACGAGGTGCTGGCGGTCGGGGACGCCGCGTTTCAGAAGAAGTGCTTGGGGAAGATGGGGGAGGTGGCCGGCGAGGGCCGCACAGTGCTCTTTGTGAGCCATAATATGAGCTCCATACGCCGCATGTGTGAGCAGGTAGTCTGGATTCATGAAGGTCATCTTCACGCACTTGGAGAAACAACGCGGATAGTGAGTGCCTATGAAAGTTTCATGGCACGCCAACAGGTATCCGATGATAGCTATTCTCATCGTGGAACTCAAGCGTATTTCGTCCAATGGAGGCTTGAGGAGAGCGATAGAAGTGAACCCAACGTTCTCAGAACATTTGGGCCGATTCGTGTTCATTTCATAGCACAGGTAGAGAGAACTGTAACCATTCGACTCCATAGTTTGGTGTTGTTTGACACAGATTCGCGTCTGATTTGGGCAAACGGGATCAAGGAGCCCGTTACCTTAAATCCGGGCAGGTATGATTTCGTATATCAATTTCCTGGTCTTCCTCTTCGACCTGGAGCATACTCTTGGGTGGTAAGTCTCTATGATGATGAGCGAATGCTGGATGAGTGGCATGCGACTCCTCAACTTATCGTTGCAACTCTCCCAATCGATAATCTATCCGAAAAGTGGGTTGGAATTCTCAATTTTCCTTACTCGTTTGAGGTCGTGCCATGCCGATAGTCGAGTATGATGGCCTGATCGCAGATATTGATAAGACAATACAAGAATTGGCAGTCTCAGTGGTTCCCAAATGGTGGGGGACGATTGAATATTGCCTGCTTTTTCCCAAGATGTTCCGCGCTGAGAGATTATACATGAGAACAGGCCCGAATATGCAAGGCGCATTTGCATATTGTTATAACGAGCGAAACTGGTTGTTGGGCATGAAAATGCTTGAACTATTAGGGCCGCTTCAGTCCCCTGTGTCAGATATTCGGTCACTGTTAATCCAGCGTAAGGCACAGGTTGCTGTAATTCATTATGTGCGAACTAATGATCTATGTAACTATGCAGTGGATGGGTTTCAAACCATTCTGCACCGTCAGGGCGCGGATTTGGTATTGAATTTACCCAACACTTTTGCGGAATATTTGGAACAGCTTGGGGAAAGTACCAGGGAAAACTTAAAAAAATATTTCAGGAGATTACATCGTGAATTGAAGGCCGTTGCCTTGCAAACATACATGGGAGAACAAATTGAACCATGCTTGATTTCCCAAATCCTCGATTTTAATCGCCAGAGGTTGGAAACAAAGGGCAAAGTTGTAAGAAGGACAAGTACTACAATTGACTTGGCAACTGATATAGCACGTCGCAAAGGTCTGCTGGTTGCGCTATTCAATGGAGACGAATTATTAGCCGGGACTTTATCGTATATTCACAAAGGGGAGGCTTACTTCGTTTTCATAGGCCACAATCAGCGATACGACTACCTGAACCTTGGCAAAGTGGCATTGGCATTTGCAATTGAGGAACTAATCAAGAGACGAATTTCACGAGCTTATCTACACTACGGCCATAATCCCTATAAGCTTTACTTAGGAGCACAGGAAGAACCGGTGTTTCAATTAATCGTGTGCCGTGATAGGGTCTGGAGATTCATTTGGAATGTAGAGACCTCTATGCAGAAGTGGGCTAGGGGGGCGAAGAAATTGGCCGGCGGGGTGCGGCGAAGGCTTAGACAATTTGGAGGTTAACATGAAGGTTTGGCGTTCAATACTTGCTGGAGCCTTTAATTGTTGGTTCTCCAGAATGAAAGAGAAGATTTGGAAAGGGATTCGACAATCTGAGGCAATTTCGGACGAGATAGATTGCTTACGCCGCATTGTACCTTTGCTATCTGGACAGAAAGAGGCGGTGCGACAATATCTTGAAGAAATCGAAACTGCTCAGGAGATTCGCGAACGGGTAGAATATTATGTAGAACATTATGGCTATCTTCCCTTTAGTTGGAGCTGGCATCAGCGATTTCACGGAAAGCAATTCAGCCGGGTTTTATTCCTTTATCTGCTTCTACGTCTAATCAGGCCGGAAAACGTGATCGAAACGGGATGTTTTTCAGGTTGGACGAGCACCCTTATTCTATATGCACTCCATAGAAACGAGAAGGGCCATTTATGGACGATAGACCTTCCTGCCCAAGCCGGCCGTTTCTCGATGGATGCTTCTCTACCGCAAGAGTTGACCCCAGGCTTTCTAGTTCCAGATATGCTCCGGCCAAGGTGGACCCTAATCATTGGTGATACGCGTGAACACCTGCCTCCACTCCTGCATCGGCTGGAAAACATCGATGTATTCTATCATGATTCGGATCACACATATGAACATATGATGTGGGAATATACGACTGTGTGGCCTTATTTGAGGCAGGGAGGCATTCTGATCTCAGACGATATCGGGGCGAATACCGCATTTTGGGACTTTGCGGTGGCTATGGGGTGCCCGATGGCCATTCCTGCGGTGAACCCCAATTTTGGTGCTATTTCAAAGATGGGAGAGATGTACATCCAAAAAGGCCCAGAAATGTCGAATATAGTATCAGTTTCTCCTTGACGAGAAAGGTTTTACTGGAACTATCTGCGATATATCCGATGAAGTCAGACAGAAAGGTTGAGGAAACTATCGATGGAAGCAGGGAAAGGACCGCGTGACCACATTATCATTGGTATTCACCCTGATCGAAAAGGCTCTCAAAGTTACTCAGAAAAGTGGACAGAACTGATAGAGGAAAGGGGGGCTATTGCACGAAGGGTGAATTTACTAGCACTTGATTGGTTGGACCAAGTGCTTGAATGTGATGGTATCATGTGGCGTTGGTCACTTGAGCTAGATGAGAAGTTGCCGGCTCGGCGCATTCTTTATGTGATTGAGCATTATTTGCATAAACCCGTGTTCCCCGATACGTTGACCTCTTGGCACTATGATGACAAACTGGCGCAATATTACTTGTTTCAAGCGCTGGGAGTTCCAACGCCCAATACTTGGGTTTTCTGGCATTACGATGAAGCTGTGAAATGGGCTCAGAGTGCGAGATATCCCCTCGTTTGCAAGCTTGCAGTAGGTGCCAGCTCTTCTGAAGTGGTGAAAGTAGAGAATCAGCTTGAGGCTGTGGAACTAATTGAGCGTGCTTTCCAAGCAGGCATTTTCCCAGGGAATCTGGCCAAACGGAGTGTGCATGTCACTATCCCAGCCCTGGGGGAATCAATTCGTCAAATTGTTGGCCGCATCAGGAGTGGAATACGATATGTCTGGAGCAGTGAATACCCACCTCTGGGACATTGGTGGCTTCCCGAAAGGGGGTATGTTTATTTTCAAGAATTCATATCCGGAAATGAGTTTGATACCAGGGTAATTGTAATCGGTGATTACGCATGGGCATGTCGCCGTTTCAATAGGCCAAACGACTTTAGAGCCTCGGGGAGCGGGTTAGTCGATTTTTCTCCAGACCAGATCGAGGACATCTTCATACGCATGGCCTTTCAAATTGCTCAAAAGGCGGGTCTCTCTTCTGTGGCCTTTGACTTTTTGAAGAAGGATGAAAGGCCTGTTGTGACGGAAATCTCTTATACGTTCTCCCAGAAACCTCCTTGGAGAGACTTTCCTGGATACTGGACTCCTGATATCAAGTTTCATGAGGGAACTCTTTGGCCTGAACAAGTACAAGTTGAGATGTTTCTCAAGCGCGTAGGGGATTATAAACGCGCACGAGGAACGGTGCCGTTATAGAGTTGACCTGTTTGATATGGCAATGACAAGCGTAGTAGTTACTATTGATGTTGAGTGTGATAAAGGCCCCCAATGGGAAGTCCACTATCCGATGGAATTTTGCTCCGTGATGGATGGGATCCCCAACCGGCTGATGCCGCTGTTTCGAGAGTATGGGATCCGACCCACGCTGCTGCTGAGTCCGGAGGTGATCCGATCGGACGAATGCTGCCGGCTTCTGGAGCGGCTTCCTGATTGTGAGCTTGGTGTCCACCTGCATGGGGAATTCATCGAACCTGATGAAGTGCCTTCGCCAAGGCGGACCGACACCCCACAGCTAATGTATCCGCCGAAGATCGAATACCAGAAACTTGCCAACCTGACCAGTCTATTTGAAGCCCGATTCGGGTACCGACCGCGCAGTTTCCGCGCCGGGCGTTTTGGCCTGAGCCGGCACACCCTGCGGTTTTTGGCCGAACTAGGTTATCGGGTGGATTCCAGCGTAACTCCATTTTGGACCCACTATTTTGAAGCGAGAGGGATATGTAACTATTGGGGGGCTCCCATCCAGCCATATTTTCCGGACCAGCGAGATCCACGCAAGCCCGGGAAATTACCCGTTCTGGAGTCACCAGTTACAATTATCCATCCCCAATTGGTGCGCTGGCCGCGATGGCTTCTGCGGCGCATCCACAGCCGCTCCCAATGGCACAAGAAAATCCTGCGCATTCTCCCCGGCGGTCCATCCAACCGGCCGCTGTGGTTGAGGCCCTGGTACAGCCGACCAGAGGAGATGATTCAAGTGGTTGATACTGTTGCCGAGCTACCTCCCCCCAATGGTACGGTGGTGTTGAATATGATGTATCACAGTATGGAGGTAATCGCCGGCGCGAGCCCATATCCCCAGACGGAAGAAGAGGTCCAATATCATCTGCAGGCTCAAGAATGTCTTTTCAATTACCTACACCAACACTATCAGGTAACGTCGGTGGGTCTCAGTGACCTGCATAATATATTCTCGGACAGAAATCGGCATAGGTGAAAGGGGGCACATGCATCAGCTTCCTCCGGACGACCGGCCCCACATTGTGCACATCTTGGGATCATTGAGCGCCAGCGGGGCACAGCGAAATGTATATGCCCTTATCACCCACCCGGCGCTCGGGCAGTTTCGACACAGCGTGGTGTGTGTCCTATCGGACGAGGGGCGGTTCCGGAGTCTATTTGAACGTGCCGGCATTCCCGTCTACTTTTGTCCGATGCAGTGGCCGGCATTCCAGTGGGTCCCGTCGTATCGGCTATCGCGATGGTTGCGAAGACGCTCGACACTGTTGTTCCCCATGCGTCTCGGGCAAGCGCTCCACAGGCTCGGAGCGGATCTCGTCCATACCAATCTGGTCGCATATATTGGCAAGCAAGCCCAGGCGGTGCTGCAATTTCGACGGTTGCCGCTGATATGGACCGTGCGTGGACTGTACCGCTCACGTGGAGAACTTGGTCCGGACTGGCCTACGGCACTTCGACTGATGCGCCGCTCAGACCGAGCCGTGATCGTAGGAGTCTCCCGTGCCGTGTTAGATGATGTATTAGACAATGAGACTGCTCTGCCGGCGGACAAAGCGCGGGTGATATACAATGGGCTGGATCTGACGGAGTGGGACCATGTGGGGGGTATGGACAAAGGCCTACGTGCCCAGTGGGGTATTCCCCCTGACGCCGTGGTGTTTGGTGCCGCCGGCCGGCTCATCCCCATCAAACGGTTCGACCTTCTGATCGAGGCTTTAGCGCGGGTGATCGCCGTGCGGCCCGATGTACATCTGGTGCTCGCCGGCGAGGGTCCATTATACAATGAGCTACTGTTGCAAGCTCAGCGACTGGGGATCGAACAGCATGTTCACTTGATTGGCTACCAGAGCGATATGGCGCAGTTCTGGACAAATGTGGAGGTCTGCGTCACGACCTCAGATTCTGAAGGGCACCCTATGACGTTATTAGAGGCTTGTGCCTGTGGGGTCCCCTGCATCAGCACGCGGGTAGGGGGCATTCCGGAGGTGATCCAGGATGGTGAAGGCATACTGGTGGAGCCTGGGAATCCGACGGCGTTGGCCGCGGCGATGGCAGAGATGCTGGACCCGCGCCGGCGGGCCGAATATAGCAGAAAGTCCCGCGGGGTAGCGGAAAGGTTTTCTTTAGATCGCACAGCGAACGAGTACGCCAAGCTCTATGAGGAATTGCTGTCTAGCAGGACGCCCATGGGATTGAGGGAACAGTGAGAGCTATTGGCTGGTGGATTACGGTCGGGAAAGGCCTCGGCAAAGGCTGGATGGATCATAAGGGGTTGAAGAGGGGCATTCGGGTTCTAAATTATCACGGCGTCGTGGAACATAAGGCGGACCCTGTGCTCGAACGAAATTTTCTCACCCATGCTCAGTTTGCAGAGCATGTGAAGTTCCTGAAACGGTGCAAAGTTCTCTCAATTGTGGAGCTGGTCGAAGAGAACAAGCACTTTGAATGGGATGCCAGGCCGGCGGTAGTCGTCACGTTCGACGACGGGCATGCTAATACTTTACGGGCGGCAGAGCTCCTGGAACGGTGCCATCTTCCATGGACGTTATTTGTCTCCACAGGGACATTGGGGCGCCAACAGACTCTATGGACCGTGGAGTTGGGATTACTGCTTTTACATGGGGCAGCCTCTCAGGTTGAGGTGGCCGGCATCAGATGGTCATTGCATACCCGGGAGGAACGGGAGCGATGTTTTCACTCTGTCCGGCGTTGGGCGAAGACCCTGCCAGCTCCGGAGCGGAAACAGCATTTGGAGGAACTTCGCCGGCAGTTCCCCGAAGGGGAGACGCAACACCTGCTGAGCCAATTCCCTTCCCTACAGATGCTGACATGGGATGAGGTTGCGCAGTTGGCTGCGGCCGGCGTGACAATTGGAAGCCACGGCGTAGAGCATGAGATCCATCATCCTGCCCAACCAGAGTCCGTTCGCCGATGGGAGATTGCCGCTTCCAAACAGGAGATCGAGTGTCGGATCGACAAGCCGTGCATCGCTTTTGCGTATCCCAATGGGAATTTCCTCCCAGAATCTGAGAAAGAGCTCCGAGAGAGCGGATACCAATTAGGTTTTACGACTGAGCCCGGGACTGTATCGAGCGGTATCTCCCGTTACTACCTTCCCAGGATTCAACCCCGGCATTCACTGCAGAGCTTTGTGGAGGACCTCTTTTTCGGGTGAGAGAGGCCTAGGTACGCAGGGGAGATAATTGAAGCCAGTGCGAGTTGTTGAAGTCTCGTACACCTGGCCGGCGGAGACCTTCATCCAACGGCATGTGCTGGCACTACGCGAGGCCGGGCTGGACGTATGTTTGATAGCCCGGCAGGGCACCACGTTCCAATCGTCCTCAGCAAGCATCGGCGAGGCGCGCCGCGATATCCCGGCCCTGGTAATGCCCAACTTTGACCATCTAGACCTCGCAGGCAAGGTGTGGAGCCTGCGGCACCTGCTCACCCGGCCCGAACGGGCCGTGGGGACAAGGCCGCTCCGGGATCGGGTCCTGCTGGCCTTCTTTGAGCGGCTCAAGCCTGACCTGATCCATTTCCACACGGCCAGCCTGGCCGTTGCCATGTCCTGGATCCCCAAAGAATTGGGCATCCCCCATACGGTCAGCGTGCGGGGTTCCGATGTACAGGTGTTTCCCCTCCGATCGGATGGGCAAGCCGAGGCGACTGCGCAAACGTTGCGCGGTGCGTCAGGCATCCATGTCGTGTGCAAGGCCTTGGGAGAACGGGCCGAACGGCTCTGTGGAGTGCCATTGGAACGCAAGGCCATCTACACTGCTGTGTCCGTTCCGACGAGTTTGCCCCCTTATCAGCCGCCGGCAACTGAGCTTCATCTTCTAAGCGTGGGACGGATTCACTGGTGCAAGGCCTTTCCCGATCTGCTTTTGGCGCTGAAAGCCATGCATGAATGGGGATACCCAGCACGCCTCACACTGGTCGGGAGTGGCGAAGATTCCTCTCGCATCGCCCATTGGGTGAGAAAGCTGGACCTTTCCGAGCATCTCGAGCTGCCTGGAAAGTTACCCTTGGATCAATTCCGAGACTTGTTCTCGCAGGCTTCCGCCTTTGTGCAGTCCTCGGTAGCGGAGGGATTCAGCAATGCAGTAGCAGAAGCCATGGCCTGGGGATGTCCGGTATTTGCCACCGATGTAGGAGGGAGTGCAGAGATCATTCAGGACGGGGAGAACGGCTTTCTCCTGCCGGCGCTCCAACCCGAAACCTGGCCGGAACGACTGCGCTTGGCGCAGGATCGAACATTGATGGAGCGGGTTCGCCAGGCGGCCTACGAGACAGCTCGCCGCCTGTTTGATCCTCGGCGGCATGCCGAGGATTTCCTCGCCTTCTATGAGCAGGCCATACGCCGTGGGCCGATCCCTTCCACTTCGGCGCCGGCGAGGCCGGCCCATGCAGACTCCGCCCCTGCCGATACCTCCTCTGCCGGCTTGCGCCTGTTGGTGCGGGGTGCGTGGCACTGGGAAAATGGCACGGACCTGATCCTGCGGGCCCTGGCTCCCCTGTGCCGTGAAGGACGCTTGCAAATGGTGCTCTGGGGCGGGGGACCCCAGGAAGATGAACTCCGCTACTTGGTGGATTTCTTACGGTTGGATGGCCGAGTTCAATTGATAGAGAGCACACCTGGTCCCGAAGGATCCGCCTCGGAGTGGGGTCAAAGAGCAACAATCACCCTAGACATCTCTGAAGCCCAGAGCCGGGGCTGGCAGTTGACACGGAATGGCGTCTCGGTGGCATGCTTACCATTTGGAGAAATACAAGCGCTGAGGGGAATCCTGGAGGAGGTACTTGGGGAATGATCCAAGGGCATCCTCCGCCCCGCGTGGCCATTATCACCGGCACCAACGAGACCATCCTGCATCCTGTGCCACCGGTGGCCGATAGTGCGCCGGCCTGGAACGTGTTCCGTCTGGCAGAGGCGGCAGAAGACCTGGATATCCGGGTCATCTCGCCTTGCCTGCGAAGCCAGATCCCCGCCCTACGCGCGTTTCCAGCGCGTCGAACCTATGAGCACGTGGTTTTCAGCGATACCTTTTTCCATCTGTACCGCGGGGTGCTCCGGCACATCCTCCCTCTGCGGCTGGCGGTGCGCCGGCTCGCCGGCCTGCCTGACCTTCTGTCATGGCTCTACCTACAGAGGGTGCTCGCATGGATGAAAATGGTCAAGCCGGATGTTGTCTTC
>Ga0272449_1005254_pt1 | contig 10191 bp, 3 predicted proteins | sample YNPCB0241_FD_198679 | JGI IMG/M metagenome (GOLD analysis project Ga0272449, IMG submission 198679) | Hot spring sediment microbial communities from Yellowstone National Park, WY, United States - YNP-CB-024-1 | ecosystem: Environmental > Aquatic > Thermal springs > Hot (42-90C) > Sediment...
GGGAAATCTTTGACCCAGCCAAACAGTTCCGGGCGGATAAGAACCCTGCCGGCCTGTGGAGTTACGGTTGGCTCAAACCCGGTCCGAAGCCCGACCCGGCTACCTTCAGCCTTTACGACTTGTCGCGAGAAGCCAGCGAGGATGGTCCCCGGCTGCTCAACCTGGGCCTCCCTGAAGCCCGGCAATGGTTGGTCGAACACATCGACCGCTTGCTGACTGAACAGGGCATTGACCTGTATCGACAGGACTTCAATATCGATCCGCTGCCATTTTGGAGGGCCGCCGATGCCCCGGATCGCCAAGGGATGACCGAAAACAAATATGTGTGCGGCTACCTGGCCTATTGGGATGAGCTCCTTCGCCGCAGGCCGAACATGCTGATTGACTCCTGCGCAAGCGGCGGGCGACGCAACGACCTGGAAACCATGCGGCGTGCAGTTCCCCTGTGGCGGAGTGATCACGCCTATGAGCCAATCGGCCACCAGTGCATGACCTACGGTATTTCGCTTTGGCTTCCCTACCATGGGACCGGTACCGTAGCGTTTGGCGGGGCCCCCTATTACGGCAGTGGACCAACGCCTGTGGAACCGTACGCGTTTTGGAGCAATGCGGCCCCGTCGCTCGTCTGCGGGATGGACATCCGAGTCCGAGACCTGGACTATGAAACCTTCCGTCGGCTTTATCAGGGTTGGCGGCGGCTCAGCCGGTTTTATTACGGCGACTTTTATCCCCTGACCCCTTACAGTCAGGACGAGGGAGTCTGGATCGGCTGGCAATGGCATGATCCCAATTCTGGGGAGGGGGCGGTCCAAGCATTTCGTCGGCCCAAAGCAGAGGAGGCGGAAGTTCGCTGGAAACTTCGAGACCTGGATCCGTCGGCGGTTTATGTGCTGGAATTCTTGGAGCCGCCCGGCCTCCCAGAACAAAAACTCACCGGTCGCCAGTTGATCGAAGAAGGCCTGCGGATATACCTTTCGGATCGGCCTGCCGCCGCCGTGGTGCTTTACCGCCGGGCGGAATAGGTTTCTTCAGCGGTAACATCTCGGCCAAGCGGCAAAAACTTCCCCGAAGCTCCCTTCGAATAGCAGCCCACAAAGTACCGGAGGACCCTCCTAAGTCAGCAGACAGCTGCCCAGCCTCGAAGATCATGCAGGCCTTGAGCCGGAGTCGTCGGGGAGTTTTGCGTGTTCTCGAGCTGCCAAGATAAATCTTTGGTTGTGCCATGATAAATAATGTGGGAACACTTGCTTGATTCCCCAGCTCGAGAAGAGCCGGAGTCAGAACTCGCTTGGATTTCCATCTTCGGAAACGAAATATGGAGCTTTGGCAGAGGCATCCGCAAGGTACAATTGTGCCAACTCCAGTGGCCGGGAGCCGGGGAAACGAGCTTCGGGAGGCACCGCACGGCCCGCTCGGCTTCTAGCTCACTCATTCGCCAGAAGAGGGCAAGGCCCACAAGGTTCTATTACAACTGCTCCCCGGAGCTCTGAGAATCTGCAAATTGCTCGTAGAACTTCTTTTCGGCCACCACTTGTCCCAAAAGCGTTTCCTTATCCACCCCGGTCGGGAATACCTCCGGAACACCACGCTAAGGTAAGGAACCCCACGAGGAATGCCCCGATCTCCCCACACCCCGCCAGCCTGGCGCGGGCACCCGTGGGGCTTCCGCTGTCTCCGTAACCCAGCGGTAAATTGACCAGGCCCGACTCGGGGATCGGTCTCTGTCTAAAAAGCGTTTACTGGCCATCCAAAAGAGCCGTTTTTGTCCTCGAACCTAATAAAATGCTGAACCACAACTGGCAAAAAGACCGTTCCCCGTCACACCCCGCCGGTCCCGCGGTTGCTCCGTGGATAGTGAATTTCAGTACACATCTGGCCAAAAAGAATCTACCGATGTTTCTTCTTGGTCAAAGGGAACCTCTAACCAATTGGCTGGTCGACAGCCTAGACTTTGGGAAGGTCTGAACAATTCAAACCCGCGGAGGCTACGGCACAATAAATCGAGGACGTTTTGGCTTTTTTCTTTTCTCTTTGACTACAGGAAACTCTCAACAATTCATGCCCACAAAAGGTTGTACCCCAAGATGTCGAAGATGTATTCGTTTTTGGGACCTCATGTTGTACTTATGACGGACTCCTAAGAGGCTCCGAAGTAATTATTGAGAGGTTCCCACCTATTGTGGGAAACAGTTAAAAGGTGGAGGGAGTTTTTTAGAGGTTCCTTTGGTCTATTAATAACCTTCCGTCTTCGCTGTAACTAGACCTCCCACTTTGCTTTCTTAATAAGCTTGCCATCGTTGTGCCTAAGGCATCGCGGCTCCGTCCGTTTATTCGAACTACCCCGACCATGATTGAGATGGTCCTCTGAGCCGGAAATCCTACCAGAGCGTGGCTTTGTGTCGGCAGTAAAAGCCGCCCAAAAAGGCAAAACGTATTCGGAGAGGGTCCCCTGGTTTTTTCCCGCGTGATCCCCATCCTTTCGCGGAGGTTCTTGCCGGAATTCTGCAAAAGTGGCTTTGCTTTCCCGCGGACCTCCGCACGAGTACGAAACTAGCTCAGCGGAAGGAAACCTCCGGATAGTTCCGCCAAACCATGGTAAATCCGTCAAAATTAGGGTACGGGCACACACGAACAACCACCCGCCACAACTTGGCCGTTCGCTTTCCCGGCCCTGAATTGGTTAAAGTCTGCAAAGCGACATTTTCGGTGACTGCAAAAAAGTCCGCCTGCCAAGGGTCTTTAGAAATTTGTGGAGAAGACTTAAAATCCACTACGTTCAAGCTGCCAGGGGACCTATGGTAATTTCGGGAGTGCCGAGGGAGCTTACAGGAATAGGGCAGTAAACCAACCATGGTTTACCGGATGGCACGTCCTTCGGTTGGCCCGTTCTGGATTTATTTAAACCTGCAGGCATCTCGCAGGAAAACAATGGAAAGTAAAAAGCAGGGACTTAGCTAAACGTCCAAATTTAGGGCGAGTTGTCGGGCCAGGTGCACCGCTGGACAAACCTTCGCCTTTGCCGTCCGGATTGCCAAAAAACAACCGCACATCTATTATGGAAGGACAGGGCCTCTCGCCCCCCTGTCGAGAATCGCACTTATGTTTAGGGCGTTCAAAAAGGCAGGGGCTGGCAGGGGGGGCACTCAACGATTCCGCACGTCCGGTATCGCGGTGAATTTTTGCCAGCTCATCTTCTCGGATTTAGGAGAAAATGCATGGCAAGCCAGTTATGGGTCGGAAACTGGAGTTTAGAGCAACTGTTGCATCGGGATCACTCGTTGGTAGGTGGCGTGGTCCTAGGTTTGGAGGGGCAGTTGGTGGAGGTGCAAGCCCGAGCAATGGAAGTGCTCAAAAAGTCAGCTCCTTGGCCTGCTGTAACAAGCATCACTGGCTTGCCCCGGCAGACGGTCAAAGAATCGATTTCCCGGATCGCCGGGGCTTTTAATAAACTGGGGGTCCCCCTGCCCCAGGTAACCATCCAGATCCATCTAACACCGGCCGATCTTCCAAAAGAGGGAACGTGGCTCGATCTGCCGATCGCCATCATCATGTTGCAGGCGGCCGGAATGCTGCCCGATCTGCCCGAGTACCTGGAAGGCAATTATGTTCTAGTCGGCGAGGTAGGATTGCATGCCGAAATTCGCCGGGTACGTGGAGTTTTGTCGATTGCTGAGGCTGCCAGTCCCCACCAAACGCTCATTGTCCCGGTGGGCAACGAGAAAGAATGTGCCGTGATCGGCCTCCAGCCGGATCGCAAATATTGTCGCGTGGCCGCTGTCGGTTCCCTCGAAGAGGTGGTCGAGTTTTTCCGGGGCACCGGTCGCTTGGAGAATGTGCGTAGTCAAGAGATCCGCTTACAATCCGCGGTGCACAAGGCCCCGGATTTCTCGGTGATCAAAGGGCAACAGGCAGCCAAGGAGGCAGCGATGATTGCCGCTGCGGGCGGTCATAATCTCCTGCTAGTGGGCCCGCCTGGGGAAGGCAAATCCCTTTTGGCCCATGCGATGGCCGGTATTCTTCCGCCACTTCGCCCCGAGGAAGTCGTCCAACTTACCCGAATTTATTCTGCCGCCGGTTTGCTGGAAGGAGATGGCCGCATCATCAACCGTCGTCCCTTTAGGCCAGTGCACCATTCGGTTTCTAAGGAAGCCCTGGTCGGCGGGGGATCGACAAACTTCCGCCCGGGGGAAATCACACTGGCTCATCTGGGAGTACTATTTCTTGATGAATTGCCCGAATTCTCCCGAGCCGCCCTGGAAGCCATCCGTCAACCCCTAGAAGAGGGTTCCATTACCATCTCCCGGGTCAATTTCCGGGTAACCTTGCCCTGCCGATTTAGCTTAGTTGCGGCAATGAATCCCTGTCCATGTGGCTACTACGGCACAGATCGGTGTATTTGTCGGCCGGAGGCGGTGAAGAAATATCAGAGCCGAATCAGTGGGCCGCTCCTCAGCCGAATTGATATGATCGTCGAAATGGACAAAGTTACTGTAGATGAACGATTTTCTTCTACTACCGGTCCAACCACGGAGGAACTTCGTGCTAAGGTCCTCGCCGCCCGAACTCGCCAACAGCGGCGTTTTGCAGGTACGGACATCCCCTGCAATGCCGCCATTCCACCGGGTAAGCTGCTCGACTATTGCCAATTCAGCGAGGAGGCGTTTTCATACTACAAGCGTCTGGTGGCCGAGCAGAACCTTCCCACTCGAACCATTGACCGCCTCGCCAAAGTCGCCCGTAGTGTCGCCGACCTCTATGGGGCCGACCAAATTCAACCTGCCCATGTGGAGCAAGCCGCACGGTTTGTGATCTCCCACATACTCCGAGAAGCCGACCGCTTATGAATCTCGCTTCCCGAGGCGGCGATCATTCGTATACCCGTCAGCCCACCTCAATGGCAAAGCCTTTTCCCGGGCAGCTAAAGCTAAACGACCTCTCTTTTCCCGGGCGAGCTGACCCTCACAGATCATTCGCGGACACTCGGCAGTCTGTACCTTAGGAGACTCGGTCTCCCCGCTCCTGCGAACCAAAGAGCACCCAGACAGGCGTAAAGCAGTCGAAATTCCCGCCTGCACGGAGATGACACATTCGCCTTCCGTTGGCTAAACTCTCACGAAAGATTTCTATGCATCTCCTAGAGAACGGTCCGTTGTTATACCAGCAAGGTGTGTTTCCTATCCATTCAGTCTTGTGGGTATTCTCCGGTCTGCCCGGGAACGGAGGCTTTCCACAAAATCCTAAGGGCCTAGAACAATGGAGCTCTGGAAAAGGTTTCTCGCAAAGGTGGCCGGGTTTCTTGTATCTACCACAAGAGGATTTCCCTCGGAAGTCCTTTTTACGGGAAGGCCAATGCATAGAATGTATACTTCTATACATCTTTACCTCGGCCGCCAAGAGGCTCTGCCAAACTTAAGCCGCGAACGGCAGGTCCAAAGCCTTTCCAACCCTTTAAGCTGTATGAAGATCGGGTTTTATGAGTTTGGGGCTTGCGGAGGTACCGGTTCGGCAGTGGATCCAGCGAAAAGCGGCCTTCCGGCCAGGCTCTAAGGAGGCTTGAGCATGCAATTCACCATAATTGGCCAAGAGCTTCTAAGAAGTTTTAACTACTGTACGCATGAACACAAGCGACCATTCTGGCCGTGGACCGCACGCGGGCTACCGACACGGAGCCCGCTTCCGGATGAGCTCTGCCTTGAAGGTCCAGCAAGCTCGGCTGAAACGTCCGGTTTCTCCGGGGGCTTATGCTGCAGCGGCTAGTGTTTCCTCACACGGGAAATTTAGGATTGGCAAGGCAGAAATCATGCTGGCCGGGGTCGAGACGGCATATCCACGAAAAAATTAAACTTCTATACATACGAAAACTCGTACGGCGACAAAGCACTAGGTGGATTTGGCTTTCCCGGCCGGCGATTTGGGCTGATTTTGGTCGGGCGGCAGGTCCCGGCGGGCATCCTGTTGAAACTGCTCCCACAAGCGGTTCCAAAGGGTTTCCAACTCCTTGGCCTTTTCCGGATATTGGGAGATGAGGTTTTTGCTTTCCCCGCGGTCGTTGGCCAAGTTGTAAAGTTCCCAAGTTTCATCCCGGGCTGCCACCAATTTCCAATCGCCGCAGCGGATGGCCCGATGGCCTTCGTGCAAGAACCAGAAATATTCATGCTGCACGGTCCCGTCGTTGTCAAAAAGCGGGACGATACTCTTGCCAGGAAGCGGGGGCCGAGCGTGGCCATTCCACTCCTTCGGCACATCCAGTCCTAGGAGCTCGAATACGGTGGGGAAAATATCCACGAAATGAACCGGTGTATGCCGCAATTGGCCTGCTGCCCGGATTCGGGCCGGCCAATGCACAATCAGCGGAGTGGAAATCCCGCCCTCATGAACCCAGACCTTATGTCGCCGAAACGGCGTGTTCGACGCACTAGACCAGCCGGGGCCCAAGCAGAGGAAAGTCTTCGCACTTCCTGGAGGAGCGGAGGGATCATGGCCATCTCCCCGGACCATGATCTCCGCACTGGCACCGTTGTCCGAAGCAAAGAGGATGAGCGTATTCTCCCAGGCGTCCATTTTCTGGAGTTGTTCCAGTACTTGACCGATCGCCTCGTCCATCAGGTGGACCATGGCGGCATGGATAGCCATCTTGGCCGTCTGAAAGGCCTGCTGCTCCGGAGTCAACTCGTCCCAGGGGATAGGCCGATCCACTTCGCCCGGACCCAAAATCTTGAAGGCCTCGGGGAAATAGTAGGGCGGACCAAGCTGCCGCTCCATGGGCGGCGGATCGTTTCCCACCAGACCCATCTGCCGAAGCCGCTGGCCACGCTCCTTTTGAATTCTGTCCCAGCCCACCCTGTACCGCTGCCCATACCGGGCTACCACCTCCTGAGGTGCCTGAAGCGGAAAATGCGGAGAAGTGAAACATAGATAGAGGAAAAACGGCCGATCGCCGTACTGCTCCTGGTGTTCCTGGAGGTATTTGATCGCATACCCGGCAATGGCCGAGGTGGCATAATACTGCTCCTCCGGAGCAGGCGGAGGAAGCGGTTGGCCGTCTTCCCGGTGGTTTTTCGGCCCGAAATACCGATCATGATCGTTGAGCACATAAGTATGATCGAAACCGGTGTCCAAGGGCGAACCATCGATGTGCCATTTGCCGCTGTGATAGCATCGGTAGCCCTGCTGCCGCAGCACTTCCGAAAGCAGCGGAGCCCAGGGAGGCCGAAAACCCTGCCCGCCGCTGCGTACCCCCGGCACCGTGTCCCGCCGAACCTGCTGGGGATAATACCCGGTCATGATCGCCGCTCGGGAGGGCCAACAGCGGGCCGAATTGTAACACTGCGTGAACCGAAGTCCACCCGCTGCCAACCGATCCAAATTCGGGGTTTCGATCTCCCCGCCATAACAGCCCAGATCGGAATAACCTAAATCATCGGCCAGGATAAAGACGATGTTCGGCCGGTTGGGCATCTGGGCCGGGTCCCCCCGATCGGCCGCCGCCCAAATCTGCGATCCCACAAGCCCCGGCACCAACACGACTACCAAAACCGTTAGGGCTCGACCCATTGCAGAACCTTCCCTCGTGTAAAGCCGAGCGTCGTCCAAGCTTTACTCTATGGTACAAGCGTTGTCCGAGCTTTACTTTATGGTATTCGACCGGCAGTGATGGCAAAATACCCCAAGGGAAGATGCCCTCAGGAACGATAGGCCTCATTTCGGCCTAAAGGACGACTAATCGTTGCCATAACCTTGAAAGCCGGGAGTAAAAATAAACCGAAGACCTGATTTTCCCACGGCGGGTACTGACCCCAGTAAAATTTAGGGCCTAATTGCCGAGCAACGCCCCCCGTTCGGCTAAAAAGGTTGCAAGTCTGGATTCCCTCAGGCCCAGGAACAAGAAGTTCCATCGTCCCATTGGGTCTTTGAGGCCCACCCTATATTTTGCCGAGATATTTTCCCGAAGCACTGTTTTTCCCGAAGCACTGGGATGTATTTTCCGGAAGCACTTCCAGTCGTCACGAAAGGAGAAGCATCCGATGGACTCGGCGGGGATTTATCCAGCCAAGACCCGGCGGAAAAGTGCGATCAATCGGCGGGAGTACCTTTGGTCGGGGGCGGTGGCAACGGCAATCGCGGCCGACTTCCGTGCCTTGCCCCTAGGACGTGCCGTCCACGTCCAGGGAACTGATGTCATAAAAATCGGCCTAGTCGGTTGTGGTGGGCGGGGAACCGGGGCGGCAGTCGACGCCCTCCGGGCCGACCCTCACACCAAACTGGTGGCCCTGGGAGACATCTTCCCGGACAAGCTCCAGGCTAGCCTAAAGAATCTTCAAACCCTTTTTGGCAATCGGGTCGATGTGCCCGAGGAGCGGGCATTTTTGGGTTTTGAGGCATATCGGCATGTGATCGAATGTTCCGATGTGGTTCTTCTAGCTTTACCCACCTTTTTCCATCCCCATTATTTGAAAGCGGCCGTGGAGGCCGGCAAACACGTCTTCTGCGAAAAAATCCATGCGGTGGATGCCCCGGGAGTTCGCATGGTCCTGGAGGCGGCCGAGCTAGCCCGGAAAAAGGGGCTCTCGGTCGTTTCCGGCCTCGCCTGGCGATATGATACAGGGGTACAGGAGACCATGAAACGGGTCCACGACGGGGCGATCGGCCAGATTGTGGCCATCGAGGAAATCTGCAACACGGGGTCTTTGCGTGCTGTACCCCGCCGGGCCGAATGGACCGAAATGGAGTACCAACTGCGGGATTGGTACAACTTCTTTTGGCTGGCCTGCGATCTGCCGGGGCTAAATATGGTGCATAATTTGGACAAGGCAGCCTGGGCCATGCACGACGAGCCGCCTCTCCGCTGCTGGGGTATGGGCGGTCGGCAAAGCCGCGTTGGCCCCCAGTACGGCGATGCCTGGGATCATTTCGCCGCTGTCTTCGAGTACGCCGACGGGGTAAAGCTCTTCGCCTACTGCCGACAACAAGACGGCACGGCCACGGAAATCGCCGACCGATTTTACGGCACAGAAGGCCGATGCAATCTGCTGCAAAATCGCATCCTGGGCAAAGTGAACTGGCAATACCAGGGACCGCCGTGCAACCGGTTCTTGCAGGAACAGGCCGCCTTGCTCCAGTCGATCCGGACCGGCAAGCCGATCAACAACGGTCTTTACATGGCACGCAGCAGCATGATGGCCATCATGATGACCTGGGCGGGTTACACGGGACAGGTGATCACCTGGCAAGAGGCAATGGCCTCCAACCGAGTCATTGCTCCGGAGCGGCTGGCTTTGGACGCCGATCCCCCCACCAAGCCCGATCCCTCCGGTAACTACCCCATGCCTACCCCGGGGATTACCCGTTTTGAATAAAGGGGCCGATGGGAGGAAAAGCGTCTTGCTGCAGCGTGCGGCCCCAGGGTTTGGTTGTTTTTGGGCTTTCCGGCCCGCTTCGTCCTCGAGGTCTGAGACCAAAACGGGTGATCCTAGAAGAGGATGAAAAAGGCACCTTGCGGTAGGGACTCCCACTGTCTCCCACTTTGGGTGATTTGGCCGGGGGTGTTGTCGCGACGCGACTTGCCCGTCGTGGTGATGGGAACCCGGGATCCAACCCCCGGCCTCCAAGGGGAAAACCTACTCCAAAGGGATCGGCCTTGCAGGTCCCCCGTATTGGGGCAAGACTAACGAGCTAATCTCGGCCTGCCCGAAGGGGGCGGGTCCTCGGAAAATCTTTGCACGCTGACGTGGCCACTATCCCCTAACTTTAGGGGAAACAAGTTACCCCGTTGGCGGCAAAATTCCACGAGATTATTAGGTTTTGTTACGAGCAAAACCCATTTTTTTGCACACTTCTGCGTTTAATCGCAGAGTCTGCGATTCGAATCGCAGATTCTGCGTTTTTCTGTGTTTTTATTTGTTCTCCGGGGATGCCATCTCGTACCAAGCTCCCCGACCTTTGCCGACAAGTTTGATTTGCCCTTGCCTTTGCAGTTTCCGAAGCACGTGATATGCCTGATAGTCCTTCACCTGACACAGCTCGGCGGCCTCTCGGCGGGTAATCCGGCCGTGGGCCTGAATGTATTGCAAGATCATCTGCTCCTGCTGGATTGGCTCAAATCCCCGGCGGCGGACATATCCGGAGGAAAGGCCCAGGCGGCGATAAGTGGCGGCGGAAAGATGGTAAGTCCGCGCCTTTCCTTCACCTCTT
>Ga0272449_1005255_pt1 | contig 10191 bp, 11 predicted proteins | sample YNPCB0241_FD_198679 | JGI IMG/M metagenome (GOLD analysis project Ga0272449, IMG submission 198679) | Hot spring sediment microbial communities from Yellowstone National Park, WY, United States - YNP-CB-024-1 | ecosystem: Environmental > Aquatic > Thermal springs > Hot (42-90C) > Sediment...
TAAGGCGGGCTTATGGATTTAGGAATGAGGAAAGAAAAGATTAAAGCAACACTTGACTTTTTTGAGTTTTATAGTATAACGAAACAAATAAGTTATGGAGATTGAAAGTCTAAGAAGAAAGAATGGAAAAGCCCTTTATAAAACTTCCCCAAAAAGTGATGTTGAACCCCAAAAATCCGTAGACGCACTTAAATTAGAAAGGATTCAGCCGGACTCCGTCCTATTGACATCTACCTGGCTTTTCTTTATAATACTGGTAAAATGAAAATTGCTCAGATTGAAATTAAACTCCAGGCAAAAGAGAGACTATACTTACCACCATACAAAGGCTCAACGATAAGAGGGGCATTCGGTTCCGCTTTTAGAAGAATCTCTTGCCCATTTCAAAAGAGAGATTGTAAAAAATGCCTCCTTAAAAACAAATGTGTCTATTCCTATGTTTTTGAGACACCGAGACCCGAAGATTCAAAGATAATGCGGAAATATGAAAATGTTCCCCATCCTTTTATTATTGAACCTCCATTTGATACTAAAACCGAATACGAACCTAATGATTCACTATCATTTAGACTGACACTTTTCGGTAAAGGGATTGACTTTTTGCCATATTTTATCTACTCTTTTGAGGAAATGTCAAATTATGGTTTAGGCAAAGGTAGAGGAAAACTGGTAGTGCAATCAGTGAATCAAGGCCGAAATATTATCTATGACGGAACGAGTAAAACCTTAAAGAGCGGTGTTCAAGTAAAAGAGTTAAAAATTCAGAAATCAAGAAAAACGGCAAGTCTAATAAGACTCAAGTTTCTTACGCCACTGCGCATCGTTTATCGGGGTAGGATTGCCCAGAGTTTAGACTTTCATATCCTCATTCGCAGCCTCTTGCGTCGGATTGGCTTATTATCATATTTCCATTCTGATAAACCATTTGAGATTGACTTTCAATCGTTAATCAACAAAGCGATGAAAATAAAGACCAGGAGGGCAAATTTTGAAAGATTAGATTGGACTCGTTACTCTTTCCGTCAAGACCAGGTGATAAGAATGGATGGTCTTTTGGGCGAAGCAACCTATGAAGGCAATTTAACCGAATTCATCCCCTATCTTAAGATTGGCGAAAAGGTTCATCTGGGCAAAGGCACCGCCTTCGGCTTGGGAAAGTTTGTCTTTAAGATTCTTGCTTGACAAATGGGGAAAAGTATTCTAAAATACTCCAATGAATAACCGGCAAGAATTCCAGACCATCGTCTTAGCCGCCTTATTGCATGATATTGGGAAAATTGGTCAGCGAGCGAAGTTACCGTTCGAATCTCCTAAAACAATTAACGAAGAAAGTAATCTATGTCCATACAATAAGGAAGGCAATTATTATTATCATCGCCATGTCTTATGGACCTATGATTTTCTCTCAACATATCTTCCCCAAAGTGGTCCCCGATATTTAGAACTTTTAGAACTTGGTATAAATCCGGTAAAGGTTTTGGAACTTGCTTCGCAACATCATAAACCGCTCGTTCCACTTCAAGAGATAATCCATAAAGCCGATATTGTCTCATCCTATATGGACCGAGAACCGAGACCTGAAGATGACCCTGCCTACCAAGATTCTTATTATACTGAACGCTTACGACCAATTTTCCCTCTGGTTGACCTTAACTTAAAAGAGAAACCAAACTACCAAGAAAATATTAAAAATCTAAGATATGACCTAAAACCTTTGACTTTGGACAAAGAAGTAATTTTCCCCGCTAACTTTTATAAAGAAGACTTATCCAGATTATATAAAACTCTTTTTTCTGGATTTAAAGATGAATTTCAAAGACTACCATTGATATCATTTGATAGATTTTTGAATAGTTTACTATCACTCCTCCACCGCTTTACTTGGTGTATTCCTTCTTCAACTATTGACATCCCTGATATTTCCCTCTTTGACCATCTTAAAACAACCGCTGCGATAGCTTCCTGTCTTTATTTGTGGGAAATCTGTCAGGAACCAAAAGACCAGAAACCGTATCTGATGCTAATGGGAGATATTTCCGGAATCCAGAAATACCTCTATAAAATTACTCAACCAGCTGGCATTGGTGGCATTTCTAAACGGCTTCGTGGGCGCTCTTTCTATCTTGCCGTTCTACCAGAAATAACGGCTCGCTTCATCTTACGCGAAGTTGGTTTGTCCATGCCTAATCTCCTTTATGCCGGTGGTGGCAATTTCTGTCTACTTTTACCGAATATCTCCGAAATCACTAAAACGAAAATACCGATTCTTATTAGAAAAATCAATAAATGGATGAGAGAAGAATTTAGTGGCGAACTGTCCTTAGTGTTCAATTACCTATCTTGTGACAATAACGGTATGAAAGATTTCGGCAGAATTTTAAGAGATGTTGCAGAGGGTCTTAATGATAAGAAGTTACGAAAGTTCGTAGATTTGATAGAAGAAGAAAAAGAAAAATTCTTTATTGGCAAAGCAGAGGTTGGTCCTGATTTAACCATATGTCCATCTTGCAATATAAAAGTCATTAAGAAAACCGAAGGTCTGTGCTCGCAATGTAATGCACAAAGGGAAATAGGTAATTATATCGCCAAAACAGCAAAATTTATTGCCTATTCAAATGCACCGTTGAAGTTTACGGAAGGGGAGGAAAAATCAGTAGGAGCCCTTAATTTTGGTACAGATGGTGAATTTGGCTTTGTTTATTTACTTCCTGAGAGAGAAAGTAATGATAATCTTTTTAATAAGTTGGATAGTTCCAAAGATGTCGTGGAAATAGCGTCTTTTAACGTAGTTGTAAAAAATTATGGATTGAAATTTCTTGGTAAAACCGTTCCAGTGGCTCTTGAAGATTTTGTCTGCGAAACAGAAGAAAAAGGGAAGGCAAATAAAGGCCATATTCTTACTTTTAATACTATTGGTTCAACAAGCATTGGTGACAAGAGAATCGGCGTTTTGAAAATGGATGTTGACCGTTTAGGAGTAATTTTTTCTTTGGGCTTACCAGAAGAAAAGCGTTCCATTTCCCGAATCACCAGTCTTTCTCGACAATTGGATATGTTTTTCTGTGGTTATATCAATAAAATCTGCGAGGCTTGTTACGAATCTTGGAAAATTAAGGATATTGATTTTCCCGATAAAGATAGAATAAGCAATATCTTCTATGTCAACTATTCAGGCGGAGACGATTTATTGATTATCGGTCCGTGGTCCGAAATACCCCATCTGGCAAAAAAGATTAAAGATGAATTTTTTGAATATGTCTGTAAAAATCCAGAAATCACAATTTCTGCCGGTGTCTTTATGCCGAAACCTGATTTCCCAATTTCCCGAGCCGCTGTTTTAGCAACTGAAGAATTGGAAGAAAAAGCCAAAAAGGTTAGAAACCAGATTGCTTTATTCAATCAAGCAGTTTCTTGGAACAACGTCTCAGATAACCGGACTGATTTAAACGATTTATTAGAAATAGGAGAATTTCTTTATGAAAAGTTAAAAGACAAGAAAATACCAAGAAGTTATGTCCACGGACTGCTTAGGTGGCATAAACAATTCTTAACCGATGATAAGTTGAATCCAATGTACATCCCAGTTTTTATTTATCAAACTTATAGAAATATTAAAGACGAGAATTTAGCCAAAGAGTTTAGAGAAATGTTCTTGGCTAACAAAAAAGGAATAGAGCGTTTTAAGAAGGTAGTAATTCCTGCTACTTATGCGCTCTATAAAACGAGGAGGTAATATGAAAAGCAATAAAATAACACCTCTTGCGGAACTTAAACCGGAAGATTTTGCGGTAGAGAATGGTGAGGCCCATAGAGTGGCAAAGTCCTTAGGCGAAATGAAAGTAACTCAGTTGCGAAAATTCTTCACCCAATTCAAAGCGATTGAGAAGAAACTAAAGGGGAAATCAGGCCCACTTGAGTCACCGCTAAAAGCCGAACTTTTACTTCTCAATGTCGATCTCGCTTACGCATTCGGAAGGAAGTTAATAACAAAAGAATTCTACGACAGAATTAAGGCTTATCTTTCAGAAATTAGTACTCCCGAAGATGTCAGAAAACTCGTTCAGTTCCTTGAGGCAGTGATTGCATATCATAAGTATGAAGAACGAGAGAAAAAGTAAGGAGGTATTATATGGTGGAATTTAAATTTGAAGGAAAATTTATCATCACCGCCGAACTGGTTGCCGAAACCGGACTCCATATCGGTGGAGCAATCGAAAGTATTGAGATTGGCGGAGTTGACAACATTGTTCTTAAAGACCCATTAACTGGGCTTCCTTACATTCCTGGTTCTTCACTAAAGGGAAAGATGCGAAGCCTGTTAGAATGGGTAGTTGAATGCAAAAATGGACTTTCCTGTGTTCAAAGACAACTTCAGGATAAAAAAGATAAGAGGAAGAATGAACTTATCGAGAACGAGAAAAGGTCAGAAAAGGAAGCAGAAGAGATAGCCGAAAAAGAAATTTATTCAATAACCGCTTGCGATTGTGGCGAATGTGATGTCTGTATCATTTTCGGTACTTCTGCGGCTGAAACTAAAAGTAATGCTCCAACTAGACTGATTGTCAGAGATGCGATGCCGACGGGATATAAAGACTTTGTAAAAGAAAAACCTGAGTATAAAGAAACAATAAAGAAATGGAAAGACGAACTCGGCGAAAATATCTTCACCGAAGTTAAATGGGAAAATGTTATTGATAGGATAACATCCGCCGCCACTCCACGCCAATTCGAACGAATACCTGCTGGTTCTGCTTTCATTGTTGAAATGATCTATGATATCTATCATAAGGACGACTATAAGAAACTGGAAAAAGTCTTTCAAGGTATGAAACTCTTAGAAGACAGTTATCTTGGCGGTAGTGGCACAAGAGGTTATGGCAAAGTTCAATTCCGAAATATCACGGTCAAATGGCGACCAGTGACCGATTATCAAAAAATTGAAGAATTGAATGAAGATAAACATAAACTGGTCGAAAATGAAAGCACAACCGAAATATGGACCAAGTTAAAAGAAAACCCGGATTTTCAAAAACTTATCGGAGGTTAGCCGGAAATAATTGCGATGGATACTTATAAAGTTTGCTTAAAACCAAAAGGTGCGATAACCAATTATCCGCCTTCTGATACCCTGTTTGGTGCAATAATGTGGGGTATTCGTGAAGTTCTTGGAGACACCAAACTTAACAATTATAAAGAGAGATTTCTTGCTGACAAACCGCCCTTTATACTCTCTTCTTCTTTCCCAATGATTAAAAACGAGACGGAATTGTCATTTCTACCGAAACCAATACAAGCGCCCCTGCGAGCAGAAGAAATTGAGGACATCGTCAGGGTGAAAGTTAAAACATATAGTAAAAGGCACCTCATTGGAACGATTGAATCTTACAAACGCTTCCGAAAAGCAAAATTTGTCTCTTTCGGTGTTGCTGATAAATTGCTTAATGGTTTAAGTGAATTCGATTTATTCTCTAAGCACCTTACAAAAAATATTATTCTTCATTCAATCGGGGAGACAGAAACTATTGACTATGGTGATGAAGTCAAACTTTTTGGTGGTTTGCTTCTCTTAAGAGACGAATTCGATGCAGTTAGTAATAAACTGGATAAAAAACTCACAGAAAGAGGAATTATTGTCAGAAATACGATTGACCGATTTTCTGGTTCTACCGGTGAAGGACAATTATTTTATACCGAAGAAATCTTTGTCGCCAAACCTCAGTTCTTACTCTATTTTCTCATCCGCACCGAAGAGAAAGAAATCGAAACTATTCTTCCCGCACTTAAGTATCTGGAAGATACTGGTATTGGGCGAGATAGAGCAGTTGGCAGAAACCAATTTGAGATTTCTGAACCAACCAAAGTGGATTTAAACCTAAATGCCGAAGGTGATAGATTTGTTTGTCTATCTCGTTATATCCCAAAAGAAGACGAAGTTGTCTTACCACCGCAAACACCTTTTGAACTTATTTCAATTCATTCTAAAGTTGAATCCCGGCGAGAATTTAAGGGAAAAGACATCTGGAAAAAACATTTCTTCTATTTTACCGAAGGCTCAACCTTAGAAGCGAAAGAACGAAAAGAGTTCTATGGACTAACACCTGTGGCAAAGAAATTAAAAGGACAAACAATCATACAAAATGGTCTTTGTTTGCCAATATTCGGCAAAATTGGAGGTTGATGTGGCAAAATATTCACTTGAAATCCTTTCTCCAGTTCATATCGGAAATGGCAATAAACTTAATCAGGCTTCATTTCTGATGGAAAGAGACATAGTATATGTTGTAAATCCAGATACCTTTGTTGCGTTTTTACCACAAAATTTAAAAATCCAATTGTTAGAAATTGCTGAGAAAGGAGAAAGATTAAGTCTTCATAAATTCCTACCCAAGGAAATTAAGAACAAAATTAAAACCCGATGCTTCTATAAAATTCCCTTAGCTGCCACTCCTTTACATTCTGGAAAATACCGTTTATTCGAGATTGACGAATTTATAAAAGAATCTAATAATAGTTATATCCCGGGGAGTGAATTAAAAGGTGCACTTAGAACCGCTATCATCTTTCAACTTATTCAGGATAACTTTGATTCGGTTGTCTCTCATATTCAAAACCTTAAAGGAATTCCTGTTAAACAGATGATAAGACAAGGGAAAGGACTCTTAAAAAACGAAAAGAAAGTAGCATCAGAGCAAATAAAAAGAATAGAGGGTGAGATTCAAAATTGCCTAATGCGTGGCAAAGAAAAAGATGCAAAATACGACATTCTTAAACTATTACAGATTAGCGACTCAAAATCAACTCCGGCTGAAAATTCTTTAGTTGTTGGAAAAACTATCGTTTTGGACTGTGAAAAAGGTCCACTGGGTTTTGCTATTTATCAGGAATTCTTAAAACCCGGCTGTAAATTTGAAATACCAACTATATCAATACCAGAGACAGCAAAGAAAGAAGAAATAACAAATTGTTTGGGGTTTTCAGAAAATCAGAAAGATGTAATAAGGCGCATTGAAAATCTTTTCCAAACCGCTTATGAATTTACAAAAGAACTGATAGAAGCCGAAGGAGACTACTTTAAAAACATTTCTCTATTAGACCATAACAAAAAGGCTAGAATCTTAAAACAACTTGAGATGATAGCAAGTAAGAATACACCACGGACTCCAATTATGAGAATTGGAATGGGTGAAGGAGTTTTAAGTCATACAATCTGGTTAGCGATAAAGAAGAAAGATAAGAACTTATATCAACAAATCTTAAACTTACAACCCACTGAAACTTTCCCAAAAAGTCGAAAACTTTATGAAGACCGAGATGGGAATTATTATACAATGGGTTGGGTGCAGTTAAAGAAAGAATAAATGCAAAATGGCTTTTTGTTTACTATCTTAGAAGAGTCTATTCAAAATAAAAAGGGGGTGATATGAAATCTCTTTTTATTGCCACGGTTGGAATGGGCACCGGGCCGGAAGCAGATATAACAAAACCACTCATTAAATCAATTGTCGAAGCAAACCCTTCTTTCTTATTATTATTCGCCACCCAAAAATCTAAGACCAATGCCGAAAAAATCGTCGCCGAACTTAAGAGAACAAATGAAAATTCTCAGATTCACATTCTTGAAAACAAAGATGACATCGAAGCTATCTTTAAAGAAATGAACGATAAGATTTATGAATTGATTGAGAAAGGTTATGAGTGTGCCAATACTATTGTAGATTTTACTACCGGAACCGCGCCAATGTCGGCGGCTTTGGCTTTGGTTGCAATAAAATTTCGCTGCGGTCGCCTTAAATATATTTCGGTCCGAAGAAACGAGGAACGGAAAGTAATCGAAGGCTCCGAGAGAATGATAACTTTTGAGCCAAAAGGCATATTTGCTTCTTATGCGATAGACAATGCAGTTGATTTAATCCTGAAATATCGCTTCGAATCCGCAATTGCTCTTTTAGAACCCCTCCCTCAAGGATTGCTTACCGTTGAGGAAAAATTACTTCTTGCCGACCTGATTAAAATCGCCAATGCCTACAGTTATTGGGATAAGTTTGACCACATCAAATTTGCTGGACAGTATAATCAAATTAAATTTCAAAATCCGCTCCTAAATCAATTTAAAGTAAGCGAAGAAACCAAAAAGTTGATTCATTCAATTGGCATTGACTTAAAAAACAATAAGGTTTCACATTTTGCAATAGTTGATTTAATAAATAATGCTAAGCGTAGAATAGAAGAAGGTAAATACGATGATGCAGTTGCTCGTCTTTATCGAGCGGTTGAAATGCTTGCACAGTGGCGGCTTATGGCCAAATACCAACAAGATAGTGGCGATATTCAACTCAGTGAAGCACCACCTAAAAGTAAGGGCTGGTTAGCTAATTATAAAGACAATAAAGACGGCAAGATTAAAATCAGTTTGCACAAAGATTATCAACTACTTGAAGATTACGGTGATGAACTTGGTAAAGAATTCAATAAAGACGAAAAGATGAAAGGACTGCTTAAAGAACGGAATGATTCAATATTAGCCCACGGCACAAAACCGATAAACAAGAAGACGAGCGAAGACTTCTTGGAACATGTCATAAATTATGGTAAAAAATACATAACTGAATTTGAAAAGCTCCAAAAAGATTTATCTTTTCCTTGGAGCGATTAATTTAACCGCTCTTTGACAATTGGGAGTGTAATACAGGATACCAACGATAAAGGCACAGGATATACTACCGGAATATAGGGGATGGACTCACTATTCTAAATCGTCCTCGCTCTCTTACTGATTTCTTCGTCTAACTTCTTCTAAACTAAAGAGATAGCATTAGGCGTCACCATTTCTGTTGCTCTTTTGACAACTTGGTTTTTTGGGGTTATAATATAAGGTAGCTGAAACTCAGGGAGGTATGAGTGGCTACTTTATATCTAACCGAACAGGGGGCAAAACTTGTCCGAACCCAAACCCGTCTGATTGTAGAAAAAGATGGCAAACTTTTACTCCAACTACCAATCATCAAGATTGACCGGGTGCTGGTATTCGGCAGGGTAGCGATTACAATACCGGTATTTGAACTCTTACTGAAAGAAAGCATTCCAGTTTCTTTTCTTTCCCAGGAAGGCAGGCTGAAAGGGGTTTTAGAACCAGTTCCATCAAAAAATATCCTTCTCCGCATCCGCCAATACGAGCGAGCAAAAGACGAACAATTCCGAACCGAAATGGCGAAGGCTATCGTTTCGGGGAAAATTCGTAACCAGAAAAGGCTCTTGCAAAGATTCGCCCACAACCATCAGGAACTTGACTTTACAACTGAAATTGCTGAGATGGAAGATTCATTTCACAGCCTATATAAGAAAAGTAATCTTTCTGGTATTTTGGGCGTAGAAGGGATTTGCACCGCGATTTACTTTCATGGATTTTCCAAACTCTTCAAAGGCAAGATTTGCTTTACCGAACGGAGCCGCCGTCCACCCAAAGACCCGATAAATTCGCTTTTGAGTCTTGGCTATACCCTTTTAACTAATGAATATTTTTGGCTAACTACTGCTTCGGGTTTTGACCCATACTTAGGTTTCTATCACGGCATAAGTTATGGGAGACCGTCGCTGGCATTAGATTTGGTTGAAGAATTGCGCCACCCAGTTATTGATATGCTAACCCTTGATTTGATAAACCGGCAAATGCTCAAACCCGAAGATTTTACTGGTAACGAAGACGAAGGTTTCTTCTTGACCGCTGAGGGGAGAAGAGTCTTTTTTACTCAATACGAACGAAGGATGACAAGCGAATTCTTGCACCCGAAGAATAAGACAAAAACGAATATTAGAAAGATAATGCGCGACCAGGTCTATTTAATGATGAGAGCGGTAGAAAGCAGAAAGCCCTACGAACCTTTCTTTATCGGATAAATTATGTTTATCGCTATCGCTTACGACATAAAGAATACCAAAAGGCGGAATCGGGTTTTGAATACCCTTAAAAACTATGGCACATGGGTTCAATATAGCGTCTTTGAATGCAACCTGGCAAGCGAACAATTAGACCGATTAAGGTTAAGACTCTTATCCCTTATTAAACCAAGCGAAGACACCATCCGGTTTTATTATCTTTGCGAAGAATGCAAGCGAAAATTAATCATTTTAGGCAAGGGGATGGTTACCGAAGACGAAGAAGTCTATATCGTATAGTTTTGGGTTGACTACTAA
>Ga0272449_1005257_pt1 | contig 10188 bp, 11 predicted proteins | sample YNPCB0241_FD_198679 | JGI IMG/M metagenome (GOLD analysis project Ga0272449, IMG submission 198679) | Hot spring sediment microbial communities from Yellowstone National Park, WY, United States - YNP-CB-024-1 | ecosystem: Environmental > Aquatic > Thermal springs > Hot (42-90C) > Sediment...
CCTGGGATACGCCCGCCTCGCGCAGACCGGACGTCAAGGCCGGCGTACTCCTTGGGGCTGCGGGCGTCGCACAGGAGCGTCTCCCCCTTGCCGAGCTTCCGGATGATGTAGTCCCAAGTCGCCACGATGGTGTGGTCAGGGTCTTTCGCCACATAGTTCGAGGGCGTTATGCGAGGGACGTCCTTCACGAGCGGCTGCCCCTCGGCAACCCAGCGCTTCGAGCCCCCGTTGAGGATCACCACTTTCTCGTGGCGGTAGAGCTTGAACACCCAGAAGGCCCGAGCGGCCCAGAGACTGCTCACATCGTCGTAGAGGACCACCGTATCCCCGTTGCGGACCCCCAGCCGCCGCATGAGCATCTGGAATTGTACCTTGTTGACAGCCATCCCACGGACCCGGTGCTGGGGATTCGTGAGATCGGCAACGGGGTCCACGTAGACCGCGCCGGGCAGATGTCCTGCCAGATAGACGTTCCGCTCGCTGCTCACGTCAAGGAGCCGCACCGCGGGGTTTCGGAGGTTGGCGGCCACCCACCGGACATCCACGAGGACTTCCGGATGAGCATACTCCTGGGCCGCTGCAGGCGCAGGAAGGATCAGGTGGACCGCCAGGAGAGCGATCAGAACTTTACGCAGGTAACTCCTGTACATGGGTCGTCCCCCCTCGTGACAAGTCCGGAACCACAGAGTGCGGTGTCGACGGGAAAAACTCGGGAAGGTTCTTGCGGAGGGTCTGCCGAGGCACCCCTCAGCAGGCTACACGGAGCGGGCGCCCCCCAGCTCCCTCCGCGGGAGACAGATACATTCGCGTGGTCTGTGGCGTGGGCTGTTGCGGTTCATTGCCTTGGTGACACTTTAGCAAATCTACTTTTGCGCTGTCAAGTTCCGGCATCGGGAGAGCTTCTCCCTCCCAGCTCTTGACCCCATGGAAGTTGCCTGACAGGGGAGCTTGCCGGGAAGGAGCTTTGGGGCCTAAGATGGTATCCAGAACGAGCGTGCGCAGGATCAACGAGTTTGCCCAAAACCTATTCGACGGCGCGGCCCCTGGATACGATCGCATCGCCGCCCTCCTCAGCTATGGCCAGTATAGCCGGTGGCACGCTTTCCTCGTCTCCCGTTTCTCGCTCCACCCTGGTGCGCTCGTCCTCGACGTGGCCACCGGGACTGGCGCCGTTGCCATGGCGGTCGTCCGTCGATATAGGTGCAGGGCCATCGGGCTGGACCTCAGCCACCGCATGCTAGAGGCCGCGCGCCGCCGGATCTCCAGTGTAGGGTACAGGGATCGGATATCCCTCGTCCAGGGGCAGGCTGAGATCCTTCCTTTTCCTCCCTCTACCTTCGACGCCGTGTTCTTCACCTATCTCCTCCGGTACGTGGAGGACCCTAAGAGCATGCTCCAGGAGCTTGCCCGCGTACTCAAACCCGGGGGCTGGATGGCGAGCCTGGAATTCGATCTGCCTGGGAGCATCTGGTATCTTCCCTGGAAACTGCATACACGACTGGTCCTCCCCCTCGCGGGGTGGCTCATCTCCCCCGGGTGGCACAAGGTGGGCAAATTCCTCGGACCCAGCATCGAGCAGTTCGTCTGGAAGCACCGCGAGGATATCCCGCGGTGGTGGGAAGAGGCGGGGATGGTCGAGGTGCAATCCTGCAGGCTCAGCCTGGGAGGAGCGGTGGTCTTCTGGGGGAGGAAGGCAGGTGCCTGAGGAGGAGAAGCTTCCGGCGTTCTATGCGCTTCGTAGCGGTGGGTGGCGGGACTACATCACGATCCTCCACCTCCCCTACACCCTCTGGCACCTCAGCTACGTCGCACTCGGGGCAGCGGTCTCCAGCGTGATCCACTGGGAACGGGTGGGGTATGCCCTCCTCGCCTTCGGACTAGGACTCGGGATAGGCGCGCATGCGCTCGATGAGTACCGAGGACGCCCGTTGCGGACACGCATCCCAGGATGTGTGCTCCTGGGAATGGGCATCGCTTCCCTGGCCGGTGCCGTAGTGGTTGGGATCTATGGGGTCTTCAAGGTCTCGCCTACGCTTCTCCCATTCATCGCGTTCGGGGCGTTCACCGCTGCCGCGTACACCCTCGAATGGTGGGGCGGGCTGTTCCACACCGATGTTTGGTTTGCCCTCAGCTGGGGCGCATTCCCTGTCTTGACTGCCCACTGGGCCAATGTCCTGCGCGTCGAGCCAGCAGGGTTTCTCATGGCCCTTGCCGCCTACTCGATCAGCCGCGCACAGAGGAGGTTAAGCACACCTGTCCGTACCCTCCGCCGGCGCGTGCGTCAAGTAGAGGGGAGAATCGAGTATATCGATGGGTCCGCCGAACCCCTCGATGAATCTATCCTTCGGATTCCTCTGGAAGGAGCGCTCCGTGCGCTCTCGTGGGCGATGCCTCTGGTTGCCGCTGCCGCCCTATTGACTCGCGCAGGCCTGTAACGGGACATTCGGTTGTAGATACCGCCACCCTGACACGCGCTCATTACGCCGCTGTCAGGCGTGTACAGCGAGGAACACGGCCTTGCGCAGGGAGAACCGCAGGGGCTCGGTCTTCACTGCGAACAACTCACGCAGCCGGGGCGGCGCCTGTGTAAGCATGGCCGCAAGCACTTGCCGCAGCTCCGCAGGAGTCCCGGACCGCTCCACCCACGCCTCGAACTCGAGCTCCAACCCCATCTCCTCAAACTCCAACATCGTCAACCCCTCTGCGGAGATCGCGGCATACCACTCCGCCATGCTCCAGTCGCGCACATGGGTTGGGTCCCGCAAGATCTCTACAGCGTTGATGAACCGGTCTCCGACCTCGTCAGCAGGAGAGATGGTATCGGAGATCACAAGACGACCGCCCCTCCGCAGTACCCGCGCCATCTCCCGTACCGCACCCCCGAGCTGGGGGTAGTGGTGGGCCGCGGTACGGCATGTCACAATGTCGAACGAACGATCAGGGAAAGGCAAAGCCCGCACGTCCGCTTCCACGAACTCCACGTTGTGGAATCCCCGTTCGGCCGTCAAACGACGCGCCACGAGGAGCATCTGAGACGTGAGGTCCACAGCCACGACCTGCGCCACGTGTGGAGCAAGGGCCATCGCCGTGTGGCCTGCCCCCGTGGACACGTCCAGAGCGATGTCAGTCGGTTGCGGTCGGGCAAATCGGACCACCAGCTTCAGGTCTACTCCCTGTGCATGCACCGGACTCATGGCGTACAGCTCAGCGGCCCGACCAAATTGCTCCCGGATGTCACGCTCCCTCAGCTCCTCTCCCCCCTTAGGAAAAGGCTGGGAAGAAATTCTGTTCCACCGCTCAACCCGAGAGAGATCGGTACGTCAACGTTTCCCCATGGAAATTCGTCTTGCAGCACGAGGATGCCTGCCTCTCGACGTCCCCGGCCTGCGGGCAGAGATTCATTAGAAACGCATCCCCGTCATGGCGATGCCGCGGATCATGAATCGCTGAGAAAGGGCATATGCAATCAGCATAGGCGCGATACTGATAACTGTCGCAGCCATCAGGGGGCCATAGTTAATGAACCCATAGGGATCTTTGAACAAGGCAATACCTACCGGCAGGGTACGCATGTGCTCCGAGTTGATGACAATCACGGGCCAGAGAAAGTCGTTCCAACTGCTGAGGAAGAGTAGCATCGCGACCGCCGCAAGTACAGGCTTGATCAGCGGTACTACTATCCGGAAAATGATCTGAACTTCTCCTGCACCGTCGATACGGGCCGCGTCCAGCAGCTCAGCAGGTACAGTCTGAACAGACTGGCGGATGAGATAGACGGCGAAGGCACTGGCAAAGTTTGGAGCTAGGATGCCCTGGTAGGTATCCACCCACCCCAGACGAGCCAGGAAGACGTAGAGAGCAACACTTGTAACCTGTACAGGTACCATCAGCGTGCCGAGAATCAATAAGAAAAAGAGGTTCTGGAAAGGGAACCGATACACTGCAAAGGCATATCCTGCAAAAATCCCGAATACCACGGAGCACATAACGGAAACCGTGGCGACAATTAGACTGTTCTTGTAGTACACTAACCAAGGTGCACGGGACCATGCCTCCCGAAAATGATCCCATACAATATGGCTTGGAATCCATCGGGGTGGGAAAGCAATAATCTCAGGAGCGGGACTGATCGAAGTTACCACCATCCAGTAAAAAGGTAAAAGCATAACGAGGGCCCCTGCACTAACAATGAGGAAGATAACGATTCGCCAGAAAATCTTCAGTCTCATTAATAGGTCACCTCGAAACGACGGCTCGTCCGAAACTGAATAATTGTGATGATCAATATGAGCAAGAAAAGTACCATTGCCTCCGCTGCGGCATAACCAAATCGATAGCGTTGAAATGCTTGCCGATATATCTCCAAAACTATCACATTGGTAGCATTCGCCGGGCCTCCACCAGTGAGGACAAGCACTTGGTCGAATACCTGGAAAGCGAAGATACCGTTATAGATCAAGATAAATGTGGTTACAGGGGCCAGTAGAGGGACAGTAATCCGCCAGAACTGTTGGATTGAGCTAGCACCATCAATGGTAGCAGCCTCATAGAATTCTGAAGGAATCGCTTGCAAACCGGCGATATAGATAACCATGTTATAACCTACGGTCTTCCAGATGCTGAAAAGTACGATCGATAGTAGAGCCGTTTTAGTAGACAGCAACCAGGGAGAGGGAGGGAGGTGAAGCAAACGAAGAATCGCATTAAACAAACCGTATTGAGGGTTATAGAGCCACCACCAAACTACCGCTGCTGCCACCGTGCTGGTCACCATCGGGGCGAAATAGACGCCCTTCAGGAGTTCCTTAGCAGGGAAGCGCTCGTTGAAGAGAACTGCAAGTATGAGCCCTGCAGCGGCAGATATGGGGACAATCGCGAAGGCATAGAGAAATGTGTTGATCACTGCGCCCAAGAATATATCATCATGAAACAGATCGATAAAGTTCTCAAGTCCTACATAGACAAGCCGATGGCTTGCGAGCTCAACCCTGTAGAAACTGAAGTATAAGGTCTGCAATGCAGGCCATACGCGGAACAGGCCAAAAACTAACAAAACAGGGCTGATAAAGAGATAGGCATGCACATAGTGCCTTCGATAGCCACGCTGAATAGCCTGGAGGATCCATTTCTGAGGACGATACATGTGGAGGAAACTCTCAACAGGGTGCTGGTCCTGCGAGCTCGCAGGACCAGCACCCTAGTGTTATTTCATAGCATCCTGGATGGCTTTATTCGCCAGTCGCTCTGCCTCCGCCAGTGCAGCTTCCACACTCGCTTCCCCATGCCAAGCTTTTTGTATGGCACCCCCGAGAGCATCCATAATCCCGTTGAGCCCTAGGTTAATGGGAAGCCGACGTCCATAGGGCCCCATCTTAAGTAGAGTCTGAACATAGCTATCGGACTTAAACGGCTCTTTCGCCCAGTTCGACTTGTAACGGGGAGTCAAATTAAATTTTGCGGCAAGCCGGTAATCATTGACTTCGCTATTCAACCACTCGATCGCCTTCCAGGCCAATTCCTTGTTCCGAGAGGCCTTTGGTACTGAGAACAACCATGCGCCGAGAAGAGTGACCGGCTTATCACCCTTCTTGCGAGCCGGAGGCAACCACATCCCCCATCCAGTCGACCATGGCATGTTCGGTGCTTCTCGAGGCTGCCTCGCCCTGATGCTGACAGTCTCGCTGATCTGCATGGAAGCGATGCCGCTCAGAAAAGCAGCTCGCGGATCTGGGAAGTTTAAGCTAGTACATTTGTCAACATTGAGCATATCTAGGACGAGTTTAAGTGCTGCACGTCCACCTTCATTGTTGAACATCGCTCGCCCGCCTCGGAGCGCATTGGGATTGTCGATAAGATCAGCCCCAGCACCCCAAATCGCCCACAAGTGTTTGTGCACCACACCATGAGGGTGGCCAACGTGTCGTATGGCGTACCCGACGCGAATGATGTTGCCGGCAGCATCCCGCTTCACCAGCCGCCGGCAGTACTCGCGGAGCTCGTCCCAAGTTTGCGGAGGCCGTTCGGGATCAAGGCCTGCCTCCTTGAAATGCTGCTTGTTCCAGGTCAACCCATAGATGTCATGACCCATCTGTGGATACCCCCACATAGTACCGCCCCCATAGTCGGAGAGCGTCGCGATCTCGGGAGAGACCGAGGCCAGCCATCGTTTGGCTTTAGCTGGATCCACCTGCTCGAGAAGATTCTCTTTTAGGAATCCAGGGAGCCATGAGGTATCGATGAAGAGGATGTCGGCAATATTTCCCGCTGCGGCGGCAGCGAAGATCTTCTGTTGCATCGTATCATAGTCCACAGCCACCATCTCGATTTTGACGTTGTTGGTAGCTTCGAAAGGCGCGAAAACAGTAGGGTCCCGTAAGGGCAGAGTGCTTTGCGTGATCTCTCCAGCTGGGTACCACAGAGTGAGGATACGCCGGCCGCCAGGGAACGCTTCAGTGGAGCCCAGGACCAAAAGGAACAATACACCAATTACTAGGATCTGACGAGCTCTCATCTCTTTTCACCTCCTTTTCGTCTCACGTTTATGTACACAGGTGTTTCACCATCTGCCATCGTCGAGGCTTTATCCCGGCAGACCTAGGCTTAATTTGGATTATCCTCTACTTCCAGACGCCGGATCCAAGCATGCTCAGGATCGTCTGACCATTGCCCATACAATACTCGGGATCCGGACATTGCCCACAGATAGTACATCTCATAGCCACCAGCTGCCACAACCGGATGGAACCCTCTCGGTAAAGCAACAAGATCTCCGCAACGCACAACATAACATTCATCTAGGGGCTCTGGATCTCCTGGGGGAGTATACACCCGCTGTAGTCCAAACCCCTGGGGTGGACGAACGAGATAATAGTAAACCTCCTCCATGGGCAGTTCCGGAGGGACATCCCTGTCATGTTTGTGGGGAGGATAGCTTGACCAGTTCCCTGGTGGATTGACCGTCTCACCCACTAATAATCGCTGTGCAGTGACGTGGTCGATTATGGTGCGCACCTCTCGCCTCCAGTTCTCCTTCCCCACTGAACGAACAACCACTTGGTCCGGGAAGATAGCGCGTAACTCCCCCCGGTTGTCTGCTGGAGCAGTGATTACCGCAGCCACAAGTCGATCCCTTGAACGTACTTCCAGTCGAGTTCCGGGCGGAGCATAGACTGCCCAGGGTAAGTCGTCAAATACATTCCGTCGCGGTCCTAAAGTCCACACCACGCGTTGGTCAGGGAGGAAACCATGAAGTTCACCAGCGCCTTCTAGGATCACAATCGCTGCTTCCCTGGTAGGGAATTCCAAAGTGAAACTCGGGATACCTGGCCGCAAGAACAGAAGCCCTAATTCCAGATAACGTAATCCAGCCTCTCCAGGACTTATAGCGATTTTATACCCCGGCGCCGAATCAACATGACGATGTAAGCTCTCTGTCATCGCAGTTTCTAACCCCCACAAGTCGAGTTCGCATTCATGTCGTGGCCAAGGTGTTTCCCCATAATACCAACAACCGATTTACCACCTCCTGCCGATAGGCCTTCTTAAGAGATTCAAGAATAACAGGGAGCTCGCTTCCCACAAGAGCATGCTCACGTATGGCCAGGACAGCAGCACGAGCCAAGCGTGTGTAAAAGCTAACCTTCCCAATTCCAGCAGCAACGGCAGAAAGCAATAAAGAGTCGGAGAGGCCAGACCCTCCATGTAGCGAAAGCGCACATGGCGCAGAAGAGGCAATCTCCCGAAGTCTAGACAAGTCGAGACTCGCTTCCCCAGGGTCTTGATGATGGACGTTCCCTACAGATACAGCAAGGATATCGATTCCAGTGAGGTGTGCAAAGTAAGCTGCACGCATGGGATCTGTCATTTCCAAAAGCTGCTGCCCACCTTCCAGGGACTCCTTCTGGGGTATAGGCGTCAGTTCCGCTTCCACGGTGGCACCATACCTATGAGCCAGAGTTACCACTTCTCGCACGAATCGTACCTGATCCTCGAGTTCTCCCTTAGGGCTTTCTATCATCACAGAAGTAAAACCATTTTCCAGCGCGATCCTCACTGTTTCCAGATCTGTGGCATGATCGAGGTGTACAGCCACCGATACGGAAGCGCGGTCAGCGAGAGAACGTAACGCTGCAGCCAGGGCTGGAAGATCCACCCAGCTGGCGTGACGTGCCGTAAAGGCCACAGCGACTGGAATACCAACTTCCTCAGCTGCGGACACAATCGCGGCCGCAGTTTCAAGATTAAGGCAACTAAATGAGCCAACGGCGCGACCTTTCTTCCTTGCATCGAGAACGAGATCGATGAGTGGAACTGGTCCCATTTTTATCTCGATCTCCTCATTGTGCGGAAGATACCGATGATGGACCAGCTGCAACGATCGCTCGAAGCTCGGCTAGCGCATCCTCGGCAGGCCATCGATCACGGATGACGCGGCACAAAGCCCGTGTCATAGCCTCAGGATTGGGGTGCTCGAAGATGTTACGGCCAACTGAACATCCAATGGCTCCAGCCCGCATAGCTTTCTCCATTCGCTTCAAGAGTTCAAGATCGTCAATCACCGGCCCACCAGCTAAAATTACAGGCACGCGCGTTGCGTCCACGATTCGGGCAAATGAGTCCTCATCGCCACTCCAGTTTACTTTCACAATGTCAGCCCCCAGTTCAGCGCAGAGACGAGCGTTCCGCATCAGATACTCAGGCCCCCATGTTTCTATCTGCTGCGTTATTGTTGTGTAGGCATTTGGAAATTCTGCCTCCGCAATGAAAGGCACACCCCACAAATAGCATGCCTCAGCCACTTGAGCAACATAATGGATCATCTCCTTCTCGTCCGGGCCGGACAGAGCTACGTATACCACGACGGCATCGGCGCCTAAACGAACTGCCCATTCCACCGAATTAATGGGAGTCACTACTGGACCCTCGGGTCGTCCTGCCGCTGAGGCGGAAAGCATAAGGGCGAGCGCGGTGGAGGGTTGTAGGTGTTCGACCACACGCTGAGCCATTCCTACTCCCAGCATAAGGACATTGGCCCCTCCCGCGATCGCTTGTCGGGCCCGGGTCTCCAGTTCCACCAATCCTTGAGGAAGCCGGGGAGCTGTCATCCCGTGATCAAGAGCACAGACTACACACGTCCCAGTCCTAGGCTCAATGAGGCGCTTAAGGCGTATGGCCTTTCCAGTAATCGAGCTCATAATTCCTCCCTTCCTATGCGAGTGGCGGCGTATTGGTGTGCCGAGGCTTGTTTCGGCGGAACGTTGACTCGATGAACGGTGATCTCGAAAGCGTCTGGCACATGATACTCAAGGGAGTACAGGACGGGACGACCATCGGCTGTATAGTCCACCTGCTCAAGGAGCAAGAGTGGAGAGCCCCGTCGTACCCTAAGCCTTCGTGCTAGGCTCGAAGTCGCCACCACAGGCCTTATGCGAGCACTCCCATGGTGGATGATTATCCCGGCAACGCGTTGCAACCAGGTATAGAGGGATTCTCCCATCCCTGCCAAAGGGTCCTCCCGACGAGGTAATAGTACAACTGGGATGAAGTCCGTTGACAAGACTACAGGACGGCCATCGGCTGTACGAAGACGTTCCAACATCACTACCTTCGCGCCTGTCTGGAGACCTAGTGCAGAACACACTGAAGAGGGGGCAGGGATCACGGAGACCGTTTTCTCAGCAGTACCAGGGGTATAGCCACTCGATCGAATAAGATCCGTTACACCCCAGTTCACACCTAAGTTATTGCGCAGAAAAGGAGTAGCGGCCACGAATGTGCCGATCCCCTGAGAGCGTGCCACAACACCTTCCATTTCCAGGATCCTGATCGCTTCCCGCAAGGTAGCTCGACTGACCCCAAGTAGGCGCGCTAATTCAGGCTCCGGAGGCAAACGGTCTCCCGCTTTTAGACCACGAGAGGAGATCCATTCTCGAAGCGCATCCCTTACCAATACCGGGAGCACCTGCCGTTCACGGGATTGTAAACGTCGGACTAAATTGTTAGACATCTGATGTCTGCTCTCTTTTTACCACAGGACCCTCCGCCTGTCAAGACAGGCCCTTGCTGACCGGATGACAGTTTTTTGGGGGAGTAGACAAGGGCACACAGGTCTCCCTAAGCTTTGTGTGAGCAAACCACTTAAGCGGAGGTGAGACCCATGTGCCCCTTTAGAGAATACCCCATATTGCA
>Ga0272449_1005258_pt1 | contig 10188 bp, 7 predicted proteins | sample YNPCB0241_FD_198679 | JGI IMG/M metagenome (GOLD analysis project Ga0272449, IMG submission 198679) | Hot spring sediment microbial communities from Yellowstone National Park, WY, United States - YNP-CB-024-1 | ecosystem: Environmental > Aquatic > Thermal springs > Hot (42-90C) > Sediment...
ATCAACATACTTTAGAATAAACGCACGTAATACCGGACAATTCGAAAGAACTTTAATTATTGCCGACGAAGATTCTTATGTTAGTTACTTAGAAGGTTGTACAGCTCCTATGCGCGATGAGAATCAACTTCATGCAGCAGTTGTAGAACTTATCGCTCTGCGTAATGCAGAAATAAAATATTCGACCGTACAAAATTGGTATCCGGGCGATAAACAAGGACGAGGCGGAATATATAATTTTGTTACTAAAAGAGGTATTTGTAAAGAAGAAAATTCTAAAATTTCCTGGACACAGGTAGAAACAGGTTCAGCTATAACATGGAAATACCCAAGTTGTATCTTAAAAGGTGATAATTCAATCGGCGAATTTTACTCTGTTGCTGTTACAAACAACTATCAACAAGCCGATACAGGTACCAAAATGATTCATATTGGAAAAAATACCCGAAGCAGAATCATCTCAAAAGGCATATCTGCCGGATATAGCCAAAATAGTTATAGAGGATTAGTTAAAATACTTAAATCAGCTGAAAATGCTAGAAACTTCACCCAATGCGATTCGCTATTGCTTAGTAATACATGCGGTGCACACACTTTCCCGTATATAGAGATAGATAACGAAACTGCCATTGCAGAACACGAAGCAACAACATCAAAAATTGGCGAAGAACAAATATTTTATTGTAATCAACGTGGAATAAGCACAGAAGATGCTGTAGGATTAATTGTAAATGGTTACGTCAGAGAAGTTATAAACCAATTACCAATGGAATTTGCTGTAGAAGCTCAAAAACTATTACAAATATCATTAGAAAATAGCGTTGGATAAAAATTTTAAAAATATGTTGAAAATAAAAAATTTAAAAGCCAAAATAAACGGTAAATTAATATTAAAGGGAATAGACCTTGAAGTTAAAGAAGGAGAGATTCATGCAATAATGGGTCCAAATGGTTCTGGAAAAAGTACTTTAGCTTCAGTTTTAGTCGGTAAGGAAAATGTTGAACTTATTTCGGGTGAGGTATGGTTTATGGGAAAAAACTTACTTGAATTGTCGCCAGAAGAACGAGCAAGAATGGGACTTTTTTTAGGTTTTCAGTATCCTATAGAAATACCTGGCGTAAGTATGGTTACATTTATGCGAACTGCTGTTAACGAAATACGGAAATATCGTAATTTACCACCGCTTTCTTCCAGTGACTTTTTGAAGTATATGAGAGAAAAAAAAGAATTAGTTGAAATAGATACTCAATTAACCAATAGATCGGTAAATGAAGGATTTTCGGGAGGCGAAAAAAAGAAAAACGAAATTTTTCAAATGGCAATACTCGACCCAACATTAATAATTCTGGATGAAATAGACAGCGGACTCGATATAGATGCTTTAAAAATTGTTGCAAATGGAGTAAATAAACTCAAAAGACCTGATAAATCATACATTATTATAACTCATTATCAAAGATTGTTAGAATATATTATTCCAGATTTTGTTCATATTCTTTACGATGGCAAAATAGTAAAAACTGGCACAAAAGAGTTAGCACTAAAATTAGAAGAACAAGGTTACGATTTAATTAAAAAAGAATTTATTGAATAGTATGGTAACAAATGTTTTTTCCGAAGTAGCTATTGAAAAAATAAAGAATATATTCAATAGTAATGTAAATTCAACAAATCAACCAGAATGGCTATTTGAACTTAGAAAATATATATTTAATTCTTCAATTGAAAAAGGTTTTCCATCAAAAAAAGATGAAAATTATAAATATACAACATTAGAAAAGTATTTTTCCGAAAATTATGAATATGTGCAAAAATCTTTCTTTTCTAATGTAAATTTAGACGAAATTTTTAAATGCGATATTCCCAATTTTGAAACTCATTTGATAATACTCATTAACGGTTGGTATTATCCTTCGAATAAGCAAAAATTATTGAATACTGTCGATGGAGTTATTTTTGGAAGCTTATTAGAAGCCACTAAAAATTATTCACAAATAATTTATAATTATTATAAAAATAAAGAATTCGGCGATTTCTTTGATGAACTCAACTTTGCTTTACTACAAGATGGCTTATTTTTATACATTCCTGATGGTGCAAAATTATCTAAACCTATACAAATAATAAATTTAGTTATTGATGAAAAACCTTCTTTTGTGTTTCCAAGAAATTTAATTATATCAGAAAGTGCTAATCCTTCGCAAATACTTATTTGCGATTATAGTTTAAATACTTCACCATTTGTTATGCTAAATAGCACTGATTTTATATTAAAAAATAGCGCAAATGTCGCTTTTTACAGAATGCAAAATGCCCATAATCATTCTATACAGATAACTAACAATTATATCATCCAAAACGAAAATAGCAATTTCAAAAGCATAAATATTACACTGCACGGAGGTATCGTTCGCAATAATACATGGGCTTTACTTAACGGTAAAAATTCTAATAACTCGTTGATGGGCTTGTGGTTAGGCGATAAAAATCAGCATATAGACAACTTCACTTTTGTAAAACATAATGCTCCCGAATGCGAAAGTAATCAACTTTTTAAAGGCATATTAGATGATGAAGCAACAGGTATATTTTCTGGAAAAATATTTGTAGAAAAAGGAGCACAAAAAACAAATGCTTATCAGTCGAATAAAAACTTAGTTATTAGCAAAAATGCAAAAGTGCGTTCGAGGCCTCAATTAGAAATATATGCCGATGATGTAAAATGTAGTCACGGTTCGGCAACAGGAAAATTAGATGATGAGGCGATGTTTTATTTGCGTTCAAGAGGTATATCGCACAAAGAAGCTTGTCAACTATTAATGTTTGCTTTTGCAATAGAAGTAACTAAAAATGTTCAAATAGAAGAATTAAAATCAGAAATTGAAAGCCTTGTAGATAGACGTTTACGTGGAAATCTTAACAGATGCAATCGTTGTTCGATAACTTGTTCTTAAATTTGCTTAAATATTTTCAGCTTAATCAGCATAATGCTTTTTAATCGGCCTACAATGTTTACATTTTTGTAATTCTGATTTTCAAACAAGAATATTTTTCACCATTTTAGCGATAGACAAACATGAGGTAAGGCCAGGCGATTCAATTCCAATTAAATTTATAAAATTTTCAAATCCTCTTTCTGCTTCGTTTTTTATTATAAAATCTCTAAAAGCATCTCCCGGTTTTTGCAATTTAGGTCTTATTCCGCACTGTTCGGGTTGTAAATCATCTAATTCAATGAATGGCAAAAAATGCCTTACAGAATTAAAAAAATCAAACTTACGATTTTCATTAACTTTATAATCAATAATCTTATTAGGTAAAAATATTGTGTTTGGGCCTAATTTCATTCTATTGTTAACATCAAGCGTTGCATGAATACCAAGTCCAATATTATTTTTGTATGGAACAGGATAAATTAAATGACTTATGTATTTATTTTTTCCGTTAATAACCGAGAAATATTCGCCTTTCCAGAAATATAAATTGTATAACGGATCGCTTATTCCTGCTAAAAATGAAATTTTATCTGAAAACAATCCGGCTGCGTTAATTAGAACTTTAGTTGTAAAGCTAAATTTACTGCTGTTATCTTTAACAGTAACAAGGTAACCTTTGGTAAGTTTTTTTATTTCAATTACTTCGGTATTATAAACAGCATTTGCTCCGTTGTTTTTTGCGTCTGCTTCTAATTGTTTTAATAATCCGTAGCTATCAATTATTCCAGTGCTTGGATAAAAAAGAGCCGAAAAAACTTTTATGTTAGGTTCTATCTTTTTTATTTCTTCATACGACAGATACTCGCCATCGTGAACTCCGTTATTTTTAGCATTTTTCAGTAATAATTGCAATTGCTTATCTTCTTCACTGTTTGTAGCAATAATAAGCTTTCCTATTTTTTTGTGATTAATGTTTTTTTCTTTACAATATTTATATAGCAGTTCTTTTCCTTCGACACACAATATTGATTTTAAGGAATTTTTCGGATAATAAATTCCAGAATGTATAACTTCGCTATTTCGGCTCGATATTTCTTGTCCGAAACTTTTATTTTTTTCAATTATAAAAACATCAGAATACTCACTTGATAGTTCACGTGCAATAGATAGCCCAATAACACCAGCACCTATGATAGTTATATTTACATCCATTTTTCTTAAAAGGATTTTTCATAAGAATTATTATGAGTTTTTTTCGCATAAAATTCCAAAAGCCAGACTATTATAATACCTAATAAAATCATTAAAATTGCAATAATAACTTCTTGGTTTATTTTATTCGGAATAAACCATGAATATTTTTCAACAATTCTTTCGCCTTCTCTATTCAATATATATTCGCCCAAGCTATTAGTTTTCCATATAACATTTTTCCAAGGCCATATTGTTAGAAGTGAACCTAACATAAAACCTGATAGTAAAGCTATAATTTGGTCGGGATAATTTTTAAATAACCAAGATAATATATGAGATAAAATAATTAATCCCAAAATAGCACCAATAGCTGCTGGTATTAAAACAGAAAAATCAAAATCATTTATAGCTTTTATCATTATTAATTCATAATTTCCCATTAAAACAAGAACGAAAGAACCACTTATTCCTGGCAAAATCATAGCCGATGAGGCTACTATACCACATATAAAAATATAAAACAAATCTTTATTTTCCGAAGCCGGCTTTAATACAGCAATAAGCACTGCTATAGAAGTACCAATTATAAAAAAAGCGATATTCCATATATTAACATGCTTTATTTGCTTTGTAACAAAGTATACTGAGGCTAATATTAAACCAAAAAAAAATGACCAAATGTATACCGGATATTCAGCAAATAAAATCTTAAATAATTTAGCTACAGAAATTATTGCAATAAAGACTCCCATTGTTACTGAAAATGCGAAGTTAAAATCAATAACTTGAATTAAATCTTTTATCTCTCCTTTAAATAATAATTTAAAAGCTTTAAAACTTACAACATTCTTTATAACGTTAAGTAAGCGTTCTAATATTCCTGTTATTAAAGCTATTGTTCCACCAGATACACCCGGAATAACATTTGCAACACCAATTAAAATACCCTTAATAAGATAACTAATAATTTCTTTGAACATTTTGATTGCAATTTTTTGCAAACATACATTAAAATATTTAAACCTTTTACTTTTTATTGATGAAAATTAAAAAATAAAAAAGGCTACCCAAAATTTAAGGTAGCCTTATTTAAAGTATAAAAATTAATTACTGTTTTACAAAATAAAGCCTTTGCGATTTACTTGGTGTTTCTATGTCAATTATATATATGCCCGATTTTAAATTACTAATATTGATTGATTTATTTTCAATTTTAGTAGATATAGTTTTACCTTCAAGAGTAATAATATTTACTTTAGTAATTGAACTGTTTGAATTAATATATAAAATATCAATAGTTGGATTTGGATAAATAGTAATTTCTTCATTATCTATAATTTCGGCAAATACGGGTATTTCTATCCCCTTAACAATAATATCATCAATTCGAGAAGCTCCTGTAGATGCTACTGTACCACCATTAACAGATGTGTTCGAACTCATTATCCATCGTATACTTACAAGCTGTTTGTTGTTACATTGAGCAGGTAACATCATTTCATTTACAACACCAGATGTCCAGTTGTCTCCACATGTTATTCCACTATTAGGTACATCTAACCAGTTACCATCATTATTTATCATATACTGAATCCTAAAGTCTCTCGGACCAGTCGAAGATGAACGTTGTTTACTTGACAAAATAATGTCTTTGTAACCTGCTGTCGTGAAATCTACTCGCCAATACTTGCTATCTGCCCCATTGTCCCAACCTGTTGCACGGGCTGACATAGTCGTCGCACCTGATGCATTATACGAAACTCCTCCTGACGCCGTGCAAGTTATAATTTTATCAAGATTAGCACTTATACCACCATCAGCAATACTATCATCCGGATTATTCGGAAATGTCCATTCTACAAGAGTAATGTATGTAGGAGATTCTGTCGTAACACTTACAGTCCAATTCTTAACGTTTATACCATCTTCGGCTGTCACAGTGTAAACAACAGAATTCGTAAAGTCTTGAGCCACACCACTCGCAGGACTTATCGTCGCACCTGCTGATATAGTTATCGTCGGAACTAAATTTGTTAAATCTGTCCCATACGGCATCACTACATCTACCGTCGCATCTAAAGAATTGATTGTTGATGAGATTTGATTCGGTATAGTGAACGATAAGATTTCGGCTTCATGACTAGCTTCTTTAACAGCTTCGTTCCATGTTGTAGCAACACGAATACCATCAATTTTTAAGGTAGGTGCACTTGTTAATGCCCCTTGTCTTAATAAAATTGCTTCTAAAGCTGAAGGGTCGCCTGTTGATCCACCTGTAGTTGAAACTGTTGGCGACAAAGGCTCAGAAGATAAAGTCGGATTTATAAACACTGATATAACATCATTTTGACTACCAGCAATCATTTCATATTTAACAACTACCAAGTAAGTAGTGTTTAAAGAATAATCGAAATTAGTGTAAACAGCTGTTTCTGTACCTTTAGAAATTCCAAAAGCAAAATTACTTGAACTGGCGTCTTTTTGGATAAATAAACGACCTGTATAGGTGGTATTTCCAGGTGATGGTTCAAAAGCGAAAAAATAATCGCCTGTTGTTTGAGCATCAGAAACATTAACTAAAAAAGCACAATACACTGTGCCAGAATTTTGACTTGCAAATGCTTTGTAAGCATCTTGACCTGAATTGTTAATAGTTACATAATTTCCAATGTTAGAACTAACATAAGATGGATAGGACAAGTTTCCTGATTCTACCGTAATAGGATTAGTAGTTGTAGTCCCTTGCTGTGTCCATCCGTTAGTTCCAACTAATTGTGTTCCCACTGGATAATCAAAATTCTCTTCTAATAATAAATTTTGAGAACTTAAATTAAACATTACTAAAAGAAAAATTAAATTTGTCAAATAAAATTTTTTCATAGTAATAATATATTTAGTTATACACTACAAATTTACACAAAATATTCTTTATGAAGTGTTAATTTTGTGTTAAAAGAAAATTAATAAAATGAATTCTTAAAATATAACTTAAACTTAATATTAATTTGTTTCGAGTATTTTAAATAATTCATCTAACTTTGGTGTTAAAATAATTTCTGTCCTTCTGTTTTTAGCTCTTCCTTCAGGTGTTTTATTATCAACTAAAGGCATATATTCTCCTTTTCCAGAAGCTGTAACACGTTTTGGATCGATATTAGAATTGCTTAGTAAAATTTTTAACACAGCTGTGGCTCTTTTTGTACTTAAATCCCAATTATCTTCAATTCCGCCACTACCTTTATAAGGAACATTATCAGTATGCCCTTCTATAACAATATTAACATCAGGATTTTTTTCTAATACTTGAGCTAATTCTTTAATAGCTTTTTGACCTTTTAAATCAACATCCCATTTGCCAGATTGAAATAATAGTTTTTCTTCCATTGAAACATAAACTTTTCCGTTTTTATAATTTACTGTTAATCCTTGACCTTCATATCCTTTAAGTGCTTTTGAAACTTTATCTTTTAAAGCTAATACAACAGAGTCTTTCTTTTGTAAAGTTTTTTCAAGTTCAATTAAGCGCGAATTTTTCTTCTCAAGTTGTTCTGCTTTATCTTTTAGTTCTGCTAACAATGAATCGACATTAAATTTCTTTTTATTTATTTCTCTTTCTAAAGCACGAAGTTCGTCTTCTTTCTTTAATAAAGATTCTTGCATAGACTGCAATTGTGCTAACAACTTTTGGTTTTCAGATGTAGCTTCGTAACTCTTTTTTTTAAGCAAAGTATTTAATTCTTCATTTAGTTTTGTCATTCTGCTTAATTGCTCATTAAGCGTTCGGTTTGTTGTTCCTAATGAAGATGTATCGAGCGATAATGAGCTAACTTGCTTTTCGAGTTTATCTTTTTCAATATTTAATTCGTTTATTTTTTCTGTTAAATCTTTATTTTGTAATTTTAAGTATTCCCTTTCCTTTTCACACTCTTCGTTTTTAGACTTTAAATCTTTGTATTGCTTTAATGGTACGCATGCAGACATTATTAATAACGATAGAACTATATAAAAGTATAGCTTCATAAGTTTTTTATTCAAAGTTATTTTATTGTTTTTGAAAAAAATAAATGTAGAAAAAAAAAATATTAACAATAAAATGTTGATATTTATTTAGCAATAGCAACAGCTCGCGTTTCTCTTATAACAGTTACTTTAATTTGACCAGGGTATGTTAGTTCGTCTTGAATTCTTTTAGCTATTTCGAGCGATAACATTTCTGTTTCGCTATCGCTTAATTTATCGTGTCCTACAATAACTCTTAATTCTCGTCCAGCCTGTATAGCATAAGTTTTAAGCACACCAGGGTAAGACATAGCAAGTTCTTCTAGTTCTTTAATTCTTTTAATGTAAGCTTCAGCAATTTCTCTTCTTGCTCCAGGTCTTGCACCACTTATTGCATCGCAAATTTGTACAATTGGGGCAATTAAAGTATTCATTTCTATTTCTTCATGATGTGAACCTATTGCGTTGCAAACTTCTGGTTTTTCTTTGTATTTTTCGGCAATATGCATACCAAGTAAAGCATGTGGCATTTCATTGTTTTCGTCAGCAACTTTACCTATATCGTGAAGTAAACCGGCTCTTTTAGCTAACGCAACGTTTAATTTTAATTCAGCTGCCATTACTGCACAAAGATTAGCAACTTCGCGAGAGTGTTGAAGTAAATTTTGTCCGTATGAAGAACGGTATTTCATTTTTCCAACTAATCTTATTAATTCAGGATGCATTCCATGAATACCAAGGTCAATTGTTGTTCTTTTGCCTACTTCCATCATTTCTTCTTCAACTTGTTTTTTAACTTTTTCTACAACTTCTTCGATTCGTGCAGGGTGAATGCGTCCGTCAGTAACTAATTGATGTAAAGCAAGTCGAGCAATTTCTCTTCTAACAGGATCAAAAGCAGATAAAACAATAGCTTCGGGAGTATCGTCTATAATAATTTCTACACCTGTTGCTGCTTCTAAAGCTCTAATATTACGCCCTTCACGCCCAATAATTCTTCCTTTAATTTCATCATTTTCAATTGGAAAAACAGTAACGCTGTTTTCTATTGTTACTTCTGGAGCTATGCGTTGCATAGTTTGTATTATAATTTTTTTAGCTTCTTTATTAGCAGTCAATTTCGCTTCTTCTAATGTTTCATTGATATAAGCCATAGCAGCTGTTTTAGCTTCGGCTCTCATCATTTCTATAAGTTGCTGTTTGGCTTCTTCTGCAGTAAGTTTGCTTATTGCTTCAAGTTTTTCTAAGTGTAAACGTTGGCTTTTTTCTAGTTCTTCTTCTTTCTTTTTTAACGCTTCTGCTTGAGTTGTAAGATTTATCTGTAGTGTCTCTAATTCTTTCTTTTTTCTTTGAACTTCTTCTAATCGTTGAGAAAGTAATGTTTCTTTTTGAATAATCTTTGCTTCGGCTTGAGCAATTTTAGCATTTTTTTCGTTTACATATTTTTCGTGTTCAGCTTTTAATTGTAAAAATTTTTCTTTTGCCTGAAGCTCTTTTTGTTTTAAAATTACTTCACCTTCATTTTCTGCTTCTTTGATTATATTATTTTTCTTTTTAGCTAAAGCTTTGTCCCATATAAAATACGATATTACCACTCCTGCTACAAAAGCTAATAAACTTACAACAACTGTCACTACCATAATTCCTCCTTTTTTTAAAAAATTATTTATAAAAAAACCCGCATTAAATTCTTAACAGCTTTTTATAAAACCCTAATAATCACGGTGGGGTCTACCATTGATTTTTGATGTCCTCCGGTTGATTTTATCAACACTTGCCGAAGCAAGTTGAGGCCTATCATACATCAACTGAGATCAACCCCATATAATAACTGTTGGTTTTAAAAAAGGGTTAAGAATTAATGCGGGCTATAGCCTGCTTATGTTAAAGAACCTGCTCTTGAACCAAAAAATCTTCTAAAATTTTGTTGAGTTGCTCGAGTTTTTTTTCGAAAATGCTTGGATTAAATTTTTTTTGGGTTTCAATGAGTTGATGCGAAAACTGTAACAATGCCATTGCCATATAATCTTGAGTATCTTTGTTCGGATATTTAATGCT
>Ga0272449_1005259_pt1 | contig 10186 bp, 12 predicted proteins | sample YNPCB0241_FD_198679 | JGI IMG/M metagenome (GOLD analysis project Ga0272449, IMG submission 198679) | Hot spring sediment microbial communities from Yellowstone National Park, WY, United States - YNP-CB-024-1 | ecosystem: Environmental > Aquatic > Thermal springs > Hot (42-90C) > Sediment...
CGCACTACGCCCAGAAAACGCGGTAACATTTACCCGTTTTCTCCCCCCGTCGGTCTATGGGGCTCTTTTTTAACTGTCTTGTAAAGCCGCCCAAGGACCACAGCTCGTTGCTCGTCAGTTAAGTTGCACCGCCCCAAACGGGCATGGATCGCCGCCAGCTCAGTCGGTGGGCTGCGCTCAAGATTGCGCTGGTGGGGCGCGCGTGAGCGCTCCCCAGCAGAGCAGAATCGGAGCAGAATCGGAGCACCGAGAAGTCCGTTAAGGAGGCTTACCAGACTTGGCTTGTTAGAAGCTGTGGGGGGGTCTTGACTAGGCGGGGGGTAGTTGTGCTATAATTCAGCTGTGCCGAGCCCTGAGAGAGGAGGCAGGGCGAGGTCTCCAGAGGGGCAGGTTCGGTGAGCCTCTCTGAAAGGAAATCATGATTAGCTCAGTTAAGCTGATGTGTAGATTGTTTGTGGCTGGTTTTCGCATTATAGGGTATATAATGGTATTCATCCTGCAGGTAATCCTATACTTGCGCCTAGGAGGGAAATATAAGATAGGAGATGCTGTTGGCCAGTTAGGGAAGGGAGTTATAGATGCATTGGCGGATGTGGTTCGAGGGTAGTAGATCAAGCGAGGTTAAGGCAGATACTAGGTCAAGGAGGGATAAGATTTGAAAGAGGAAAAGAGAGAAGAGCAGCAAGAGGGTCAAGGTAGAGAAGGTGTAGATATACCGGTACTAGAAACTACAGAAGAGACTAGGGGTTTGACTAATTGTGGCCTTTGGGAAAGGCTCTCTCAAATAGAACATGAATTATTGGCATTAAAAACGATGTTTGAGGAAAAATTGCAAATGACGCGGTTAAAGCAGAGTTATTCAGCACCCTTAATGCTGAGCTTGAGCGGTATAGAGAGGATTTTGTGTTATGGGTAGAGTGCCCGAGGTGCAAGGGCAAGGGCGAGATATTAGGCTCCTTCGGCCCATATAGATGCAGCAACTGCAACGGGAAAGGCAAAGTGAAGTGTGACCACAAGTAAGAGGTGATTATGGCTCGCAAGAAATGTGCAGCGTGTACTAGAGATCCTGGAAAGTGTAGCCATTGCAAAGGTACGGGCAAAGTCAGCTCGGGGTTCGGCCAAACATTGACGTGTAGCCAATGTAAGGGATCTGGCGTGTGTCACGTTTGTAAAGGGTCAGGAGAGGTTGAAGTTTGAATATAAGGGGGAACGGTTATGGAGGCGTTTCTTGCTGTTGTTGTCCTGGATGGGCTTGCAATAGCATGGTGGCTCACTTTAGCTCAATCATCACACAAGTCAAAAGGATGTCCACACTGCCATACGGATTTACTGCCTACGTCCTTGTGACGAAGCATTAGGAACTAGGAGGTGTGTAATGCTTAACATTACAGTAAAGCCACATCGGCAATGCGTAAGGGCAAACAGTCCAGACCCACAAAAGCTGTTTGTCATGTTCAAGTTACAACCTCAAGCAAGCCAATTGAGAGCGGGTCCAAGGCCTCCCGTTGCCATCGCTTTAGTCGTAGATACGAGTGGCTCTATGGCTGGAGATAAGCTCGATAAAGCAAAAGCGGCAGCTCATCAGCTTGTTGATTACCCAGCTCTAACTGCACAAGACCAGATTGCACTCATCCAATTCCAAGGCTTCTCTCAGGTACTGGCTCCTCTTGCGCCACTCCAGAACAGAGCTATTCTACACACTGCTATCGATAGCTTGCTAGCTGACGACGGCACGATGATGGGTCTAGGTATGCAAGACGGCTGGAACGAGCTGAGAAAAAGTTCAGGAAGTTCTGTTAAGAAGATGTTTCTTTTAACAGATGGCCTCACAGGTGATGAAGACCAGTGTCGCCTCTTGGCAAAACAGATGGCGAATGAGAATGTCTCGATTACTGCTTTTGGTATAGGCACAGAGTATAACCATGACTTATTGATAAATATTTCTGACTTGTCCCGAGGTGGCTGGTATCACTTGACTGATATGAGTCGCTTCTCGGAGCACCTCCAACAGCAACTCGAAGTGGCCTTAAAGGAGGCGATCACGAATGTCAGGGCTTCGCTGAAGGCCGTGCGAGGAGTTAGCGTTACGTCTCTAAGGAGGATCCATCCGAGTATCATCCAGATCTCGCCACAAAATTCAATCTACCCGCTCGGCAATCTACCTTCAGACACTGTGACTGTCTTTATAGCGGATCTGTCTCTTCCGGAGCGCCAACCAGGGAGGGTACGGTTAGCTCAAGTGGAATTCATTTACGATATCCCTGGTTTGAATAGGAAGGACGAGCGTTTGACTTCAGAGATAGTTGTGGAATACACAACGGATGAGCGGCGAGCGGCGATGGTCGATCCAGAAGTGATGAGCTATGTACAGCAAAGTAACATAACGAAACTGGTCGATGAGGCAATTCAAGCGGCCAAGACGGGCCAAGTTCAAAAAGCGTTACAAACGTTGAATGTCGCTAAGGGTATGACGCAAAACCTGGGAAATGTTGCACTGACCAAGGTCTTAGAGAAAGCCGAGCAGGAACTCCAGGAAACAGGCACTATTTCGCCAGATATGGTGAAAACTGTCAAGGCGGATGCTCGCACCAAGACCGTCTCAAAGGACGCCTCAGGTAAGGGACTCTCAGACGAAGAAATAAGGAAAGTATCAGGCACCTAAACTCATTAAGGAGGAGGGATGAAGATGGCTATAAAGTGTCCGGCATGCGGTCATGAAGAACCAGAGGGGACTCAATATTGTGGCGAATGTGGACAGGATATGCTGGGAGCTCCTGCTACACCAAGCCCTCAACCAGCTGTTCAGACACCAGTTCAAACTCCCGGAGCACCTGCAGCCCCCGTACAAGTTCAGCCTCAAGCCGCGGCACAAGTTGCTGCCAAGGCCAAGCTACTTCTCAAACGGTTCGGTGCTTCCACAGGTGAGGAAATCCCCATTATGGGAGACGTACTCATAGGCAGATCGGATCCCGACACAGGAGCCTTTGTGGACATTGATCTATCTAGCTTGCCAGAAGCAAGTTTCGTCAGCCGGAAGCATGCGAAGATTTACCAAAAGGAAGGGCAATGGTATATCGAGGACATGGGGTCTACAAACGGCACCTACGTGAATAGGGGTCCCAGACTCACCGCACCTCAGCCTCTCAAAGATGGGGATGAGATCTTGATAGGGAAGGCTTATTTCATCTTCAAAGTTGGGTAAGGTGCAGCTATGGCATGGCAGGACCTCTTTAAGAGGCTACAAAAGAGGGAGCAGGATGATAAGGAGAAAGAGACCATTCCCAAACAAGAAGAGCAATCTCTAGAAGAACAGTCGGGGAGTGAGAAACCCAGTGTGGCTAACTCTGCTCTTCTCGAGGAGACAGAAGGCACAAGGGAGGTTGAATCTCCATGGAAACCACCTGCTCCTTTGGAGGCAGGGAATATACTTAAGGGAGAGATCTACACCTACAGAATCGAGGAGTTCCTTCATACTTCTGGTCCTGCGAACCTATACCGAGCAACCCTCACTAGTTCCGAGAAGGGAGAGAAGGTTGTCTTGCTTAAAGAAGCTCTTTCTTCAACAGAAGGCCAAAGCCCTCTTGAGAAGGAATTTAGAGCACTCCGTGACGCAAGCTACCCAATGTTCCAAGCCACTTATGAGCACTTTACTAACGGTGGCAAGGCATATCTTGCTCTCGAATGGGTAGATGGGCAAAAGCTCTCTGAATCCCTGGTCGAAGGCGATTTCTTATTCGTCAATACGATTCCAATATTGATTCAGGTGTGTCAAGCTCTACGCAAGCTTCACAATAAAGGTTGGGTACACCTGGCGGTCTGCCCTGATAAAATCGTGCTTAAGAAGCCAATAAAGCTGGTAGGGCTGGACCATGTCACACGCGCAGGAGAAAAGCCCGAAGAGGTCTTTAGCATACCAGGCTATTCACCTCCTGAGCTTTTGCGAGGGGAGCCAGTTGATAGCCGAGCCGATATCTACTCGGTTGGGGCAATCCTCTACCGCCTGATAACCGGCGAGTCCATACCTGAAACTGGCCCTGAACTTCTACTGATGGCAGAAAAGCTGAAAACTCCCGGAGTGCCTCAAATTCTCTTCAAATGCCTGGGGGAAAAAGATACCCGCTTCTCGCACATTGATGAACTATTGCGGATGCTTCTCCAGCTGAAGGAGCAGCTCACCCCTGCTCTCCGTTACACTATAGCCTTCAAAACAAGTATAGGACTGAATCCATCGCGTACTGTTAACGAAGATGCTTTTGGCTTCGTGGAGAAGACGGCGATTTTCGAATCCAAGCTCATAAACTATGGCTTCTATTGTGTTGCCGATGGGATGGGTGGCATGGAAGCCGGGGAAGTAGCCAGTCGGGTTGCAATTGAGACTGCTCTGCAAGAAGCTTTGAATAAGGCCTTCACAGTCTCTCCTTCCATCAGCACTGACGAACAAGCGAACTTGACGAAATCTATAGTCGTGACGGCCAATAAGGCTGTGTATGAAGAGTCTAAGAAAAAGGCTGGCAGCAATATGGGTACGACATTTACTTGCGCCCTCATCATCGGGAAGAATCTCACTATCGGCCATGTGGGTGATAGCCGTATCTACCTCATTCGTGGTGATGAGATCAGAGTGCTTACAGAAGACCACTCTCTGGTAACGGCTTTGCTAAAGAGCGGCCAGATAACCCCAGAAGAAGCACGTAAGCATCCTGATAGAAATAAGCTTTTTCGCTTCTTAGGCAGTAGCCGAGATCTGCCCGATTATTATGTTGAGGGTTTGGAGAAGGTACTGGGACAGAAGAGCCTAGAGCTCAAAGCTGGTGATATGCTGCTTCTTTGTTCTGATGGCTTTTGGGGGGAGATTGAAGATCAAGAGATCTTGGCCAGGATCAAAGAGGGTGGAAGTCTCCAAGAGATCAGCGAGAGATTGGTGCAAATGGCCAATGAAAGAGGTGGCATGGATAACATAACAGTAGGACTTATAAGGGCGGTAGGAACCTCTTGAGAGGAGGCAATATGCCGATAACTTGTCCTGCTTGCGGTACACAAAATCCTGATAACAGTCCAGTATGCGCTTCTTGTGGCAATCCCTTTGCACAAATATGCGCCCAGCTTGCTCTACCTGTGGGGACCTCCTTGCTGAACGGCACTTATAAGATTACCCAAGTCCTCAATCAGGGAGGATTCGGTATCACATATCTAGCGTATCATTCCACTTTAAAAGCTCCTCGAGTCATTAAAGAGTTCTTCCCTTCCCAAGGGGCTACCAGGACGGCAAAGCAGGTTACGCCGATAACAAAGTTTGTTGCTGACTATAACAGTGCCAAGAAGAGATTTATCGAGGAGGCCCAAATAATAGCTAAATTCGCTCATGAGAATATTATCAAGGTATCAGACGTTTGGGAGGAGAACGGAACCGCTTACTATGTAATGGATTACATAATGGGAGCCAAATCTTTAAGCCAATTGCTACAAGATCGAGGTGGTACGCTGCCGGAGGGTGAGGCTGTTGATTATGTGCTCCAGATTTGTAAAGCGCTAGAGCAAGTGCACCAGCAAAACATTCTTCATAGAGATATAAAACCTGATAACATACTGATAACACCGAATCGCAAGGCTGTTCTCATAGATTTCGGTGCTGCCAGAGAATTCATTGCGGATAAAACGGTTTCCCATAGTGTGCTCCTCACTCATGGCTATGCTCCCCCAGAGCAATATGCCAGCAGGGCACAGAGAGGGCCTTATACAGATATATATGCCCTCGGCGCAACCCTCTACCATCTCCTAACTGGGACCATACCTCCTTCAGCGCCAGACAGAATCCAAGGAGCTCCGATTACTCCTCCAAGACAACTGAACCCCCAGATCAGTGAGGGGGTTGAGAAAGCGATCCTCTGGTCTTTAGAGATAAACGCGAAGAACAGGCCACAAACGATCAAAGAATTCTCAGACGCCCTTAAAGGTACGATTCCAGAGTTAGGCATTGACAAGATAATTAAGAAGGCCGAGATCATTTCATTAATCATCGGGTTTATAGTAGCTGCCTTGTTCGCTCAGGGCTTTTTCATCAAGATGCTCCATCTCTCTGAGGGCATTATCATACCCCTTGCTATCGCAAGTGCTTTCGGTTTAATTCGATTCTCTGCGTTCTCAACCTTGATCAAATCTCAGATTAGCGAAACCTTTAAAAAGGCCCTCCAAAAGGATAGGGATTCGATCCTAAAGTTGATCGGTAGCTTGGTCGCCCTTATTTTGATAGTCTCAATTTTTAGTTGGGCTGCACCACTGACTATCTTATCGTTTCCGGCCATCACTGCTGTCTCAAGTCGCTTCTTTAAAGACCGCTTGAGAGCATACTTGGAACATGAGGGGGGAAGTGATTCGGCAAAAACTATGGCCTTAGTACAGCTGCTTTCCCCTGTTGGAGTGCTTACACTAGTTATGCTACTACTTTTGGCTTTATTCTAATGGTGGGAGTTGGAGAATGGGAATCCTTAACAAAGAGCTTGAAGTTAAGATTAATGGGATCCGCGCAATAGGAGCGGATCGTGTTTATGTTGACGTTGATTCCAGATTCAACGTGCAGCAGAGATACCACGTGTATATTTACCTCAATAAAATGGGAGGGCTTTGTAGAAATCCTTGAGCTGGGAGGAGTCACCGTCTACACTAAGACGGTGACCCTCAATGAAGAATTCCTCCCAGCTGCTCCAGTTTACCGAGGCGTGTATGCGACTGGCAACTCAACGGGTGCCGCCCTACAGCTCGAAGTTCTCCAAGCACACCTTCACCCAGCCCCAACTGGTGGTGCTCTACTGCCTCAAGATCAAGCTGGGCGTCACTTACCGGGAGCTCATCGATTGGCTTGAGGAGATGCCCCGCCTCCGGGAGAGCTTGGGCCTCAAGCGGCTGCCTCACTTCACCACGGTACAGAAGGCGGCTCTGTAGAAATCCTCTGTTAGAAGAAGTATAGCAGATGAAACCAGAGCCAGTCAAGCAGGGTACTCCCTATAGCTTCACCTCTCTCTCCCCACTCTCTCCACGTTGTAGGCCAGGCAACCTGATCACCAGCTCCCCAAATTGCCTCCACCTACCCGGCTGCTCACCACTCTGTACTTGCGCTTGAGCCTTACCGCCCAGATGATATCCAAATTCCTGAGGCAGGCGATCAAGCTACAGTTGGGGAGGAAGCGCGGTGTTTATGCAAGTGGGTCCAGCTTAAGGTGGTCATTGTAATGTATAAGGGGCCAAGATACCTCCACTCAAACTTTTCCAGTCCCGTCGCACCTGGTGCATTTACCGGTTCCATTGCATCGGGGGCATGTACGTTCAACCAAGCCCCAAATAATCACTCCCTTGCCTTTACACCTCTTACAGTCACCAGAACCTCCACAGCTTGGGCATGTCATTCTTATCCCTCCTTGTAATTCCAATATATCATATTAGTCAATGGTCCGAAAGTCAATAGCTTACAGTACAAAGGGGCTCGTCAGTACCGGTGGCGATCTCTAACTGAGGAAGATAGAGCTGGTAAGGGTTTTCTGTCTTGGCGACGCCGCAATACCGCGGCGCGCTCGGCGTCCCTCGAGAGACTGTTCGAGAAGTTTGCTATTTTTGGCACCTGGGACATCGGGGTTGGGGGTAGAAATTACCGCACTTTTCGCACTGATAAACTGTCTCCTTCCACGCCTCATACTTTGATTTGCCACAACTAGCACAATGTCCAGACCAGTCGGGGTTTAAGTTCCCACATTTACATCGCCAATATTTTTCCATTGCTCTTCCTCCTTGCGATAGAAATCATTTACCAAAATGAAGTATAGCAACGAGGACCAGGGCCAGTCAAGTTAGGTTAGGTCCCTACGCCAAGAGATGGTTATCCAATGACGATCTTGTTGGCGCAGCAACCCTGCGCTCTTGACAGCAACGAGGTCATCACCTTGATCCTTGAAGATATGCGGGCCCGTGGCGAGCTCCTCCCCACTGGCCGTGGAGTGACGGTCTCCAAAGAACCCAAGATCAGCAGCGAAGTCCGCAAGCTCGTGATCGTGCGCTAGTGAACCTCTCACGGAGCGGGTCTGGGGAGCGTCTCAGTTTCTTAGGTAACCCAGGACCCGCGGTCTGTTACCTAAGACGAAAAACGCCCGTTTTTTGCCCATGACCCCCAAATCCCTAAAGAGCGATTCTCTTCGGGATTTTCGGGATTAGGGGCACTGAGGGTTTGCAGAGGGGGGATTCGCGCTGACCGAGCTTCTTGCCCTGGGCCCACGCTCTGGCCAGGCTGGCTTCCTACGGCCACGCCGACCAAAAAAGTTCTTGATCGATCTTTTTCCTAATTGTCCAATAAGTTGCCACTTCCCAACATTGCATAGAACTTAACAATATTTGCCTAGAAAGATACAATGAAAGCAACATGCCCCAGCAGGGCCAGAACCCCTCAGGGCTCACCAGCGAGACCCTTGACAACCGTCCCTCGCCTGATATGATGATGGTATGATAGGAGGAGAATCATGCCCATCGTCAAGATCATGCAGCGCCGCCAAGTGGTCATCCCCAAGGAGCTCTTTGAGAAGCTCCATCTGGAGATCGGCGATTACCTTGAGGCCAAGCTGGAGCGAGGAAGGATCGTCTACATCCCCAAGAAGCTCGTCGATCGCGATGAGTGGTATTGGTCAGAGGAGGGGCAGCAGGCCATCGCAGAGGCCCTCCGGGAGATCGCGGCGGGCAAGGTCAAGGAGTTTGAGGATGTGGACGATCTGATCGAGGAATTGGACAGCTAATCCATGAGGATCGCTCGGACGGAGCACTTCAAGAGGAGCTATACGAAAGCCCCTCCCCAGATCAAAGCGCGCGTGAAGAAGGCCCTCTCCCTCCTGGTCCAGGATATCCGCCATCCCTCCCTCAGGGCCAAGATCGTTGATCCCAGGAAGCGAATCTGGCAAGCCAGGGTCGATGGGGGCTGGCGCTTGTATTTCCAGATCCGCCGAGGAACGTACTACCTGCTCGAGCTCATCCCTCATCCCCACTAGCTGCTCTCATGATTGATAGAAAGAACCAAGAAAGATACAATGAACGCGCCATGGCCACCAAGAGCACGCCCCTGCGCTGCTTCGGTTACGCCAGGGTCTCTACCGTCAAGCAGGTCGAGGCCCCCGGCGGCATCCAGGCCCAAGTCGAGAAGATCCAAAAGTTCTGCAAGCTTCAGGGCTGGAAGCTCCTCAAGATCTTCAAGGACGAAGGGGTCTCGGCCATCGGCGAGCGCCCCGCCTTCGATGCCATGATGCAGGCCGTCGCCCGCAACCAAGCTGATGCCGTCATCGTCACCCGATTAGATCGCTTAGGACGCTCCGTCCTGGATCTGGTCTCTACCGTAACCGAGCTGCACCGCCACGGGTGCCAGTTCATCGCCATCGACCAGAACATCAACACCACCACGACCGAGGGCCGGCTGCTCTTTAACATTCTTTCCGCGTTTGCGGAGTTCGAGCGCGAAGTCATCAAGGAGCGGATGCTCGCGGGGAGGATGCGCGCCAGGGAGAAGGGGGTCATAGACCACCGGCCGAAGCTCCCCATCCCCCTCGATGAGCTAGCCGATCTCTACTTCAACCGCAAGCTGTCAGTGACCGCCTGCGCCAAGTACTACCGGTGCTCCAGGCAGACGATCTACGAGCGCCTCAAGGAGATCCGCGCCCAAGGGAAGGGGCCCCGCAGCTAGATTCCCCACGTGAGGCAGATCGAAAGCTTCTGTCTTGGGTAACATCGTGCAAGACTATAGTTACCTAAAGATAGGCGTGCCAGATCACGGCCTTACGTACTGTGTGCTGGACCTTGGGAACCCTCTCTCGACTCATGACACCAGCTCTGGAGACCCTCTAGAATGGTCAAGGGAGTAATTGAACAAATTCAGCAGGCCTGATGATCGTGATACCTTGATAGCTTTTGAGATCGATGAGATCTGCGTCCCCTGTAACGATATACTCGGCACGACCTTCGACGGCAGCGATAATCACTTTGTCGTCATCAGGGTCGCGCTTGACAACGGCAAGATCAAGCTTTCCGGGAACGAGAACGCTCTGGCGCCGAAGAAGGTTGATTAGCCGCCCAATGGTTGCTGGGGTAAGATGTCGGTATTTATCGCGGATGCGCGGGCGATTGAGTACCTCTTTGACCTCCTCGATGATATCCTCAGAGAGAA
>Ga0272449_1005261_pt1 | contig 10185 bp, 12 predicted proteins | sample YNPCB0241_FD_198679 | JGI IMG/M metagenome (GOLD analysis project Ga0272449, IMG submission 198679) | Hot spring sediment microbial communities from Yellowstone National Park, WY, United States - YNP-CB-024-1 | ecosystem: Environmental > Aquatic > Thermal springs > Hot (42-90C) > Sediment...
GCATGCGACAAAATCCACGACGTATGGACTTGCGAAAGTTGCGGCTTCATGGGCAGAGGAATAACGCCCGAAAAATGCCCCATTTGTAATGGTGAAAAATTTAACACGGCCACATGGCCCTGTGAAAAATGCCTAGCCTCTGCCAAAGCCGAAACAATTAAACTTTTAGACATATTAATGCATGATTTTGGCTTTTCAAAAAAAGACATACGAGTTTTCTTTTCAGGACATCGAGGATATCACATTCATATAGAAAACGAAATTATTAAAAGTCTAGATACAATGGCACGCAAAGAAATCGTTGACTACATGACTGGTCTAGGACTAGACATAACATTAAATTCAAATCGAAGAAAAGTGGAAGTCCAGTTTGGAGCGCACTCGAATACTTGCCGTTGGATTAATCGCATTAAGGATGAAGCTTCAAAACTCGTCCTTTGGGCAACAAAAGAGGATTTAAAAAACATCGGATTAAAAGAGAGTGTCGTAAGAGCCATAATTCAGAATAGAGAAACCCTTTCAAACAATTTAAGGACTGGAACTTTCAAAGGAATACGTGGCGTAGGTGTTCAAACCATAGAAAAGCTTATTGCACATGCAGTAGAGAAATGTTCAGTTAAGATCGATACTGTGGTAACGACGGATACACATCGCTTAATTAGACTTCCACAGACTTTAAACAGCAAGACTGGGTTTAAAAAAATTGGGTTCCTGCCTTCAGAGATAGACACTTTTGACCCATTTAAGGAAGCTGTAGCGTTCAAGGAAGGTGCTGTAACCCTTTTCATCTCAAGCGCTCCTGAATTTAGAATAAAAGATGAAACGTATGGACCCTACAAAAATCAGAAAGTCACATTGCCAACAGCCGCGGCAATACTGCTTCTTTGCAAGGGGAAAGCGGAGGTTATAGAGAGTGAATGATAAACTCTATGATACAGTATATAATAGTTGGAAAGCGGAGAATCAAAATCCAAAACTAACAAAGCTTCCAAAGGACTTTTACTCTAAGATCGCCGATTACTTTAAAAGGATAAAAGAAGAAATACGCATGATTGATTCAAAAACGCCGAGAGCAGCCCTTCTAAAAATAGAACAGCAAAACCTCAAACACATGATAAAAGAACTTGCTAAACTGCGCTATGAAAAGCTTGCGCGAATGATGTTTAGTGCAAAGGGAGCATTGCCTGAATGTTTAACGGATGAAGAGAAGTTAATGTTAAAAGATGCTTCAAACTTTCTACGTGAATATCAAAACTTTATAATAGATATTATTCAAAGGCAAGTTTTGGGATGTGAGTTCGGAAAAAAGAAAAAAAGCATTATCTTACGTTTTCTTAAAGATGCCCCATCAATTGTAGGCTCAAATCTTAAAACGTATGGTCCATTTAAAGCGGAGGACGTTGCGTCCTTACCTGTAGAAAACGCTGAAATTTTAATACAAAGAGGCCTAGCCAAAAAGATCTCTCTATAATGAAGGTGAGCTTCTCCTTTTACTTCTTGTCCACAGAGAATGTGCCGCAGTTATAACCAGAGGGTACAACACAATCCATGTAATAGAATACAAAGGACCATAATAATCGTGGAAACGCCACCATTCTTTAGAGCCCACTCCAGAAGTTGTTCCGATCATGATAAACGTGATTACCCTTAAAATGTTTAGAAGGTATGTTGCAACAGCGCCAAAAACGAAGAAAAAAAATTTTTGTTTGCGTGAGAGGCCGCCTCCTTTCAAGAACATTAAAAGCGTGACCGAGTATATCAAGAGGCTGTCTACACCCGAGCATGGCCAGGCTATCCATACACTTCCTGGATATGGTCTTCCGTAGGGATCTTTCAATCCCTCAACGCTCAAACCAGGTATGAAACCGTGGATTGGATCATTTTCTGTTGTTATAGTGGCTTTATACCCCATTACGTTTAAAACATATGAGGCAAGAATCGCAGTCAATAGTGTAATCATTTGTAATGGCACTAAGTTTCCATATGGAAACAAGTTATCCACTAAATAGATGAAACCGGTAAGGCCCAAAAGAAAGGTGGATAGTGCATATTTTCCCAATTTTCTTAAACTGTAAAAAGTAAGAATTATGATGACAAAAATGACTGTAAAAATCAAATATTCGATTGCCAACGGCATTTTGCCAGTAAAATATTCACCGCTTATTCCACACTTTCTTGCTAAAGCTACTATAAAAGCGTTAAAGTTCTGATATCCATAAAATTCGACAAAATTGGTGAAAAGCACGTATATTGTTGGAAGCAGTAAGACGATTAAAAAAAGAATGACTCTGAAAGATTTCCTTTTCCAAGATTTTATTTCAAGGGTATTCCAGCTCAGTATCGTTTCAAGGAAGATCGTCCACATAAAAAATAGGTAATAGGTTCGACCTTTCCACGTATACTCAAAAGATAGCGGTTCAAGCAAATACAATGTAAAAATCGGAGGTATAAAACTTAAAAATGGTAGAAGCTTTAGAACGGCGCAGCCCATCTCTTTAATCTTTCGGCTAGTGTCGATCACGTTTAACTCCCTTAACAAAGAAGTTCTATTAAAGATAACAGGAATATAAGGTTAAAGGAAAGTTATATATGATGTAGCATATGAAAAAGAATCAAGCGATGGTGATGTGTGTGAAGGTCGAAAGGGATTTTTTAGAAGGGTTCTTGGTTCTTGGATTTGCAATATTCATAGTAGGCTTTTTAACGGGGATGTTTTCACTTGCTCTTGTGGCGCTTAAGATGGATTCTGTTTTGTTGTTTGTTGTTTTCTCGCTGGGTCTAATTGTCGGGATGTTGGCAGTTGTGTTAGCTTTTATGGTTATTAAAAATAGGCAGTAAAAAAGTATATGTGTTGGTTTACTCTTTTTAATGCAAAACATGGGTTGCGATGTAGATGAATGTGCCTAAAGAGATTAGAACTTATTGTCCCAGATGTAAGACGTATCAGATTCATACGGTTTCGGTTTATAAGGCTGGTAAGCGTAGAGCCTTAGCCAAGGGAGAACGTCACCACGAGAGGGAAAAGAAGGGTTATGGTGGGCAGAAATATCCCCTTCAGCGGGAGTTTGCCAAAACAACCAAGAAGCAGACTTTGAAGTTGAAGTGTAAGGTTTGTGGTTATACAAGGCATAAAAAGGGGATTAGGCTGAGGAAGCTTGTCATTGCTTAGGTGAGGTGATTTTATGGCGGAGTGGGAGAAGCTTATTCCAAGGCCTAAAAGCGCCTTTCTGAGGGTTAAATGTTTAAAATGCGGTAATGAGCAGATGGTTTTCAGTCATGCTGTTAACAGGGTTAACTGTAATGTCTGTGGGGTTGAGCTTGCAGAGCCTTCTGGCGGGAAAGCCGTAATTAAAGGGGAGATTGTTGCGGTTTTTGAGTGAAAATGGTGAGGATATGGCTTTAAGAAAGCAGGAATGGCCGGAAGTCGGCGACTTGGTTATTGGCACTGTGGAAACTGTTACTGATTATGGGGCTTATGTGAGGCTTGACGAGTTTGATAAGAGGGGGCTTTTGCACATTTCTGAAGTTTCCTCTTCTTGGATTAGGAATATACGGGATTTTGTTAGGGAAGGGCAGAAGGTTGTTTTGAAAGTTCTTCGGGTTGACGTTGAAAAAGGACACATAGACTTATCGTTAAGAAGGGTTACTAAGAGGGAAAAAATAGAGAAGATGCTTTCCTGGAAGAGGGAGCGGAAGGGTGAAGCGCTGCTTCGAAGCGTGGCTGAAAAAGCGGGATTGTCCGTTGAAGATGTTTATGAGAAGGCTGGAGCCCTTATTGACAAGGAATACGGCTTGTATGAGGGCTTTGAAAAGGCTGCAAAAGAAGGAGTTGAAGTTCTAACAAAGATAGGAGTGCCTGAGGAGCTTGCAGAGGTTTTCGTTGAAGTTGCAAGAGAAAGAATACGCGTGCCCATGGTTAAAATTAAGGGCGTTGTTGAGCTTCGATGCTTCAGACCCGACGGGGTGAAAATTATCAAAGAAGCATTTTTGAACGCTAAAAAAACTGAGAAGACGCGGGACGCGAAAATCAGGTTTTACGTCATGGCAGCGCCTAAGTACTGCATTGAGGTCTCAGCCGATAATTATAAACATGCGGAAGCCCTATTGCAGAGGATTGCGGAAACCGTTGTTTCAAATGTTGTTAATGCTGGAGGACAAGGCGTTTTCAGAAGGGAAAAATAGTGGTTTGGCTTCTGAGAAAATGTGAAAAATGTGGGGAATACACCCTTAAAAAGGATAGTTGTCCCCACTGTGGTGGAGCGGTTAAAGTGCCCCACCCACCAAAGTTTTCACCCGACGACAAATATCTTAGGTATAGAATGGCTTTAAAGAGGCAGATGTAAAGTTGAAGGAAACTTTTGTTAAGGAGCTTGCTAAAGTTGAGCTGAAGAACCCCATAATGATTGAGGGGCTTCCTGGACTTGGGCTTGTGGGGAAGATTGCCGCCCGCTATCTAATTAAGCAGTTGAAGGCCCAGAAGTTTGCATACCTTTACTCGCCGCACTTTCCATATTTTGTGCTCGTGAGCAAGAAGGGAAGCGTTAGGCTTTTGCGGGGCACCTTTTATTTCTGGAAAAACGAAAAGGGAGAAAACGACCTAATTATATTCACCGGCGACAGCCAAGCCCAGACGATAGAAGGGCAGTATGAAATTTCTAATAAAATATTGGACTTTGCTCAGCGGCACAATGTAAAGCTTGTTATTACAATAGGCGGCTACAGAGTAGAGGCAAAAGATAAGCCTAAAGTCATAGCAGCGGCCACAAGCCAAAGCCTCCTTAACCGAGCTTTGCAGGCTGATGCCGTTATAAGCCCTATGGGAAGCCCAATAGTCGGCACAGCTGGCTTAATCCTTGGTTTGGCGCCTTTCAGAAAAATTGATGCAATATGCCTTTTGGGCGAAACTAGGGGATACCTGCCAGACCCCAAAGCGGCAAAGAGCGTCTTGGAAGTTTTGCTTAAAATTCTGAACATAAATGTTGAACTGTCTGGTTTGGATGAGGAGATCGCCAAAGCAGAGAGCATGGTTGCCCGCTTGCAAAAAATCGAGGAGAAAAGGGCTTTACAGGCGGAGGAAATGCGAAGAGAAGAGAATAAGAAAATAACCTATATTTCCTAAAAGCAAGCGGCGCTTCAAAGTTCATATTTTATTATTTCGACGATTTTTTCGGCGGCTTTTCCATCTCCATATGGAGAATTCGAGGGTAAATCGTTCTGTTTTTCTAAGGTTTCCTCTATGGCTTCAAGTATGTCTTGTTTCTCCGTGCCTACAACTTTTGCGAAACCCGCTTCAACGGCCTCCGGCCTTTCGGTTGACAAGCGCAAGACTAGAACTGGTTTTCTTATTTGTGGTGCGGTGGCTTCTTCTTGTATGCCTCCGGAGTCTGTGAGTATCATTTCGCATCTTTTCATAAGCATTAAGAAGTCTAAATAGCCTATTGGGGCAGAATTTGCAAGTTCTTAGATTTCTTAATTTTGGCATAAACTCTGTTCTGTTTCAATCTCTTTTTTGTGCGTGGATGCATGGGGCAAACAATTGGTATAGGGGATTCCATGAAAGCCTCCATTAAGTTTTTAAGAATCACTGGGTTATCTACGTTTTCTGCTCTGTGGACGGTTGCTAACGCAAATTTTTCGAAAACTATTGTATCTATTATTTTTGATTTCCCTTCAGCTATTGGGATGTGCTGCATTACTGCGTCTATAACAGTGTTTCCAGTAACGTAGATTTTACCCAAACAGATTCCCTTTTAAGGTTGCCTTCAGCGGTTTTTGTCGGTGCAAATAGATAGGTGGATACATGGTCTGTTAATCGTCTGTTATGTTCTTCTGGCATGCGCAGGTCAAAGCTTCTCAGTCCAGCTTCCACGTGTCCTACGGGTATTCCAAGTTTGACTGAGGCTAGGGATGTTGCGAGAACCCCATTTGTGTCTCCCTCAACGAGAACCAATGCTGGTTTCGTCTTCTTCAATAAGCGTTCCGTGTTGGCGATTATATGTGCTGTTTGATGGCCTTGGGAATATGCTTTAACTTTGTAGCTGTAGTCCGGTTTTGGGAGTTCAAGCTCCTCAATAAACTGTTGAGACATTTCATAGTCATAGTGTTGCCCGCAGTGGACAAGGGTGAACGGAACTTTGCTCTTTTGGAGTGCTCTAATTAATGGTGCCATTTTTATGATTTCCGGTCTTGTGCCAACAACAACCATTACTTCTTCCATATAGTCTCCAATTAGCCACACAACCATGCGCTTTTGCTTTTAACGCTTTCCTTTAAATTCGTAGAGTATTTACTGATAAAATTTAATTTCGATATATTGGGGAACTTCTAACTTTTGATTAGTTACTTGAATTAAAATTGTTAGGTTGCGTGGTTTTCTGTGACATACAAAGCAACTTACTTTTCCTTATCCATTTTAATGTTCAGCAAAACCACGTCTGGAGATGAATACATGCGTCTATTAAATAGTAGTAGAAGAGGTTTAAGCGTAGTAGTAACCACCCTAATAATTCTCGTGGTTTCAGTGCTGTTAGCAACTGTTGTGACTTTCTACGCCATAAACGTGGTTACAACAAGAGTGCAGGAGGAGGACTTGAAAATAACAGAATTACACGTTTGGTGCACCAGCAGCGGCGATGCTTCCGCCGCCTTCGTGATAACTAACACCGGCGGGCGTGACGTCGTCGTCGACAAAATAACTGTTAGGGGGCGAAGAGTTGACCCACAATACGTGTATTATTGGAAGCTTGCCTCTAATCAAACTCCGCCAAACGAGCTTGTTTGGGTAGCCAGCGAGAATCCCGAACTGTACCTTGAAGGCAACTATAGCAGTTACAATGCGGATTTCAGGCTTTTAGGCACGAATTCCTTAGTTCTGCCTTCCGGAGATCGCATGGTCATTTACCTGTTCAATTTAAGCCACATTTCAACAACAGACATCGGCGTAACAGTTGGCGTAGTGGTATTCACTGCTAATGCACAGTACCATAAAGAAGCAAACATTGAAGCAGCTGGATAAAATCGCTCCTTTTTCTACTATGAATTAATGAGCTACGTCTTCTTTAGGTAGCCTTCTCTAGGCTCGTAGATGGTTCCTTCCCGCTGCAGCTGGGCGATAAGGCGTTCCACTTCATTTCTTGGAATTTTGTATTCTGTTTCAAGCCTATTAATCAGCGCCACTTTTTCAACCATTCCAATCTCTTTTTCCATCTCCGTTAGCACCGAGAGCAGTGTTTGAAGCTTATCCCTGAGGCTTTTCGGCTTTCCAGTCATGATGAGGTCTATGTCAAATTTGTATGAGGATAAGTCTATTCCAACTTCTTCCAGAGACCTTTTCATTATGTTTATGGCTGCCTCCGCGTCTTCTGCTAAAACCTCTGTTCTGAGGGCGGCGCGGGCTCTGGCTTCAGCCAAACGTACAAGCGATTCCAGTTGGCGGGCTGTAATAGCTATGGGAGAACTTTCTGATTCGCTTACCGAACGCATTGCCAAATAGAAATCTTTTAGACGTTGCAAAGCCTCATTGGTTAAGACGGGTTTTATTCCCTTCGCATAGCTTATGTATTTCTTTAAAAGTTCTAATGGTATTGGCGGCTCTATGGGGGTTAAGCCCTTACGGTGAATTTCAAGGATGTGCTCTGACATTTTGCTGTCTACGTCCTTGTTGGGGACATCCCTCAACACGAATATTAAGTCGAATCTTGAAAGGATGGTTACTGGAAGGGAAATGTTCTCCGCGATTGTTCGACGCTGCTCGTATCTACCTAGAGCTGGGTTTGCCGCTGCCAGTATGGCTGTTCTCGCATTTAGGGTTGCTACTATGCCGCCTTTCGCTACTGAAACCGTGTGCTGTTCCATGGCTTCGTGAATTGCAACACGATCTTCTGGGCGCATTTTATCTATTTCGTCGATACACGCCACTCCCTTGTCGGCAAGCACCAGAGCCCCGGCTTCAAGGCTCATGCCGCCGCCCTTCTCCCGTATAACCGCCGCCGTCAAGCCAGCCGCTGTTGTTCCTCTGCCAGAAGTGTATAAGCCCCTCGGTGCAACCCGCGCCACATATTGCAGGAGCTGAGATTTCGCTGTTCCAGGATCGCCTATTAAAAGAATGTTTAGCTCTCCTCTTATCGTTATGTCTGGAAGGGTTTTTGGAACGCCGCTGAAAAGGAGATACATTATCGCCTCCTTTACATGTTCATAACCGTAAATTGAAGGGGCAATAGAGTTTATTATCTTCCTATGGATCCACGGGTCCTTTGCAAGTTCCAGAATCTGCTTCTCCTCTTCTGGGGAAGGCAATGTTGCTTCCGGCTCTTTTCCCAGGACTTCGATGGAGTTTGCATCTAAATGTAAAACGAAAGTTCGAAGTTTCCCAACCCTTGGCATGGTGGGAGCTGCCGCTCTGACTATGCCAACTATGGAAATGTGGTCGCCAGGCCTAGCCACGTCTACTATTTCGCTTCCAACAAGCTTAACATGTAAAGTTCGTGGAAGCTGTCCTGGTGGAAGGTCTTCTGGCCGCTCTTGGATGCGCAAATCTTGGGAGTCTATGAATGATGACTCTTCCTGCACAAAGTCGAAGGGGCCCTTTCGCCTACAAGAGGGGTCGGCACATGCAAAGGGGGCTTTGAGAAAAGGTCCTGTTTGTTCTACATAGGTTATGTTCCCGCATCCCCGGCATTTGAAGGCTGCCCGCATAACCATTGGGCGAACGGGTGTTGAGCGGACAACGATGCCTTCAATCATTACGAGTTTCCCTATGTGGGCGGCTCCAAGTTTTCGCAGCGGTGTTGGCTCAAGTAGCCTAACAATTCTAACGGTTATTTTCTGTTTTTCAGCGTATTCTGGAGCTTCTATTGCTAGCTGGTTCTGCGCTGCGTTGTCCGCATGCCTCAGATATTCTTCGGGTTTCTCTAGGAGTTTGTCGGCGAGCCTATGGTCAAAGGTTAAAATGTCTTCAAATTCAACTATCAGCGAGGTTTTTCCAGAAACTGCAAGTTGTGAGATTCTTTGGCGGTATTTCTCCGTCTTGAAAAGTTCTTGGAAACGTTCTTGCGGGTCTATTACTTCTAACTCTTCAGTCATTCACGTTTTCCTCCGCCTCTTCAAAATTAAGCATTTGGTTTTTCCATTTATTGATAAGTTTGTATATTTGCTCGTAGAGGAGCTTCTCCTCTGCCGTAAGGTTTCTCAACATGTGCTCTGTTTGGGCCGGCGCGGATGCAAGGGAGACAGTTTTCTTTAATCTCAAGTTTACTATGTCTGTTGCTAACTGTTTAGCCTTTTCGTACTCTCGCATTTTTTCTGGATGCTTAGCAGCATCCTCTTTTAACTCTAAAAGAAATCTGCGAAGTTTGGGGTAAAAGTCCTTTGGTAGCTCGGAAATTTGGCCAGCGGCTTGAACGCGTTCCTTCCAGTGAATCTTATAAAGTTTAGTTGAATCCAGCAGTTCTTCGCTTCGGAAGCGAACCACGCCGAATTTTTCAAGCTCCCGCGCCACCCAATAAAAAACCTCATACTCGTTCCCCTCTTCAAAGGGGCCTACAGCTAATCCGGCCAATTTAATTTCTGGACAATTGCGGTTAGCTATAACCTTAACCGGCGAATTTTCAAACATGAAGTCTAGGGCTTTAAGCTTTCCTGTGACGCCCACTTGCAATCACGCTTTCTCCTTTCAACCCATTCTACTCTCTAATTTGGGATATAAAAAGTGTAGTCTAAAAAATGCGATGAGAAAGTTTAAGATTTTCACAGTTTATGACGGGCTTGTTAAGCAATTTTGGAAAACGCTAGGGCCACAAGCCCAAAGTTTTTATTGCTTCAGCAACCCGTCCAACGCCAAGCATTAGGGCGGCTGTCCGCATGGGTTCTTCTTCGCTCTTTGAGGTTTTGTATACGTCGTTGAATGCTTTTACCATTTTTCTTTCAAGCTTCTGGTTCACTTCCTCCAAAGTCCAATGTTCCCTCGTTAGGTTTTGAACCCATTCAAAATAGCTTACCGTTACGCCGCCGGAGTTTGCCAGTATATCTGGAATCAAGAATACACCTTTCTCATTAAGCACTTCGTCGGCTTCTGGGGTTGTGGGTCCGTTGGCTCCTTCCGCCACTATTTTTGCCTTTACTTTGTCTGCGTTGGCCTTTGTGATTTGATTTTCAAGGGCTGCCGGCACCAAAACATCACATTCAAGC
>Ga0272449_1005262_pt1 | contig 10184 bp, 10 predicted proteins | sample YNPCB0241_FD_198679 | JGI IMG/M metagenome (GOLD analysis project Ga0272449, IMG submission 198679) | Hot spring sediment microbial communities from Yellowstone National Park, WY, United States - YNP-CB-024-1 | ecosystem: Environmental > Aquatic > Thermal springs > Hot (42-90C) > Sediment...
AAGGCATCTTCAGGTTTTCCATCAAGATAGGCATCTTCAAAGAAGACCCTTCCAGCATGGGTCTTTTCATTACCAAAAATTGCCTCTGCAATATCCGTTATATTGGGACTTTTAAGTTCAGGAGGGATATGGTCTCCAATGGTCTTTTCATAAGCAAGACGGAACATGCCTGTGTGACCAAAGGAGATCACCTTGCCACTCTCATCCACTAAGTAAAAACAAGGAATTCCTCGTTTTTCTCTTAACTCTTCAAGAATATCAGGAGCATTTCTTTGCGAATCGTTCTTGTAGGATTTCACAACATCATCATCAAGATTTAAAGGTGTTACCGATAAATCGGGTTCATTAATTACCCAGTGCATATGCTTTTTATCCATACGTCCAGAGGATATTATATATCCTCTATTTGGATGTGAATTGTTTTGAGTTAAACTTACAGATGTTAGCTTTGCATAGCGAAGTTGATAAGGAATTCGGGCATTCGTTCTCCTATCTATCCTGTAATGGGTATGGTTTTGAGGAGTCACGGGTTTAAAATAGATCTCTTTAAATTCAAAATCACTTAATCGAAATTCAGTTGTCCCATCAACAATGCCCGTTCTTTTATCAAAATTAATTCTGTATATCTGGGTTCCATTTATTACTTTTGATGGAAGTATTTCATATCTATTCGAACCTTTGGCACGCAGGATGCCAGCCTTAAATTTTGGAAAGTAGTTATTTGATGTGTCAACCATCTTATTACGGTAATCTATGCCAAGTCTTGATGTGTCTCCTACTGCTCTATAATAGAGCCTTGCATCATCGAAAAACCCAAATTCCCCGAAGCTCATTATTTCAACCATTGTCCTTATCATGCCTCTTAGAGAACTGCCAGGGATGCGGGGAAGTCCACCGGGAGCGAAGAAGTCAGGGTTTATGAACTGCTGTTGTTTGTTTTTCTTTTTATTCTCCTCTTCAATTTTAAGTTTTTCTTTATATTCTTCTTCTGTTAAGGTATCTCTTATGTAAAGTGGGGTCTGGGCTTTTACCTCTATCTCTATGTAGCCGGTAAATCTGTCAGGATAGTATTTATCAAAGTCAGGAAGCTCTTCGGCTGAAATCACTTTTTCATTAAGGGGGATAAAGTTGTAAGGTGCTTTAGAGTAGATATCATTTTGCTTTGAAGTACTTTGTTTTGCTTCTTTCCTTTTTGGTGGTGTTGCAAAATGGGAGGGTTGACCTTTACCTTTTGAATATATTTCTCTGCCTTCACAAATAACTCTTATAAATTGTCCTTTTTCTCTCAAAATTTCCACTTCTTTACCATGCAGAGAATTATCTTTTAATTTTAAATCCGGGATTGGCTGTCTTTTGCCACTTGCTAATACGACATTGACAGCAAATCTTCCATCTTTTGTCTTAGTTAGCTCAAGTTTTGCCTTTTCCATGACTCCTCCTTGTTTATATAAAGTTTCCATTTTTTAATTTTTTCATATGGGACAGCATTGCTCACAAATTCATGGGCATCTTCAAGCCACTGTAGTCTCTCCTCAGGACTAAGACCCAAAAAGAATCTTAATCTCTCTGGAGATATAGTGTAAGCGTATTGGAATTCTTTATCTTTTTTCATTCCTGATCACCTTCTTTTATTTTCTCAATTTCCTCCAGTGCCTTAATATCAGCTATATCCTGTGTTCTTTTAGATAATTCCTTCAGTTTTTTTAAGTGTCTCTTAGAGACCACAGGGATTATAACTTCTTTAAAATGGAAATTTTCTATCTCCTTTTCTATTTCGCTAAAAGGAATTAATTCCTTTATAAAGACATCTATCTCCTCCATAGGCTGAACTGGATTGTAAAATGTAAAGGCAATCATGTTCTTTTCTTTATACCATTGGGTCCTTAATTCAGGATTAAGAAAATCATCTATTTTTACAGGAATTCTCGGTTTAAAGCCAAGTTCTTTCATAGCTGATATAAAGTTTTCAAGGTTTTTTTCATTAAGGTCCACGATTAAATCAAGGTCTGCTGTGAATCTTACAACACCATAAAGGACGAGGGCAACACCGCCTGTTACAGCATATCTGACTCTTTTTTCAGAGAGTATTCTGAATACCTTTTCATAAAACATTACAAAGGTTTCTCCGTAAAGGTTAAAAATCTACAATCCGAATAGGTTGCCTGATTTGTCTTTGGATGAAGAGATACATAGTTTCGGGTCATAATAAACAATCTTTTCTTTTTATCATCTATAATTACGCCTTCATCATAGGGAAGTATCAATTCCGTTCCTCTATCCTCAAAGAGTTTTATCCATCCATTTCCTAATTTATCTTTTTTAGTCCCCCAGAGCACCTGGCAGGCATCAACGACAAATGTATCCTCACCTTCGCCATCAATTCTTAATCTACCTTTTAGTCCATTGTTATCTCTCCATATAAGGAGTTCTTTATCATTATTAAAGAGCCTGAGTCTCTGGATGTATCTCTCTTCAATTGTTTCGTTATTGTAAAATTCAAAACTATCATTGTTTACTTTGCTAATGAGCACTTTGTAGTCGAGATAGGCAATTACATAGCCTGTGGAATTGAAAAGAGATAATGCATCTTTTAAATTGTTTAAGGTGACTTGTTCTGCCTTTGAATTTATCTCGTATAGTTTAAGTCCGTTTGCTTCATCTAAGAATTTCTTTTCTGTCATCTTTTGCCTCCCTTTTAACTTAAATTGGCCAATGCCTGGACAAAGCTTTGTAACTTGTTTTTATCTTCTACGGTAAGTTTGGAGATTTCCTTAAATTCTATAGGTTCTTCACTATCCCATTTAATTTCTGCATGTTTTCCTTCAAGCACACCTCTACCGATTGCCTTTTCTCCGCCGATGGGGAGGTCTGCTGTCCATAGGTCTTTGAAAACAAGAAGCATGAGACCTGCTTCGTGAGCTTTGTAATCCCTGATAGAGATTTTAAGGTTTATCACCTTCCCATCTTTTTTGCTAAATAATGGTTTTGTTTCAAGAAGAGCGCTTTCGATTACCCCTCCTGTAAATCGGTCAATCTTGATTCTTGTCTGCACCTCTTCAGGATAACCATCAATAAGGGTCTCTTCAACTGTAATTCTGCCTTTCTTTGCTAACTTTTTCTTTTCGTCAACCTCACCAAATAAATCTGTGATAACACTTTCTGATTTCTCCAGTGTTTTTACAATCCTCTCAGCCCTTGCCCTGATTGCACCCTTGAGGGATGTGCCAGGCAAAACAGGTTTGCCATTTGATTTTATATGTTCAATATCAGGTTCGTTAGGGTCAAAATTGTAGGAGCGGACAATAAGAGAGTTTTTAATTATAAAGTCGGCACTGATTGTGAAGGTTTTGGGTTTAAGTTCAAATGGTTTATCGCCAAGTTCAGATTGAACTGAAAAATCCTGCTTGAGCCATCGTAAGACATCTTCTTTTTTTGTGAAGTCAAATACATGAATTTTATAATCTGTGAGCCTTATTCTCCCAAAACCACTATTTGTTTTCGCACCGATCTTTATTTTTTCACTTTTAAGAAGGTCAATTATTGTGGCAAGCATGCGCTCCTTAAAGTCATCGTCATTGCTATAAAGGGTGACCTCAATATTCAAATTAAATTTTGCACCGGGCTCGATGACTTCGTAATCAAATTTTGCACCTTCCTTTGCAATCCCTCTTGTATTGTCAATCTTAACTCCGTCCCTTATGACCACTCTTGGATTCTTATCAGGATTTTTACCAGCATTGTTATCAAAATTGTTATTTGGTAAAAGGTCATCTATTTTGATTGCGCTTTGTCTCAACCTTTGAGGATTATTTTCTTCTTTAGAAGTTCCCCAGAAGAGCTCAAGCTTGTCTTTGTAAGTGCTATCCAATTTAATAGCATGCCTTAGCACCCCTGTAAAAGATGTAGCAGGTATATATACCTTGCCTTCGCTATCCCTCAACACATCAACATCGCTATTTTCATCTCTGCCAGAGCCAATAATTGCTGGTGAGAGGAGTTCTATTATTCCTTTAAGAATTATCTTGCCTTTTACAATTGATTTGTTATCTGACATTTGTTCGCCTCCCTTTCATTTCTTTTTCTTTTCGAGTTGGTTTATCCTTTTTCTCATTGTGGAAAGAAATGTCAAAAGATAAGTTTTTTCAAGTTCTGCTTTAAGTTTTTCTTCAGGTTTGTATGAGATTTCTTCGCATATCTTTTTTATTTCAGGCATGTTTCTCATTTCATCTTCCATATTTAAGGAAAAACTCTTGAGAAATTCATAAAGGTCTGTGTCTTCGTTTCTGCAGTGTTCAAGCTTGTCTTTTGCTGTTTTTTTGAGATTGTCAAGTAGAGTCTTTAAAGTGCCATCTTTCACTGCGCCTTCAATCTTTGCAAGGAGGGATTTTGTAGGCAGCTTATTAAATTCTCCTGCATCATTGATTGCTTTAATCTGTATTTGTTTTTTGATTTGCCCTTTTATAATATCCTCTACTAATTTTTTCCCACTTTCAGGTAATGCTCCATGCGGCTTTGTTGGCTTTGTCTCGTCTGTTACTTCTTTCATGCTAAATGGTTTATCTTCTCCCTGCCAGCCTATGACAAATCTTCCAAATCCCTCGTGTGTCCTCATCCCAATCCCTATTTTTTGAAGTTCTTTGAGTCTTTCTATATCAGCATTTTCGAGCAAAAAACAGGAGCCAGCTTTGAAGCACACCTCTAATGGTGTTTTGAGTTTCCAGACGGAGATAAAACCCTCTTCTTCTGATTGCCTTATAAAGGATTTTGTAATTTTACAGTTCAGCAATTTTTCGAGTTCTCTTGTATCCGTTGTGGAAAAACCATGTTCGTTATATATGATTGTGTCAGATAGAAGTGTGAGCACTATGTTTTCTGCTGATTCTTGTTTAAGATTAATTTCTGAATAAAACTCTTCTGGCTCTTTGCTGACAATTTCAAATCTGATTTTGCCGTATTGATTGTTTCTTGACCTTCCGAGATAATAAATTCCACTGGAGATAATTGAGGTAAATTCCCTCAGGTCATCAGATTGACCAATTATGAAGCCTTCGAAGGTCTGGCCTTGATTAATGGATTCGTAGTTGAAGATCTGACCTTCCTTTGATACACCCTTTTCCCTATCCCGTGCATGATGAAAGTTAAGGGACTTTTTAACCCCTTTTTTGTAGAGAATACTTCCTTCTAAATTTCCATAACCTGAAATCCCTGTTGTTTGCTTATCAAATTCTTCTTCCTGAAAAAGCAGGTCATAGGCAGTGTCTTTATTTTCTTTTTCTCTCTGGATTGATAGGGGGATGGGTAAAAGTCTGTGAGTTTTGTCAATCTTTTCCCAAACGATATGGGCATTGGTGAATTTCAAGTCGCCTTTCAAAAACCAGTTATAGAAGGTTTCATCTTTGTGGGCTGCTACGCCGAGATCCTTTCTTTTAATATATTCAGTGGCAAACATTCCCCTTAAATGGGTTCCAGGGATATAGTCCAGTGTTGCAACCATATTAGGATCTCCAGTGTTTGATGCAAATAATAAAGGTGAAAGAGAGGTTATACGATACCTTATTGCATGCATAGTTCCTCCAGTTTAGCTAAAAAGTTTATCTCTTTTGAGTCTTCATAGAGCTTACACTCAATCGACCCAAAGCCCCTGTTCCTTTTTGTGCCCATGCGTCTGAGATTCTTACAGGCAAAATAAAGAAGTGCAATCAAATCGTCATTAGCCTCTTCAATGTCTATTGTGCCTGTAAAAGAAATGCCCTTTTTAGCTACCCTGATAGTTCTTAACGAATGTTCCTTTGCTATACCAGTTCCATCAATAGCTGTTTGTTGTCTTAGTTCTGTGTATTGGTTTATTATTGATTCACGGGTGATTATATCCTGGTATTCATTCATTAAGTATCTAAGCCATTGAACAGTTTCTTCATATTTTTCAATTGTGAGGTTAGAGAAATACACCGGTGCTGGTTTCTCATCTCCAGGGTTACCAAAGAGACGACTGATAATTTTAAACCTGTTTTCTGAATTTTCTTCCTCTAAAACAAACATTTTTATCTCTGCCTGTTTGAACATTTCGCAGACCTCAATGGCTGAATCCCTCAGGCAACCCTTGATTCTTTTTGCCGGGATATAAGGAATCCCTAATTCATCAAATACTATGTCTGAGTCAATAACTGCACCGAAGCCCTCGCCTGATCCAATGAGGCAAGGAGATTGTAATGTAAGTTTAAGATTGTATGTTTTCATTTTCACCTCCTGGCAGGGCAAATTCTGGATATAAGTCCATTAGCTCAATCATGTCAAAATATGGGGTTTTTCCGTTTGAAGTAATTTCATCTCCTTTAAACTCATTATATTCTGGCAACCTCAATCCTCTTGCCTTTAATTCCTCAAGAAAAAGTCTCTGTTCATTTTTACCAGCATAAAGTACGCTTCTGAGTTCCATGATCTTTGAACGCGGGAATTGTCTTTTCAATTCATTAATCTTACTGAGTAGTTTATCAAGGTCTGTAATTTTATAAGGTCTTAATAAGAGATCATCACCTGAGGGTGTCCTGTAGTGATTTCCTCTAATTTCTTTCAATTCCCCTGAGAATCCACCATAGGCAATGTGAAAGTCAATCCATGAACTATCGTCTTTTGCTTTTTTACCTGAATCCTTTGCATTTCTTGTCAGGTCTTCACTTAATTTATATCCCCTATAGAAGGGATATTTTGTCTTTGTGATTGCAACACCAGCACAGGCTGTTAACCCTTTGCCATCTGAAACCTCTTGTCTCTGAAATTCCTCAAGGAATATCTTTGCAAGCCAGATTCCGAGGCGTCCTTCTGAGACAAAGGTTATGTCATCTCCACCAATAATTATGGGACGTAAGGGCAGGATGATTTTTCCATTTTCCTTTTGGAGCTTGATGCCTTCTTTCTCTATTTTCCCGTTTTTTATATTTTCATCGAGTTTTTTCAGCATTTCTTTAAAAGCATTTAAGGTTGCTTCTCTTACTGACTTGGATAATTTTCTCAAGCTTACAAGGTCATTAAGAGATTGAAACCTTTTACCCATATCGTTTCCATCAATATGAACAATTGCAATGTGGCTTTCTTCTCTTTTGGTTTGTCCGAGTTTGTCAATCTCATCAGTAAAAGTATATTTATCAGCAAGACCGCAATCTTGAAGAATTCCTTGTAATTTATTATTAGCTTCTTCTGCTTTCATTATCTTTGCGTTTGATACCGAAGAGATATAGTTTTTCTTTTTCTCGGGCAATTTCTCACACCATATCTCTGCTGAATAGCCTGTATTTGGGCATTCAGCGGTTATGCCATGTCTTCTTATGATAGTTTCAGGAACAAAACTTGACTTGTTTTCAGCAAGCTGTTTAAAAAGATTTTTTAAACTTTTTGAAAAGTCATTAAAATCTATCTCCCCCACTGCACAGGCAGGGATGAGTCCAGGGCAGTGTATAAGAAGCCGCATACTCCAGCGTTTAATAAATTCTTTTGCCATTTGCTCTTCTTTGAAAAAGAGCAAGGCATTGCCACCACCTATGTAACCAATCTCAAAGTGAGACAAATCTTCCAATATGGCTATCTTTTCGGGATTTTCCTCCCATGCATTATAGTAGTAATCATCAGACACCATAAAAAGCCCTTTGATTACCTCTTTTAGATGACTGTCGTATATATCCTCTACTATTCTGGATGCTCCGATGTTCTCTTTGAGATTATTGGTGCTGAATATGTATCTCTGTATTGATACGGTATCAAGCAGGACTGCATGCACTTGATTTTGCATAGATAACCTCCGGATTTATTTGATAAAGTCTCTTATCTTTTCTACAAGAATACTATCTTTAAGGTCATTGGCACCAAGGATAAGGATATTTTCCCTGCCACCTGTGTCAATTTCAAGTTCGCTCTGGACCTCCTCTTTTTGACTTTCTGATAGTCGGGTAACAAGCACTGACCTTGCCTCTTCACCACCTATTTGTCTTGTCCGCATAAAAATCTCAAAGCCTTTACTCTTACATAAATGTTTTTGGCCAGAGGTTGTACAGGAAATACCTATCAACTGATAGCCCTTTATCAGGATTACATCGAGTTCAAATTTTTGGTTAGGACTTTGCCATTCAGGTTTTTTGATTTCCCAGTTAATGTCTATGGTGATTTTTTCACCTTTGATATTTCTCTTTAATACATCATAGACATACTGCTCCAGCCATTTGCCATCGAGGAATTCAATGGCTTTTTCTGTATTTTTATTGGGTGTTGGTTCTTTAAATGAACCATCGTTATTGAAGAGTCTGTACTCTTCTGGCATTAACTTTATGACTTCTAAGAAAGCACCTTGTGCGATAAATCCTTTTTCTGTGATTTTTGATTTTAATTTTTGAGTTTTATTCAGTAGCTTGCCTTTTTCATCAGTAAAAACTGCTCTATCATAGTGAGTAAAATATGCTTCAAGTGTGTCATTGTCTATGAGTTCCTTAAATTTATTTATTGCGTTATTGAATAAATCAAGATCATTAGTTTGCTCATTTTTCTTTTCAAATCCATGGAGTTTTATCAATTTATCAAGGCTGAGACCAATCTCATTTCTTAAATCATCTGTAATTCTTCCCCGTGCATCATCAACTATCTGAAATGTCCTTGCATCAAGGTAGGAGAATGAGACAGGTAGATTTTTTTCTTCTGCATACTCTTCAAGCCATCTATATACATGTATGCCCATCGCCTTTGTGCCACCAGTGTAGTTGAGATGAAATGGTCCTGTTTGTTGTAAATAACTTGTGAGTCTGTCTCTAAGATTGCGTTGAATCTCTTTAGCATCACTTACATCTGAAAGAGGTATTAGTTCAAATCTCAAATCTCTTTCTTTGTGGCGACTCTGGAGGAGGTCTTGCAGATTCTCTGCATATTCCTTCGTCCCACTCTGATGTCGGGTTTTTTCAGAATATAGCAGAATTATCGATTTTAATGAAGGAGTGTTAAGCAAAAAATATTCAGCAACAACAAAATTTGGTAGAGGATTTGTGCCAGTAAGTAAAATTAAGCTATTAATGCTACCCCCCTATAAAAATTTTTATATTATATCCGATTAACAATACCTGGTCAATCCCTGTTCTTTCACTAAAGGATTGACCAGGTGTTTTTTACTGGACATTTATAGGGATTGATTTTTTGTCACATTGTTGATTCAGCTGGGCATCATAAACACAGGCTTTAAAGATGGCGTATCCCTGCCCAGTAAATATGATTTCTTTTGATTGGGGGGATGAATTCCCATATCTACAACTCGCAAATAACTTATTATTTGTATCGGTGAGTATGCTACATGTAACACTATCATTTTCTCTTACACCATATGGTATTCCACCGTTGTAATAAAAATGTCGGGTCTGTTCCCCCGATGTTGTATCTTGTGAATTCATGTGAAATTCTACAAAGAAGCCCGCAGGAGAATTGTAATCAATATTCCACGAAACTGTAATGTCATAGCCGTTTGTGATAGTTCTTGGGTTTACATCGTAGGAATTAATTCTTGCGTAGTAATTTCCTCCACCAGAGTTACCTCCACCAAAGGAATCACTTCCTCCTCCACCTCCACAACCTCCGAGAACCAAAAGCATAATAATTAAAGTGAAACATGTTAAAGACTTCATAGAGACCTCCTTGTTTTATTTATTTTGAGGCAAAGCCTCTTGTTAAGATAGAGATTATCTTTAACCTTTGTAAACAAATGAAATATTTTTGAAATATTTCTGAAACATTTCTTGTGTTGCAGATGCTATTGTTAAAGGATATAGTTATTTATAAATCTCAACCGAAAGGAGGTGAAATAATATGAGAAGTTGTGTAGCAACACTGATGCTCCTTGCTCTTCTATTAACTATTGTTGGTGGCTGTGCGATTGCTACTACTCCTGCTTCTAATCCATATCCTGCTTGGCTGTATCAGAATGTAAAGGCACCAGTGGATGCAGAAAATGGAGTTGAGGCTGTTAAAGAAGGTAAGGCCTGCGCAACTAATATCCTTGGAATAGTGGCGACTGGTGATGCCTCTATTGATGAGGCAAAGAGGGCAGGCGGAATTAAGGAGATTGCCTCAGTGGATTATCAGGTTAACAGTGTGCTCGGTATATATGCGCAGTTCTGCACCATAGTAAAAGGTAAGTAATCTCTTAACCCTGGCCTTGC
>Ga0272449_1005263_pt1 | contig 10180 bp, 6 predicted proteins | sample YNPCB0241_FD_198679 | JGI IMG/M metagenome (GOLD analysis project Ga0272449, IMG submission 198679) | Hot spring sediment microbial communities from Yellowstone National Park, WY, United States - YNP-CB-024-1 | ecosystem: Environmental > Aquatic > Thermal springs > Hot (42-90C) > Sediment...
CTGCATTAATAGACGCAGCAGGCCAGAGTATCTTTTCTAACTTGGAGTATTTTTCGCCCCTAATCGCATTAAGTGGCCCGGTAGGATTTGTTGTACTGAGTGGTCTTCCAATAGGTGAAGAAACATTTCAATGCAATATAAGCATAAAAAATATATTGATAAAAGGTGGACTAAGTGCAGTAAAAGTAATAATTCTTAAAGTTCCAATTATAAAATCAGATAATATTGCTGGCGTTTTTGTTGATAGATTTATAAAAAATGCAACGATAGAAGAAGCATCTAAATGGGTAAAACATTACTTTGGTGATGGGCTTGAAGTTCAAAATGTAAGTGTTGTAAAAGAGTATGGAAAAGAATTTGCTTTAATAACAATTAAAGCAGCCATAGGGACAGGACAGCATTACTCAGAAAAGTAAGAAAGGATTGGTTATTTTTCAATAATGTCAAGGATAAATTTATTTTTCTGAGAGTAGTCCTTAAGAAAATCAAAAAAAGAATTATAATCCTTAAGCTTAACCCATGATTTATGAGTGTATTTATTTTCACCTCTAACCTTTCGTATTTTTCCCTCGTATGTATAATCTATAATATTTAAGGCACCTTGAGTATCAGTTTTTTTAAGAAACTCTATCATCTCATTAACTTTTTCTCTAAGTATCTTTTTATCTTTTGCTACAAGGGTTATTTCATAAAAATAGGAATATGGTGGATAATTATATTTTTTCCTCATCTCAATTTCTTTTAAAAAATAATTTTCATTTCCAATTTCTTTGAATATATAACTTTCTGGATTATAAGTGTATATTATAAGTTTTCCATTTGCTCTAATTTTTGAGGATATTACATAAATCTTATCAAAAAATCTTTCAGAATAAGAATACTCACTGTTTTTATCGCTTTCATATACTATAAGGTATGCATAATCAAAATCGATACTAATAGTACTTGATGCAATAATTTCAGTTGCAACAAGCACATCATAATCATTGGACAAAAACTCCCTCATAAAATTTTCAAAGCGAAGTTTTGAGTAAAGAACCCTTCCATCAACCATAAGTATTTTTTTATCAGGAAATCTTGAAACCAGAAATTCATAAATCTTTTGTGTTCCAGTTCCCTTTTCAACAAGGACATTACAGCAATTTTCACAGATATTACTATATCCTTCCTTTTTATTGCAATAAGAACAAATATATTCTCTCTTTCCTTCAATTGACTCAACCTTCATAGCAAATCCACAATTTTTACACCTCTTTATCCATTGGCAGTTTGGGCAAAAAACGATATTTGCAAGGTATTTTGAATGAGAGAGTATAAGTATCTTTTTACCCAGTTCAAGTTTTTCTTTTACATCAAAAATAAATTTTTCAGATTCAATATCTTCTTTTTTCATATCCCTTATCTCATATTCAGGAATAAGAGTTTTTTTATGAACATCTAGTTTGAAATTTTCCTGCGCTCTTTTATAGAGAAATGGAGAGATTGAAGGGGAGAAATAAATAACTGAAAAATTAAATTCGTCTGCAATCTTTTCAAGAAGAAGTGGAGTAATATAGTAAGGATGCTGATCAAACTGCAAATACATCGGATTTACTGGATCACAGATTATAAAATATGTTCTTGGAGGAAAGGGAAGAAAACATCCACCTTTTGTGGAAAGAACAAGTTCAAGTTTTCCTTCAAAAAGTTTTTTTGAAATTTGCCTCTTGAGCGACTTTTTTTCTTCCGATGAATACTTAAGGAAATCCAGACCTGTAGTAGAAAGTTCTTTTGCAAACAACTCAAGTGAAAGAATATTCGGGAAAAAAACAACCACGCAAAAATTTTTTTCCCTAAGTTCTTTAATTTTCTCAATAAGAAAATTCGTCTCTGATGATATTATTATTCTTCTTAGAGGTGAGGTTTCTAAATTAAAGTTCTTCTGAGTGTAATTAAGCTTTATTGGAAGATATCTTAAATAATCTCTTAAGACCATACCAAGCGGTGAAAACCATCTTTTAGACATAAAATTTGCAACATTTATAAACCTCTCAACAACAAAAACACTTTCTTTGTCTATAACCTTATCAATTTTTTTAAGTTCTCTATCAAAATCAACAACTACCTCATCATCATTTTTAACACTTATAACATATCCCAGAACCTTTTTTCTATGAGAAAATGATGAATAAATCCTTACCCCGGGTTTTATAAGATCTTTAAGAGAATCATCAACACGGTAATAAAATGTTTTATCAAGGGCAACTGGAAAAAGAACTTCCGCTATCATTTATCTTTAAGAAAGTCCCTTAACATCTTCATATCTTGCCATGTTTCTTTTTTAAGAGATGGATTTCTAAGAAGTGCTGCAGGATGATACGTTGGAATAACCTTTATATCAAAATCAAAAAAGAAACTTTTCCCAATCTCGTAAATCTTACCTCTTAATTTTGATACGCCATCATCGGAATTTAAAATAAATTTTGTAGCAGTATTTCCAAGTGTAACTATGCATAACGGCTTTATTATTCTTATCTGCTCTTCAAGATAAAACCTACATGCAGATATTTCTTTATTTGTTGGCGGTCTGTCATTTCCTCTAGCATCCGGTGTCTGTGGATTTATCATTGGATGACATTTAACAACATTTGCTATATAAACTTTTGTTCTATCAAGATTTATTGAAGCAAGAATTTTATCAAGCAACTGTCCTGCTTTACCAACAAATGGCTCTCCTTTATGATCTTCTTCCCAGCCAGGTCCCTCACCAACGAACATAACCTTTGCATCAGGACTTCCAACACCAAAAACCGCTTTTATTCTTGAAAAACCAAGCGGACATTTTCTGCAATTGGCAACCTCTTTTTCTAATTTCAATAACCTTTCACCTTTGGTCATCTCATTCATATTGAAATCTGTATTTTTTATCTCAGGCAGAGTTTTGCTGAATGTATAATAAAAAGGTGGAATATATGTATCTTCATCAATTTCTTCTTTTAAAAACTTCACTATCTTTTTCATATTACTTGTTTTTCTTCTGTGCTTTTTCCTTTTTCTTCTCCTCCGCTTGTTTTATTCTTGCCTCTTCATCCTTTTCTTCCGCTTTCTCAATATCCTTTAATGTTACCCTACCAGTTAAAACATCAGCAAGTGCCTGCTCTATTAATTGTGGTGTGGGTTTATTCTTATTTTCCTCAAGACCTTTAAGATGATAAACCCATCTCATGGCAAGGACCAGTTTTTCATACTTTTCGTACTTACCACCTACAATTATCTCATCAAGATTTATTTCCTGAGTAGATGTTTGATTTTTTTTACTCATTTTAACCCTCCGTTTTAAACATCTGATTTAAAGTGTATTTAAAATCCTTAATAAAATTTTCATTTCTATACACCTTCTTAAACTCAGCATTAACAATATTTATTATTTCATTTACGCAATCTTTAATAACATCGTTGACCACCAGATAATCAAACCTGTAAGAATATTCCATCTCCTTTAATGCGGTATTAATTCTTATTTTTATCTCCTCATCGCTCTCACCCCTTTTTTTTAATCTTTCAATCATAATCTGCGGATTTGGTGGAAGCAAAAAGATAAGAACCGCTTTTGGGAAAATTTTTTTAATATTCAGTGCTCCAACAACATCTATAGTCATAATGGGTATTTTATTTTCTTCTATAATTTTTAACAATGAGGATTTAGGGGTTCCATACCTGTATCTGTGTACCTCTGCCCACTCAATAAACTCATCATTTTTTATCATCCTGTCAAACTCTTTTTCCGAAACAAAATAATAATCCCTTCCATCAACCTCATAATCTCTTTTTGGTCTTGTAGTGGCAGTTATGCTAAAACCAAATCTTTTATCAGATTTCAGTATCTCATCCTTAATAGTGGACTTACCGCCGCCACTTGGGGAAGATAAAACAAGCGGAAAAGTATTCATCAATTTTTCTTATTCCTACTTTTAATCTGCGCCTGTGCAGCTGCAAGTATTGCTATTGGCACTCTAAATGGCGAGCAAGAAACATAATTAAGACCCGCTTTATGGCAGAACTCAACAGATGCAGGATCCCCACCCTGCTCCCCACAAATGCCTATCTTTAAATCCTTTCTAACCTTTCTTCCTCTTTCAACCGTTATCTGAATTAACTCACCTATTCCTTCCTGATCTATAGTTTGGAAAGGATCTGCTGGAAGTATCTTTTTCTCTATGTATTCCTTTAAGAAAACACCAGCATCATCTCTTGAATAACCAAATCCCATTTGCGTAAGGTCATTTGTTCCAAATGAGAAGAACTCCATTGTCTGGGCAAGTTTCCCTGCAATAAGACATGCTCTTGGTATCTCTATCATCGTTCCAATTTTATAATCTATTTTTTTAATCTTTGTCTTTTTAATAACCTCATCATAAACCTTCTTAATTATTGGAATAATAAACTCAACCTCTTTTTCATGAGAAACTACCGGTATCATTATCTCAGGATAAACCTTTATTCCTTCTTTTATCAGTTCACTAGTTGCCTCAAATATTGCTCTCACTTGCATTTCTGTAATCTCAGGATATGTTATTCCAAGTCTAACTCCTCTATGTCCCATCATAGGATTTGATTCAGAAAGTGATTGTGCCCTTTCGTGTAATTCCTCATAAGATATACCAAGGTCATTTGCAAGAACCTTGAGATTTTCCTCATTATGCGGGACAAACTCATGAAGCGGTGGGTCTATCAATCTTATTGTTACTGGAAGCCCCTTCATAACCCTTAGTGTTTCTTTTATATCATTCTTCATATAGGGGAATAATTCATTTAATGCTTTAACTCTTTCTTCCTTCGTTTTTGAAACAATCATTTTTCTAAGTTTAAAAAGTGGCTCTTCAGAATTCTTTCCATAAAACATATGCTCTATTCTAAAAAGCCCTATACCTTCAGCACCAAACTCTCTTGCTTTTGCAGAATCTTCCGGAGTATCTGCATTAGTTCTTACTCCAAGTTTTCTTATATCATTGCAGAGTTTAAGGAAATCCTTAAGCATCTGGTTTTCACCAGCGCTAAGCATCTTAACTTGCCCCTCATATACATTTCCTTTTGTTCCGTTAAGTGTAATCCAATCACCTTCTTTAAACTCTTTCTCACCAATCTTTATTTTTTTATTTTTTAAATCTATAACAACTGCACTTGCACCAACTATACAGCACTTACCCCATCCTCTTGCAACAAGAGCAGCATGTGATGTCATACCACCTCTTGCTGTCAATATACCCTCAGATGCCCTCATTCCTTCAATATCTTCAGGATTTGTCTCCTCTCTTACGAGAATAACCTTCTCACCTCTTTTTGTCCATTCAACTGCATCATTTGCTGTTAAAACAATTCTACCAACAGCACCACCAGGTCCTGCAGGAAGCCCTTTTGCTATCGGTTTTTTTGTTGCTTCATCTTTTGGATCAAGAATTGGGTGGAGAAGTTCATCAAGTTGAGCGGGAGAAACTCTCATTACTGCCTCTTCTTTTGTTATTAGTTTTTCTTTAAGCATATCAAGAGCCATCCTAACTGCTGCAAATCCATTTCTCTTTCCAACTCTACACTGAAGCATATAGAGTTTTCCTTTCTCTATTGTAAACTCAATATCAAGCATATCTCTATAATGCTTCTCAAGTCTTCTTCTTATATCTTCAAGTTGATTGTAAACATCAGGCATTAATTCCTTAAGTGTCTTTAGGTTCTTTGAATGTTCATTCTTGCTTTCATCATTTATAGGATTTGGTGTTCTTATTCCTGCAACAACATCCTCTCCTTGAGCATTCAAAAGAAACTCACCATAAAATTTATTCTCACCTGTTGCAGGATTTCTTGTAAAAGCAACACCTGTTGCGCTATCATTTCCCATATTTCCAAAAACCATTGTCTGAACATTAACCGCTGTTCCCCAATCATCTGGTATTCCTTCAATTCTTCTATAAGCAACTGCTCTTTTTCCATTCCAAGATGCAAAAACAGCCCCAATTGCTCCCCATAACTGCTTATTATGATCATCTGGAAATTCTTTACCAAGAACTTGTTTAATTTTCTCTTTAAATTTCTCTGAAAGCTCCTGTAAATCCTCTGCTGTTAAATCTGTATCATTCTCAACACCTTTTTCCTTTTTCTTTTCTTCCAACATTCTATCAAGTTGTTTTCTTATTCCCATATCATCTTCTGGCTCAATACCTTCTGCTTTTTCCATAACAACATCAGCATACATCATTATCAATCTTCTATATGCATCCCAAACAAATCTTGGATTTTTTGTAAGTTCTATAAGACCTGGTATTGTTTTTGTTGTAAGACCAACATTGAGAATTGTTTCCATCATACCAGGCATTGATTTTCTTGCTCCGGACCTTACAGATACAAGAAGAGGATTTTTTGGATCACCAAATTTCTTACCTGTTAATTCCTCAACTCTTCTTAAATTTTTCTCAACCTCTTCTTTTAATTGTGGGGGATATTTTCTATTATTTGCCCAATAATAAGTGCAAACATCTGTAATTATTGTAAAGCCAGGTGGAACCGGTAATCTCAAATCTGGATGTCCAGCCATCTCAGCAAGGTTTGCTCCCTTACCACCAAGAAGGTTTTTCATTGACTCATTACCTTCGGCCTTACCACCACCGAAAAAATAAACTAACTTTTTCGGTAGTTTTACTCCCTTTTTTTGAGATATCTTAATTTTTGTCTTTGTTTTCATTTATTCCTCCTTTAAATAAAGTGAAAAGTGAAAGGTGAGAAGTGAAAATAAGAAGGTGAGAAGTGAAAAAGTGAGAAGTAAAAAGATTATGAATTGTAGGGCAAACCTTTAGGTTTGCAAAAAAGTGAAAAAGTGAAGAAGTGAGAAGTAAGAAAGTGAGAAGTGAGAAGTGAGAAAGTGAGAAAGTGAGAAAGTGAGAAGTGAGAAACGAATAAGAAAAGGAAAACTCCATATAAATTATTATATCAAATTTTATCACAGAAAATTTTGTAATTTTTGTAATTCAAAAATTAATCAAGAACAATTTCTTTCTTTCAAAATGGAGAATAAGATGAATTTCTTGTATGGCAAGGCTTTAGCCTTGCTTATTTCTCTCCTTTTGACAAAGGGAGAATTTAAAAGGGATTTCTTGTAGTCGCAAAGCTTGCTTTGCTTTATTGTAGTTGTAAAGTTTACTTTGCTTAATCCATTTAATCCATTTGTAGTAGCACCTTCAACGTTTCAGTCGGGATAGAAAACGTTTCTTTGCTTATCCAGATTTACACTATTGATACACCATTAGCGCAATATTTAAATATTTCCTTTAATAAAAAAATATTTGTGTCTTTCTTACCCACACAAAATCCATTCCTAATTTAAAAACTTCATTTCCAAATTATATTTATCTTATCAACATCACCTGTTATACTTATCTTATCTTTAACATCTTTTGAAAGTATAATTTCCTTCAAGTTTTTACACCCACCTAAATCTAACTTTTCTAAATTAGTTAATCCGGATAAATCTACTTGGGTAAGTCCTTCATTCTCAGAAAGATCAATCTCTTTTAGATTTGGCGGAAGTTTAGATAAACTTAAATCAGTAATGTTACACCAAGCTAAATACAACTTTTCTAAATTAGTTAATCCGGATAAATCTACTCGTGTAAGTCCTTTATTCTCAGAAAGTTTAATCCATTTTAAATTTGGCGGAAGCTTAGATAAACTTAAATCAGTAATGTTACACTCAATTAAATCTAACTCTTCTAAATTAGGTAATCTTGATAAATCTATTTGAGTAAGTCCTTTATTTCCATAAAGGCTAAGCTTTTTTAGATTTGGTAATCCGGATAAATCTACTCGTGTAAGGTTATTCTCACTAAGATCAAGTTCTTTTAGATTTGGCGGAAGATTAGATAAACTTAAGTCAGTAATGTTACACTCAATTAAATTTAACTTTTCTAAATTAGTTAATCTTGATAAATCTAAGTGAGTAAGTCCCTCACTACTAATCCTTAACATTTTAACTTTATTGTCTTCAATCATATACCATAAAGGCTGAGAGAACTCATCTATTAGGATTGGACTACACCAATAAACTCTAAAATCACTAATTGATAAGTTATGTTTTGCCAAAATTTCTCTTAATATTTCCTCATCACTTTTTTGTTGAGAAAAATTAGGAACATCCATAATAATCCACCTCCTTTTCAAGTTATTTATCTACAACTTTACACCTGCATAAAATTATATAAAAAATTAAACTAATCGCAAATATTCTAATAAACATCCTATTGAAAGTTCTTTGCTATTTATTAAACCAATCTCACCCAAAATCCCTAATTCAAAATTCATAATCCATCATTCATAATCCAACATCCATAATTCAAAATCTATCATTCATCATCCAAAATCTTTCTTTGCAAACCTAAAGGTTTGCCCTACTTTTCGCCTGTTTTTTCCACTTTCATCACAAATGCATAATTAAACGCAATATCTTTTAAATACTCATATCTTCCAGATTTTCCACTATGCCCGCTTGACATATCCGTCTTTAAAAGTATTAATCTATCATTGCAAGTATTGTATTCTCTCAATTTTGCAACCCACTTGGCTGGTTCAAAGTACTGAACCTGCGAATCATAATAACCACTAGTTACAAGCATATTTGGATAACATTTTTTCTCAACATTATCATAAGGTGAATACGATTTTATATAATCATAATACTCCTTTATCTCCGGATTGCCCCACTCATCAAACTCACCAGTTGTAAGTGGAATTGTCTTATCAAGCATCGTTGTTAAAACATCAACAAATGGAACCTCAGCAATAATTCCGTTATACAAATCATTTGCCATATTGCTTATAGCCCCCATAAGAAGCCCTCCAGCAGAACCACCCTCTGCATATATATGCCCAAAACTTCCATAACCCATCTCCACAAGTGCTTTTGTTGCATCTATAAAATCATAAAATGTATTTTTCTTTTTTAACTGTCTTCCATCTTCATACCATTTTCTTCCAAGTTCACTTCCACCTCTAATATGTGCAATTGCATAAACAAATCCTCTATCTACGAGGGGGAAAATTGTTGAATTAAAATCAGCATCTATTGAATAACCATAAGCACCATATCCGTAAATATAAAGTTTATCTTTTGGCAAGTTCTTTTTATAAACAATACTTACAGGAACCATAACTCCATCTCTTGCCTTTATCCAAATTCTTTTTGTTTCATATAAACTTTGATCATAATTTGGAACTTCTTTTTTCTTAACCACAATATTTTTTTCATCTAAAAGGTTATAATCATAAATTGTTGGTGGAGTAATCATTGATTCGTATGTATATCTAAAAAAATCTGAGTCATACTCATCATTATAATAAGAAGAAACAGAGTAAACCTCATCATTGAATTTTATGTATTTAAAATTACCAGTTTTCCTATCGATAACTCTAAAATTAACAAGCCCATCTTTTCTCTCAGAAACAACAACATAATTTTTAAAAACATCAACTGACTCAATTAAAACATCATCTCTGTGTGGAAGAAAGTCCTTCCATAGATTTATATCAGAGTAATCCTTGTCTTTTTCAATATAAGAGATTTTAAAGTTTTTTGCATTTTTATTATGAATTATATAAAAACAATCCTTCCCATCTTCAATAGAATACTCAAGTCCTTTTTCTCTATTTCTAAAAACCTTTGCTTCGAAAGGATTTTCATTTAATTTTATATATCTTACTTCAGTTGTTAGAGTTGAAGTTATATATATAAAAACATAATCCTCAGTATTTGACTTTGAAACAGAAACTGAAAATGTCTCATCATTTTCAAAATAAATCCTTTTATTTTCATTTTTCTCAATATCATAAACCCAAACAGAGTCCCATCTAAGTGTCTCGGTGTCTTGTTTTACATAATAAATTTTTTTTGATTCATTATCCCAAACAAAATTTGAAGTTACATTTTCAATTTTTTTATCAAGAATTTTTCCGCTCTTTAAATCTTTTATATAAATTGTATAAAACCTTCTTCCTTTAAAATCCACTGCCCAAGCAAGCATATTTTGATTAGGTGATGGATTTATAGATGTTAGATGACAGTATTTTTTCCCTTTGGCAATTTTATTTACATCAACAAGTATTTCCTTTTTACCATCCTTAAGATTTTTTCTAAAATAAACGGGATATTCCTTTCCTTTTA
>Ga0272449_1005264_pt1 | contig 10179 bp, 1 predicted proteins | sample YNPCB0241_FD_198679 | JGI IMG/M metagenome (GOLD analysis project Ga0272449, IMG submission 198679) | Hot spring sediment microbial communities from Yellowstone National Park, WY, United States - YNP-CB-024-1 | ecosystem: Environmental > Aquatic > Thermal springs > Hot (42-90C) > Sediment...
TACCTGAAGATGTTAATTTAGGTGCAGCGGGATGGGACTTTACAACATTGAAACAAGGTGGTAACGATGTATTGACAACTGCAACGAGTTTCAGCAATGCAGCTGGTTCGGATGCAACTGTAAGTGGACAATACAATTCATTGAATATTCAGATTAATGCTGGTTCTATTGGGACTGCAGAAATTGCTGATGGTGCAGTAACAACACCTAAGTTGGCTGACAACGCAGTTACAACAATTAAAATTGATAATGGTGCAGTAACAACAGCAAAGATAGCAGATGGTGCTGTTACCACTGCTAAAATTAATGCAACAGGAGTTACAGATACTTGGGTACTTAAGGCTATGGGTGGATCTACTACTTGGGCGCCCGATGCCATTACTATTCCATTCAATGAATCATACGGTGGCGCAGGCGATATGTTCACTTTGACTCGAACAAGCGGAACCGACGATGTTATCGTTGCATATAATAATGGAACCGGTGGCACTTCTGGGATGTTTGTTAATGGTAATGCTAATCCAGATCCTGCATTGTATGCAAGGTCGAATGGTTCTGGGTATTCCTTCCTTGCCGAAAAGAATACTTCTGCTGTTGGTGAATATGTAGCTGCTGTGAAAAATGTTAATGTTGGTGCTGGGCGTGGCTTATATGTTGAGTCTAATACACCAACAACTTTTCCTTGGCCATATTTTTCTCCTAATGATGTCGGTGATCTCGATGAAGCAACAGTTGTTATTCGAAATACCGCACCAAATCAAATTCCTCCTCTGGTGCCTCCTGGTATCGACGGGAAAATCGCATTGAAGACTTATGGCGATATTGTTACTAATAGTGGTATTATTGGTAACACAGTTATTGCAACAGACCATGTATTCGTCGGCGACCCAGCAACAGGTTTGTATTATGACTTGCAACCGCCTACAGCACCCGGTGGCCCACTCCATATTTATGGTACTCCTGGAAATGACGCAAATGTAGTTATTCACGGAACAAACGGTGTTGGAGTTTGGGAACTCGACGTAATTGGCGATGCCCGTGTTTCTGGAACTATGAGCATTGGTTCGGCAAGTTTTGGAAGCATTACAGTTACTGGTACATCCGATTTACAAGGTGACATTGTAAATACCAGTGCGAACCATTCTGGTCGTGTATATGTAAATGATGATTTCCAAGTAACTGGAGATAGTTGGTTCGATGGAAATATGACTATTGGAGATGCAGCAACTGACCAGTTAACTATTAACTCGACCATAAATGTAATCAATTCCGACCTCAAAGTTGGAACTGGCACATTCAATAATAATTCCGCTAATCCAGATGTTTATGTAACTGGTAATTTGGAAGTTGATGGGAATATTTATTTAGGTGATGCTGCTGGTGATGCATTAACAGTAAATGCGACCTCCACCTTCAATGCTCCGATAACTGGAACATCGGCAACCTTCGACAATATTACAATAAACAATAATACTACTTTAGGTGATAATCCATTATTAGATAACTTAACAGTTAATTCGATTTCAACATTTAATGGAACAAGCACATTCAATAGCCCTGTTAATGTAAGCGGAACTAATGATGTTAAGATAGGCACAGGGACATTCAACAATCCATCTGCTGCTGCGGATTTGTATGTAACTGGGAATCTTGAGGTAGATGGGACGATCTATGGTAATTTACAGAATAGTGTCAGTGCTGGAACAGGGTTAACAGGAGGTTCATTCAACAATAGTGCGAATGCAACATTTGCAGTTGACCAGGCATACAACTTTGCGTGGACTGGCAACCAAACTTGGGCAGGAACCTCGACGTTTAATGGAGCTACTACATTCAACAATTCGGTGAATGTAGGGGGCACGAATGATGTAATAGTAGGAACAGGAACATTCAATAACCCATCTGCTGCTGCGGATTTGTATGTAACTGGTAATATCGAAGCCGATGGCACGATATATGGAACATTAGGCAGTCCATTACCGGGTGTGTTAAGTAATGGGGCAGGTATATCTGCGTTTACGTATAATGGTTTAAGCAATGCAACTGTTGCAGTTGACCAGGCATACAACTTTGCATGGACAGGGAATCAAACTTGGGCAGGAATTTCAACATTCAACAATGCAGTAAATGTAGGGGGCACGAATGATGTAAAGATAGGAACGGGGACATTCAACAATCCATCTGCTGCTGCGGATTTGTATGTAACTGGGAATCTTGAGGTAGATGGGACGATCTATGGCAATTTACAGAACAGTGTAAGTACTGGAGCAGGATTAACAGGAGGTTCATTCAACAATAGTGCGAATGCAACATTTGCAGTTGACCAGGCATACAACTTTGCGTGGACTGGCAACCAAACTTGGGCAGGAACCTCGACGTTTAATGGAGCTACTACATTCAACAATTCGGTGAATGTAGGGGGCACGAATGATGTAATAGTAGGAACAGGAACATTCAATAACCCATCTGCTGCTGCGGATTTGTATGTAACTGGTAATATCGAAGCCGATGGCACGATATATGGAACATTAGGCAGTCCATTACCGGGTGTGTTAAGTAATGGGGCAGGTATATCTGCGTTTACGTATAATGGTTTAAGCAATGCAACTGTTGCAGTTGACCAGGCATACAACTTTGCATGGACAGGGAATCAAACTTGGGCAGGAATTTCAACATTCAACAATGCAGTAAATGTAGGGGGCACGAATGATGTAAAGATAGGAACGGGGACATTCAACAATCCATCTGCTGCTGCGGATTTGTATGTAACTGGGAATCTTGAGGTAGATGGGACGATCTATGGCAATTTACAGAACAGTGTAAGTACTGGAGCAGGATTAACAGGAGGTTCATTCAACAATAGTGCGAATGCAACATTTGCAGTTGACCAGGCATACAACTTTGCGTGGACTGGCAACCAAACTTGGGCAGGAACCTCGACGTTTAATGGAGCTACCACATTCAACAATTCGGTGAATGTAGGAGGCACGAATGATGTAATAGTAGGAACAGGAACATTCAATAACCCATCTGGTGCTGCGGATTTGTATGTAACTGGTAATATCGAAGCCGATGGCACGATATATGGAACACTTGGAACTGCTTTGCCTGGTACATTGAGCAATGGTGCTGGAATTGCATCTTTCACCTATAATGGCTTAACCAATGCTAGTGTTGCAATTGATTATACCGCTGCAGGTACCTGGACTGGTACACAAACTTTCTCCGCTGCTGGTAATGGAATTGTTGTTACAACTAATGCCAACTTCCAAGGGAACATTGAAAATTCCATAGGTGATTTACAGGTAAATGACAATGTAGTTCCAGTTTCCGACAACACCTACGATTTAGGTAGTTCATCAAAGCGATGGAACGATATATTCCTTGGTGGGAACATATTGGTAGATGGATACATCCAGAATCCGAGCGGAAGTGTTACGGTCAATGACCCGTTGGTTGTTACTGGTGCTTCAACATTGCAGGGTGCTGTAACTGCCCAAAATGGTATTTCCGTTACATCTGGCGGAGTTAATATTCAAAATGGTGGTTTGACCGTTCAGAGCGGTGGTGCAACAATTCAAAATGGTGACCTGGAAATGGGAACAGGTTATATTAAGTCTACGGGTACCACAGTTACTGTTGATGACAATTTGAAGGTAAACAATAATCTTATAGTTGGCCAAAGACTTTATCTATCGTACACTATTGTTGGTGCTATTGGTAATTTACCTTCTGCCGGGGATTATAATGTGGTTTATTATACTGATGCTCTTAACCCAATAATTAACCTTGCAGATTTACCGGCTGAAACCACAAATGGTCGAGTCTTCTACATAGTTAATGGCACCGGTGGCAACATATTTGTTCTTGGAACAACAATACCTCCTAATGGAGTTGCAACCCTAATCTACGCCGGTGGTACTTGGAATGTGTCTAACTAGTTTTCTCTTTTGCCGGGAGTTGTATAACTCCCGGCTTTTCCTTATTCAGCCAAATTATTTTTGAAGGTTTGGTTGAATAAAGAAAAGTAAGAGATTTATGGTAGGTTTATGTTTAACAAATTGAGGTTTAAAATGTTAAAAAAGTTCTTTGTCTTTGCTTTCTTCATCTTTTGCGTTCACACAGCTTTTGCTCTCGACCCAATCGATTATCGAGAGTTTGCAACTAACTCATCGAACGTTTTGTTGACAAATACCACGCTTTACGAAGTTAACATTCGAATACTTAATGGAACTACTCCAATTTATGAGGAGTATTTTAACAACGTGACAACTGATGATTTTGGAATCTTTCGAGTGAGTGTTGGAAGTGGAAACGTTAATTATGGTTCTTACAGCTTTACTCCTACAAACAATCATTGGATTGTTTGCCGTATTAAACCAACAAATACAGATCCGTATCGGTTAATTTCACAGGTTAAACTTCTTTCTGTCGTGTATAAAAACGCCGTTGGCGTTGGAAACACAGTTGAATCGAGCGAAATTACCGATGGCACTATCGTCGATGCCGATATTAGTCCTACGGCTGGTATTCAGGTAAGCAAACTTGCGGGTGGCTCCGTAGGTGACTTTCTTGTTACTGGTAGTGGCGGAACACCAACCTGGTCTTCCTTCCCACCAAGTGGCTCAATTCATACATCTGCACCAATTTCGGGTGATGGTACTTTGGGTAACCCGATAACATTGGATTATAATTCAACTCTTACTGTTACAGGTGGACAGCTTGGCTTGCCAACTACTGGTGTTACTGCTACAACTTACGGCGACGGAAGCCACGTCCCCCAAATTACAGTCGATGCTTATGGCAGAATAACTGGTGCAACAGATGTTCCCATCAGTTTCCCAGCGGAGTCTGACCCTGTATATACAGCGGCTATACCAAACATTGTATTTGATGGAGATGCTGCTGGTGGAGATTTAACTGGAACATATCCAAATCCAACGATAGCAACCGGTGCAGTAACGAGTGTAAAGATAGCCGATGGGACGATAGTAGATGCAGATATAAGTGGTAGTGCAGCGATAGCAGTAACGAAATTAGCAGCAGGCGGAGCGAATCAATTTTTGGTGAACGATGGAACGAGTAATGTTTGGGCAGGATTAAATTTAAGCAGCAATTTCACTGGTAATGGAGTAGGAACAGCGTTAGATTTATCGAATACGGGAGTGACAGCTGGAAGCTATGGGAATAATACAGGGACAGCATATCCATATATTACAGTAGATGCCAAAGGAAGGATTACAGGAATTAGCACTGTATCGATAGCATTCCCAGCGGAGACAGACCCGCAGGTAGGACCGTTTACTGCCGATGGGCAGGTAGCACGATGGAATAATACATCTGGGTATTTGGAACCAGGTAGCTTGACCGATTGGAGTGGAACGGTAACTGCTACTGGTGACTTTGCTGTTAACGGCAACACAACGCTGGGAAATGCCTCTTCTGACAATGTAATTATAAATGGAACAATTATGTCTGACGTAAATATTGGTAATGCCTCGACTGCACATACTGTTACTATAACGAATGATGGAACTGTTCCCGGTCTTATTGTGTACAGTAATACTAGTGGTGGTGCAAATGCAATTGAAGTTTTTGATGGTCCAATATATGTGTCGAGTAGTTCCCCATCGGGTGAAATTATCTTAGACCCAAGCGGGGCTGCATACTTTAATCAGTTGCCTTCTGGTAATTATGTTGTTATCGATGCAGTTTCTGGAACTGTGTCTACAAGTGACTATGTTAAAGTCGGTGGCGATCTGATTTTTGACCGAACCAACGACGGAACACTTACGACTGCTTCTTTGGGTTCTACTCGAACTTGGACATTGCCCGATGCAGATGGTGAGATTTCGGTGTTAGGGCAAACAATCGAGAGCAGTGAAATTACAGATGGGACGATAGTAGATGCAGATATAAGTGCGACAGCAGGGATAGCAGTAACGAAATTAGCAGCTGGTGGAGCGAATCAATTTTTGGTGAACAATGGAACGAGTAATGTTTGGGCAGGATTAAATTTAAGCAGCAATTTCACTGGTAATGGAGTAGGAACAGCGTTAGATTTATCGAATACGGGAGTGACAGCTGGAAGCTATGGGAATAATACAGGTACAGCATATCCATATATTACAGTAGATGCCAAAGGAAGGATTACAGGAGTTAGCACTGTATCGATAGCATTCCCAGCGGAGACAGACCCTGAAGTGTATATGAGCACAACAAATGCAGTTCCGAAATGGAATGGTACGCAACTCGTGGATGGAAGTATTAGTGACAATGGAACAACAGTTTTGGTTGGTAGCAATTTCTCTGTTACAGTGGCAAACGGAAATACTACGACTAATGGTGACCTCACCGTTAACGGCAACACAACGCTGGGCGATGCATCAACTGACAATGTTACCTTCAACGCTACGGTTGCTTCGAATATTGTCCCTGATGCTACAGCTAACAATAGGAACTTGGGCTCGAGCTCATCTTATTGGAATAATATTTATGCCAATGGCATTCGTTCTCAAAGCGATGGATTTAGATTAATATATTATCCTACAATTCAAAAGGCTTTCTTTGATATTGTTGACCCAGGTACAAATAATCCATTAGTAACAATTGGACCATTAACAAGCTCAAGTACCCTTGAAAATGGCGGTGTTGCTGTGAAAGAAAGAACCAATGGAAATTTACGTGCTGGTATAGGTTGGAACGGCAGTGCTTGGGCGGCTGGTGTTGGAAATCAAGACAATCCTAGTACACCATATGGTGCACAATTCCTGTTTGATCCTAATAATAACGCAAATGACCCAAGAATTGTAGTTCTCAATGGCTCTACAACACCTGTTTTCCTTGTCGATAAAGAAGGCGATGTTACAGCAAGTTCAGTTACAGTTACAGGAAACACAACGCTGGGAAGTGCCTCTTCTAACACATTAACAGTAAATGCTACCTCGACATTTAATTCAAGAATTACTGTTACAGGATCGTCAGCGCCTCTTAATAATTTGGTTACAATTAATGATGCTGGTAGTGGCTATGGACTTCACATCAATGCTTCTACTGGCAGTGGCTCGGGCTTGGTTGTGGATGGAAATAGTACCTTACCAACTGCTATATTCAATACTCAAACTGCAACTGGTGTTAATGGCTTTGAAATAATTAATACAGGTTCGGTTTCCTATGCATTCTATGTAAATGGCGACTATGCTAGTGCTGCTGCTTTCGATGCAAATACTGCTAGTCCTGCTGTGTCAATAACTAATCTAGGTAGTGGCGATGGACTTTACATCGATGCTACTACTGGTAGTGGCGATGGACTTCACATCAATGCTTCTACTGGCAGTGGCTCGGGCTTGGTTGTGGATGGAAATAATAATGCTTCGGCTGCTATTTTCAACACTTACAGCTCAAGTAGCTTTAATGGAGTTCAAATTATCAACTCAGGAACAGATGGTTATTCTCTTTATGTTACTGCGTCAAGTGGTGCTCGTGCTGCTGCTTTCGATGCACCTTCTAGTGGGCCATCAGTTTTTATATCTAACACCGGTAGTGGTCCCGGTTTAGCCATTGATAATGGGGGTGGTACTGGCCTTGCCCTTTCAATTGAAGATAACGGCGGTGCTGTTAAATTGTCTTATGAATCAATCTCCGTTTCTAGTAGTGCCGCTACCATCTCGAACAATGTTTCGGTTGTTTACATTACCAGCGATGACGATGGCACCGACGATACTGTTACTCTCCCCAGCGGCATCGAGGGTCAATTCTTGTATGTGATTTTTGATGCAACTACTGACAATCTTACTTTGCAACAAGGTCTAACGCCTATTTTCAGTAATAGTGGAAACGCTGTTAATGTCACCCTTGTTTATGCAAACGGACAGTGGCGAGTTGTTGCTGTCGTAGAATAATCTAAATTAAAAAGCAGGGGAAAATGCAAATTTACCCCTGCTTTTAACTGTAATTTAACAAAAATTTTTTAATTTTGACAATGAACTTAATAATAAACTTTAAATGTTTTATGTTTAACTAATTATAGGAAGTTCTATGAAAAAATTACAAGCTCTCTTTCTGTTCTCTTGCCTTTTTTTGGCAACAGCACTACAAATTTGGGCAGCACCGCCAACGGTGCAATCTCGCTACCTGGCTTTTTCCAATGTTCAAGCTACATCTGCAAACCTTTCGTTCACTCGCGGCAATGGCGCAGGTCGTATCGTGGTTGTCCACTATGGTGGCACCGTCGATTGGAACGATTTTCTTACTACTTACCTCACTCCACTCGATGTTAGTGGCGACTTTACTCAACTGACCGATGCTAATGGTAATTTTTCAACCGCATACAGCGACAATGATAACAGGTATACCGCATCGAGCGGCACTTACGTCGTGATTGACATTCTGACGGGAACTGAAAGAACATCCAGCTTCTCGAATCTTTTGAGCGGAACTACCTACAATGTCCGCGTGTTTGAATATAATATCTCGGGTCCAAATGCCGACTTCAACACTAACACTGCAACCAACAACCCACGCTCTTTCACTACCTTCTCATTAACACCACCATCGGAGCTTTCGATTTCTGCGTGGAGCGAAGGTGGTTTGCTTTCGTGGAGCACCGACGGTACTAACGCCGCAGGGTATAAGTTGACTATTCTCCAAGGTGGTTCCCCTGTTTCGGGCTACGATAACTTAGACATTGGTAAACCTAGCGATAAAAAATATCCAATTTTTGGATTATCAAATAATACTAATTATTCTTATTCTATTCGCTCCTACGATAATAATGGTAATCTTTCTTCTGCTGCTACTGGTACTTGGACAACATTAGCAAATCCAGGCTATTCAACTGTAACATTTTCTCCAGGCAACGGGAATTGTGTTAAAATTGGTGGTACGATTACTGCTACACTTACTGCAACAAACAACCAATTGGGCTTGGTAGAAAATACTACATCAACAATTAACAGCCAAACTGCAACCTTTACGGATAACGGCGATGGAACATATACATTTACTTATACAGTGGCAAGTGGGAATAGTGATATTCTCGATGCTTCTCCTCTTCCTTGTAATTTTGATTTAAAAGATGGTAATGGCGTTGCATTTTCTTCGGCATACGATGGTACCGGGAATGCATCAGATGCACCAGCAATAGACGCTAATGCTCCAACTGTAACTAATGTTACTTCTACCACTCCTGATGGTACCTATGGTATTGGTGCAACTATCAATGTGCAAGTTGTATTTGACGAATCTGTAACATTTACCCCTGGTACTGGTCAAGCACAAATCCAATTAGAAACTGGCAGTGTTGACCAATTAGGAACGAGTAATACTCCCCAAACTGGAACAAATTTGAATTTAACCTACACAGTACAAGAAGGCGATGTATCGAACGATTTAGATTATGTAGCAACTAACTCATTATCATTAACTGGAGGGGCAACTATACAAGATGCTTGCGGTAATAATGCTGTTTTGACATTGCCAACACCAGGTGCCACTGGCTCTTTAAGTGCAAATAAAGCAATAGTAATTGATGGTGTCCGCCCAACGGTACTTAGTATAAATCGTCAAACACCTTCTGGTCAATGCACAAATGCAAATAGTGTAACATTCCGTGTTACATTTAGTGAAATTGTTGATGATGCAAGCGTTACAAATAGCGACTTCACAATAACATACATTACCGGTTCGGGTGCTACAATTACGAGTGTTACTGCTGTTTCACCTGATGCAAATGGAGATGATGATGAATATGATGTTGTAGTAAATACATCCGGTATAACTGGCACAGCAGAAATTCGTCTTGATTTCACTGGCTCGGTAAATGATTTAGCGAATAATGCATCACCAACAGGTTATACTTTCACATCTGACCAAACCTACCAAATCGACCACAGTGCCCCAACTGCTTCTGTTAGCGGTACAAGCGGACAATGCTATGCTCCTGCTAATGCACCAACTTCTATATACGGAACAGCAAGCGATGTGGGCTGTGGCGGCGTAACCACTGTTCAAGTTGCAATTTGGGTGGATTTAAATAATGATGGCACCTTTAATGGTTCTGATGGTTATTATAATGGAACTGATTGGACATCAACGTCTGAATATCCATTCCCTGCTACATATTCTAGCGGTAACTGGTCTTTTACCTTACCATCATTACCTAACAACGACGCGCGCTAC
>Ga0272449_1005266_pt1 | contig 10174 bp, 6 predicted proteins | sample YNPCB0241_FD_198679 | JGI IMG/M metagenome (GOLD analysis project Ga0272449, IMG submission 198679) | Hot spring sediment microbial communities from Yellowstone National Park, WY, United States - YNP-CB-024-1 | ecosystem: Environmental > Aquatic > Thermal springs > Hot (42-90C) > Sediment...
GGGCAGGCAAATTATAAAAGATGGAAAGCCCATTGAAAACCCTGTTGAGGCAGCAAATTACATGAGGCAGCTTGCAGGAGAATTCATAAACAAGAAGCTACCTTTACTTAAAAGGCTCAAAGTGATTCCTTAAAATGCCCCCTTTTTTGTCACCCTGAGGGCTTCACAGTCACCCTGTCTCTCTTTTTTGTCACCCTGAGGCGTAGCCGAAGGGTCTCTTTTTTTTGTCATTCCGAGGGGGTAAATCCCCCGAGGCGTCGTCCTGAGCGAAGCGAAGGAACTCATTCCGATTATAGAAGAAACGGAGGAGATTCTTCGCTCCGCTGACGCTCCGTTCAGAATGACTCCCTTTTTGTCATTCCGAGGGGGTAAATCCCCCGAGGAATCTCTCAGAAGAAAAGGATGAGATTCTTCGGCACTTCGTGCCTCAGAATGACAGAACGGAGGGGATTCTTCGGCACTTCGTGCCTCAGAATGACAGAACGGAGGGGATTCTTCGGCACTTCGTGCCTCAGAATGACAGAAAAAGGTTGCTCAGAATGACAGAACGGAGGGGATTCTTCGGTCGCTGACGCTCCCTCAGAATGACAGAGTAAGACTCTCATAATGACTCCGATGACAAAATAGTCCGATACCTCCTTTTTCTATTGGCAATTTTAGGCAACCCTTACACACCTTACATAAACAAAAAAAATATACCCATTAAAAAAATTTTTTAAAATTCACCAAAAAATACTTGACATAGCCTTTGTTTTTTGTTAATATTCTACTAACTGTATAATTTATAAAGAAAAATGTTCTTTGACATATTGATTTCCTTTAAAGGAAATGATAAATTATGACAAACAGAATATTTTTGCAAAGGAGGTGGGGAATTATAGATGTATTTAAGCCCTGATGAGATGAAAAAGCAAATAAACTTTCAGGGCTATAAAAAGGACTTGACAAATAAGTTCAAAAGCCGTAAAATTAAAAACTAAAAACAAAAAGGAGGTAAAAGTATGGCTTATCAAGACTATTTAGAGACTGTGCAGAGGCTTTATATTGCCTACTACCAGAGACCAGCAGACCCGGTAGGACTTGTTTACTGGGCAAAGGCTCTTGACTGGGCAGGCTCAGACAAAAACAAGTTCTATGCAGTTATTGACTCTTTTGCAAACTCAGCAGAATCTCAGGCACTTTACGGTGGTAAGAGCACATCAGATGTAATCAATGCCATTTACAACGCTGCATTTGGTAGAAATGCAGAGACAGGTGGTCTTAATTACTGGACAGATGCAATTAATAAGGGCTACACAACCGTAGGAAGAGTGCTTTGGGAGATTGTAAAACCCGGCTCACCACTTGGAGATGATGCTATCACACTTTCAAACAAGCTTCAGACAGCCATGAACTTCACAAAAGTAATTGATCCTGAGCATGATGCATTAAATCTTCTTGCTACCTATGCTGGAAGCGCAGATGCACAGGCAGCAAGGAATTTTCTTGCGCAAGTAACAAATAATCCCGCAACAGTAAAGGATGCCTCAGCATGCAAACAGTTTATACAACAAAACATAGCAGATGCAGGAGACCCTATAAAGGGTGAAGTATCAGGTCAGACTTTCACTTTTACGGATAAAATTGATACCTTGACAGGAACTGCTTATAATGATGTATTTATTGGAGACAATTCTACAGTACAGATGGCAGACTCTATAAACGGCGGAGGTGGAAATGACACATTCAAGTATTACGCCTATAGTGGTGTAATGCCTCAGATGAAAAGTATTGAAACCCTTGACCTGATTGCAGCTACCGCAGGTATTGATACTACACCTTATACTGACCTTAAAAATATTATTGTTGAGAGATGGAACGCAGGAGCAACTCGGACGATAAAATATCTTTCAACTCAATCACTTGATTTTGTGAATAATAATAACGCCAAGGCAATAAAACTTCAACCTGATACGGGTTCAAAGATTGCAGTAACCCTTGATTCTAACGCTCAGTTAAACCTTAGTGCTGCAGCTACAGCAGGTGATAATACAACAAAAATTACAGAGCTTGACCTTACAGCAGTGGGAACAAATAAAGGAGTAACTGTTGGCAAGACTGGAGCAAATCTTGCCACAGTAAAGATCCTTGGAGATGGCTCAATAGAGCTTACAAACAAGGCAGGAAAGATCGTCTACGATGCCAGCGGAAACAAAGGTGGAGTGACTGTTAATGTTACAGCAGCTGCTACGACTCCATTTAAGTTTATCGGTTCTTCTGGGGTAGATACATTGAAGCTTGGTGTCAACTTTACATCCGCTTTGGATTCTCAGTTGCAGAATGTGGAAAATATTGTTCTTACAGCTTCTAATTTAACACTTGATATTTCTAACCAGACAGAAGGTTTCAACATCACTGCTAAAGGTGGAACTAATACAATAACTGGTGGTCAAGGTGCAGATACAATAAAGGGCGGAGATGGTGCAGATACAATAAAGGGCGGAGATGGTGCAGATACAATAGATGCTGGAAAAGGTAATGATACAATTTATGGCGGAGCAGGGGCAGATACAATAACAACCGGAGCTGGAGCGGATAAAGTCATCTTTGATGACTTCAGAACAGCAGATAAAATAACTGACTTTACGGCTGCTAATGATGACCTCTACATTGATTGGAAGAATAATACCAAGGCAGCAAATTATCTGCTGAATACGAAGGCTTTTTCTGTAACAGGAATGGGTACGACTGCAAAGCTACATCTAAAGGCTGTAAAAGGTACTATGACTATATCAAACAAAGTGATATTTACAGGAACAGGAGCTGCGATTGGTAAAGTAACAGGCTTAACAACTGGTAATGCCAAAAACCTTGGTGCAAAGGGTGTTCCTCTTGTTTCTGTTGCTAACTTTACAAAGCTTTATACCTTACTTGAAAAAGTTGCTGTAAACAAATCCGATGCCAATGCTCTTGTTTTTGCAAGGACAACAGCTCAAGGAAAACTCTACTTCGGAGCAATCATTGACAATCACCCTGGAGCCAAAGGGCTTCTCGCAGGAGATAAAATCACAATCAAGACGATTGCTACTGTAACCGGTAGCTTCAGTGCTAATGACATCTACATCATGTAACTGATGCTTTTCAGCCTAAAGCCCTCCCAGCTTTGGGAGGGCTTTTTTTGTCACTTTCGGCTAAGCCTCAGGAAAATGCTTCGCATTTGAGGGGAATTATGGAAGAACTTATAAAAACTATAGAAGCCCTTAGAGCCACAGGCAGGCAGAAAGAAGCTCTTGAGATTCTTAACCACCATCTTGAAAAACAAACCCTGCCTGAGGGCAGAATATTCATGCTTATTGGAACTGTGCTTACTGACATAGGTGAGCTTGAAAGAGCAATAGAATACTTCCAGAAGTCTCTGGATCTTCTTGGAAAAGATGCCTGGTGTCTTAATAACCTTTCTGTTGCTCTGAAAAAGGCAGGAAATATTGAAGGTGCAAAAAAGGCCCTTGAGACAGCTCTTGAAGAAGACCCAAATTATGTGGAGGCATTAAATAACCTCGGAAACATCCTTAGACAGGAAGGAAGGCTTGATGAGGCAATAGAACTTTATCAGCGAGCATTAAGCATTCAGCCTGAGTTTCAGGAGATAAAGGTCAACCTTGCCCTTGCCTACTCAGATAAGGGTGATTTTTCTCAGGCTATAAGGCTTTTTGAGGAGGTTATATCAAAGGCACCAGCGCTTCAGCCTGCAAGAAGAGCATACGGAGCACTTCTTGCAAAGATAGGAAAAACCGCAGAAGCAGAATTGCAGTATAGATATGCCATAATGCTTAATCCAAATGATTTCGCCTCTTACTCTGACCTTGCAGGATTGCTTTTAGGTCTTGATATGCCAGTTGTTGGAGAAGCAGAGGAGCTTTTAAAAAAAGCTTTAAGCATCAATTCAAGAGAACCCTCCGCCTACTACAACCTTAGCGTCCTTTATTTGCTGCTCGGTAAAAGACAGGAAGCAGTATCTGCTTTAAAAAAAGCCATTGAATTAAACCCTAACAACCCTCAAGGGCTGAGACAGCTTGCCTCGCTTAAAGGTGTCTCAGAAGATTCGCCAGAGTTTAAAATATTGAAAAAGCTTGAAGCATCCCCTCTTCCTGTAATGGACAAATTTGAAACCCTTATGGCAATGGCGGAGTTTTATAAGGCTGAGGAAAACGATGAACTTTACTTTCAATACCTTGTCAGGGCAAACAGATTGAAAAGACAGACGCTTAATTATCTTGCAGGAGAGGTTGAGAACGTAGTTGAAACGAGGTTTAAGATTTTTAGTGAGGAAAACCTAAAAAAGCTCAGAGGATTTGGCTTTCCTACCGAATTGCCTGTCTTCATAGTGGGAATGCCTCGAAGCGGGACGACTCTTATGGAAAGCATACTTGATAGTCATCCTGAGGTTTACGGTGCAGGGGAGCTAAAGCTGGTTCAGAAGGTGCTTGAAGCAGGAATACTCATAGAAGGAACTCTCTTTATATCCGAAGTTGAAAAAATGCCTGAAAGGGTATTTGTTGCACCTACGGGATTTTTTGAGATTGGAAGAAGATATGCGATGGAGCTGAGGAGTATTTGCCCTACGGCAAAGAGAATCACCGATAAGATGCCGGGAAATTTCTGGAATCTCGGCATAATAAGGCTTTCTCTGCCATGGGCAAGAGTGATTGTAATGAGAAGGCATCCTCTTGACAATCTTCTGAGCTGTTTTGAACAGCCTTTCTCGGAGAGACATGAATGGACATATACCCTTGAAGAGCTTGCACACTATTACAACTGCCATATAAAACTTCAGAGACACTGGGAGAAGGTATTTGGAAATGAGGTTTTGTTTGTGGATTATGAAGAGCTTGTGCTTAATTTCAGGGAAACGGTGGAAAGAGTGCTTGGTTTTCTTGAAATTTCCTGGCATGAGGATTTAGAGAGGTTTTACGAGAAGGAAAGAATTGTTAAGACGGCTTCAATGGAGCAGGTAAGAAAACCCCTTTACAGGGGAAGCATTGGAAGGTGGCGTAAATATGAAAAATTCCTCGCTCCTCTCATAGCCAACCTTTCTGATGAAGCGAAACAGGAAATGCAAAGGATTGAAGAGAAGGTCAGACAGCTTGTTTGAAAGAAATAATTAAAACTTACTGGATAAAGAAATAAAGATTTTCCTTAAGAGATTCACCTCTGTGAATGCTCCTCTAAAATTGCCGATGGAAAAAGGAGGAGATTCTTCGGCACTTCGTGCCTCAGAATGACAAGAAAAAGACGCTCAGAATGACTCCCTTTTTGTCACCCTGAGTGCTTCACAGTCACCCTGTCTCTCTTTTTTTGTCATTCTGAGGGGGTAAATCCCCCGAGGAATCTCTCAGAAGAAAAGGAGGAGATTCTTCGGTTGCTGACGCAACCTCAGAATGACAAGAAAAAAAGGTGAGGAATGACTCCCTTTTTGTCACCCTGAGGCGAAGCCGAAGGGTCTCTTTTTTTGTCATTCTGAGGGGGTAAATCCCCCGAGGCGTCGTCCTGAGCAAAGCGAAGGAACTCATTCCGATTATAGAAAAAACGGAGGGGATTCTTCGGTCGCTTACGCAACCTCAGAATGACAAGTAAAAGACGCTCAGAATGACTCCTTCTTTTGTCACCCTGAGGGCTTTAGCCCGAAGGGTCTTCTGAGGGGATTCTTCGGTCGCTGACGCTCCCTCAGAATGACAGAATAAGACACTCAGAATGACTCTTTTTTGTCACCCTGAGGGCTTTAGCCCGAAGGGTCTCATAAAAGGAGGGGATTCTTCGCTGACGCTCAGAATGACAGAAAAGGAGGAGATTCTTCGGTTGCTGACGCAACCTCAGAATGACAGAAAGGAGGGGATTCTTCGGCACTTCATGCCTCAGAATGACAGAAAGGAGGAGATTCTTCGGTTGCTGACGCAACCTCAGAATGACAAGAAAAAAAGGGGCAGAATGACTTCCTCTTTGTCACCCTGAGGCGTAGCCGAAGGGTCTCATCCTTTGATTCAATATTTATGATAAAATATGCCATGCCTGAACATTATTATGTTTACATCATGACGAATAAATATAACACTGTTCTTTATACAGGGGTAACAAATGACCTGATAAGAAGAGTTTACGAACACAAAAATAAATTAGTAGAAGGCTTTACTGCTAAGTATAATTTAACGAAGCTTGTATATTATGAAATTTCCAAAGATGTAAAAGAGGCAATTAACAGGGAAAAACAAATAAAAGGCTGGAAAAGAGAGAAAAAGGAGAAATTGATAAAGGGATTTAATCCCGATTGGAAGGATTTATATGAAGAAATTGTTTGAAAAAGGAGGGGATTCTTCGGCACTTCGTGCCTCAGAATGACAAAGAAAAAGACGCTCAGAATGACAGAAAGGAGGGGATTCTTCGGTTGCTGACGCAACCTCAGAATGACAGAAAAAAGGGCAGAATGACAAGAAAAAGACGCTCAGAATGACACCTTTTCTGTCACCCTGAGGGCTTTAGCCCGAAGGGTCTCATAAACGAAGGGGATTCTTCGCTGACGCTCAGAATGACAGAAAAGGAGGGGATTCTTCGGCACTTCGTGCCTCAGAATGACAAAGAAAAAGACGCTCAGAATGACAAATATGGGTGGTATGACAGAAAAGGGGGGTATGACAAAAAGGGGGTATGACAGAAAGGGGGTATGACAGAAAGGGGGTATGACAGAAAAGTGGGGTATGACAGAAAAGTGGGGTATGACAAATAGTGGGATGGGATGATAAAATAGTCCAAAAAATAATTTTCTAATGGCAATTTTAGGAAAAATTAAAATTTGATTTATCGGATTAAAATGTTGTAACATTTTTAGTTATGCCTTTGGTGATACTTATAAATATTTTGTCAATCTTTGTTTTAAGCTCCTTTAGCTATGCCTTAGACCTTTTTGAAGCATACAATAAAGCAAAGGCTCATGACCCAGAGTATCTTTCTGTTTATTACGACTACAAAGCAAACCTTACTCTTACTGAGCAGGCTGTATCAAAAGTGCTTCCCCAGATAAATGCTTCATATACTCTATCAAACTACAGATTTATTACCGGAGAGTCCTTTTATAGGGATTATGCTGCAGAGCAGACAAATATTACAATGCAACAGGCAGTTTTTAATCTTCCATCAATTATTGAGATAAAACAGTCTGATGTCAGGGTGAAGGCTTCTGAAAGCAGACTTAAAAATGCCGAGCAAAACCTTATAAAAAGAGTATCTGAAGCATATTTTGACCTTCTTTATGCAGAGGAATACTTAAAGGTAATTAAAGAGGAAAAAAAAGCAATAGAGGAACAGCTTAATATGATAAAAAAGCTTTTTTCTGCAGGTGAGGCAACTCTGGCAGATGTCCACGATGCAGAGGCAAAATTTTATGATGTAATGTTCAGGGAGGTTGATGCAGAGAAAGCTCTTTACGCAAAGAAAAAAGCCCTTGCAAGAATAATTGGTGAGGAACCTGACAACTTAAGCATACTTTCTGTAGAGCTTCCAGCAGAAAAACTTATTCCCGATGAATTACAAAAATGGATAGATATTGCTAAGGAAAACAATCCGGTGATAAGATTTTATCTTTTGCAAAAAGAAGTAGCTGATGATGAATTAAGAAAACAGAAGGCTCAATGGCTTCCATCAGTAAGCATTTTTTCTGCTTACTCAAAAACAAATACGAGGGATTACCTTAATGTTAAACCCCTTTCCTATCTTACATTGGGTTTTCAGGTAAATTTAAATATTCTTAGCGGAGGTTACATTACAGCAAAAATAAAGGAATCCAAAGAAAGAGTTATGCAGGCAGAGAAAGATTATGAAAAAGCTGTCTCTGATGTCTCACAGGGAGTTGTTGAAAGTTTCTTTGGTGTTAAATCAGCCATTGCAGGCATTGCCTCTTCAAAGGCTTCTGTCAGAGCTTCAGAGCTTGCTGTTATATCAACAAAAAAAGGATATGAGGCAGGTATAAGAACCTTTGTTGATATTTTAAATGCTGAATCAAACCTTTACAGGGCAAAGCTTAATTATGTTAGGTCAAACTATGACTACATAAAAAATCTTGTTGATATCTATTTTTACAGTGGAATTATCTCTGAGGAGCATGCTTTGAAAATAAACAGTTGGTTAAAGAGGAAATAAAAATGAAGATTAATATGGCAAAATTAAGGGCAATCCTTAAAGGAGAGCAGAAAAACGAGATTCTTGATGTGCTTTACTCTTACAAAAGAATTTTCTGGATTCTTGTTATTTTTACAGCAATAATTAACTTTATAATGATTGTGCCAGCCCTTTATATGTTTCAGATTTATGACAGTGTTTTAAATAGCAGGAGCACTGAAACCCTTATTATGCTTTCTTTGATAGCTGTTTTTATGTATGCAGTGTTTGGTTTCCTTAACTGGTCAAGGTCTCAGCTCCTTATTTTACTTAACAATGATTTTGACGAAAAATTAAGCAATCGCACCTTTTATGCTGTTCTTTCGGGAATTATTAGTACAGGTTCAACAAATCCTGCCCAGGCATTTGGAGATTTAACCAATTTAAGGCAGTTTATTACTGGAACTGGTATTCTGGCTTTTATGGATGCACCCTTTAGTTTGCTTTTTCTCATTGTAATTTTTATTATCCATCCTGTTTTGGGTGTTTTTGCTTTATTGGTAGGTATTGTGCAGGTTGCTGGAGCAGTGATAAATGAAAAACTTACAAAGGAAAAAATAAAAGAGTCAAATAAACATTTTCAGAACTCACAGAATTTTTTACAGGCTAATCTTAGGAATGCTGAAGTTATTGAGGCTATGGGAATGCATGAAAATGTAAGAAAAAAATGGAGAGAAAAATACGAAAAGATGCTTGCCATACAGTCTGAAGCAAGTGAAAATTCAGCAAAAATTCAAAGTACAATAAAGGCAATAAGAATTACTGCCCAGTCCCTTATTCTTGGACTTGGTGCCTATTATGCAATTCACAATATAATTACACCTGGTATGATGATTATGGGCTCAATTTTAATGGGAAGAGCTCTTTCTCCAGTTGACCAGGCTGTTGGTATGTGGAGACAGTTTGTAAGTACAAGGCAGTCATATGAGAGACTTCAAAGCCTTCTTAGTGATTTTCCTCCACCTGAAAGGCATCTTCCTCTTACAATACCGCAGGGTTTTGTAAAAATTGAAAATGCAATGGTTACACCAAGAGGTTCCCAGCAGGTTATTTTAAAAGGAATAAGCTTTGAAGCAAATCCGGGTGACATTGTAGGAATTATTGGACCAACAGCATCTGGTAAAAGTTCCCTTGCAAAGATGCTTGTTGGAGTATGGCTTCCAATTAGTGGACATTACAAGATTGACGGAGCAGAGATGAGTTTTTATAACAGAGATGAGATAGGCAGGCTCATAGGTTATCTTCCACAGGATATTGAGCTTTTTAGCGGTACTGTTGCAGAAAATATTGCAAGATTTGGTGAGATAAACATGCAACTTGTCATAAAGGCTGCAATGATTGCAGGTGTCCATGATATGATACTTCAGTTTCCAAAGGGTTATGAAACAGAGGTTGGTGAAGGAGGAGGATACTTAAGTGGTGGACAGCGTCAGAGAATTGGACTTGCAAGGGCACTTTATGGTGACCCTGTTCTTATTGTCCTTGATGAGCCAAACTCTAACCTTGATGAACAGGGTGAGATTGCACTTATGCGGGCTTTGATGATTATGAAGAAAATGAATAGAACTATATTTGTCATATCTCACAGGATGAATATTCTTTCAATTGTTGATAAAATAATGGTATTAGGAAACGGCACCATTCAGCTTTACGGAGCAAGAGACGAGATTATGGAGGTCTTAAGAAGAAGGGCTGAGATGGCAGCAAAGGAAAAAATAAGAGAAGATGAAGGAGATGCAGAGGATGGAAACAAAGGCTCAGACGCAGGAACAGAAAACTGAACAGATTAGTGTAAAAACAGATACATCAAAGACAGTAAAAATTTCTCTGACAGTTCTTGCCTGTACTCTTGGAATTTTTCTCCTCTGGGCTGCCTTTGCACCTTTGAATCAAGGAGCCTCAGCAGGAGGATTTGTTACTGTTGCCAATTACAGAAAAGTCATTCAGCATCAGTACGGAGGGACTATAAAGGATATACTTGTCAAAGAGG
>Ga0272449_1005267_pt1 | contig 10172 bp, 7 predicted proteins | sample YNPCB0241_FD_198679 | JGI IMG/M metagenome (GOLD analysis project Ga0272449, IMG submission 198679) | Hot spring sediment microbial communities from Yellowstone National Park, WY, United States - YNP-CB-024-1 | ecosystem: Environmental > Aquatic > Thermal springs > Hot (42-90C) > Sediment...
GTTCCATCGTCCCCCATCCCGAGCCCATCTACAGCTATCCCCAAAACTCTCCTAGAGGGATCTACCCTCTCCTCAACCATGACTGAGCATATATGGGCGTGATGATGTTGAACTTCGATGAAAGAGCCTCCATGTGCCGAGGCCCATGATTCAGCCAGCCTCCTGGAGGAGTAGCCCTTGTGCATATCGGCCACTATTATAGCCTCGGATGGCTCTATCCTATACACATTTGAGAAGAACTTGAGCATCCTATCCAGGAACTCTAGGTTCTCCAATTCATCAGTATCCCCAATGAATTGCGTCAGAACTGCTTTATCCTTGAAGGCAACTGCTCCAGCGTTCTGAAGCTCGGCACCGAAAGCTATGACTGGCTTGCTCAGAGTTGAGGGCAACCTTATCCACATAGGGGCGTAACCCCTGCCCCTCCTCAACATAGTGACCCTACTCCCAGTGAGCCTGACGACGCTATCATCTACTCTATTCACTATCTCCCTATTGTGATGCAAGAAATAATCGACTATTGGAGAGAGCCTCTCCCTCGCGCACTCAACACTAGTGCACATAGGCTTGTTGTGCTCATTACCGCTCGTCATTATCAGTATTTTATCCCTCACCTCGCTCAGGAGCATGTGATGTAGGGCTGTGTAGGGCAGCATTATCCCTATCAGACCGAGTCCAGGAGCTACTAGCTCAGAAATTCCTTCCTTCGAGGGCATAAGTACTATTGGTCTCTCTGGACTCGTTAATAAGTTTCTAGCAATCTCATTTACTACTGCATATCTCTCAGCTACTTCGACGTTTAAAGCCATGAGAGCGAAGGGCTTAGATGGTCTCCTCTTCCTCTCCCTCAGCTTCCTGACTACATCATCATCTGTAGCGAGGCAAGCTATATGGTATCCCCCTAACCCCCTTATCGCTAGTATCTTCCCCTCATCTAAGAGCCTAGCTGCATCCCTCACCGGATCCTCCGACTCTACCTTTTCCCCATCGCTGCCCTCCATCCAGAGCTTAGGCCCGCAATTCGGGCAGGATATACCTTGAGCGTGGAACCTCCTCAGATCCTCCCTATCTTTATACTCCCTCTCGCAATCCTCGCATAACTTGAACTCTATCATAGATGTCTTCTCCCTATCGTAGGGCACATCCCTCATCATGGAGAACCTGGGGCCGCACCACGCACAACTATTGAAAGCGTACCTGTAATGTCTATCATTTGGATCGTAGATCTCAGCTAAACAATGATCGCATATGCTGAAATCGGGGGGGATCATCGAGTAGAGCTCCGCTTCCTTAGCGCTCGGGAGTATCGAGAACCCCTCGATATTATCGGATTGAGTGAACTCTATAAGGACCTCCTCGAGCCTAGCTGGTGGCGGCTTTTCATCGAGTAGAGCCTTTAGGAAAGAGGAAATTGATGAATTATTCCCCTCAACTCTTATCTCTACCTCACTTCCTCCCATATTCCTGACATAACCGGCAAGCTGATATCTAGAAGCCAGCCTATGGATGAATGGCCTGAAGCCCACTCCCTGCACTATACCTGAGACTCTAATATTCAGCGCGACGTGATCCTCTTTCGGCATCAGCTCACTAAATTAAGCGATGCATCATCTCATTAATAAGTTTAACTATAATGTGTTAGAAATTTATAGCTATTTAGATCAAGAAATAATAATGATTTATTTATAACTCAGTTATTTCTATCGTTAAATATTAAATAAACGATAAGGGAGGGGTATATTCTGTTTTTGTCTGGGAATCCTTCCTTTAGGGAATTTTTAGAGAGATAGTTCAAAATGAAGGAAGGTACATATAAAATTTATACATAAATCATCAAAAATATACTTTATATAATGTTAAATTGATCATAAATATCCTTAATGAAAGATGCGAATGAGCTTATATTTTGATAAATATATTATTTTTTATCTCACCTTCATTAGCCAAATTGATGTATTTTTAATGATAAGTCGATTGTTCTACCCAAGACAGAAGAGGAAATATTTTTATTATTTGTGGAGGCGCTTTTGGTGGGGGACTCATGGATGGCCCTCATGCCAACTGAGAAGTTCTATGTTTTAACCGAAGATGTGCCGAGAGAACTACTGAAGCTTGGAGGAGATGGTATAAGAAAGTGCTACCAATGCGGCACTTGCACTGCAATCTGCCCAAACTCCGAAATCCAAACAGTGAGAGTGAGAAGATTAATAAAGAAGATTCAGCTGGGAGCAAAAGATGGAGTTCTAGGGGATCCCACACCATGGACCTGCTACTTCTGCGGTGATTGCAATGCTACATGCCCGAAGGATGCTACTCCAGGGTATATCATGGATTCCGCTAGAAAATATCAAATAATTAATTATAGCATCCTTAAGTTGGGTAAACTTTTCTATAATAAGCTCTCTATGGCATTAGCTTTCATTGTAATGACGGCTATCGGATTGTTAGGGATAATGGTATGGCCGGGTAGCTTGAGCGAGCTCGATCTAGGGAGGGCAGATATATATAGCTTCATGGGCTCCGAGCTAATACATGAGATAGGCCTCTGGCTGTTAGCCTACGTAATTTTAGTAACATTGGCCAATATATTCAATATGTACAGATATATGAGAAAGGCATATCAAGGAAAGAATACTAATGCATCTCTCTGGATCAAGGAGCTATTCTATACAATAAAGGAGGCTCTGTTCCAATCAAGATTGAGATGCCAAAAGGGAACAAGCTATAGGTATTTGTCCCATTTATCGATTTTCTGGGGGTTCATTTTAACCTTTGCCGCTACAGGAACTCACTTCATATGGCTTATGTTATATCCTGGAACGTCTGAGCCCTCCTACATCACTTACGCTGCTAGGATTTTAGGGATAATTGGAGGAATCCTCCTCATATACGGGAGCGTCTATTACGTCATTCACAGGCTGAAGAAAGACGACGTCTATGCGGAAAGGACTTATCTTCCAGACTGGTGGTTCCTCTCGTTGATCACGGTGATCGCGATCACTGGCTTCTTAACGACTTCTGGTGTATATTTGAATGCCCCTATACTAACTTACGCCTCCTATGGTGTTCATCTCATGGCAGTATTCTATCTAATAGTCTCAGCGCCATTTTCGAAGTTCGCTCATCTGATATATAGGCCACTTGCCCTCTGGTTCGCGAAGGTATGGGAGGGAGAAATATGAAACCCGTAGCAGTTATTGGTGGTGGTATAGCGGGTATTCAGGCAGCTCTAGATCTAGCTAACCAGGGTATAAAAGTCTACCTTATTGAGAGAACTCCTTCAATAGGAGGGAGAATGGCTCAGCTGGATAAGACGTTCCCCACACTTGACTGCAGCATGTGCATCCTGACGCCGAGGATGGTGGAAGTTGCGAGAAATAAGAATATAGAGCTCCTGACTTACTGCGATCTTATTGATCTAAAGGGAAGCGTTGGGAACTTCAAATTGAAAGTTAGAAAGAAACCTAGGTACGTAGATGTGGATAAGTGTACCGGTTGCATGGTCTGCTTCAAGTACTGCCCATCCAAAGTTCCTGATGAGTATAATGAGGGGATGAGTGAAAGGAAGGCTATTTATATTCCATTTCCTCAATCAGTTCCTCTAAAAGCCACGATAGATGCAGAACACTGCCTTTGGTTCCAGAAGGGGATATGCAGGAACTGCGAGAAGTTCTGCCCAGCTAAGGCCATAAATTATGATCAGAAACCTGAAGATATTGAGCTTGATGTCGCTGCTGTTATATTCGCTACCGGATATGAACTGATAATGGATGCAGAGTTTCTCAGAGAGCAGTATGGATATAGTAGGTATGCGAACGTTTACACGAACTTGGAGTATGAGAGGATCGTCTCAGCGACAGGACCGACTGGAGGAGAGATCATAAGGAGGTCTGACAAAGCTCATCCGAAGAGAATAGCTTTCATTCAATGTGTTTGCTCAAGAGACGCTAGAATCAACCCGAATTGTTCTTCAATATGCTGCATGGCATCCGTTAAGGAGGCCATATTGACCAAGGAGCATATGCACGATGTTGATGTGACGGTCTTCTACATGGACCTCAGGGCCTTCGGAAAGGGTTACCAGGAATTCTATGATAGAGCAAAGCAGGAGTTCGGTATAAGATTCGTGAGAAGTAAGCCCGCTAAAATAGTAGAGGATCCCAGTACAAAGAATCTCATAGTTTACTATGAGGATACTCAAAGTAGTAAGTTCGTTAAGGAGGAATTCGATATGGTAGTCCTAGCGGTAGGGGTGAGACCTGTGAAACCCGATTCATTCATCCCGATGAGTGAGGATTCATTCGCTCAGCTCAAGGATCCAATTATGGAGCCGGTTAGCTCCCCGATCCCCGGTATCTTCGTGATAGGGATGTTGAGCGGCTCCAAGGATATACCCGACTCAGTCGTTCAAGCGGGCGCTGCCGCGATGAAGGCATCCCTAATAGCTGTGAGCCATTAGGGGGGATGGGCATGAGTGAAGAGGTTAGAGGATCTGAGGATATCAGGATAGGTGTTTATGTTTGTCACTGCGGTTTGAACATAGCTGGCGTGATAAACGTGAAGGAGCTCGTTGAATACGCTAAAACTTTGCCTAATGTAGTGGTTGCCAAGGAATACATATTCATGTGCTCCTCGCCGGGTCAGAACTTGATAAAGGAGGATATTGAGCAATATAAACTCAACAGGATAGTTATAGCTGCATGTGGGCCTGAGATGCATGAACCTACGTTCAGGGCGGCAGTATCCGAGGCCGGGCTCAACCCGTTCTTAATAGATCTAATAGCCATACGTGAGGGAAGCTCTTGGGTGCACTATGATGATCCTAAAAGAGCTACGGAGAAGGCAAAGGACATGATAAGGATGTCAGTAGCTAGAGTTAGGAACCTCGAACCCTTGGAGAAGATAAAGGGAGAGGTCAAGCACGAAGCGCTTGTGGTGGGTGGAGGAGTTGCGGGGCTTACAGCAGCTCTAGATCTAGCTAATAGGGGGTTCGATGTCCATCTAGTCGAGAAGAGACCGACTCTCGGAGGGCATACTGCTATGATGGGGGTCCTGAACTGGGAAGGGAGGAGATTGTCGGGTAGGGAGATTGTGAGGACTCTGATTAAGATGGTCAAGGATAATCCGAAGATAAAGGTCTACACGAACTCCGAGGTAGTTAAAGTCGATGGATCAATAGGGAACTTCAAGATAACTGTTATGAGGAAGCCTAGATACGTAAATGAGAGATGTAATTTATGCGGAAAATGTGAGGAGGTCTGCCCAGTTTCCGTCCCCGACGAGTACGAGTACGGCATAAAGAAGAGGAAGGCCATATATCTCCCCTATTCAGGCGCCTATCCGGAAAGGTATGTGATAGATCCCAATTCATGCACCTTCTGCGGCAAATGCGTCGAAGTATGCCCGGTCAATGCGATAGACCTCAATGAGAAGGAGGGGGAAATCTCCCTCAATGTCGGGGCGATAGTCATGACCTTAGGACACGATGAATATGAGCCTGCTATAGGGGAGTATGGATACGGTCTCTCCAAGAACGTGATAACATTGAGTCAGCTTAAGAGATATCTGAGTGATGATGGACCGACTAAAGGAGAGCTCCTCGTTAACGGCACTAAACCGAAGAACATCGTCTTCATATCATGCGTTGGCTCTCTGGGTACAACTCCTCATGCGAATCAATATTGCTCGAGAACGTGCTGCATGGCTGCTCTATCCGAGATGCTCCATCTAAAGAGCAAGTACCCCGATGCGAATATCTTCTATGTGCACAAGGATATCAGGGTCTATGGAAAGGATGAGAAACTGTATTGGGAAGCCATAGATAACTTAATCAAGTTCGTTAGGTTTGATGAGCCTCCTAAAGTCTCTATCGATGGTAACAAAACTTTCGTTGATGTGTATGAGAGCACCTTGCAGGAAAGGATTTTAATACCAGCCGATCTCGTCGTCTTAGTCACTGGAATGACTCCAATAAAGGAGGTAGATGCCGTTAGAAGTTTATTCAAGGTTGGATGCGGTGGAGATGGCTTCCTGAAGGAGCTCCACCTCAAGTTGAATCCTGTAGAGTCGCTGACCGGAGGGATATTCCTAGCTGGGACTGCAACAGGTCCGAAGAGTGTTGCTGAAAGTATAATAGCTGGAAGTGCGGCTGCTGTGAAAGCTTCTATACTACTAGCTAAGGATCATATCGAGGTTGAGCCATTAATTGCCGAGGTCGATGAGAGCAAATGCTCTGGCTGTGGGATATGTGTATCAATCTGCCCGTTCAACGCGATATCTATGCAGAAGAGGGAGGATGGGACCAGGTACTCGAAGATAGATCCCCTACTTTGCGAGGGTTGTGGGACCTGCATTGCTGCTTGTCCCTCGGCAGCTATACAGCAGTACGGGTATAAGGATAAGCAGATAATCCCGCAGATATTGGCTGTATTCGGGAGGTGATATTCATGAGTGGTGAATTCGAACCAAAGATAGTAGTTATCGCATGCCACTGGTGTACGTACCAAGCGATAAATCTCGCCGGTACCAGCAGGATGAAGTATCCACCTAATGTGAGGACGATAAGAGTCATGTGCTCCGGCAGAACTGATCCTCAGTTCGTGATTGAGGCCTTCAGAAACGGTGCTGATGGCGTCTTAGTAGCCGGATGTCATCCTGGCGATTGTCACTATGTCAACGGTAATATGAAGACAATGAGGAGGACCGTTCTGCTCGAGAAAATGCTGGAGCAGATGGGGATTGAGAAGGGAAGGTTTAGGAGAGAATGGATCTCGGCAGCCGAAGCTAAGAAATGGGTCGATGTTGTTACTGAGATGGTGGATCAGATAAAGAAGTTGGGCCCGCTTAAGCTAGCTGGAAGGGGGGATGAGTGATGGCAAAGGCTAAGATAGCCTTCTATTGGTGCGCCAGCTGTGGAGGTTGTGAGGAAGCCCAAGTCGATCTAGCTGATAAACTATTTGACTTGATAGAGGCCGCAGATATTGTGCTATGGCCAGTCGCTATGGACTTCAAGAAGGAGGATGTGGAGAAAGTGGGAGATGGCTCTATAGATGTCGCTATCATAAACGGTGGGATAAGGATGAGTGAGCATGAGGAGATGGTGAAGCTCCTCAGAAGAAAGTCGAAGCTCGTTATTGCCTATGGCAGCTGCGCGCATATGGGAGGGATCCCTGCCCTCACTAATGCTTATACGAGGGAGTCCATTCTGAAGTATGTATACGAAGAAGCGCCTACTGTAACTAACCCAGAAGGGAAGAGGCCTAAAACTAGAGTGAGTGTGGACGAAATGGATTTTGAGTTACCTGAGTTTTTAGAATACTTAGATCCATTGGATGCTGTAATAGACGTCGATTATTACATTCCGGGATGCCCTCCGACACCGGAGATAACTTGGGAGGCCGTATCTTCTATACTCTCCGGCAATCTACCACCGAAGGGCCACGTGTTCGGTAGCGATAGGGCTTTGTGCTACGAGTGTCCGCTCAATGAGACAAAGCCTGAGAAGGTGACTCTTGACACTATAAAGAGGGTCCATCAAACCGAGCTGGATCCTAATAAATGCTACTTGACTCAGGGTGTATTGTGCATGGGACCGGTCACCAGGGGCGGATGCAAGGCTCTGTGCATCAAGGGGAACATGCCATGCACGGGATGCTTCGGTCCAGTCGATGGTGTAAGCTATCAAGGGGCTAAAGCGCTTTCCTACTTCTCCTCAGTAATAAACATCGATGATGAGGATGCCTTCAGGAAGCTTGTTGAGGAGGTCGGTGTCGATCCTCTTGGATGGTTCTCCAAGTACTGCCTCGGGAAGGGTACCATAAAGAGGAGGTGATACTGATGAAGGAGGTCATAATAGATCCAATAACGAGGTTGGAAGGGCATGGAAAGATAACGATAAAGTTGGATGAGAATGGAAACGTCAAAAGAGCTCTACTTCAAGTTCCAGAGCTAAGAGGATTCGAGAAGTTTCTAGTAGGCAGAACTGTTGAAGATGCTCCTCAGATAACTTCTAGGATATGCGGTGTATGCCCATGGGCCCATCATATGGCCGCTACGAAGGCCCTAGATGATTTATTCAAAGTAGATCCTCCGCTAACAGCTAAGCTGATCAGGGAGTTCGTCTACAATGTATTTATGCTCGAGGATCATTCTCTGCACTTCTACGTATTAGGAGGGCCCGACTTCTTGGTAGGACCGAAGGCTCCGAAGGAAGAGAGGAACCTCGTCGGCATAATTAGGAAGCTGGGCGCCGATATAGTCAAGAACATTATAGTGACCAGAAAGAAGCTCAGATATTTGGAGCAGCTTATAGGAGGGAAGATAACGCACCCTGTCTTGGGACTGCCAGGAGGGGTCGCCAAACCCCTCTCAGATGAGGACTGGAAGTTATGCTATGAGACAACTAAAGAGGGTATAGAATTCGCTAAATTCGCGTACAGGGCCCTTAAGGATCTGGTCCTCTCGAACGATGAGTATGTAGAGCTCATGAGATCCGATATCTATACACATAGGACTTATTACATGGGGCTAGTTGATCAAGGGAACAATGTTAATTTCTATGACGGGAAGATAAGAGTCGTAGATCCTGAAGGGAAAGAATTTGCTAAATTTGGTGCGAGAGAGTACTTAGATCACATAGCTGAAGACGTGGAACCTTGGAGCTACGTCAGGTTCACCTATTTGAGGAGGGTCGGCTGGAAGGGGTTCATCGATGGGAGAGAGAGCGGTATATACAGCGTTGCCCCACTGGCTAGGCTGAATGCCTCGGATGGGATGGCAACGCCGATGGCCAATGAGCTCTATAAGGAGTTCTACCAAGCAATGGGAGGAAAGCCCGTCCATAATACCTTAGCTTTCCACTGGGCTAGGGTAGTCGAGATGGTCTATGCTGCTGAGAGAATGATGGAGCTTATTGAGAATCCTGAGATAAAGAGGAAAGAAGTCAGAAACATCCCAAAGGAGAAGCCGGATGTTGGGATAGGTGTCGTCGAAGCGCCCAGGGGGACCCTTATACATCACTACGAGACCGATGAGAAGGGTATAATAAAGAAAGCTAACCTAATCGTCGCGACACAAAACAATTCGGCAAGGATGGTTTTATCCGTAGAGAAAGCAGCAAAATCCCTCATAAAGAATGGGAAGGTAGATGATGGAATATTGAATATGGTCGAGATGGCGTTCAGAGCTTACGATCCATGCCATGCATGCGCAACACACTCTCTTCCGGGATCTATGCCCCTCATAGTCAGGATATACGACAGTGAGGACAACCTGATAAAAGAGATAAGAAGAGACTAAACTCCCTCTTTTTTTTAAAATGAGGATCCTCGTCCTCGCTCTTGGTAATGATTTATTTGGGGATGATGCAGTCGCTTTCCTTGTAGCTGATGAAATATCATCTTCTCTCCCTGAGGATTCCGTAAATGTTATAAAATCCAGTGAATCTGGGTTACATCTCTTGGACTACTTCCTAATGGGATACGATCATATAATACTGGTAGACTCCATCGTGGGAGAAGAGGTCGGTAGGATCGTCCAGATAGACCCTAAATCTTTGAGGAGGTCCCTCGCACCCTCTCCACATTACAGCGGACTCCCTGAGATCCTAGCATTACTCGATGAAATAGGAGAGGATCTCCCTGAGGTCGAGATCTATGCTATAGTTATAAGAGAGCCTAGCTTGGGCTCTCCTATTAGTGACGATGTCAAAGTTGCAGCCAAAAAGTTAGCTGAGATTCTCTTAGAGAGAATATCGCAAATCCTCCGAGCTTCTTAAATGTTTATATTGTAAGACTTCTCCCCGTTCGGGTGGAGGCAAATGCATGAATGGTCCCTAGCTGAAGCTATATTGGAGGGTTTGACCTCTCTAATGAAGCAGGAAGGCATGAAAAAGGTATCTGAAGTCGAAATTCTTTATGGTGAGATGATGGAGCTTGAGCTCGATATCCTGAAGTTCGCCCTGGAGGAGTTGTCTAAGGAGACCCCCATGAAGGACACTAAATTCATATTCTCGGAGGAGAGAGCTTCATTCAGATGTAACTCCTGCGGATATAGGTGGAATTTCGAGCAAGCGCATTCCTCACTGAGTGAGGAGCTCGGTATAAGGGAGCTAGCGGGGGAGAGGGAGAGCCCTATTCACTTCATCCCCGAGCTAGCTCAAGCTCTAATGAGAT
>Ga0272449_1005268_pt1 | contig 10171 bp, 4 predicted proteins | sample YNPCB0241_FD_198679 | JGI IMG/M metagenome (GOLD analysis project Ga0272449, IMG submission 198679) | Hot spring sediment microbial communities from Yellowstone National Park, WY, United States - YNP-CB-024-1 | ecosystem: Environmental > Aquatic > Thermal springs > Hot (42-90C) > Sediment...
GCTTCGACATCTACGAGGAGCCGCAACGCATCTTTCGCGAGCTAGCCTCAGGCCTGGCTTGGTCCATGCGCCAGGTGGCCAAGTCCGATAAGGCACCCGAGGAAAAGGTCCAGCTCTTGGAAGTGCTGCGCAGGGCGCGCGCCCGCCTCGAGGAAATTCAAAGGCGCGTTCACACAAGCAGGGATCTCCAACCATGGGCCGACCTTTGGGTGGACCGGGCCTACCTGGAAGCTCGCCAGCAGGCCGGGCCACCCCGGGGGGGCCCACTGCCGCGCTACGTGCTGCACATGCGGGTTCGCCACCCCGACTTCGGCACCGGCCGCGTCGTGGCGCTCGCAGATGACAATGGGGATCAGATTGTCACCGTCCGGTTCGATAGCGGGGAGGAACGCCAGTTCCTTGCCCACCTTGTAGTGGACAAGCTGCGCCCCTGCTGATGCCACCATCAAACCCTGCGCCTAACGCAGCCTGGCAGGCTTCATTGTCCAAGCCTGCAACCGCGTGAGCTCCAGGACATCGGGTGCCGAGAACCCCTCTGGGAAGATCACCCAGCTCCAAAGACCCTCTTCCTCAGGAGGGACATTCTCCGCCAGCAGGAGCCTGGCAGCCGGGCTCTCCACAAGGTCGGTGCGCTTCGCTCCCTCGAGAACCCTCTGCACGGCTTGAGCCATGAGGAGCAGCCCAGTTGCCGGGCCCACTTCGCCCTCTCCAACACGGAACGCCGCGGGCATATAGCCGCTTTCCATAGAAGCGAGTGCCCTTGCGGCACCTTCGGCGATGGCCTCCAAGGTTGCCTGAACAGGCTTTTCGGCAGCGCAACGTGTGCGCGGCCCCTGCATCGGACGCAGGTAGGCGAAGGTGGGCAATTCGCCATAGCGCCACCAGGCCACAAGCGCTGCCGCCATAGCGTGGAAAACCTCCGAGGGCGCTATGAGTGCTCCATCGGCCTCTATGTAACTCTGCTCTGGGCCCAGTGCTGCGGCCACACGTGCCAGGCTCTCAAGCCGCACTGGCCGGGGTGGCAGCGATGGCTCGTAAAGCCCAGGCAACCGACCGCCATCCACAAGCTCTAGGCCTGGCAAGCCCAACGCCAAATCCAGGAACCACCCGAAGAGCTCAAGCCGCGCTTCTCGTTCGGGCGGAGGAAGTAGCTGCGCTGGCCGCCAGCGGGAGCGCAGTGGGTTACGACCGTGATGGAAATTCACCCCATCCCAGAACTCGGTGGTGGCAAACTCACATGGGTGGTAATAGACGCTCAAAAGGCCGCCACCCGCGCTGCCCAGCCTAGCCACAGCCTCTTCGAGCCCGCGGCGGGCCTGCTCTTTCGCCCTGGCTCTCTCCTCAGGGCTCAAGCTCACCCGCAGGCAGTTCTCGCGCAGGTTGAAAACGGCAAGCACTCCCTGAAACCAGAACGGCTGCTTGCCCAAACCTATGTGCCGACCTTCATCGAGGTACAGTGGGATGCCAGCTTCGCGCAGGAAGGCAAAGAACTGCGGCGCCCAGGCACCGCCCGGCTGCCCATAGCAGGAGATTCGCCCGAACTCCCGCCTCAACTCCTCAAGCCCTGGCCCCTCCCGCGTGCGGATAGCCTCCAGCCCGGCTTCCCAGCCCAAGGCCCGCACATACTCCGTGACCGTCGGGTGCAGGCTGTGGTTATCGGTATGGAAGCCGATGTCCTGCTGGTGAAGCTTTGCCAAGATATCAGCTCTGCCCCGCTGCTTCAGCGCACGCAGCTTCTCGGCTACAAGCTTCCAGGTCCCCCTTACGCCCCGCTCCAGGAAAAGATCTAGGAGCGCATCCAGTGCCGCATCGCTTGCCGGCGTGATGTAATCCTCAACGTCAAACCAAAAGCAAATGTAGACCTTGCTCACGAGCTTTCCTCACCCCCCACCTTTCTCCAATCAGGCCGGAACCAACACTGCCACTCCGTATGGCTCCAGCTCAAGCTCCACCTCAAGCAGCCGCCCTGTCAACTGATCCCGATAACGGCCTGGTAGGCTCAGCTGGCATCGCTCGCGCCTTGCACTGACAACCACAATCGCATCGCCCCGGCGCAAGGCCGCCACGTTTTCCGGCAGGCCAGCCAGAACCGGCCGCACCCCGGCGCGCTCGGCGATCCAGCCCATGAGCGCTGCTTGCGTCCGTTCGTCGAGCCAAGCCCCCACGTAGTACACCCAACCGGCCCCATATGGGTGCGCCGTCACAGCCGCCTGCCCATCCAGCCAACCGTTGCTGGAGCCGTACCGAGCCAGTACCTGAGTGCCCTCGAGTGGAGTCAGCCACTCGGCCCAGATCTGCCCTTGCCCCTCTATGGCCTGCCCACCCAGCTCAAGCCGAAGGGGCACAGGCTCAAGAAGCGCGTAATACTCCTCTACATACATGCCGGCCGCGTCCTGCAACAGCGCCGGCGGCCGGGATTGATGCAGCCTGTTGTGCGCATCCTTGAAGCCACTGCGGATTGAAAGCACCAGGTGGCCGCCCTCGCTCGCAAAGCGCTTGAGCTCAGCAGCGATGGCCTCATCGATGATGTGAACCGGGGCGCCGATCACCAGTTTGTAGCCATGGTCAGAGAGTGGAGCGCGGCTTGAAATGATATCGGTCATGATGCTGCGCCCAGCGAAGCAACGGTAGTAGTGGAGGTAATGGGCGAGCGGGTCGAAATCCCTGTGATGGCGCTGCGCTTCGATCGCCCAGCGGTCATCATAGGAGTGCAGGAGAGCCACCTCAGCCCGAATCGTCTGCCCGTCCAAGAGATCTCCAACCTTCTGCAGGTCCTCGCTCAGCCTCTTGACCTCCTGGTAGAACGGCCGCGGCGTCCCATCTGGAGCGACGAGGGTGCCGTGGTACTGCTCTTGGCCATTGAGCGCCGAACGCCATTGCCAGTAGAGCACAGCATCTGCACCGCGGCCAATCCCGTTCCAGGCCATGGCTCTGGCCTCGCCTCGATCCAACATGTTGTTTATTGGCGCCCAGTTGACACAACCTGGCTGGGTTTCCATCACCCAAAAGTTGCGCCGCTTGAACCCACGGGTCAGGTCGTGCGCTGCGCCAGCACGCACCAGGTCCAGGTGGCCGGTGCCTATATAGTGATCCCAGGAAGCCAGATCCAGTTCCTCACAGATGCGGTAGTGGTCAAACCCATGGAAAAACCCCATAAAGTTGCTCGTTATCCATTGCCCGGGCCGAGCGTAACGCCTGATGATCTCAAGCTGCAGGCGCTGGAAACGGCAATACGCTTCGGTAACAAACTGGTGAAACCTCAGAATAAGCGCCGGGTTATGGTTCTGCTCTGCCGGCAAAGGGATCTGGGACCAGCTCGTGTACTTCTGGCTCCAATAGGAAGTCGTCCACGCCGAATTCAGAGCTGCAAGCGAGGGGCGCCCCTCGTCATCGACGTAAAGGCCCTGCAGCCACTCCTGGAAGGCTCGCCGTGCCTGCTCGCTGAAGCTCACACGGTTGTACTCGTTGTCAATCTGCCAGCCAATGACCCTTTCATCCGGGCCAAAACGCCGTGCCAGTTCCTCGACAACGCGCGCGCATAGCTTCTGGTAGAGCGAGCTTGTCACGTCGTAATGGCAGCGTTTGCCGTGCTGCGCCCGGCGCCCATGCTCATCGACAGCCAAGACCTCCGGATACGCTTGCGTGAGCCAGGCTGGTGGCGCAGCAGTGGGTGTGCCCATGACAACGTCCAGCCCATGCTCAGCGGCAAGCGACACGGCCCTCTCCAGCCAATCGAGCGCAAAATGGCCTTCGCTGGGCTCAATGTCCGCCCACGCGAACTCCGCGATGCGCACGACGTTCAGCCCGGCCTCGCGCATCAGTTTGAGATCCTGCCGCCAGGTGACCTCATCCCAGTGCTCAGGGTACCAGGCCGCACCAAGTCGTATCCCCATGAGTAGACCTCCACAGCGAAGCATGAAGCAGCACCGCGCAGGTGCCGGCCGAAGCCTAATGCAGGCAAAAGCAGCCGTCAAGCACTCCCAATGAGCCGGGCCATTTCCAATCCACTGCGATGCAGCGGAGAAGTTGGCTGCGGCGCCTAAAGACACTCAGGGAGGGGCATGTGGCGAGTGCAATAATGCAGGGTTAGAAAAGTTACAGGCTGAGGCTGATGCGTGGGGGAGCGGTTGTTGCGGCGTGGCACTTGCTGCGCGTGCAGGAAACTGTCAGCCTCTAGAGTTACTGGGGTTAAACGCTGAGATCCCTTGGCAACGACCTACTCTCCCACCCCGTTGCCAGGGCAGTACCATCGGCGCTGGAGGGCTTAACTTCCTGGTTCGGAATGGAGCAGGGTGTTTCCCCTCCGCTATGGTCACCAAAGGATCTCAAGCTGCGAAACGTATGCAATTTGTCTAGGGTTGGAACCCTAAGTACTGAACAGGATGCTCAGCGCCAACACGGGCTCCTTAGGCGTTCAAGCCCTCGGCCATTAGTACGGCTTAGCTCAACGCATTGCTGCGCTTACACACGCCGCCTATCAAGCAGGTAGTCTCCCTGCGGCCTTACCCAGTTGACCTGGTGGGGGATCTAATCTTGGAGCGGGCTTCCCACTTAGATGCTTTCAGCGGTTATCCCTGCCGGACATGGCTACCCAGCGATGCCCCTGGCGGGACAACTGGCACACCAGAGGTCCGTCCACTCCGGTCCTCTCGTACTAGGAGCAGCTCTCCTCAAATCCCCTGCGCCCACAGCGGATAGAGACCGACCTGTCTCACGACGGTCTGAACCCAGCTCGCGTACCACTTTAATGGGCGAACAGCCCAACCCTTGGGACCTACTCCAGCCCCAGGATGTGACGAGCCGACATCGAGGTGCCGAGCGCCGCCGTCGATGTGAACTCTTGGGCGACACCAGCCTGTTATCCCCGGGGTAACTTTTATCCGGTAAGCCACGGCCTTTCCACACAGAGCCGTAGGATCACTAAGCCCGACTTTCGTCTCTGCTCGGCTTGTGGGCCTCACAGTCAGGCTCCCTTCTGCCTTTGCACTCAACGGCTGGTTTCCATTCAGCCTGAGGGAACCTTTGGGCGCCTCCGTTACCTTTTGGGAGGCGACCGCCCCAGTCAAACTGCCCGCCTGACACTGTCCCCACGCCGGATCACGGCTGCAGGTTAGGGCCAAGACTTGATCAGGGTGGTATTCCACCGGCGGCTCCACCGAGGCTGGCGCCCCGGCTTCGTAGCCTCCCACCTATCCTCTACAGACCAAGCCCTAGCTCAATATCAAGCTGCAGTAAAGCTCCACGGGGTCTTTTTGTCCCGCTGCGGGTTTGGCGCATCTTCACGCCTACTTCAATTTCACCGGGTCCCTCGTCGAGACAGCGCCCCAGTCGTTACGCCTTTCGTGCGGGTCGGAACTTACCCGACAAGGAATTTCGCTACCTTAGGCAGTCGCTCCCATGTCGCCATGGGGACTGGACCATATCTTCACCCCCTCTCGGAGGTGTCCGGCGTATGGCCTCTGAGGATTCTCTCACGCACTTGCTCCAGCGGCCTAAGCCGCCTTCGCCCCTTGCCATTCGGGTTCATGGCATAAGCCTTCTCGACTATGCGCACTAACCCTTCGGCCGTGAGGTGTTCCTTGCGGTTCATCATCTCCAGGATCTCACGAAAGCGCTGGAAGCTCTCTCCCTTACAGCTAAAAGGAATAACATACCGCTCAAAGAACGGCACTACCTTCTCCCAGAGCGTCCGCCTATCTGTAATCGCATACACCAGAACACTCGGGTTACCAGGCTTCGGAAATATCCGTCCAGCCTTGAATACTGATCTGGCGAGCTCAAGCACAGCCTTGCCGCTGCTGTGCTGATACAGGTAGAACTCTGGGTCCACGTAGTAGCCGAAACGCGCTGTAGGGTGCTCCTTTACGCTTACCGTAAGTGTGCCTTCTCCCTCGATGAACCCTGCAAGGAACCACCTAGCCCTCTCCGTGCGCGAGAGCCTTTCCTGCTGATCGGCTCCACCCATCGCTTTGTCACCTCCTCGGTAGCGTGGGATACTCGAGCTGTCCCAGCATATAGCCGGATTTTGTAACGGCCCTCCCGGGCTGCCAGGCCCGGTCCTACCGTTATAGTTACGGCCGCCGTTCACCGGGGCTTCGGTTCAGAGCTTCGCCTTGCGGCTAACCCCTCCCCTTAACCTTCCGGCACTGGGCAGGCGTCAGCCCCTATACCTCAGCTTTCGCTTTGGCAGAGACCTGTGATTTTGTTAAACAGTCGCCAGGGCCGTTTCTCTGCGGCCTCGCCTAGCCTCGCACGCTGGGTGCTACACCAAGCAAGGCGCTCCTTCTCCCGAAGTTACGGAGCCATTTTGCCTAGTTCCTTAACGAGGGTTCTCCCGATCGCCTTGGTATGCTCTACCTGCCTACCGGTGTCGGTTTGCGGTACGGGCACGTGGGCCTCGCTAGAGGCTTTTCTTGGCGGCATGGGCTCAGCCACTTCGCTCCTTACGAGCTCGGCATCACTCCTTGGGATCGGGCGACGGATTTGCCTGCCGCCGTCATCTCCCTACGAGCTTGCCCCCCAATCCGATAAGGGGTAGGCCTACCCTCCCGCGTCACCCCATCGCTCAAACGGCCCGACGTGGTACGGGAATATTAACCCGTTGTCCATCGCCTACGACTTTCGTCCTCGGCTTAGGCCCGACTAACCCGACGCGGATCGACCTTGCGTCGGAAACCTTAGGCTTACGGCGAACACGGTTCTCACGTGTTTTGCGCTACTCATGCCGGCATTCTCACTTCCGTCCGCTCCAGCAGTCCTCACGGTCTGCCTTCACAGCGGGACGGAACGCTCCCCTACTGTCCACAGCATACGCTGTGGACCCACGGCTTCGGCGTCAGGCTTGAGCCCCGTTACATTTTCGGCGCGGGATCACTAGACCAGTGAGCTATTACGCACTCTTTAAAGGATGGCTGCTTCTAAGCCAACCTCCTGGCTGTCTAAGCAACCCCACATCCTTCCCCACTTAGCCTGATCTTGGGGGCCTTAGCCGGTGGTCTGGGCTCTTTCCCTCTCGACCACGAAACTCATCTCACGCAGTCCAACTCCCGAGCTATCAAGTGGCGGCATTCGGAGTTTGGTTTGGGTCGGTAAGCTTGCGCCCCCTGGCCAATCCAGTGCTCTACCTCCGCCACTCAACACTCGAGGCTAGCCCTAAAGCTATTTCGGGGAGAACCAGCTATCTCCAGGTTCGCTTGGCATTTCACCTCTACCCACAGCTCATCCCCTAACTTTGCAACGTTAGTGGGTTCGGGCCTCCACGAGACATTACTCTCGCTTCACCCTGGCCATGGGTAGCTCACCTGGTTTCGGGTCTACTCCCTGCGACTAAACGCCCTCTTCGGACTCGCTTTCGCTGCGGCTCCGGCTGTAACTGCCTTAACCTCGCCACAGAGAGTAACTCGCCGGCTCATTCTCCAAAAGGCACGCCGTCAGGCATTCCCCCAAAATAGGGGGCATAGCCCTCCGACCGCTTGTAAGCGTACGGTTTCAGGTTCTGTTTCACTCCCCGCGCTGGGGTTCTTTTCACCTTTCCCTCACGGTACTTGTCCACTATCGGTCGCCAAGAGTATTTAGCCTTGGGAGGTGGGCCTCCCTGCTTCCTGCCGGATTAGCGTGCCCGGCAGTACTCAAGGTCACTGGCGGGAGCCCTAGTCGGTACTTTACGGGGCTATCACCCTCTATGGCAGGCCTTTCCAGAACCTTTCTTCTCCCGACCGGGTTTGTCACTCCCTGGGGCTCCTGCAGAAGCCCCTGCCAGGCCTTACAACCCCTGCGCCACAACGGCTGCAGCCTTTGGCATGACGCAGGTTTGGGCTCTTCCCCTTTCGCTCGCCACTACTCAGGGAATGATCTCTTTTCCTCGGGGTACTAAGATGTTTCAGTTCCCCCGGTTCCCTCCTCTCGGCCTATGTATTCAGCCGAGGGTACCTGGGCATTCCCCCAGGTGGGTTTCCCCATTCGGAGATCTCCGGATCAAAGCCCGCACACGGCTCCCCGGAGCTTATCGCAGTGTGCCACGTCCTTCATCGGCTCTTGGCGCCTAGGCATCCACCGTACGCCCTTAGTAGCTTGAACACGCACCCCGCGTTCAGATGCGCCTTACATCCTGTTCAGTTGTTAAGGTTCCAACCGGGCCTTTCGGCCCCCAGCTCAGCTGCTGGCCACTGAGCTACAGCCCACTGGCCAACCGCTGAACCGACAACGAGGGCGGCCCGCACTCGCGAGGCCGCCCTCGCCAAGCGTGGCCAAGACTATACTCCTATGTGAAGCCCTTAGCCTGCACTCTTATGCCCGACACTGCTCCGATCTTACCAACCCTCTGCAGCCTTGTCAAACTGTGGAGATGAGCGGGCTCGAACCGCTGACCTCCTCCGTGCAAAGGAGGCGCTCTCCCAGCTGAGCTACATCCCCTCGCTTGCGGCCAAGTGGGCCTTTCTGGACTCGAACCAGAGACCTCTCCCTTATCAGAGGAGTGCTCTAGCCAGCTGAGCTAAAGGCCCCCTTCCCAACTGAGAAGTGGCAGGAAACTGCGACCCCTGCGCCCGAGTTTCCCCGGACGATCGACCTAGGAGTGGCTGGACCTTGTAAGCCCAGCACTGCTCCCTAGAAAGGAGGTGATCCAGCCGCACCTTCCGGTACGGCTACCTTGTTATGACTTACTCCCAGTCACCAGCCCCGCCTTCGGCGGCTGCCTCCTCATCGGTTGGCTCACCGACTTCAGGCGTTGCCGGCTCCCATGAGCTGACAGGCGGTGTGTACAAGGCCCGGGAACGTATTCACCGCAGTATGGCTGACCTGCGGTTACTAGCAACTCCGCCTTCATGCAGTCGGGTTGCAGACTGCAATCTGAACTGAGACCGGCTTTGGGGATTGGCTCCGCCTCGCGGCTTGGCAACCCATTGTACCGGCCATTGTAGCGTGTGTGTAGCCCAGGACATAAAGGCCATGCTGACTTGACGTCGTCCCCACCTTCCTCCGGTTTGGTACCGGCAGTCCCGCTAGAGAAGTACAACTAGCGGCGAGGGTTGCGCTCGTTGCGGGACTTAACCCAACACCTCACGGCACGAGCTGACGACAGCCATGCAGCACCTGTGCACGCTCCCCCGAAGGGGTCGTTCGGCTTTCGCCTCCCTACCACGTGCATGTCAAGCCCTGGTAAGGTTCTTCGTGTTGCATCGAATTAAACCACACGCTCCGCTGCTTGTGCGGGCCCCCGTCAATTCCTTTGAGTTTTAGCCTTGCGGCCGTAGTCCCCAGGCGGGGTGCTTAACGCGTTAGCTGCGGCGCTGATGGGGTCGATACCACCAACACCTAGCACCCATCGTTTACGGCGTGGACTACCGGGGTATCTAATCCCGATCGCTCCCCACGCTTTCGCGCCTCAGCGTCAGGTGCAGGCCAGGGAGCCGCCTTCGCCACTGGTGTTCCTCCCGATATCTACGCATTTTACCGCTACACCGGGAATTCCGCCCCCCTCTCCTGACCTCAAGCCCTGCAGTATCGTACGGCCTCCCCCAGTTGAGCCAGGGGCTTTCACGCACGACTTGCAGGACCGCCTGCGCGCGCTTTACGCCCAGTGAATCCGGATAACGCTCGCCTCCTACGTATTACCGCGGCTGCTGGCACGTAGTTAGCCGAGGCTTATTCCCGAGGTACCGTCCGCGCTCTTCCCTCGGAAAAGGGCTTTACAACCCGAAGGCCTTCTTCGCCCACGCGGCGTCGCTGGGTCAGGCTTTCGCCCATTGCCCAAGATTCCTCCCTGCTGCCTCCCGTAGGAGTCTGGCCCGTGTCTCAGTGCCAGTGTGGGGGGCCGCGCTCTCACGCCCCCTACGGATCGTCGCCTTGGTGAGCCATTACCCCACCAACTAGCTAATCCGCCGCAGGCCCCTCCCCGAGCGACCTTTCGGCCTTTACTCGACTGACCGAACAGCCGAGCACATGCGGGATTAGCTACCCTTTCGGATAGTTATCCCCCACTCGGGGGCAGGTCACCTACGTGTTACTCACCCGTTCGCCACTAACCCGCTCTCCGAAGATCGCGGGCCGTTCGACTTGCATGGGTCAGGCGCGCCGCTAGCGTTCATCCTGAGCTAGGATCAAACTCTCCGTAAAGAGTTCAATCCCAATTTCGTTGCTCAAAGGAGCCGCACTTCGCTTCCTGCCACTCTTC
>Ga0272449_1005271_pt1 | contig 10168 bp, 7 predicted proteins | sample YNPCB0241_FD_198679 | JGI IMG/M metagenome (GOLD analysis project Ga0272449, IMG submission 198679) | Hot spring sediment microbial communities from Yellowstone National Park, WY, United States - YNP-CB-024-1 | ecosystem: Environmental > Aquatic > Thermal springs > Hot (42-90C) > Sediment...
ACAAATGGAGTAAGAGATTTGGGGGGAGTGATAATGATATAGGTTCTTCCGTCTCCGTAGATAGTTCAGGTAATGTATATATAACAGGGTATTTTTATAGTTCTAATATAGACTTTGGAGGGGGTGCACTTATAAATGCTGGTGGTAGTTGTTCTGGTTATGGTTGTTCTGATATCTTTCTTGCCAAATTTGACAGCAATGGAAATCACAAATGGAGTAAGAGATTTGGGGGGAGTGATAATGATATAGGTTCTTCCGTCTCCGTAGATAGTTCAGGTAATGTATATGGAACTGGGTCTTTCTCTGGTAATAATGTTGACTTTGGAGGATGTCCGCTGTCGAGTGCAGGAGGTTATGATATTTACCTTATAAAATACACACCATAAGGAAGATAGAATACAGAACACAGACAGAAAGAGGACAGACTGACAGAATACAGACGACAGACGACAGACTATTAGACAACAGACAGACAGAATACAGACAGACAGATTTTTGGATTGAAGATTTTAGGATTTGAGATTGTTAGATTTGAGATTGTTGGATAGTTTTAGGGGCAAGTCGAAAGATGGTCATATAGGGATGTAAAATGAAATACAATCCTGATACCAACCATTGCTGTTCTATTCGTTTGAAAGGATATGATTATTCACAAGATGGGGCGTATTTTGTAACCATATGCACACATAATAGAGAATGTCTGTTTGGGAAAATTGTAGATAATGAAATGACATTGAATGATTATGGAAAGATTGTTTACGAAGAATGGTTTTTATCCGCAAAAATCAGAAACGAAATTAGATTATATGAGAACGAATTTGTTATAATGCCCAATCACATTCATGGCATTGTTTGGGTTATTTACAATGATAATGTAGGGGCGACCGGCCGGTCGCCCCTACAAAAAAATCATCTGCCATATTACGACAATCCGCATGGACCAAAAAATAAATCATTATCATCGTTTATTGCAGGTTACAAATCATCGGTTACCAAAAAAATAAATCAAATTCGACAAACACCATGCATACCCGTATGGCAACGGAATTATTACGAACACATTATCAGGAATGAAATCGAATTAAATAAAATCAGGGAATATATCCTGAACAACCCGATGAATTGGGAAATAGACGAGAATTATAGGATTTGGAAAAACATTTTTGTCAAAACACACCGTTAGTCTTCGACAGCCACCCCTCTTAAAAACAGTGTCGGTGTCGGTGGACCGTGTTGGTCTTCGGAACAATTCTTCATCGAAGAGGAATTTTACTTACTCATTTCCCACTTCCCACTTATTCATTTTTATTCCGTGTCAGTTATCAGTGGTCAGTGGTCGGCGAGTTCTTTCAAGAAACCCTTTTAGGAAAGGGTATTACCTAAGTGCTAGGTAGAGTTCATGGGATTATCGTGTATTATCAGAAGAATTCTTAAAGACCTTCTTGCCTCTTCATAAAGTTATCCAAAAGTATTTTATTTAGACATAGACTTTCTACAATTCAGTTATCTTCATCAACTCAAGATGATTTTCATCTGTAAACAAGTGCTTAATGTCAGTAGAAATTTTGTTTTGACTCTTTTTGATATTTAATATAGTAAATAGCAGGTCTCAAATTGGGAGTGAGTAGTGATGAAGATGAGATTTCTGTTGGTACTCTTTGTTATCTTATTGAATAGTTCACTATTGTATTCTATTGATTGCAATCCGCCGGACTGTACAAAGGTGGAGTTGAAAAGGGGTATTATCTGGTATCATAAAGTTTATTCCAACCTACTCGGTGGTCCTCAGGATGTAAATATTCTGGACATAGATAATAATGACCCGCATATCTATATAAAACCCGTCTATAAATCCTCTTCATCCTGCGAGAGGACGAGTTCGATGGGTTCGAGGACATCTGCAATTGCAGGTATAAATGGAGGATTCTTTGATAGTTCAAATGGTTGTGTGCCAGTTGGGCTATTGAAGATTGACAATAAAGTAATATCATATGCTGTGTCGTACAGACCTCCAAGGTCTGCTCTCGGGATTGGATTCGATAAGACTATTCTCTTCAGAAGGACAGATTCCAAGGACTCATTCCCTGAGGCACTTCACGCCCTCGGCGGGATGCCCAATCTGGTTAAGGATGGTAAAAAATATGTGACGACATCTGAAGAGCAGGCAGACTCGATTGCGGGTGTCAATCCCCGTACGGCTATATGTAAGACGGGCAGTAATCACTTCCTTATGATAACGGTAGATGGGAGGGCAAGTGGTAGAACCGGGATGACTCTCGATGACCTCGCCCAGTACCTCCTCTGGCTCGGGTGTACAGACGGAATAAATCTGGACGGTGGGGGTTCAACGACTATGTGGATAAGTACAAATGGGGTGGTCAATCACCCATCGGATGGAAGTGAGAGATATGTATCCAATGGGTTATTCGTATATTATTCTGAGAATACACCTCCTGTCATTGTACATCAGCCTGTAAATGAGAGTTACAGGACCGATATTGTGATATCTGCTGTTGTCTCGGATGATACACAACTTAAGGCTGTAAATCTGAAGTTTAAGAACATCACAGATAGTAACTTTACCTCAAGGCCGATGGTGAATAAAGGGAATGATATATATGAGGCGGTGATTAGCAGAGATGAGATAAAGTCAGACACTATCCAGTATTACATTGCTGCCTGGGATGGGGAGCTCAGAACCACATATCCACTGGATGCGGAGTACAATAATCATTATATCGCCATAAAGATTATTGGGGAATTGGATGGGGGTTATGATATTATCTCAGAGGATAGTGGGGCTGGCACAGATATATATCCTGAAGATTATATAAGTTATGATATTGTTGATGCGACAACTTTAGAGGATTTGACTGAGAGTGTAGAAGATGTTATATCTGCCGATGTCCCATCTGAGGACCTCATTGTTTATGATGCAATTTATGGGGATGGGGGTACAGTAGATAGTAATTCAGAAGACACATCTATGGATATAATTGGTGATGTCCCACAAGACTCATCTATGAATACAACTGATACATATTTAGTGACTGATGCAGTTTCATATGAGGATACAGTAAATCTTGAAAAAGATGTTCTGTCTGAGGATCTGACAGGCCTTTCCGATGGCAAAAAAGAGGTGGTGTCATCGGAGGAGTCGGCTGGGTGTTCCTGTACATATATTATGTGAACTATGCTGGCTGTACAGCAGGTTGTAAATAGGATAGGTTTATTTATCGTTAACAATCTATATCAAGGAGAGGAGAGGTATGTATTATAGACTCACAGAGGGGTATTTCAATTCGTTTGATAACACAAAGATTTATTACAACTATGCAGGGAAGGGGACTCCTATAATATGCTGTGATGGAATTGCCTGCGATATGTATGCCTGGAAGTACATATTTGAGTACTTTGTAAAGGATTATAAGATCATCAGGTGGAACTACAGAGGTCACGGGAGGTCCGAGAAGCCATCAGATTTTACCTATCTCAGAATAGAGGATCTGGTAGAGGATCTTAGATATCTTATGGACACTTTGAAAATAAAAAAGGCCATTCTACTTGGACATTCAATGGGGACTCAGGTAATTCTTGAATTCTGGCACAGATACACTGAGAGGGTAATTGCCCTTGTACCCATCTGCGGGAGTTTTGAGCATCCATTGAGGACATTCCATAATAGCGATATCCTCGAAAAGTTTGTTCCATTCCTCGCAAGGATTTACGAAAGACACGAGGAGTTGTTCAGGACTATATGGTATCAGATACTACCCACAAAGTTCTCCTTCTGGCTATCTGTACTGGTTGAGATAAACTATGCCCTTGTGAAGATAGAGGATTTTATGCCTTATCTGGAACACCTCGCCAAGATGGACCTGAAGTTGTTTTTTACGATGCTTCAGAATGCGAATAAACACTCAGCGAGAGGCTACTTAAAGGATATCAATGTCCCAGTCCTTATCTTTGGTGGAGAGAAGGATAGGTTCACACCCCTGTGGCTCTCCAAACAGATGCATAATATGATACCCACCTCAGAGTTACAGATCCTGCCACTTGGGACCCACACCTCCCCTATTGAGCACCCCGATCTCATATGTTTGAGACTTGAGAAGTTCTTAAAGGAGAAGGTAAAGGGGGCAAGGCGGTCGGGTACAGGTCGAAAGAAGAAGGGCGGCAAGTCTTTATTAGTAGATGGACCATCCTCTGGGGATAAAGAGCCTGTTGTATAGCTCGAGGGCATATCCATCTGTCATCCCCGAGATATAGTCTACAACCGCCCTGGTGAGGTCTTCGGTCTGACAGTAAGTCATTGAGTATCTCTCGTAGAATTCATCTGGATGGGAGATGAAGTAGTTGTAGAGTTCTTCAATTATCCTCTGAGCCTTTACGAGTTCGGCATTTACCATCTTGTTTTCATATACATTTGCAAAGAGGTAGTCTCTGAGATCCCTGAGAGCGGTGTACATCCTCTCAGACATCCTGATGTGGGGTTCTAAGTCGAGATTTGAGTTGGTTATGGTGTCAATTACAAGATTGTTTATCCTCTCAGAGTGGGTCTTCCCGATGATATCCAGTATCTCTTTTAGTCTTTCATCTTCTCTAAGTATGCCAGCCCGTAGGGCATCGTCAATATCGTGGTTTACATAGGCTATGAGGTCAGAGAGGCGTACTATCTCACCTTCGAGGGTAATGGGATTTGTCTCATTATTGCTCTGACCGTAGATATCCCCTTTGCCCTTGCTGTGCTTCAGGATCCCATCCCTGACCTCCTCAGTGAGATTGAGTCCCTTTCCATCCCTCTCGATTATGTCAACTACTCTTAGGGACTGGGAGGTGTGATGAAACCCTCCCCTATCCTTGAGGATATTATTAAGCACCTTCTCTCCAGCGTGGCCAAATGGAGTGTGCCCGAGGTCGTGTCCGAGGGCGATTGCCTCGGTGAGGTCCTCATTGAGCCTTAGTGCCCTTGCAATCGTTCGGGCTATCTGGGATACCTCGATGGTATGAGTGAGCCTCGTCCTGTAATGGTCTCCGAGCGGTGCCAGAAATACCTGTGTCTTGTGTTTCAATCTCCTGAAGGCCTTGCTGTGAATAATCTTGTCTCTGTCGTGTTGAAATGCAGCCCTGATTGGGCAGGGTGGCTCAGGTCTTCTCCTCCCCCTCGTTGAATCCGAAAATGTAGCATATTTGCACAGTATTAAATGTTCATTTCTCTCTGTCTGCTCTCTAATGGTCATAGGAAAACCTCTATCGGTAATTTGTAATACATAAAGTATATAAATTCAAGCCAATAGTTATTGGATGTAATCATTCAGTTATCAATGATAACTACTATTATTTTGGTCTGTAAGTCTTTCCTGCCTCCTGTTTTAATTCCCCATTTGCCTTTGTGAATTTAGTAAGACAGCCTTACCTTTATTCTAATCTAATTTATCTTTCATACATTTCTCTAAATAATCCTGCAGAGTTCCACATTTTGCATTCTTGACACAGTTGGCGCTGTCGGTAAAAAATTTGTCCGTCAGACACTTAACTGAACCACTCATCTCTTCTTCAAAAGACTTTTTGGTTTCGCTGACACAGTCCTCTTTTTTGATATTTGCATTACAGGACACTAACTTATCACAGACTGCGTTTATGTATGGCATATAATCAGGGGCTTTGCATTCATCAGATGCCTTTTCCATACAGGTAACGATTTCTAAACAGGATTTACCATAGCAGTCATTTTCTGCTTTTATGTATGAATCCTGTAAGTATCCTGAGCCATTAATCGTATTACATTGTGAAATACAACTTTTTACATCCTCATTTGTCATCTGGTAATAACACTCTTTTTCTTTGTCGCAGATCTTGTTACAGTCTAACATGGCTGGCTCATCGTCTTTTAGGATACCACAGGATGAAATCCATAATGAGATACCGAAGATAAATGACACCCTCAGGGCAATCAATACACTCTTTAAATTCATCTCTCTCTCCTTGGAAAAAATTGGTACTTATTTAGTTATTGATTTATTATATTTATGTCAAGGAAATAGTTCTGGTCCAGTTTTGAACCCTCAAGTAAAGCTGAAAAGTGGGCTTTTCAGGAGGCATTTTTAGACCTACTTTTGTCCACTTTTGAAGTTTATATAACAATTGCAATTTTTCTATTTGACGCACGGGTAGATGATTGGTATTATGCTTTCACCTTTTAAAAATCTGGAGGTGAGTTATGGAAAAGTACAGGATGCTCATAAATGGTGAGTTAGTGGAAGCTGAGAGCGGGGAGTACAGACCTACTATAAACCCGGCGAATGGTGAGACTGTTGCTCTTGTGCCTGTTGCTACTATTGGTGATACGAAGAGGGCTATCGAAGCCGCAAGAAAAGCCTTCGATAGGGGGGTCTGGAGCGGAATGAATGTAAAGGAGAGGGCTAAAATTCTTTATAAGATGGTGGAGAAATTGCAGGAGAGACAGGAAGAACTCGCTCGAATAGAGTCTATGGACTCCGGTGCGACTATCAGAAAGACATCTATGATGGATATCCCTGTTGGAATCGAACACTTCCGGGCGCTTGTTGAACTTGGAGAGAAGATACCAACCTACGAACCGCTCCCCTGGATTGATTTTCCCTACATCTCCTGGAATTTCGTCAATAGAGAGCCCATTGGAGTCTGTGCCGGGATAATCCCGTGGAACTTCCCGTTTATGATGGCAGTCTGGAAGATCGCACCCGCCCTTGTTATGGGGAATACTGTCGTCTTAAAACCAGCATCAGATACGCCTCTCACTGCACTCGAGATCGCAAAAGTGGCAGTTGAGGTGGGACTCCCTGAGGGAGTATTGAATATTATCACGGGCTCCGGTTCTGTGGTAGGTGAGGAGCTTTGCACAAATCCAATGATTGATAAGATTGCTCTGACGGGTTCTACTGAGACGGGCAAAAGGGTTATGAAGCTCGCCTCTGATACTGTAAAGAAGGTAACGCTTGAGCTTGGTGGGAAGAGCCCGACTATAGTCTGTCCTGACGCTGATTTGAGGCTTGCAGTAGATGGTGCTCTTTTCGGGACTTTCTTCCATGCTGGACAGGTGTGTGAATCGGGTACAAGATGTTTTGTCCATTCCTCTCTATATGATGAATTTATGGCAATGATGTTGGAGAGGATAGGGCATATAAAGGTTGGGGACCCACTTGATTTCGAGACCACAATGGGTCCAGTTGTCTCCGAGGCACAGCACAAAAGGGTTTTGGGTTATATCAAAAAAGGTCTGGAGGAGGGGGCTAATTTAGTGTGTGGTGGTGGTGTCCCTGAGGGGATGGATAAGGGTTATTACATTATGCCGACTGTCTTCGACAATGTAAGGAATGATATGACAATCGCAAGGGAGGAGATCTTTGGTCCTGTCCTCTCTGTCATAAAGTATAACGAACTGGATGATGCAATCAATATGGCGAATGATTCTATTTATGGACTCGGCGGGGCGGTATTTTCGAGAGATATCCCGATGGCAATTCAGATTGCAAAGAGGATTCGAACAGGTACAGTATGGATAAATGACTATCACCTCATAAACCCGCTAGCACCCTTCGGTGGATATAAACAATCGGGAGTAGGAAGGGAGCTTGGACCTCACGGACTTCTGGAATTTACTCAGATAAAACACATTCATGTAGACCTCTCTATGGACAGGAGTAAGAAGTTCTGGTTCGATTATATCTTCAACGATTGAGAATGGAAGTGGCAGATACGATACCCAATCTGGAGAGGAATAGAAATGATTGCCCTTATTTGAATGAATATATTTGCACATATAGTTATGATAGTTTTTATCTCGGCAAATACAAAAGTCTGGATTTTTATGACAGATACATCGCCCTGCCCCTATAATCTTACAATCAAGATTGAACATTCTATAAATTGAGATGTACTTTTCCTCCATATTTTTTAGGTCTACCTCTTCCCCTCTTCTCTTCCTTTTTATCTCCTTGCGGCATATATGCCACTGCATTCTCTTTTACCCTGCTGATTAAATGATTTCCCGTGGATAGCAAGGCAGTTACTATCTTCCCTGTCGCATAATAGGCATCGGCAACAAAATAGTATGGTATCCGTATATCAAGTGACATTAGCATCTCTATCATCTTATCCAGAAGTGTCCTGTTGTTCCTATTTGTGAATACAACTCCCTCGTGGATTCTGCTTATCAGGGGGACGGCGAATATACTCTTCATCCTCCCTAAAAGTACTGCGATTACCTGACAAAAGTGACCAAAGAAATAATCAGGTTTAAAGTTTAACCCTGACTCCTGATGTAATTTCTTGACAGCAGGCATATTCTTTCAGCATTTTGGCACTCTCAATCCGTCTCCCAGCAGGATTATCCTGCCATTTACCTGAAGAAGTAGTGATATCTGTCTTAGAACTATGGATTCCCATATCTGAGTAAGTTTATCCAGATTAAGTGACGGGGTTTGTATCTGAATTGAGAGAGCAGATAAAGAATTACTGGAGATTTAAGAGACTAACGAACAGATGAGTAGACCTTGTTATAAAACACTCAAAACTTAAAATGAAAATCAAAGTCAAGAAATCTTATAAATAGCCGAGAACTCGGTACTCTCAAGATCTGATTGAGCGATTATCTCAATTTATAGACTGTAAGTAGTGGGACATTCTCGGTGGATATTTCGTAGAGTGCGGGGTATTTCTTGTAGGTGTTGTAGAGCTGGGGATACTCTCTCCATCTCTCTTCGTGGGTGAGTACGAGATAATCGGCGGCGGAGAGGTCGGTGATCCGAATATCCTCCCGCAGGATCCCATCTCTCTTGTAGTAAGGGGCGGAGCGGATATATTCTTTATTGTTTGGCAAAAAAGTAACCTTTGCATCTTTGGGGAGATTTCTGTTAAACCATCTCACAAGGTCAGTGTAGAATATATCATAGTACTGTCTCTCCATGCCTGCTTTGAGTGCACCTTGAAGTCCACCTATGAAGGCGTTGTAATAACTCAGGTGGTATGGATGTATCTTAAAGGTTGAATATATTGCAGGGATTGCGAAAATCAATATTGTTATGGCAGTTAATGCATATCTCTGAAATATTCCGTCTATTATGCCTGTCTTGATCTTTTTTGTGATGTATTCATATAATCCCTGAATTCCTATTCCCGACAGGATTGCGAGGAAAGGGAAGAATGGCAGAAATAGCTTCACACCACCGTATTTGGGGACATTCGGAAATGCCACGGTCCCGATGGTTATGAATGCATTTATCAGTACCAGTTCATAGAATACCACCTGTCTTGAATCTATGTTCGTTGTGTATCTCCTGTAAACCTTGAATAGTGTAATACAGGTCAGGATTATGCCAGATATTGCCGCTATAATGGTAAGGGGAGGTGTGGTAATGAGTGTCATTACAAACGGGGCGTGCCAGGGTGCAAAAGGCTTTTCGTATATATGTCCAAAGTAGTAGAAGTATATACCGTAGTGTTTCAGGTGAAACCCCATATAGTCATTGAGTCTCTTCAGTGTATCGTTCCAGATCCAGGGCCAGAGGAGATAGAAGACCAGAAGCCCGAGGATGGGCATAATAATCAGTGCAATCTCTATCTTTGGAAACTTTATGCCCTCTCCCTTTATGTATTTGAAGTCATCTATGTTTTTTACTCCCCAGTATGCAAGTATTGCCGCATAAAAGAAGGGGGCATTGAGTTTGGTAGAGAGGGCAAAACCGAATACAATTCCAGCAATAATAGACCACCTGAGAGAGTTTCTCGAAAGCAGGTAGGCAGAGAAGGAAAAGAAGTATGTAGAGGCTACTGCCGCATCGAGTGTCTCAGCGTGCGAATGGAAGAAGAATCGTGGCATAAATAACAATAGTAGGGATGAGCTTATTGCAGCAATAAACCCGACATATTTATAAACTGTATAACACAGAACGAAGCCCAGGAGGGACACGAGAATAACGATTCCGAGCCTGATACCGTTTATATTATTGGTTATCCCGAGCAATCGGGTGAATATCATATGGGAGAAGCCCATTACGAGTTTTGCAAAAGGCGGGTGTTCGTGGTTCTCCACCCAGTATGAATCAATCTCTCTCTGAGAAAAGCCCGTGAAATCCCCGTGCAATATCTTGCCGCAGGTATTGATTATCCAGTCCGAATACTTGATAGC
>Ga0272449_1005272_pt1 | contig 10167 bp, 10 predicted proteins | sample YNPCB0241_FD_198679 | JGI IMG/M metagenome (GOLD analysis project Ga0272449, IMG submission 198679) | Hot spring sediment microbial communities from Yellowstone National Park, WY, United States - YNP-CB-024-1 | ecosystem: Environmental > Aquatic > Thermal springs > Hot (42-90C) > Sediment...
CTTTGGACATTCTCCATATCGCACCCTACCCATAGACCGTAAGACCGCGAGAGGGTCGAACGGTTCTCACAAAAGTCCTTCTTTTTGTCCTTTCGAAAAACCCTTCTTCAATCGCCGATGCCACCTCTTTAGTTCGCACCTTTTCACAAGCCACTATCACATTCCCACCAAATCCAGCGCCTGTAAGCCTTGCGCCATAAACCCCTTTTATACCCATGCTAACCTCGACAAGGCTGTCAAGTTCATAAGTAGAAACCTCATAATCATCTCTAAGACTCTTGTGAGAGTCGAGCAAAAGCGCCCCAAGCCTCTCATTGTCCCCTCTCAAAAGCGCTTCTCTAGCCTCTAGCACCCTTTTGTTTTCGCTTACAACATGCCGAAGCCTTTTGAATGCAACCTCATCAATCAGAGGTCTCATCCTCTCGAGGTCTTCCTCGCTCAAGTCCCTCGCCTTTTTAGCGCGTGCTGGCGCTAACTTCATCCCCCTTGCGCACTCCTCTTGCCTTCGTTTGTATTCCCCTCCCGCTACCGAATGCTTGACCCCACTCGGAGCGATAAGAAAAGCAATCGAATCAGGCACTGGGCAATGTTCAAATGTCAAAGAGCGACAATCAAGGAATAGTGCGCATCCCTCCCTCGAACATGCACTAGCCATCTGATCCATGATCCCGCATGGTGCGCCAACATACTTGTTCTCTGCGATCTGCCCGAGTCTAGCTATCTCTTGTTCATCTATTCTTAGCCCAAAAAGGGCATTCAAAGCCCCGAGCACAGAAACCTCGCACGCAGCAGACGAGGAAAGCCCTTCCCCAAACGGCACATTGGAATAGGCAAAAATCTCGAAACCAGATTCTAGAAGACCTCTTTCCTTCAAGACCCACACAGGGGCAAAAAGATAAAGCCCTTCTTTTACTTTCCTCGCCTCGTCAAGTTCCCTTATCTTTGCCTCGAAGATTCTTGCGAGGTTTTTGGAAAAGACCCTTATCAAGTCATCGTGTCTTTTCCTTGCGGCGACAAACTGCCCAAGTTCGATAGCAAATGGAAAGACAAAACCATCGTGATAGTCTGTATGCTCTCCTATGATGTTCACGCGCCCGGGGGCAAAAGCCATAACCTCAGGCTCGCCCCCAAAAATCCCCTCGAACTCCTTTCTTACGCGTTCAAAATGCTGTTCCATCGCCTCTCAACCTCATGCCGAAGCGAAGTATCCCCAACATTATGAGGTTTGTCAAATCCTTTCAGACCCATCGTGCTGTGCTACACACAGCCAGACCAAGCGCCAAAAGCGCTTTAATATGTTCGTCCCGTGACTTGACATCCGATGTTTCGTCCCACACGGATAAAAAATTTGACACCTGCCAGGACTTTTTGGAAGCTCAACTGTGAAATGCGTTTTCACAGTTTTCTCGATGCAGGCTTCGCGACATGAAAAAGAAGGTTCTGTATGCACCCCGTTATTTCGCCATGACGGTAGTGTCGTGAAGGGATTTGGTGCGAGTATTTAGGGAGGTAAAAATGGCGCTAACTGATGACGATATAATTTCGCGCTTGCAAGAGGCATACAAACACGAGCCAGAGAAGTTCAAGAAATACTTCCCTGACCTTGTGGACATTGTTCGGCTAGAACAACCTCACATCTCGAAAAGCTTTGGTCTAACCGAACGGGAGCGCGAGGGTAGGATTAAGCGCTTCAAGGAGTGTCTTGCAAAGACGCCGATCAGCCGTGAGGTCGCAATAGAGGCACTGCAACATTATGGAGCACTAGCAGAAAGCCGTTGGCATCTAGACGATGTGCCATCGAGGACGATCTCGCGTCTTGTGTCTATCGTTATTGGAAAGCCTCTTTCGGATGTGCGAAAGAAATCGGAGTTCGAGGTTGGAAGTCGAAAGAGTCCTTCAAGGGAAGTCGCTGTCCTCGCAGGCGTCCGACTAAGAATGACATGGGACTATGTGCTTGTCTCGATAAAGGTGGACCCGGCTCAGCGCAAATCCGGATCGAAGTTTTTGGGGTTAGTCGGGAGTGGCAACGACCCTCAAGTCGATGTCTCGACTAGACACGATGACTACCTTGCTGAGGAGGCGCCCCATGCGAATTCCTGAAAGAGTAGTTGTTGACACTTCTGCTATGTATGCAGTCTTGAACAAGAACGACCAGTTCCATGGTCAGGCGCGCTCGCTTCTCGAGTCACTTTTAAACTTCGAGTCAGAACTTTGGATTACATCATACGCTTTGGTAGAGACCATCGCTCTTGTGGAACGGCGGCTTGGAAAGCCTATGGTCAAGCGCATGCTCGAAGCGATGAAGGATGCACTGAATGTCTTTTTCATTACGCCCTCCTTTCATGCCAAGATTCAAGTGCGCTATCTTGGCGAAGACACTACTTTGAGCTTTGTTGACTGGTCGTGCATTGTTCTTGGAGAGGATCTTCACGCACCTGTCTTCACCTTCGATTCTCGCATGCCTAACCGTTGGCCAACCATCTAGCTCGGAACAATCTCAATTACCCTCCTGACCCCTCTTCCATTCCTCAATCGGGCGATAGTCGGTAACGAACTCGTCTCGTTCCACGACAAGGCAAAGACCAGTAAAAGGTCCATCAGGGCAATAGCCACAGTGCCACCTTTCAACCACAATGGGCTTCAAAAACTCGAGCTCAACCTCCCTAATCCCCCCCTCATCATCGCCCAGAACAAGAACTACACGCCCTTTCAGCAGGATGAAAAACTCCTTGCAGTCATGTTTCTCGAGCTCTGTTATCTCTTCAAAACTCGATGCCTCTGGAGAATAAAGCCCTATCCTGTAAGATCCAAAATCCTGAGCGATGACCTGCCATACCTTTTTTGGAAACCCACCAAAAACCTCGTCAACTGGCGGGTTTGCAAACACCTCTCTCTTTGTTTCAACCCTCCTTCTCATATTCCCTCAGTTTGTAGCCAAGCACAGTAAAAAACACACCAACTACCAGAAGGACAAGACCCCACAAGATATTCGGAGATATATCCAAAACCTGAACCACATTAGGAGGAATAGGAACCAAAGCACCAGTTAAAAGCAATATAACCCCATAAGTGCTCAAGACAATACCCACAAAGAACCAGATGGGTAAAAAGGTCTTGCCCATATACACCTCTAAAAGAACATGACATTTATAACAATAAGCACTAACAATGAAAGCAAAGCCCATGGGGCAGGCTTTTGAAACCATGAAAGCCCTTCATATTTTGCCCTCTCCGTGAGCCCTGATACTAGCCCCTTCAACTCCTCTGGAGGTTTTGGCTTTGTGAACATGCTTATCACAGCGGTTGCGACAAAGCACACAAAGAACGCCCACCATGCCTGCCACAGGTTCCTTGCCATATCGCTTGGATTCGAACTGAAGCACAATATCCTTGCCACCCCTTCTCCAAAGACGCCCAGTTTGAAGCCCATGAAGATAGAAAACGATGTAATCATGCCAAGCAATAGTCCATAAAATGCACCCGCTGATGTGATGCGCTTTGAAAACATCCCAAGGAGCATGGTTGCAAACAACGGGGCATTCACCCAGCTAAAGATCGCCTGAATATAGTCCATGATGGTCGTGAAGTGCATGGCTACATAAGCGGTTGCAACTGAAATCAGGATGCCCACAAGCGTTGTGACCCTTCCGACCCACACCAGGTGACTATCGCTTGCATCCTTCTTTATCAAAACCTTGTAAAGGTCATAAGTCCAGACCGTATTGAATGCGCTTACATTTCCTGCCTGACCTGCCATGAAACCAGCCAGAAGCGCTGTGACGCCCAGACCCACAAGCCCTGTTGGGTAATATTTAGCGATGAGCATGGGCAGGGCCGCATCGTTCCATGGCTCGCCAGGTTTCAAGGGGTTTTCTGGCAAGGAAAGCGCCCCTTGCCCATGTAGTTTATATGCAACAAGCCCCCCACCAACCACAATGATAGGCAGTGCCATCTTGAAAAAGGATGCGGTAATGGGGCACAGCATGGCAGACCGCAAATCCTTTGCAGAAAAAGCCCTCTGGACGACAAGAAAATCCGTTGTCCAGTATCCGAAAGACAACACAAAACCAAGCCCCATCACTATCCCTGCCCATGTAACCCCCATCTCGTTCTTTGTAGGGTCAAACGAGGTCGCCCACAGATGGCTCATGGAATCGGGCAGTCCTGACAAAAGGTTCTGAATCCCGCCATGGTGGGCGATCCCCAGGATTGCCACAAGGAAAAGCCCAGCCCATATCAAAAAGAACTGCAAAATTTCGGTGAATATGGCGCTCATAAGCCCGCCAAGGGTTATATAGACTGCAACCGCAAGGGCAGAAACCCACATCGAGACATGTAAATCCCACCCCAGAAGCACATGGAACACCAAAGCCATCAAATACAGGTTTATCCCTGACATGAGCAAGGTCATGATGGCAAAAGAGAAGGCGTTCAAAAGCCTCGTCTTTTCATCGAATCTAAGACGCAGATAGCCAGGCACCGAATGGATCCTCGATGAATAATAAAAAGGCATCATGAAGACGCCCAAGAACAGCATGGCTGGGATTGCACCTATCCAGTAGAAATGCCCAACGAACATCCCGTATTTCATTGTTGCCCCTGTCCAGCCAAGGATTTCGAGCGCGCCCAAGTTTGCAGATAAAAACGCAAGCCCTGCCACCCACGAAGAGTTGCGCCTCCCTGCAAGGAAGAAGTCTTCTCCAGTCTTTGTAAAGCCTTTCAGGTAGTAGCCGATGCCCAATATCGCTGTGAAGTAGATGGCGATCACCAGGTAATCGCTAAGACCAAGGCTAATACCCCTGATATCCATAACTCACCTCTTAGTATCTGAGCGTCATTGCCGCTTCAACCCCCCACAGAATATCGTTCTTCGATTTGTCTATTGTGTTCACCATAGCGCCAAGTGCGTGCCCTGGGAAAAGCCCCAAGCCCACAACATGCGCCTCCAAAAAGTCTTTGTAACTGAACCTCAAATCGAGGTCTGTTTCCACGCCCAAAAATGTGTTTCCAAGCGCATTCTTCTTGTTCAGCACGGTTGCAGCGCCAAGCACAAGCATGGGTTCAAACCATTTTGTCACCTTGTAAGCAAATGTAACATCCGATACGAAAAGCCCAGCCCTGTTGATGTAAAACCCAGAATCGAACTGAGAGATCCTTTCATCGTAGTTGTCATATAAATCCCGAACCTCATCTTCTGTCAAAAGCCTTGTCAAACTTCTTGGCTTTGCAGAATAGAAGAAAGCCCTTTGCCATTTGTTTCCGTCATAGTCGTCGTCGGGAGACAAAAAGAGCGCATTCCAGAAAATGGTCATAGCACCAAGCTTCGCAGTAATCCCTGTCTGTAAAGCCCATGCGGCGATATACTGGTCTTTGCCATAAAGAGTCGCGTTTTCGGTAAGCCCTGTCTGAAACACCCCGTCTAGATATGCTTTGAAACTCTTGCCTTCATAAGAAAGTCTGACATTTGGTGCAAATATATGCCTTGTCCTTCCGACCACATGAGAATCGTAGAGATTGTGCACAGCGAAATCCAAAAAGAAGCCATCCAACAGTTTGAACTTTGAAGCCAGACCGTAAAGCACTATGTCCCTCTTGAAGTTGTTTTCCTTGATGGTTATGCCCTCATAAGTCTGGTCTGGAAGTTCGCCTCCAAAAGCACCTATGCTAAAAGAATCCCCTGACTCGTAAAAGGCGCGCGCAAGCCCGAGCCAGTGGTTCACAAACAAGCCTGTAGAATCCATGAACCTTTGATAACCAACCTTGAATCCTGCCCGCCTGCCATCTCCAAACAAAAACCTCCCTTCAGCGAATATCTCTCGATGCTTCATTATAAACACATCCGATGACAGAGCGCTTTCCGTATCGGGATTGTTCTTGCTCCAGTAGTTCAAGCCTAGTTCGACTTCATAGTAGATACGCATATTGTCTGTGACATTCAGCGTCAGTTTCGGCGTCAATATCGTTGCAACAGCGCCTACAGTCTGCCCGTTCTCGTTGTAAAGGGGCGGGGTCCTATCAAAATCCGAATCATTCCTGAACACAAAGATATTCAAGAGGTCTGCTTTGAGCTCGACCTTCTTTTCCCTTTCTTTGAGGGTCTGTGCAAAGCCATAAGAACCACCAAGAGCAAATAGGATCGTAAATAGTGTCTTCTTCATAGCAACACCCAACTAATAAGCCCTTATGACATATTCGTCCTTGAAGAAATATCTCCACCCTTTCATCTCTTGCCCTTTCAAAGGAGGTAAGATACGGACAAAATGCTCGGCATCTGGTTCGTCTTTTGCAGGGTAGTGATACAAGACATGACCCTTGTAATCGTAATAGCAGAGCCCATCAGAAACCCACACATAGAACCCATCAGGGTATATGCCTTCAGGAATCGCAATTTCTGTGGGTGCGCTTGTCTCTTTGCTTCGGTAGCGCACCTCGAACTCACCATAAGGAGGAACGATCTTGGAACTCAAATCGAAATAATGCAGTGGCGAATAATAGTGCATCGAGATGGGAAGCCCTGCAAGCGCCCTTGGAAATGGTCTTGCCCATGCCTCTCTTGCCCTCGGCTTCTTGTCAAACCCGTAGATCGAAAAATCTTCCTTGTTCCACAAATCCCCGTATCTTTTGTCGTTGTCAGGCGTATAGCACCAAACGAACCTGCTCCTGAACATCCTCTCGAATGCCTCGTAGTAGTTGTCCAAAATATGCGCAGAAACGAGGTAGTTTTGCTCGATGCTCTCATCAATCCCTCCGAACTTGAAATATGTCCCGAACTCACCAAATACCACTGGGACATTGCCAAGTGAATAGGAAGCCAGCATCTCGGCCTGCCTCAATGATGGCTCATAGTCCCTGTATCTAACCTCCTCAACCTGAAACTCCCTATCAGCTTGATTGATCCCGATAAATGGATAGATGTCGGTGTACCAGTGTGGCGCATAGACAACCCTTGGCAAATCCAGTTTGTCCATACTTACATCCCAGACCCCGAATAAGCTACCAGTAAAAAGAAGCGTAAAGTTCAGCGACGACTCGATGAAGATCACAGCATCCTTGTCAACCTCCAGTATCGCCTTCCCAACCCTCTCGTAGAATGGCTTCAGATAATCCCTATCAAAGCCGTAGTTGAAGCCAATGATCGCCATTGGGTCGAGTTTGTCGAGCCCGTACTCCCACAAAACCCTTGCCTTTTCCTCTTCGAACTCTGCTAGTTTCTCTTTGTTACCCCTTTCACACTCGTCTTTTTCTGTTCCAGTCTTCCCTGAGCAGTCATCAAGCACAGGTTTTTGCGGGATCGGAGGCAAAATCCCAAGACCTGTGATCAGATGGAACGCAAGTTCCCCATTTTCTTTCCCAAGTAAGTCCACCAGTGTCTGCTCTGCCCCTTCCAATGCGCCTGTCATAATCACTGCCCCAACCGCTGACAAAACGATAGCGTTCGTTATCGGCTCGTTCATGATGTCGTAGCCAATCACATTCGGCAAGTCTCTTACTTTCGCTGCGACCTGTTGCCACATCTTTGCATACGCATCCTGAAGGTATTCTTTTACAGAAACCCCATCCTTCATAAGACCAGGAAATGCCTTTTCGCTTGCAAACATGCAGAAGAAACATCTGGCTACATCGAGCGAGAGCATCGCTGCAATGCCCCAGTTAGTGAACGGGATCACATCAGCGACTTCGTTCGCCTTGAATGGGTCTGGCTTTCTATTCATAACCTCAATCACCCAAGGGGGAACTTCACTTCCGCCACCACCCTCACCTCCCATCACTGCCCCTGCGAGTTTTGCAAGCGTTGTCACATCCTGCAATGTGAGTCTATCCAAAAGCCCCACAATCCTTGGGATGCCCCATGACGGCGCATCCATGTTCTTTTCTTGAAGGCATGCCTCGACCGCCCACCTCGGAGCACCTTCACCCCTCACTGTATCCGTATATGGAGGTAATAGTGCAAGTATCGTGTTTTCAATAGAACCAGGCGGGGGATAGACACGATTCCCTGAACCTGGCGGGTCTTCATACCATGGTTGTTCGTTGTACCCGCCAATCAGGTGCCTACTGAATGCATCCTGATGCATGTCCAGAAGCACATAGATCCCGTATTCATTCGCAGACTCCACTACCTGTCTTATGCTTTCCAAGTAATCCTCATCATATTCGCCCTTTCTTTCTGGCTCAACTCCCTCCCAGTTTATTAGTAACCGAACCGCATTGAACCCATCAGCCTTTAGTTTCTTGAACTCCTCTCTGGCATATCCTTTGATCTCATCAAGGCTCACAGCCTTCCCTATGTGCCCCGGAAATGGAAGCCCAAGATAACTCGGTTTCCCCTTGTTCAATGGCTCGCCAAAAGACTCTGTGGTCACGAACCTCCCCCCCACAGACATCGGAACTTTGGTGCTTCCACTTACATTGACACCATGAAAAAATACATATCTCCCATAATCGTCCTTGAGATATGTCCTGTCCACTTTTAGCCTTGTAAGTGGATAGTCAGGTTGTGGCGGGTCATTTGAACAGGAAGCAAACATCAAGCCTAACAAAAAACAGAAAACCCTATTCATTCAGAACCTCCTTGCGCTTTATGAGCCTTCTAAGCCTTTTCATGGCAGATGCATGCAGTTGAGATACCCTGCCTTCAGTTATCTCCATTATTTCCGCAATCTCTGGGAAGGTCAATCCCTCGAAATAATGAAATATGACAACTTGCCTTTGTTTTGCGGTTATCCTTTCCAAAGCCTTCATCACTGCCTTTGCGGTTTCCTTTGCCATGATCAGCGACTCTGGGCCGTCCCCCTCATCCCCAACGGTGTGGACAAAACCTCTTTCTGCCTCTTCCAATTGCACTATCCCTGGCTCTCTGAAGCCTTGCATCGCCTCTTCTAAATCCTCCTTTTCGAGCCCGAGTTTTCTTGCGACCTCGTGAACTGAAGGGGCACGCCCCAGCTCTTGCGACAGAATGTTAATCGCATCCTCTATTGTTTTCGACCTTTTCCTCATGGTCCTTGGCATCTGGTCCATTGCCCTAAGTTCATCGAGCATCGCCCCACGAATGCGCATCTCTGCATATTTGTCAAACGGAATCCCTTTTTTCTCGTCGAACTGGCGCAATGCCCCAATCAACCCCAAGACCCCAGCACTTATGAGGTCATCAATGTCAACTGTCTTTGGGACCTTGGACATCATCCTATACGCAACTTTCCTTACCAGAGGGAGATGCGATGATATTTCCATCTGCGCGCCTTTCTTAGCGCCCATTTGCTTGATTATATAGTGGGGCATAAAGGTCGGACAAAAAAGTATCTGCATGTGAAACACTTTTGCTCAAACACTCGATTAGATAGTTGGCTTTTGCAAGGGAGGACAGGATGGTCACCATCACAAAGTTGCACAACCTATTGGTAGTCCACAGAGATAATCCGTCGGATAAGGAGGCACGCAGGCGCATCCAGATGCTTTTGATGGCTCATTGCCCTGCATCTGGCATCATTGAGGTCTGGCCCTCCAACAACAAAGATGAACTTTTCTTTAGAAAGGTGAGCGATACGAACTTTTTTGGCATTCGCATCTGAACCTGTGAGTCGTTGGGACAACAAGGTTTGGTTCTTCGATAAACAGTTTTGTCAGCCTTGTCCCAAAACTACCAATCGAGATTAGATTTTTCTATCTCCGTTTTAAGGGGGGTGCAGAAGTTCAAACAGAAATGCGGTGGAGGAGGTGGAGGTGTAGCTTAAGGTGTAGATTACATGTAGGCTAGCGGTAGATTTCGTGTAGGACTGGTGTAGAGAAATTGTAGCTTTTGCAACGAACCAGAAGCCCGCTGAAACTGGGCATGGGTCCGCAACTTCGCACTTTACTTCTGGGGTCAGACTCGGGCATCCTTTGTGTGATTTTTTGTTTTTTCTTTTTTGAAGGAGGCCCGAGTATGAAGACATTAGCGGTTCCCAAAGTTTTTTACAAGCTTTTTACGCTTGTTAGTGTGGATGAAGATGCGTCAGAGGAAGCAAAGTTACGGTTTGGAGTTCTCAAGATGTTGGGAGAGGTAAAGGCAGAGGTGAAGGGAGTAACGATGGTAAAAGCGATAAAGCTATTGAAGTTACGCAGGTCAACCGTGTATAGGTGGCTAAAGAGGCTAAGGGAAGGAGGTGGGGAGATAAGGGCATTGGAAGA
>Ga0272449_1005274_pt1 | contig 10163 bp, 14 predicted proteins | sample YNPCB0241_FD_198679 | JGI IMG/M metagenome (GOLD analysis project Ga0272449, IMG submission 198679) | Hot spring sediment microbial communities from Yellowstone National Park, WY, United States - YNP-CB-024-1 | ecosystem: Environmental > Aquatic > Thermal springs > Hot (42-90C) > Sediment...
ATTCCCCCAGCCACAGGACAGCGAGCATCTCCAGGCCGCCAAGACACTGGGCATCAATAAGATAGTAGTTGTGCAGAACAAGATAGATTTGGTGGATAGGGAGAGGGCCCTGGAGAATTATGATGAGATAATCTCATACTTGGACTCTATGGGTTTTCCAAAGATGCCGATAATCCCTGTCTCAAGCCAGCATGGAATAGGTATTGAACCATTACTTTATGCGATGGAGAAGATGATTCCGACACCACCTAGAGATAGGTCGAAACCCTTCAGGATGCCTGTCATCCGCTCCTTTGATGTCAACCCGCCGGGAACCCCAGCTAGACAGCTCAAGGGCGCTGTTATAGGAGGGTCTCTGATCCAAGGTGTCCTGAGGGTCGGTGATGATATACAGCTCGTCCCAGGAATAGTGCAGAGTGGGAAGACCAGCTATAAGCCCTTATACGCTGAGGTGACCAGTCTGATGGCTGGCGGCAGGCCTGTTGAGGAGGCTTATCCGGGAGGCCTTACAGGTGTTGAGACAACCTTGGATCCTTCACTGGGAAAGAGCGACGGACTAGTGGGTAATATTGCTGGCAAGCCTGAGACCCTCCCACCTGTCTGGACAGCCCTCACAATAGAATACCAGCTTTTCAAGAAGGTATTGGGCGTCAATGGAGATGTAGCCGTCAAGCCGCTGACTGAGAAGGAGCCTCTCGTAATTAACGTGGCGTCGGCTGTTACCAGCGGAGTGGTCGCCAAGAGAACATCTGAAAGAGTTGAAGTAGTGCTTACGAGGCCCGTGGCAGCTGATCCTGGTGGAAGGGTCACCATCTCGAGGAAGATAGGGACTGGCTGGCGTCTGATAGGCTTTGGCACAATTGTGGGTGGATGAAACTCCTTTTGAAGGTTCTGGTGGACAGCAGCCTCCTCATGCTCTGTGCTGAGAGGGGGCGTGATTATCTATCGATCCTCGAGGATAAGCTTGGTGAGAAGCTGGAGTTTTTAGTGCCTGCCATTGTATGGAATGAGCTTTCACACTTGGCTTCAAGGCCGGGGAAGAAGGGAAAGACTGCCAAGATAGCCCTGGAGATAGCCAAGTCCATGGCTGTAGTCAACATGGGCTCAGGTGGAAGTGTGGATGACCGCCTCGAAAAGCTTGCCAAAGACCTAGGAATCGCCGTCGCCACCGTGGACGCGGGTCTCGCCAGACGTCTCAGAAGACAGAGGATAAAGATCCTAATGGTGGGCAGGTCGGGAGAGCCCAGGATCTTGGGCTAACTATATATTATGAGCTTTAGAACATGTTTAGCTAAAGTTGGTATGTGAATGTGGTGATTAGTAGTTGTTTGTGATTGTTGAGGTTCAGGAGGTTGTGGGGATATCGCCTAAGGACTTTGGCAAGGATCTCGAGCCTGTGGTACTTAACAGCCTCAAGAAGCAGTATGAGGGCGCCGTGGACGAGGAGCTGGGATATATCAGCCTTGTCATAGAGGCTAAAGTTGACGCGGTGGGGCGTATAATGCCGAGGGATGGCTCAACATATCACAAGTGTACCTTCAAGCTCCTAAGCTTCATCCCGGAAATTCAGGAGGTAGTCTCGGGAGAGGTTGTGGAGATAACTGATTTCGGATGCTTCGTAAGGGTCGGGCCCGTGGACGGCCTCCTCCACATATCCCAGATAACCGATGACTTCATATCATATGACGAGAAAAACAACCTACTCGTTGGAAGGAAGACCGGCAGGAAGCTTTCGGTTGGGGATGATTTGAGGGCTAGGATTGTCGCGGTATCGCTTTCCTCAGGCACGGCTGGTAAAATAGGTCTAACCACTAGGCAGCCGTATCTGGGTAAGCTGAGCTGGATAGAGGAGGAGAAGGCAAAGGCGGTGCAGTCTAGTGTCAGCTCGGGCTAGGGCTTGCAGAAACTGTAAGAGAATTGTCACAGGGCAGAGCTGTGATAACTGCGGCTCAACAGACCTCGCCGTCAACTATAGCGGCCTGCTAATTGTTCTCAACCCGGAGAAGTCTAGAATAGCCAAGGAGTTGGGCATATCAAAGCCCGGACACTATGCGGTCAAGATTGACTAGAAAACTGTTCTCAAGGACAATTGTCTTCCCCGAGGATGTTAAGGAGAGGTTGCGGAAGCCTCTGGGCTTGCTTGTGAGAGGACGGCCCGAGGAGGTGATGCTTCAGCTACCCCAGCTCCTGGCCCAGCTTAAGCCATCTCAAATAATATCGGTGGGTGATGTCACCTCGGGTATGTTGTTGGAGTTGGGGCTGAGGCCAAAGGTGATGGTTGTGGACGGGCGTGTTGAGAGACGGAGGTACCCGCCGCCCGGTTCTAGCGGTTATGAGACGGTTAGGGTTGAAAACCCACCTGGATGCATATCGGCGGAGGCTGCGGAGATGTTGGAGAGGGCCCTAGAGTCGGGCGAATACACCATGGTTCTGGTGGATGGTGAGGAGGATCTGCTGGCCCTTCCAGCCATCTATCTGATGCCAGATGATGCCGTAGTACTCTATGGGCAGCCTGGTGCCGGCTGCGTCATTGTAAGGGGTGGCAGGGACATTAGGAGGCTGGTTGAGGAGATTATGTTGGATGCTAGTCGGAGGACTTGAATTTCGTGTATCCACAGTGGCCGCACGTATATCTGTCGGCGTGTTCAGCCATGAAGAAGCCGGGCCCGCATCGTGGGCAGCTGTGGAGTGTCATCACGGTTTTGCCGTCAACAGTCTTATACTTTTTCCAGAGTGCACTCTCTGTCATGATGCGATCAACCCGCTCCTCTTGAGAATGTATGGTCTCTCAAACCTTTTCGCATCTTCAATATTCTGGTAGGCGTGGGCGTGAACCCTCATCATACGCATGCCTGTCAGACACTCGGCCTTGACCATCACAACCCTGTCTTCGGGGATTTTCAAATATGATGCTAGAGCTGTGATCACCTCCTTCCGTGTGAGGGGTTTACCCTCATATCCCAGTTTAGCCCTAATCTCCATCCTCCTGAGAAGCTTATTCTCTCTTACATCAGCATCCACAACCGACATCAGCTGGACTTCACCTCCTGCTTCGGAATTATCACCGCGTTGATCTGGGATATTGCCTCGCTTATGATGTTTCCCCTGACGGTCACTCTCTTTCTCAAGCCCTTCACATTCCTTCTGTTCCGCCTTTTCTTCCTCTTTGAGGGCGGCTTCTCCCTTGGATGATAGCCTGGAGGACCTGTAAGAAGGACCCGAACCTTCCTAGCTCCGGAGACATCGGGCCGCATTGGAAATCCATCCCTGTCGGTGCCACCCGTTATCCTAATGTATGAATCCTTAAGCCCAAATGGATCTCCATCCAACCTGTCACCTATCTTCTTCCCAATTAGGAGTGAGAGCTGTTGTGGTGAAAGCTGTATCGTAACAGCCTTCCCATCCTTGGGGTTGGATGCCACCAGCCTGGGTGCTGCAGCAGCCTGCTTTGACATCTCCCAGACCGGGTATGACAGTAGCTTATAAGGGTGAAATCACCTGGCCCAAAGGGGGTTGGCCACGCGCATAATCTCAACAGTCTCGTTGAGAGCGGAGAGGGAATCTCTATCCAGCATGTCAGCATATTTCTGGAGGAGGAGTCTTGCATCCCGCTCCGGCAGCTGGACGTAGAGTATCTCATCTCCGTGTATATGTCGGCCGAAGACCGCCTCCCTCACCGAGACAGCCACCTTTGATCCAACCAGCGCCTCCGGTACAGAGATACCCCTGTCCTGGATTTGGGAGATGGTTCCCACAGTCTTACCATCCCTGTTGAGAAGCCTAACACCAGGCTTGATAACACCGGCTAAAACTTCAACCCCGAATATCGCCGGCTCACTCCTCCTAAAGACAAATTCCTTCAAAACCTTTATCTTACCTGGTTTGGTGAGGGATTCGAACTCAGCCTCCATCTTACGTCTAGTCTGCTCACGGACCCAGTTGAGGTAATCATCCGAAAGCCTGAATAGTATATTGGATTTGAAGATCCTAATCCCTCTGCTGTTGGCCTCCCTCTCTATCTCAGCATTAACAGGTACGTTGAACGCGAGTATAACGCCTAGGAGCTCATCCTTCTGCCTAACCGCATAAGCCTCCATAACATCCCTCTTTGTAACATCGCCCACATCGGCAATCCTTATCTGGGCTCCCTGATCCCGGAGATATCCCACCGCAGCCTCCAATGTCCCCAGCGTATCACATTTTAGGACTACACCAACTTTATCGGTCTTGATGACAAAGTCGGAGAGCTCCTCACCTATCCTTGACAACGCCTCAACCTCATCAACCGCCGTCAATATAGTTGAGCCGGCCACCGGGTTGAAATCCTCCGCCACAATCTTAACGCCTGCAGCAGCCCTCACCGATTGAACTGGCTTCAGTCTATCTCTCGGATCCCTCATCTCATCGAGGGGTTTGGGCATGAGGAGTGCTCTAACCCTGGAGATGGCTGGCCCTGATTTACTTAGATAGGCTATCCTGTCTCCGACGTTTAAAACACCCTTGTGGATTACCACGTTTGCAGTAAGGCCGAGACCCTCCTCCTCCTCGATCTCTAGGATAACCCCCTCACATGGTCCTTCTTCAAGCTTCAGCTGCTCCTTCATGAACTGTTGTGCCAATCCCAATATTACTAGGAGTAGGTCCGCCACACCCTCACCCGTCTTGGCGCTGACCGGCACTATCGCCACGGTGTCGGCGAAGGATGTTATCCTCGTATATAGGTCGGCCTTGAGGTTGAAGAATGAGAGGTCGCCCATTAGAGAGTATATGCGGTTTTCCAGATCCTCTACAACGTATTTCTGCTGTGTTTGGAGAGACTTCTGGAAGGGTGTATCCGGGTTGGGACGCCAGCCTGGTATGAGATCCAGCTTATTGGCCGCAACTACGAATGGAGTCTTCCTGCTTTTCAGGAGCTGTATACTCTCTTTTGTCTGCTCCTGCACGCCCTTGGATATGTCTACAACTAGGATCGCCATATCGGCCACAGAGCCGCCCCTACGCCTCAGGTTTGAGAACGCAGCATGTCCCGGTGTGTCTATGAAGAGGAGGCCGGGAACCTGTAGTTTAGCCCCGACACTGCCCAGTAGCGCCCTACATGTCTCCTCAACAGCCTTGAGTGGGAATATCGTCGCCCCAATATGCTGTGTTATCCCACCCGCTTCCCTGCTAGCAACTATCGTCCCCCGCATCTTATCCAAGAGTGAGGTATTATGCACGAAAGCATCCTCCGCCACGAAGAGATGTGTGCCGGGAACTGTAAAATCATAGACGTACTCATCCTCTGGACTTGCCAAAACAGCGGAGGAGACCTCGGCCACATCTAACAGCCCATCCCTGAAGACCAGTACATGATCACCCTTCCTAAGGCTCCTAGCGGCTGTTGCCCTGTATATTCCTCGCCATCTCCTGAGATATGGGTGCTCCGGTGTGGATACCAGCTCAGATCCCGTTGAGAGCCTCACCTCCACCACTTGGGGGCTGGTGCGGCGTCTCCAGACATGTGTAGTCCTAGTGTATTGTGGTCTACCGTCGAGCCCAAGTGATATGAGTTCAGGCCCCTCTATCAGTTCAACAGCCACACCATCTCCAACCTTTATCCACCGTCCATGACGGCTATAGTTTCGGAAGAGATCATCCGCCGTGTAGGTGCCCTCTGATGTTGGTATGCGGGTGTCTCCGGCTATGCATTTCCCATGATCCACGTGTCCCAGGACAACGACGATAGGCTCTCTGAACTTGGCTGCCAACTCAGTCCCCCAAAATTCATGGAGCCGCAAAACTAATACCTTACCGCGGCGTTGATGGGATCAGCTTTGGCGAAGCTAGTGGTCCTCGGCATCGAGTCAACTGCCCATACCTTCGGGGTTGGTGTGGTGAGCTCCCAGGGTGAAATATTATCCAACGTCAGCAGAACCTATGCGCCTAGAACTGGTGGCATACATCCGAGGGAGGCGGCCCAGGCCCATGCTAGAAATGCTGTCAATGTTGTGGTTGAGGCGTTATCGAGGGCTGGTGTTGACGCATCATCGGTTGACGTAATAGCTTTCTCACAGGGGCCTGGGCTGGGGCCATGTCTCAGGACAGGTGCGACAGTGGCCAGGACTCTCTCCCTTGCCCTTGGAAAACCCCTCGTAGGCGTAAATCATGGCATAGCCCATATAGAGATTGGAAAGCTTGTAACAGGGTGTAAAGATCCTCTAGTCCTGTATATAGCTGGAGGCAACACCTTGATCACCTGCCTAGTTGAGAGGAGATATCGCATTCTCGGCGAGACATTAGACATAGCGGCGGGAAACTGCTTGGATGCGTTCGGTATATCGGCTGGTATAGGCCCTATGCCCGCCCCTGACAATTTAGCCGCGAAGGGTAAGATCCTTCACCACCTCCCCTATAAGGTGAAGGGCATGGATGTCTCCTTCTCAGGCCTCCTCACGGCATCGGAGAAGCTCCTGCAGGAAGGTGCTGGGCTGGAGGATGTTTGCCTAAGCATCACCGAGACCGTCTACAGCATGTTGACCGAGGTTGTGGAGAGGGCCCTAGCCTACACTAACAAGGCCTCACTACTGCTGGTTGGTGGGCTGGCGAGGAGCAGGAGGCTTGCTGAGATGATGGAATGCATGTGCGCTGGGCGTGGTGTCAGCATGTATGTAGTACCTCCCGATCTTGCTGGCGACAACGGTGCTATGATTGCGTGGACAGGTCTCTTACAATACATGGCCGGGGTGAGAACACCCGTTGAGACGAGCATCGTAAGACCTAGGATGCGCATCGACGAGGTGGAGGTGGGCTGGAGCATCTAGATTTTGTTGAAGGTGAAGTTCTAAGGGTTGGAGCCGAGTCTGTGATAAGCATCATCCAATGGAGGGGTCGGGATCTTATACGGAAGCAGAGACTTCCGAAAGGATATAGAAGACCTGAAATCGATGAGAGGATACGAAGATCCAGAACATTACATGAGGCCAGGGTTATGAAGACACTTAGTGAGAACGGGGTGCCTGTCCCACTCATATTCTTCCTAGATACGGCCAGCTCCTCAATCTTTATGCAGAGGATTGTGGGCGTTGAGCTGAGGGAGCGTCTTGAGAAGGATCACGTGTTTTTGGGTGAGAGGCTAGGTAGGATAGCTGGGCTAACCCATGAACTTTCTATATCGCATGGGGACCTGACCCTCTCCAACATAATGGTGGGTGGGGATGATGGTCTCTGGCTGATTGACTTCGGCCTCAGCCTCTTCAACGCCACACTTGAGGACATGGCGGTCGATGTTCACTTACTCGAGAGGTCTGTGGAGAGCACTCTTCCATGGCTTAAGGATTCATTCATGGAAAAGTTTCTGGAAGGATATAGGTCAGTGGTGGGTTATGACATGGACCGGAAGATATGGGCCAAGGTGGCAGAGATAAGACGACGTGGAAGATATGTGGAGAGAACCATCAGATGACGCCCATCCTAGTCACCTCCAACATCCACAAGGCACGCGAGTTCAGAGCCATCTTCAGGTCCGAGGGCATGGAGCTTGAATTCGAAAGGATGCGGACCATAGAGATACAGTCTGACAGCCTAGTGGAGATAGCAGTTTTCAGCAGCCTCCAGGCATACACCATCCTCAGAAGACCCCTCTTCGTGGAGGACGCCGGCCTCTTCATTGAGAACCTAGATGGATTCCCAGGTCCCTACTCATCGTATGTTTACAAGACGATCGGAGTTGATGGTGTGGTAAGACTTCTTGAAGGCAGGGACAGGAGAGCCACCTTTGTATCCGTCATATCATACTATGACGGCAGTCGGGGTCCCCGCATCTTCAAGGGGTCGGTCAGAGGGTTTATAGCCACAGCGCCAAGGGGGAGGGGAGGTTTTGGCTTTGACCCGATCTTCATACCTGAGGGCTTTGATCAGACCTTCGCCGAGATGGGGTTGAAACGGAAGATTGGAGTCAGTCACCGGGCCCGTTCAGCCCGTAGCCTAATACGCTGGCTGAGAGACAAAGTTAATAGAAGCTAGTTGGTGAGATGTATGGCATGGCTCGTATGCATTGCTCCAGGAGGGGTAGGTCGGGCTCCACCAGACCCATTAGTAGGATACCACCATCATGGGTCAGGCTCACCAGTGAGGAGGTTGAAGGCCTGGTTGTCAAGCTTGCCAAAGAGGGAGTACCTCCCAGCAAAATAGGCGTCATCCTCAGGGATCAGTATGCTGTACCCCTCGTTAAGACCCTGACTGGGAAGAAACTCCTCAAAATACTGGGGGAGAATAATCTCGCACCGGCCATACCTGAGGATCTGGCAAACCTTATTGAGAAGGCCCGGCGAATGCAGAGGCATCTAAGCACCCATAGGTCCGACGGCCATAACATCCACAGACTTCAGCTAGTGGAGTCTAAGATAAGAAGGCTGGTCCGTTTCTACAAGAGGGAAGGAATACTGCCGGAGGCTTTCCAGATTCAGCTGGCTTGAGGTCCGAGATTTTGGATGACAGGCATAGGGCCTTTCTCGAAGAGGCCAAACATGCCGCTGAACGTATAAGGGTATGGATTCAAGCGGGAGTGCCGATAACAATATTCGCTCATAACGATGCTGACGCTTTATCCGCTGCCGGAATATTGTCGGGAGCGCTCCATAGGGAGGAGGCGAGGTTTAGATGTAAATCAATTCATAGGATTGAGGAATTCCTCGCACTTTTTGGAGAGGGATATCTTAACTCAGATGGGGTGATATTTACAGATCTTGGGAGTGGCTATGTGAGTGAGCTTTCCAAGAAACTTGGAGACCGAGAGGTGGTGATTTTAGATCATCATGAGCCCAGCGGCGATGCTCCCCGTGGATGGGTTCATGTCAACCCGCATCTTCATGGGATAGATGGGGCCACAGAGTTAAGCGCCTCAGGAGTCGCCTACTTTGTATCCAAGGCCCTCAACGTGGATAATGTCAAATATGCTCCAATAGCTGTTGTAGGCGCTTTAGGGGATCTACAGGATAAGAACACAGTCAGAAGGCTCCATGGTATGAATGAGGCCATAGTACGGGATGCGGTGGAGAACAATCTACTGGTGACACATGAGGACCTTGTCCTATATGGTAGGACCTTCCGCCCCATCCACATATCGCTGGCCAGCACGACAAGCCCCTTCATACCAGGTCTCTCGGGTAGGGAGGAGGCATGCTACAACTTCGTCGTCTCGCTAGGGATAACGGTCAAGAACGATGACCAGTGGCGCACCCTTTCAGAGCTTACAGAGGATGAGAAGAAGAGACTGTTCTCCGGAATAGTGGAGTATCTGGTCTCGCATAAGCTGCCGGCCGAGATAGCCAATGAGCTTATTGGCACAGCATATGATCTCGTGGGTGAGGAGGGCTGGATCTACCTCCGTGATGCGAGGGAGTTTGCCACGCTTCTCAACTCATGTGGGAAGACAGGGAGAGCATACCTTGGCATATCGGTGGCGATGGGTGAGCGGGGTGAGATACTTGAGGAAGCCTCCAAGGTCCTTGAGGAATATCGTGCAAGCCTGGCTAGGAACATGGATTATGTCTCAAGACCAGGGGTGATAGAAACCCTTAACCACGCTGTTGTTCTAAAAGGTGGCGGTGTCATTGATGAGAGGCAAATAAGCTCTGTGGCCAGCATCCTCTCCTCTTCGGGCATGATCCCAAGGGACAAGCCCCTAATAGCAGTGTCTGACGCAGGCCACTATGTAAAGGTCTCAGCCCGTGCCAACCGTGACCTGGTCAGCAGGGGATTGAACCTAGGATCCATTCTCGCCGAACTCGCAGCCCAGCATGGGGGAAGAGGTGGAGGACATAACGTCGCCGCAGGTGCGGAGATCCCGTCAGACCGTCTCCTAAGATTCCTCGCCGATTTCGATAGATGCGTGGGTGAGGTTCTAAAGAATGGCGGTAGAGCCGATAAGAGCTAGGGTTGATCTGATCTTCGGCGACATGAGGACAGCACAGGTGGTTTACCAGGCGATATCGCCTGACAATCACCCACTTCCACGAGGGCTTGAACTCAAAGCAGCATTTGAAAACACTACGATAGTCATGGAGATAATATGCCATAGACCGCTCCAATCACTTCTCGCAACCCTTGACGACATCCTTAGGATGGCGGCCTTGGCGGAGAATATGGCTGAAACCGTGCGAAAGCTTTAAGAAATCGAAGATCGG
>Ga0272449_1005275_pt1 | contig 10163 bp, 8 predicted proteins | sample YNPCB0241_FD_198679 | JGI IMG/M metagenome (GOLD analysis project Ga0272449, IMG submission 198679) | Hot spring sediment microbial communities from Yellowstone National Park, WY, United States - YNP-CB-024-1 | ecosystem: Environmental > Aquatic > Thermal springs > Hot (42-90C) > Sediment...
TCCTTCTCGATTGCCATATCAAGTATCTTTAGGGCATAGAACCTTTCAAAGTTTTTAGGGATCTCCACCTTTATGTCCTCAGGATTGATGTCTGGATTGGTGCCGAAGAGTTCTATATATAATTTTTTGAGTGATTCTCTGTGAATCTTCTCGTCGCCAGAGAGGGATTCAAATAATACTTTTACATCTGGGGATGTGACCACCTCTGATAATTGCTTATATGTAAGGAATGCCTCAATCTCCCTCTTTATGGCAAATAGAATTGCATCCTTCTCTGTATTGAACATATTTCACCTCTAAATTTTTATGGTCCTATAAACATCTGACCGAGCCATTCTGAGGAGCCCGCTGAGTCAAACCAGTCAGGTTCTTTTGAGAGTAGTTTCAACTCCTGGGTGAGTGTCTCTTTGTGCCCCTTCTCAAAATCAATCAGATAAGAGAGTATCTTTCTCACAGATTCCTCTCGGGCCTTTTTGTATCCCTCCTGATAGAGTTTTATAGACTCTTCCTCCATCTTTATCGCCATCTTCAATATCTCAGTATGGGACATCTTCTTCATATCCCTTGAGATATCGGGTTTTTTCAGTAGATACTTGTTGGGGGCGACCTTCTTTTCACCTGTCATCTGCAGGTAAATGCCTTTCAGGATTTCACGGTGCTCTGCCTCTTCATCTGCAATATTCAATAGCCTTTTTTTGACAACCCTGTTCGACACCTTCTTTGCAAACATCCTGTAGAATGCCTCGGCGTTCACCTCTTTGGTGATCCCCAGCCCAATAATCTCCACAGGTGTGAGACCTTTTGCGATCCTGATTTTCTTATGCGCCATCGTACATACTCCTTTCGTTCCTTGCAAACCAGTCTTCTGGTGATTTGATATATTCAATCGAATCTTCTATCGAAATCAGATGACCCTCTTCCTCTATAATCAATCGGGATATGAAATCTTTAACAATTGGGTCACTTGCCTTTTTCAATGCCTCCTGATAGTGTTTAATAGAGCCCTTCTCCATCTTCTCTGCAATCTTGAGCGCCTCGATCTCTGCCTTATACTCTCTGACTTTGAGATTTTTTGTAAATATCTCTTCGAATATTCGACCTTCGATCTTTCCCAGTACGGTATCCTTTTTATAGATCCTCTTCCCCTTCAGGATTGAATCTGCTATGGTCTTAATGCGCTCATAGTGAACCTTCTCCTCCCGGGCGAGGTGATTGAACAGACTTTTTACAAGTCTGTTTTTTGATTTGCTTGCGCTCATTTTGTAAAACTCATAGCCATCCATCTCAAGTCTGGATGCCTTTTCTAATACCTCTACAAACTCTTTCATATAACACTCCCTTGAAAGACTGAATGGGTGTATTCTTAAACAATCTACTATTTATGTCAAGAATTTAATGCCGGATTAAGTAATCATTCAGTTACGAGTGGAAATTATTGTTGTTCATAGAATCTATAGAGTTTGGGAGTCTGTATAATTAAGAGGGAAATTTTCACTCTTATTCGCTGAATGGTTTCAGTGAACAGTGTCGGACTTCGGAGTACCCCTCTACGAGAGGGGAAACTTACCCATTTCTCACTTACCTATTTATCCATTTACTATTGTGAGACTGGTCGACAACACCACTAATAACTGAATCTTTACGAAGAGGTGACTATTTTTCATAGACAAAATGGGTTTGTGGTATTATATATTAAACCGGCTATTATCTTTTGCTTGCTTGTGAGGCATATATGGAAATCAAAGGAACTACGATACTGTGTTTGAAAAAGGCTGATCAGGTGGTGATGGCGGGAGATGGTCAGGTCTCTATGGGACAGACTATATTGAAACACTCTGCAAGAAAGGTGAGGAGGCTGTATAACGATACAGTCCTTGCTGGATTTGCGGGCTCCACTGCTGATGCAATGACTCTCTTCGATAAGTTCGAGGCAAAGTTGAAGGAATACAAGGGGGATATTGTAAGGAGTGCTGTCGAACTTGCAAAGGACTGGAGGACAGACAAAATCCTGCGAAGGCTCGAGGCGATGTTGCTCGTTGCAAACAAGGAGAAGATACTCCTGATATCCGGGCTTGGAGATGTAATAGAGCCCGATTCCAGTGTACTTGCCATTGGCTCCGGTGGCCCCTATGCCTATGCCGCGGCGAGGGCGTTAATTGAAAACAGCGACCTTGATGCAGTAACAATAGCCGAAAAATCTATGGATATAGCGGCAGATATCTGCGTCTATACCAATAAAAATAGAATTGTGGAGGTTCTGTAGTATGGCGAATTTTGATAGTAGTGAGGAAAGGATTTTCAAGATAATGAGTTTTACCCCCCGTGAGATAGTCTCAGAACTCGACAAGTATATCGTAGGACAGGAGGAGGCAAAGAGGGCAGTTGCTGTGGCAATCAGAAACAGATGGAGAAGACAGCAGGTGGAGGGGGATATCAAGAATGAGATATACCCCAAGAATATCATTATGATCGGTCCAACCGGAGTTGGTAAGACTGAGATAGCAAGGAGGCTTGCAAAAATCGCTCAGGCACCATTTGTAAAGGTGGAGGCAAGTAAATTCACAGAGGTGGGCTATGTCGGCAGGGATGTGGATTCTATGGTCAGGGACCTTGTAGAGGTAGCTGTAAAGGAGACAAAGGAGCGGGCTATGGCGATAGAGAGGGAGAAGGCAAACAGGATTGCAGAAGATAAGATACTCGAGATACTATTCCCCCATACCAACAGCATAAATACAACTATACCCTTTTCCAGCCCCACGACCTACATCAACGAGAATAGAGCGGAGATGGAGAAGAACAGAGAGCTACTCCGAAAAGGTGAATTCGACGAAAGGATTATAGAGCTGGATGTACAGGTCTCTCAACCCCCTCCGATTCAGATGCTCGGGATATCCAATATGGAGGATGTAATGCTCCAGATGCAGGACCTTCTCTCTGGTATTATGCCGAGAAAAGGTAAGAAGAGAAAGATGAAGGTTGGGGAGGCACTGAAGATTCTCGCTGATGAGGAGGCTCAAAAGCTCATTGATATGGAGAAGGTCACTAAAGAGGCACTCTTCTGGGCAGAGCATATGGGGATAATATTCATAGATGAGATTGACAAGATAGCGGGCAGAGAAAGCGGACACGGACCGGATGTCTCGAGGGAGGGTGTTCAGAGGGATCTACTCCCGATTGTGGAGGGCTCTAATGTATTGACCAAATACGGGACAGTAAAGACCGACCATATACTGTTCATTGCAGCGGGGGCTTTCAATGTAGCAAAGCCATCCGACCTGATTCCGGAGTTGCAGGGACGCTTTCCTATCAGGGTAGAACTGCATCCCCTTGGCAAAAATGAATTTTTGAGGATACTCAAGGAGCCAAAGAACTCGCTGATCAAACAGTATAAGGCACTCCTTATGGCAGAGGGCGTAGAACTCGAATTTACTGACGATGCCCTTGAAAGGATATGCGAATATGCCTTTATGGTCAATCAGAAGAGCGAAGATATCGGGGCAAGGAGACTTTATACAGTTATGGAGAAACTCCTTGAGGATCTCAACTACAGCGCCCCAGAACTTTCGGAGAAGAGGGTGGTAATAGACAGGGCTTATGTAGATAATAAACTTGACAGATTCGTCAATTTAGAGGATTTATCCAGGTACATTCTATAGGGTAGGATCATGCCGTATATCATCGGTATAGACTTAGGAACTACAAACTCCTGTGTGGCCGTCTTCAAGGATGGACAACCAGTGGTGATCCCGAACAAGGGGGGATATAAGACTACACCCTCCATCGTAGCGATCTCCGAGAACGATAAACGCCTCGTAGGTCATGTCGCCAAGAGACAGGCGATCACAAACGCCGAGCACACAGTCTATGCCGCAAAGAGACTCATTGGCAGGAGATATAACTCAGAGATAGTTGAGAAGATAAAGAATATGGTACCCTATAAACTCGTGGAGGGACCAAACGGAGATGTGCGGGTCGAACTGAGAGGGAGAGTCTATTCCATCCCTGAGATTTCCTCGATGATACTTCAGGAGATGAAGATTATTGCTGAATCTATGTTGAACGAGCCTGTAAACAAGGCTGTGATAACAGTACCTGCCTACTTCAATGATGCCCAGAGACAGGCAACCAGAGATGCAGGTACTATCGCAGGACTTGAGGTGGAGGCTATTATCAACGAACCCACAGCGGCGGCCCTCGCATATGGATACGGAAAGAACATCAACAGGAGAATAGCCGTCTATGACATAGGTGGAGGCACCTTCGATATCTCAATAGTGGATGTGGCGGGGGAGAATTTCAAGGTAATCTCAACAGCAGGTGATTCATTTCTGGGCGGTGAGGATATTGACAACAGGATAATGGACTATTGCATAAGCACATTTATGCAGGAGACAGGGATTGACCTGAGGCAAGATGCAGTGGCTATGCAGAGGCTCAAGGAGGCAGCAGAGAAGGCAAAGTGTGACCTCTCTGTACTCACCTCAACCGAGATAAGCATCCCCTTCATAACAACCGATTCAAAGAATAACCCCTTACACCTCAAGATCACACTTACAAGGGACTTTCTGGAGGAGATAAGCAAGAGCATAATCGAAAAGACATTCACCATCTGTGATACAGCACTCAAGTCTGCAAACATCTCGAAGTCTACAATTAAGGATGTACTCCTTGTTGGTGGGCAGAGCAGGATGCCTATGGTCGCCCGAATGGTAAAGGAGTACTTTGGCATAGACCCATCCAAGAGGATCCACCCTGATGAGGCGGTCGCCATAGGTGCCGCCATTAAGGGGCATATGCTCCAGAGCCATCAATCTCACGCAAAACTTGTAGATGTCACATCTCATTCCCTTGGGATAATGGTCGCTGGTGGTTATTTCAGTCCCCTCATAGAGAAAAATACAGCCATCCCGACTAAAAAGACCAGGATATTCACCACTGTCAAGGACAATCAGGAGCAGGTGAAGATAATTGTACTTCAGGGCGAGAGCAAGAGGTGCGAGGAGAATGAATTGCTGGGAGAGTTTATACTCAATGGACTCAGAAAGGGTCCAAGGGGTTCAGTAGAGATTGAGGTCACCTTTGAGATTAACTCCGACGGGATAGTTATGGTCTCGGCAAAGGATATAAAGACAGGCCTCAAACAGGAGATTATAGTGACGGCTACCTCAGGTCTCACAGAGGAAGAGATTCAGAGAATGGCGGAGGAGAATCGAGACTATCTTCTCGAGACAAAGGTCAGTGAGGACTTCGAGAAATACCGATATGAATCCAGAAAGATGATAGAGGAGGTGGACTCCATACTGAATCGACTGAAGGATACAATGGGCAAAGACGAGTTCTTCAGGGAATTACTGGGGAAGGTAGACAGATCCAGAGAGAACCTGGAGAAGGCAATCAAAGAGAAAAACTTAGAAAGTCTTATTGAAGAACTTGAGGTATTCAAGAGGATTTACAAGATGTGCAAGAGCCTTTCAAGCAAAGGATGATATATGCCACACAGGATAGAGATCTGCATAAAAGATGTAAACCTGGACGGGGCGGGGGAGAAGTTAAAAAGGAGGATAAAGAGGGATATCGGGATTGACATCGATAGAATCCGAACCTCTGATATCTACAATATTGGACTTGAACTCAGCCAGGATAGACTGGAGTTCGTAGCAAAAGAGGTATTCCTGGACAGAGTGATAAACACCTATTCAATAGACAGGATTGCCTTCGAGGAGTTTGACTATTATCTCGAGGTAGGGCTTCTGCCGGGTGTTACTGATGATGTGGGGAGGACCGCAGAGGAGGCACTGACAATCGCATTAGACCTCAAAGGTGAAAGACCTCAGGTCTTCTATTCAAGGGGATTTGCCTTTATATCAAAGGGTCTCAAAAAAGAGGATGTAGTAAGGATCGCAAAGGATATACTCTGTAACGAACTCATCCAGGGCTACAGGGTCATCTCAAGGGAGGAGGCATTAAAATCAGAGAGGAGAATTACAGTATGGTTCCCTCGCGTTGAGATAAAGAGAGAGATAGAGGTAAAGAGTTTCGACCTCTCAAAGATGAGTGACGAGGAATTGATGCAACTTTCAAGGGATAGAACCCTGGTTTTGAGCCTCGAAGAGATGAAGACTATCAGGGACTACTACGAGAGAGAGGATGTAAGAAAGACAAGGAGGGCAGCGGGTCTTAATGAGACTATAACTGATGTAGAACTGGAGTGCATTGCCCAGACCTGGTCCGAGCACTGTAAACACAAGATATTCAATGCAGAGATAGAATATGTCGACAGTGAGGCAGGTGAGAAAAGAAAAATTGATAGCCTGTTCAGGTCCTATATAAAGAGGACCACAGAGGATGTGCGAAAGGAGATGGGAGAGAGGGATATCTGCGTCTCCGTATTCTCTGACAATGCCGGTGTAATCAGGTTCAATGAGAGATACAATCTGGTCTTCAAGGTGGAGACACACAACTCCCCATCAGCCCTTGACCCCTATGGAGGTGCCCTGACAGGGATTGTAGGTGTAAACAGGGACCCCCTCGGCACAGGGAAGGGCTCCAGACTGATATTCAACACTGATGTATTCTGCTTCGCCTCCCCATTCTACAACAAACCACTCCCCCCGAGGATATTGCACCCTTTGAGAATCCTCGAGGGTGTAAGAGAGGGAGTCGAACACGGTGGGAATAAGAGCGGTATCCCTACAGTAAATGGTTCAGTAGTCTTTGATGATTCCTTTTTGGGGAAACCCCTCGTCTTCTGTGGTACCGCCGGGATTCTACCCGTCAGGGTCTGCAATGAACCCGGGGAGAGCAAGGAGATAAAAGAGGGGGATTACATAGTAATGGTAGGTGGAAGGATCGGTGCCGATGGGATTCACGGCGCCACCTTCAGTTCCGAGGAGCTCCACAGTGGTTCACCCATAACAGCTGTGCAGATTGGCGACCCAATTACCCAGAAGAGGATGAGCGATTTTCTGCTCTTTGCAAGGGATCTCTGTCTCTACAGGACACTTACGGACAATGGGGCAGGTGGGCTTTCGAGTTCAGTAGGCGAACTGGCAAATATCTGTGGAGGTGCCGAGATAGACCTCAAGAAGGCTCCATTAAAATATTCTGGCCTCAACCCCTTCGAGATACTCATCTCCGAATCTCAGGAACGGATGACAGTTGTAGTACCAGAAGAGACCATAGACGAATTTATGCGATTATCAGTGAAGTTCAAGGTAGAATCTACCATCATAGGGAGGTTCACAAAGAGCGGTTACTTCGATATAAAATACGGAGACCGAAGGGTGGGTTACATCAACCTCGAGTTTTTACACAATGGAAACCCGAAGATGAGAATCAGGGCTGAGTGGAAGAGAAAACAGATAAGACCATACACCTTCGAGATGCCAGCTGACCTCAATTCGGTCCTCCACTCCCTCCTCTCCTCCCTCAATATATGCAGCAAACACTACTTTGTCAGGCAGTACGACCACGAGGTGCAGGGTGGTTCTGTACTCAAACCCCTTGTAGGTGCCGAAAATGATGGTCCCTCAGATGCGGCTATAGTGAGACCTGACCTCACCACTATGGAGGGTGTAGTAGTAAGCCACGGCATAGTCCCGAGATACTCCCATCAGGACACATATTCAATGGCAGCCTGTGCTATAGACGAGGCAATAAGGAATTATATCGCAGCAGGCGGAGACCCGGAACATATGGCTGGGCTGGACAACTTCTGCTGGCCCGACCCCGTTGAATCACCTAAAAACCCCGATGGTAGATACAAACTCGCCCAGTTAGTCAGGGCAAATATGGCAATATATGACTACTGCACATACTACAGAATCCCTCTTATCTCTGGAAAGGACTCAATGAAGAACGACTACATATGGGGTGACCTAAAGATCTCCATCCTCCCCACCCTCCTCTTCTCAATCATCGGGAAGATCGAGGATGTCCGAAATGCCGTCTCCATGGACTTTAAGGAGAGTAAAGATCTCATCTATATAATTGGATTGACAGATGGCAGAATGGCATATTCAGAGTATCTCTATCTAATGGGCAGGCAGGATGAAGGGGAGGTTCCATTACCACACAAGGAGATATCCCTTGAGATATTCCACAGGCTCCACAATATTATGAAGAGAGGACTTATAAGGTCCTGTCACGACATAAGTGACGGTGGGCTTGCCGTATGCATTGCTGAATCTTCATTTGCAGGCGGTCTCGGGGCCGTTGTAGACATATCAGATGTCCCAGTGACTATGGATCTGCGAGAAGACTTCATACTATTCTCCGAGACACCTGGCAGATTCATAGTCTCCATAAGGAAAGAGGATAGAGAGGAGTTCGAATCCCTGATTAAAGGTGTTCCTTATGGCTTAATAGGGGAGGTTCAGGACCAAAAGAGACTCATCATAAGATACAAAGAAAGGGTCCTGATAGACGAGGATATCCTGCGACTTAAAGAGAGTTTTACAAAGACACTTGATTTTTGAGGTAATATGAGCAAGGTAAATGCAATTGTAGTTTCAGGTAATGGTATAAATTGTGAGATGGAGATGGCCCATTCTCTGAGGCTTGCGGGCGCAGACAGGGTGGACATTGTAAACATCTTCTCCATACTTGAGGGAGATGTAAGGATAGAGGATTACAACTTTATAAATTTTGCCGGTGGATTTCTGGATGGAGACAACCTGGGTTCAGCGAGGGCCGGGGCGGTCAGATTCAAGTTTGCAAAGATAAAGGACTCAGAGGAGAGGCTTTTAGATAAGATAATCCAATTTATAGATAAAGGTGGGCTTATACTCGGTGTGTGTAATGGGTTTCAGCTCCTTGTAAAATTAGGACTACTTCCCGGCTTCGACGGTGATTACACCACTCAGAGGGTAACGCTCACATTCAACCAGAGTGCCCGATTCGAAGACAGGTGGGTATACCTGAAGGCCAATAAGAATTCAAACTGCATATTCACACGGGGCTTAGATACAATATACCTGCCTGTAAGACACGGGGAGGGGAGATTTTTAGTTGACAGCGAGGATACACTGAACAGATTAATAAAGGACAACCACATAGCCCTTCAGTACATTAGAAAGGGCGGGAGTGAATATACTATGTATTATCCCGATAACCCCAATGGCTCCATTCTGGGGATTGCCGGGATTTGCAGCAAAGACGGGAGGATATTTGGACTTATGCCTCACCCGGAGGCATTTATCCACTTCACAAATCACCCACGATGGTTTAGAGAGAAACTCCCGGAGGAAGGGGATGGGTTGAAACTCTTCAAAAACGCCGTCGACTACCTGAAAAGATAGATTAGAGAATATGTCCTGACAATAGTTTACTTATAGGTTGACCCGATAGTAGCAGTAAAAATATGAATGGCGAGAAGTAAAATTGAGAGATACAAAAACGATGTCGACTTTTGACGGAACAGGCTATAATCAATCTTACAGAAAAGATTGTAGAAAAAATGGAGAGTATGAATATTTCGAGAACAGATCTTACGAAAAGACCTGGGGCATCAAAGGCAATAGTTACTAAGATTTTAAATGGCAACCCTAATCTAACTACAAAGACTATTGTATCTATTGCTAATGCAATGGACTGTAAGATAGACTCGATGTACCCAGTGGGAGATGAGATAGAAGACATCCAGTCAGTTGACACAGGTATAATGAATAGCACACTTATGGCTCAGAACCGATATCCCCTCGGAACCACCACAACCCCATTCTCAGAGACATAGAATCTTCGCCTATCCTTCTCAAGATCATATCCTATCTCAGTCTTCTCAGGGATATAAACCTCTTTATCTATTATTGCCCTTTGGATACGACAGTGCCTCCCTATCACAACATTGTCAAAGATGACTGACTCCTCAATCTCACAGTAAGAGTTTACTCTAACACAGGGGGAGAGGATGGAACGCTTCACCACACTCCCGGATATTATACACCCCTCTGATATGAGAGAGTCGAGGGCGTAACCTGCCCTTTTGGATGCGAAGTCTGCAAATACGAATTTGGCAGGTGGCATATTGAGCGAAATCGCCTTGATGGGCCATTCGGCGTTGTAGAGTGAAAATGGCGGAGATACCGATACCATCTCCATAGATGTATTGAAATACCCGTCAATAGTACCAACATCCCTGAAATAGCCCCTCTCGTTCTCGTTCA
>Ga0272449_1005278_pt1 | contig 10158 bp, 3 predicted proteins | sample YNPCB0241_FD_198679 | JGI IMG/M metagenome (GOLD analysis project Ga0272449, IMG submission 198679) | Hot spring sediment microbial communities from Yellowstone National Park, WY, United States - YNP-CB-024-1 | ecosystem: Environmental > Aquatic > Thermal springs > Hot (42-90C) > Sediment...
ATACCTTTTTTCTAATACAACTAACGCGTTTGCAGTAAGCGAAGGTTTAATCTGTTCGATTGTCATTGTTTTTTCCTCCTTCTCCTCATCACATTCTATAGGATCAAGATCAACTACAGTATTATTAGAAGAGTTGTCATACCTATTATCTTCGGTTTTCTCTTTGGATATTACATTTATTGCCATAACAAACCCCCTAAATAAAAAGTTTTTTAATTAGAACAGCAAATGGAATTTGTTAAGTATATAAAATTTGAAGAAGAGAAAATTTTTCAAATACCTATATATTGTGTTATTGAAAACACAAAACTACAATATATAGTATAAAGAATATGATTTGTTTGTCAATAGGTTAGATTAAAAATTTTTCAAAAAAATTTTTTCGTGAGAAAATTTTGAAAAACAATTTCAACTTGTATTCAAGTTTTTAAAATCTTGATTTCCAAAATTTTTTATTATATTATCTAAAAGAAACAAAATGTTCTTTGAACTATTTTCACCATATCTATTATTAAATCCGTTCATATACTTATTAACACATTTACGCATTAACACATCAACTTAACAAATGTCCCCGTAGCTCAACATGGTAGAGCAGCGGACTCTTAATCCGTTGGTTGCGAGTTCGACTCTCGCCGGGGACATATTTAGTTATTAGTGCATTAGTGATTAGTTGTCAGTAATTAGTTAACAACAGAATGGTTTGTTTTTAACAAGATTATTTTTATTTTGCAAAAATAAGTATTCCTGTTAACCATTTACCAGAAGATGTTTTTGCTTTATATACATACAATCCTGATTCTACTAAATTACCTTTGTTATCATATCCAGTCCACATAATAGGTTTTTGTTTCGTATAAAAAATTTCTTCTCCATTTAATGAAAATATTTTCACTTCTTCAATATCTGAAGAAAACACTGCTGATGTTTGTGGGGTTATAACTTGTGGTGATACAACATTTTTTTCTGTTGTATCGTTTATTTTATCATCTGTGCTGTTTGAGATAGACGATGATTTTACTACAAATATAGCGTATCTACCTAATCGAGAAGAAGTTATAAACAAAGTATTTTTGGACACACATTTTTCGCCACCACAATATACCCACTCTTTACCATTCCAAAAAAATACTCCTAAATTTTCTGTTTCTTTAACAGAAGTATTTCTACAATACATATCAGTAATGGACCCATCGTTGTCAGGATCAAGATACATCAAAGATAACTTCACTGGTTTTTTAAAAGTTGTATTATAAGGTTTAAAATCGTATATTGCTAAAGGATATCCGTTGTTTTTTGTTGTATCAATATATTTATTATTTGCAACAGGTTCTATTTCTTGTGGATCAATCTGTTGTATCGTAAAAATTGTTTCAATACCTAAACAACCTGTTTCGATCTCTAAACTTACTTCCCCATCTTCAGGGTTACCATCTAACAAAACAACTTTACCATATTTTATCGGTACACTTTGTATCTTAGTATCCACCAATATTTGTTTTGGCTCAAGTACACTACCAAATGATACTTCTTTACCAACAAGATCTTTTGCCTTTATAAAATATTCAATTCCTCTTAACGAAACACTTGAGGCAGGAATTTCTGCTACAAATCTATCTTGTTCAATTTCACTTTGTCGAAACTTTTCGCTACTATATATACTCATCCCTTTATGTCTATAGTACAAAACAACTTCAGAGATACCAGTATCATCTATAACATCTGCATAAATTATGATTTTATTACCTAACATATTAACATACGAAAATGTGCTCACATAAACAATTTGTGGTGGTAATTCATCAATAACACTAAATGGAATACCGGTTGCAATATTTGATGGTTCTGAACAATTATTTGATTCATCTATTGTCCATAAAGTAAAATAATAAGTAACGAACATCTGCAAACCTTTAATTTCATACGTTCTGATTTCGTTTGGTACAATAAAAGTTGATATTTTTATTTGAGCAAAAGAAGTAGAAAAATCTGTCAAAGATGAACTACTATAATGAATTACAATTTGTCCAAGAGTAGTTCCAGTAGAACCATCATCGCCAACACAAGTCCATGTTAACACCACACTACCCGGCATTTGACCAGGTAGAACAGATAAAGTGGTTGTTTTTCCAGGTGGTACATTATCGTTAACTTGATACAAACTTATTATAACAAACTGCCAACTGTCACTCCACGAACTTTTATTCCCAACACCATCCTCTGCTTGTACACGCCAATAATATGTAGTATTTACAACAACTTGGTTCATTACAAAATATGACTCTTGTATTGTAGTAGAAATTATTACTGACATAAAATAAGCATCTGAACTTATAACTAAATTATATTTTACTCCTGAAGGGTCACTCACATCTTCCCAATCAAGGACCACTGGAATAGAAGAAATAACAATTTTTTGCCCATTTTGTGGTGAAAACAATGTAGGTGTTTGTGGTGCAGTTGTATCAACAACTACTACTGATGTAACAAACTTCCATATTTCACTCCATTGACTTTCAGCTTGGTCAGAGACACATTTTACACGCCAATAATATGTAGTATTATTTTGTAGTTGGAACGGAAACATAAAATATGAGTTAGTAACAACAAAATTGTCAATCACTAATGGTTCACTAAAAGATGGTTCATCGTCTACTACTAAAACATAATTTACTGACGGAACTGATACATCGTCCCAGTCAAGTGTTGGGGTTAGTGTTGAAACAACCTCGTTATTAGCAGGTGTTTTTAAAACAGGTGTAGGTAAAACATTTTGTACTTCAATCCATATTGTAGCACCATTTGAAATACTAGACCAGTTCAATACTTCATCTGCTAACCATAAACGGAAATAATAAGTTGCTGTGGTACCAAATCCTGACATAATATATTCACATTTTGTTAAAGCAGTAACTGTAGTTGACAACTTAACTTGTGCATTGTTATAGTTCCAGAAACTGTTATTTTCAGCTTGTGTTTTATCTGTAGTATATTGTATATGTATTCTTCCGTTTACAATATCGTTCTGATACCCATCATCACCTGTGATTATCCAACTAAGTTTTATAACACCTGTAGATACAGTTTCTACAAAAAGAGTAGTTACAGCTGCTGGTGGTACAGTATCAGATGTTTGTCCTTGAACCAATACTGCTTGTGCAACATTAGAATATTGACTTTCATTGTTTGCAAAATCAGTTGCTGTAATTTTGTAATAATAAGTAACATTTTGTATAACATCATAATCGTAATAATAATTTATATTTTTTGCAATAGTAGAAATAAAAACATATCCAGCAGTAGATGATATCGTAGATTTGTAAACACTATATTCTCTGAGGTCAGTTTCGTAATTTTGGTTCCATTGTAAAACTATATAGTTACTTCCAGCAGTAGCTGATAACCCCTGTGGTGAAGACGGTGGTGTAGTGTCAATTATAACACTCCATACTGATGACCAACTACTTATATTATTTGCTCCATCTTTTGCACGAACACGCCAGTAATATTTCCCTTGTGAAAAAGTAAAAGAATAAGATGGTGAAAAAGTGAATGCGGAAGATGTAATCCATGAAGTAGAAAATGTTATAGGCACAAAATTTGTTGAAGTTGCAATTTGTAGTTCATAATATACTCCAGAAGGGTCAGAAACATCAGTCCAGTCAAATGTAGGATAAAGTGTATTAACATAACTTCCAGAACTTGGGTAAATAAGTTGAGGTGGTTGTGGTGGTGTATAATCTCCAGCAGGTTCTGTTATAGTAATTCCTGTGTAATAATGGTATAACACATCTCTATAATTATATCCTTTCAACACCATCCCTCGTGCACCCCATTGGCACATACCAACACCATGACCATATCCTTTACCTGCAAAATACATATACCCGCCAGAAACATACGGATCGTAATCCCATTTTGTTGATTTTATCAAAGTTGACCCAGCAACGGTTCTAAAAGTAGCGCCAGAAACTTGTTTTGTTTGGTCAGAATAAACAATGTTAACATATTTTGCTCTACCTGAAACATCCCATTGTGCAACATTAACATCAACAAGTGTAGCGTTAGGGTTAGATGGTGCAGTGTTAGAATTACCTTTTAATGTTGATTCAAGAGTAGACATTGGATATGCATAACTCCAGGTATAGCTTGTATTCCCTGAAACAGAAGGTGAACAAAAATCTGCTCCACCATCGTTATCTGGCACTGCACGAAGATAACCCAATGCTGAACCTGTAACCCAAACATCTTCGTTGTTAGCAGTATACCCACCACAGGAAGAATAATAATACAAAGATACAGGGTTCCCTTGATATTTTATTATCACACCAACCGTATCCTTAACTGCCTGTATAGTAGATGGTCCTTCGGAACTTGTCCCCGGATAAACTTGATCTTCAGTAGAATCTTTTAAGTTATATCCGTAGGAAATCCACTTGTTCCAATTTGCATCACGGTATGTTCTTGCACAAACAGCTTGTGCCTTCAACGCTTCAAGTTCCCATGAGGGGCTCATCTCTGCTCCAACAACACTATACAGATATTCTTCTTTATCTACAACATTTATTGCTAAAAGATAACTTCCAGAAACTCTTATTTCAAACTCGCCCCTGTATTCTCTCAACGATGTAGTTGATGGTCCTATTTTTAATTTTGTCGTATATGGATTTATTGGCACAACTTTTATAGGACCGTTATATGTACCTATTGTTGACCCATTGTTATCTTTTACTGTAATCTGTGTACCAGAAATAGTTGTTGAATAATATAATGAACCATTTGTAACATCTACAATTTTAGTTGTGTTATCATATATAGAATACCCGCCACCGTTCGCTCCAAAATATATAACAGTTTTGTTTGACAAATATGTAACAAGTCCTATACGAATAGGTGATACAGTAACAACCACATGCCATGGTTCTGTCCATGAAGAATAGTTTCCCGCACCATCTTTTGCACGAACACGCCAATAATACAACCCTGCGTTCAACGCTGAAGATGGTTCATACGAATTTGTTGTGATACCTATTTGATAGATAACATTTGATGAGAAATCTGAATACAAACTTACCTGTATTTCATAATACACTCGTGACGGGTCGTATACAGGTGACCATCTGAACAACGGTGTAGAATCTGTAGTAGAAGAACCGTTCACAGGTTCCCACAAAGTAGGTGTTGGTGGTGGTGTTGTTTCAGGTTCAGTAGGTGAGGAAGTATTCTGTGGTTGAGAAACTGTCCTTAAGACAAAATCTGTAGAATTGTTATCTGTATCATACCCGTTTCCTGCAAACTCGTCTGACCCGCCAGGACCCATTGTAGAAGAAGTAGAGTTTGCATTTGCTTTTCTTTCAATACTACCACCATATGATGGGTTACTACCAAACCTACTTCCTTCAACAAACGGGTTCAGTTGTGGCCTGTTCCCCCAGGCAACAGCATCTATTCTTGTCCCTGTGTTATCAAACAAAGCTATACTTTCGTTTACATCAATTTCTGCTGTAGAACTAACATCAGCACCAATACTTGTTGCAAAATTGTTGTTACTATTCGCCCATAAGAAAAAACCTTTTGCAGGAATAATTTTACCTGAAGGTATGGTTACAACAATAGATTCTGTCCCTAGCCGTGTTCTTTTTTTTATCACCCAACCACTGAGGTCTACTGCTGTATCACCACTGTTATAAAGTTCAATAAAATCGTCTGAAGCATATGTTCCACCAATCTGTACTTCACTAATTACAATTTTTGAAAAACTTTCTACAACAAAAGTAGTTATAAAAATCAAAATTAAAAAAATTTTTTTATACATTGTTTTTTCACCCAAAGAACCTAAAATTATATTTTAATACAAAACTTGCTGTTAGGTTTTACATATCCAAAAATTACTTTTGCAGCAGAATCTAACGCAATATCATAAATTGTATATGTTGCAATATATGTTTTTACAAACGGAAGTTTTATAATATCAAACGGATTACGTGTAGCAACAACAATATGTGGTATTTTTGTCTCTACTAAAGATTTCACAAGTTCAATCTGTGTAGGCCAGAATTGAGCATCATCAGTTCCTATAATTAAATAATCAAACTTTTTTGCATACTCAACTATGTTTTTTATCCGTGAAGAAACATCTTCTTCTTTTGGATCAAAAAGTATACTGTCAACATAAGGATAATACTGACGAATAAACCTACTTAATTCTACTACTGTGTTAATACCAAATTTTACATGGAACGGATCTATAACAAGAATCTTTTGTTTATTTTTTGGTTTCAACGGTATCAGTTTTTGTTCGTCTTTAACAATAGTAATACCTAACGACATATATTTTTGTGCAAACTCAACTTTTTCTTGTTTCCACAAAATGTTATGTATTTTTTCAACATCTGGTAACTCAACTTTTTTCTTTGTAAGATTAAGTTTTTGTTTTAACAACAAAATACGATTAAACGCTTGTTGAACATTTTTGATATCAATTATTCCTTTCTCAACTTTTTTCTTTACATTTTTTACAGCTTCCATCATTTTTTGTGGTGTATGACACACAAGCATTATATCAACCCCAGCGTTTACTGCAAGTTCAGAAGATTTATAAATATCAAAATGTTTTTCTACAGCTGCCATTTCTAAATCATCAGTTATCACCAATCCTTTAAACTCTATATTTTTTCTTAAATAACTGATAGCATTTTTAGACAAACTTGCAGGTATCAAATTGTCCCCATCAAAACATGGGAAATGTAAATGTAAAGTCATCACAGCATCTATTTTCGGACAAACTTTTATAAACGGTTTCAATTCCCATTCTTTCAGTTCTTCCAACGATTTGTCATATGAAATAATATCCTCATGTGTATCAACTTCAACTTCAGAAGCTCCAGGATAATGTTTACCAACAGTTGCTACTCTTAAACTTTTGTGTGATCTAACATAAACATCAGCAAATTCTGACACAATCTCTGGTGTAACACCGAACGATCTTGACCCTATTGACGGATTTCTTGGATCTGACGCTATTTCTAACACAGGTGCAAGGTTCATATTAAACCCTACTGTTTTAACATCTTCAGCAATATATTTTGCTTGTTGATACATAATTTTTTTTCTTTCTTCTAACGGCAAATTTAACGACGATATTGCCATACTACCAGGATATACCACTCCTAAACGAAACAATTGTGATGTTACACCACCTTCGTTATCTATTGCAACAAATGGTTGTATACCATTATGTTTTATACAAAGTTTCTTAAGTTCGTAGAGCAACTTTACTGTTTTTTGCAAATTTTTAACATTACGTCGTTCATATAAAACAAAATTGCCAATATGAAATTCTTTTATAAGTTTTATTGTTGTATCGTCAACTTCTTCAGTTGGTATCCCTACCATAAACATTTGTCCTATAATAATATCTAATTTCATAAAAACAGACCCTTTCTTAATAAATAAGACAAGTTTTTATTCGATTTTGTTTCCTTTTTTGTGAAGCAAATTTTTTATTAGAAAAGATATAAAATGGTAAAACAAATATAATTACCACTGATATTTTACACTAACTTGTAAATCATTACCTGAAAGTTCGCCACTGTTTAAAATATACGCAGCGTCTAACCCGAGCAAGTTTTTCTGCTGCATTTTTGTAATAATACTACCACCTACAGTTATACCTTTAGTTGAATATCCAGCACGTAAAATTATATTTTCTTTAACCATATATTCACCACCTAAACCATACGACATATTGTTTTCGCCATATGTTTGTTGTCTTAAATCTATTTCTACAGAAACAAGAATGTTTTGTTTAGGAACAAAATATGAACCACCAACACGTATCAACATCGGTACTTTATCTTCATAAACAATACCTAAATCTGGTTGTGTAAGATTTTCAACTGCTAACCCTGCAGTAAGAAAATCTTTTTTTGCAACTAACCCTAAATCTAAAGTGATACCTGTTTTTGACTGTCCTTTTGACACAACACTGTCACCATAAACTTCAGAATAAGAAAGTAATGACTCATCATAACTATAACTATGCCCCATATATTTTACTTTACCACCAGCAAAAATTTCTGTCCCATCAGACATTTTATAAACCCTATCCCCTATACCTACACCATAGATAAACTCTTTATACAACCCACTACCCGCGTCAAACTGGTCTATGATAAGACCGATCTTACCTACACCTTTTACTGCACCTGTGTATTTCAACGATAAAAAACCTATCTCTACATTTTCAACACCCATAAACGGTTTTGCATACAAAAATTGTAGTTCTTGTTTTTTTATCAAACTTAACCCTGCAGGATTGTAGTTCATACAATTAGAATCATCAGCAATACCTACAAATGCAAACCCCATCCCAGCAGGACGTCCACCCCAGTTGTACATCTGGAATGCTGAATACAACCAGTTATGCAAAAACAATGCTACTGCTAATACTATTACACTTTTTATTATTTTTGTACCAATTTTTTTCTTCATTTTTAAAATCCCTCCTAAAATTTAAATTTTAATTTTTTGATCCTAACAAACTATTTTGCAAAAATTATCATTCCTGTATGAACCTTACCGTTATCATCTTTTGCTTTATAAATATACACACCTGATTCTATTGTTTTACCATTTTTATCTGTCCCTGTCCATATAACTCTTGCACCTGATTGTGAAGGTCGTGGCAATGTTACAACTTTGTTCCCATTAGGTGACATAATTGTAACTTCAGCAAAAGATGACGGAAATGCTAATGGTGTAGCAGGAGTGAACACTTTTTGGTCAACTTTTTGTGGTTGTTGACCATAACCTTTCACAAATATTCCGTATCTACCAAACCGTTGTACAGAAACTGTTATTGTGTTATCCTGTATATTTTTTGTTCCACCAACATATTCCCAAGTTTTGCCATTAAAGAAGTATACTGCAAGTTCTTCATCTTCTGACACACTAGTTGAACTACAATCAACATTGTTTATTACACCATCATTGTCTGGGTCTAAATATAATAATGTTAAACTCACTGGTGATTTAAAAACAAGGTTGTAAGGTTGGAAATCGTATACAGCAAGTGGGAACCCATTATTTTTTGTTGTATCAATCCAACCCTCAGTAGTTGCAGGTTGGACTTCTTTATTATTAAGTTGTGACACAGTAATATATTCTGCCTTATCTAATGCACCAGATGGAATATTTATCGCTACTTCTCCATCTTCAGGATTACCATCACGAATTGTTATTTGTCCTTTTTGTATAGGCTCAAAAGTTTCGTATACCTGTGACACATTAATGGTTAAAGGACTTACAGAACTACCCACACGTGAAGTTTTATTAAATACATCTTTCGCTTCAATATAATATTTTATTTCACCTACAGTAACACTTGAAGCGTTTATTGTAGCAACATAAGTATCAGTAGTCCCTGTTTTCTTAACAAAATTTATGTTCTGGTAACTCACTGCATCACCAATTTTGTACTTGAGAACTACAGAAGAAACTTCAGTATCATCGGTAACTCTTGTTTCAATAACAATTTTGTTCCCTAACATATATATGTTTTCATATTTTGTATAACTCTCAATAGTAGGATTTTGTGTATCAGCAGCAGAACTTATAATAACTAACAACCATGTATCACTCCATTGACTTCTATTTCCAGCACCATCCACTGCTTGCACCCGCCAATAATATGTTGTCCCAGGATTTAATAACACTGCTAAAGTATATTGTGACTGAGGAATACCCTGTTGATTTACTACTAACATATCAAATATGGGACTAACCGCAACTTGTAATGTATAACTTACACCAGAAGGATCTGTGACATCAGACCAGTCAAATGTAGGTTGACGATTATATGTTTTTGCACCGTTTGCTGGAGAAATCAAAGTAGGCGTAGGTGGTGGCGTTGTATCTCCACCGGTAACAACTATAGTAAATTTCCATATTGAAGACCACGAACTTGTGTTTCCTGCACCATCAACTGCTCTTACACGCCAATAATATGTTGTTAAAACATCAAGGTCAGCAGAAAACGAGTATTGTGGTAATGACAATCCTGTCTCATAAACAACCAGTGTACTAAACTGACTATCTTTTGCAACTTGTAATGAATAAGTTACCCCTGACGGGTCAGTAACTGAATTCCAGGATAAT
>Ga0272449_1005282_pt1 | contig 10154 bp, 10 predicted proteins | sample YNPCB0241_FD_198679 | JGI IMG/M metagenome (GOLD analysis project Ga0272449, IMG submission 198679) | Hot spring sediment microbial communities from Yellowstone National Park, WY, United States - YNP-CB-024-1 | ecosystem: Environmental > Aquatic > Thermal springs > Hot (42-90C) > Sediment...
TCCAGACTACATTTGAAAGCTCGTATCTTGCAAGCTCTACTGTTGAAGCTTCTGACAGCAGCTCTACCCTATTCTCCTTTATAGCCTTGAAAATTGATGAGGGGTCGAAAACATATTTCATCTTGAATCCCTTTCCTCTCTTACCGACTTAACGACATCCTCCATACTAATCTTTTCCAAGGTTGGCTTCAATTCCTCAATTCCTCAATCTTCTCTTTCAATCTCTTAATTTCCTCCTCTCTTATACAGTCTTCTATAGCCCGCCTAAGAACAAGTGAAGGCTTTATCCCATACTTTTCCATCTTCTCCTTAAGTTCAACAGGAACCTTAACGAAGACAGTAACATACTTACCCATTTTAACCACTAAAATAGACTACCATACTGTAAGAATATAAGGTCACTAAAGGAGCTTCTAAAGAACATCTACACTAATCCAAAGTATTAGAACAACCCTTATATTATTAGAGTTGAATAACTTAAAAGAAAGAGTGTGATAACAAGAAGTAAAATTATGCCGTGATAAATCTTATCCTTTCACCAATAGTCGAGGTAAAATGCTGGAAAGACTAATGCGAACGAATAGAATATCAAGAGAATAAAATTTTAACGCCACTAAACACTTAAAAGAAACATTAGAAACAAACCAAACATTTAGCATGTCTAATACAACTGCAAATTTGCTTTCATATAACAAAAAATTTCTTGATCATGAATCTGGAAACAAATTATCACGAACAAGGCTGAAAAAGATCAAGAACTTAACATTAGATAGCCCCATTTTTTACATTTAATTTTATCGTGCTAATACGATAAAAACTGAATATTTTATCGCATTAACTCGATAACATGCATTTGAGAGGGAAAGAATAGTAAAGGTATGAAAGAAACAGCCACAAACTCATACATTAGGCCAATACTAGAAGTATAAAATTTAAATATTAAAAAAGGAATTTATCTTGTGATGAAAATTGGTTAAAATAGGATTATTAGGAGCGGGCTTTGTATCTACATTTTATATGCTAAGCCTAAAGGAAATCCCAGACCAAGAAGTGATTTACGTTTATTCTCGTACCGAAAAAGACGCTAAAGCCTTCGCAGAAAAATGGAAGATCCCAAAGTGGACGACAGATATGACAAAAGTTGTAGAAGATAAAGATGTCGAACTTATTATCATTGGACTCCCGAACTTTTTGCATAAAGAGGCGGCTGTGCTCGCTGCAAAAAATGGTAAAAATGTAGTATGCACAAAACCACTAGCTACTAATGCTAGTGAAGCAAAGGAAATGTTGGACAGTGTTAAGAAGGCGGGAGTCTTACATGGTTATGCGGAAACTAGAGTTTTTTCACCTTATGTGATGAGGGCGCATGAAATAGTTGAAAAAGGTATTATTGGAGATGTTTATTGGATACGTTCTAGAGAAGGGCATTTCGGACCTCATTCTGCATGGTTTTGGGATCCAAAATTATCAGGGGGCGGCACCATGCTAGATATGGGTTGCCATACAGTTGAAGCTGCAAGATATTTCTTTGGGAAGAAGGTAAAACCTTTAGAGGCTATCGCCCTTGGAGAAACGCTTGTTCATCCAGTTGAAAGCGAAGATAATGCCTTACTTATAGTAAGATACGAAGGCAAAAAAGTATCACTTTCTGAGACAAGCTGGTCAGCTCACGGCGGCTTAGATTTAAGAGATGAAATCTATGGTTCAGAGGGCACACTCTTCATCAATTTAACTAAAACTTCTGCGATACAGTTGTTTACATTAAAAAATGCAGGATATGTTCTAGAAAAGTCTGAAGTTGATAGTGGATGGCTGTACCCTGCTACCGATGAACCAAGAACACTGGGATACTTTAATGCAATGAAACATTTTATAGAATGTATTAAAAAAGGAGTTATGCCTCGAGAAACCTTTGAAGACGGGTATATTGTAAATCTTATACTTGACGCAGGATATAAATCTATTAAAACAAAAAAATGGGAAAAAATTGAGATTGGGTGATAAATATGGAGAAGAGTTGTCCAAAGGGTGGTGAACACGAGTTAGTAAAAATTAAAGAAGAACTTTTTCCAGCAGGTGGCGGTAAAAGGATTCTACGCTGTAAGAAATGCGGAAAGTTCCTTGAAGAAGAAATATCCTGAGATTTAACATCAATTCAATTTTTTATACAACCTTTTAAAATAATTAAGATGATAATTAAAATGAAAAAGATTTAATAGATAGTTAACTAAAGCGGAAAGAAGAGAATTAGAATGAGCAAAAAGAAAACTAAAGTGAAGGAAACAATGTACACCTGTGGAGATTGCGCTTATGCTGAACTGCAGTGTCCACCGATTGTACGATGTAAGCTTACAGGTAAATCCATGTACTTGGATAGCCCTGCCTGTAAACGTTTTAAAAAGTATGAAGAGAAGTAGGTTTTCTTCGGTTAACGTTTTAACCTTTTCTTTTTTATTGAAAGAATTTTGTCCTTTAGCTTCTTCTGTAATTCTTTCGCTATTTCACTTTTTTCGTGGATTATGTTTTCTCTTTCTGCGACATCCTTTTTATAATCGTATTCTTCTGGCTTAGGTGGTATATAGTTTCTTCCTGTTTCATATAGTTCTCCTGAAGTTATTTTTTTACCTTCAAGCCACAGATATAGTGTGTACTCTTCCTCTCTTATACTCCATGAGCGTTCGTAGAAACCGCTTATGACGAAACTTCTTATCCTTTCTTTTTCACCTTTTATTGTTGGTAGGAGGCTTTCTCCATCCAATAGCCCATCATATCTTACGTTAAATGCGTCCAATATTGTTGGCATTATGTCTACAGTTTCTACAAAAGCCTCAATCTTCTTCCCATTCATATTAGGATACTTAATTAGCAACGGAATTCTTGCAAGTTCCTCGTAAGGCCAAGGTCTAACTTTCTTAATTATACCATGTTCTCCGATAGGGCAGCCGTGGTCACTTAACAATATTATCATGGAATTTTCCCAAAGGCCTAATTTTTTGACCTTTTCAAGGAAGATGCCGACCCATTTGTCCACCAAGGTAACTTTGCCTGCGTACTGTGCTCTGATGTGGCGGATTTCTAGGTCAGTGAATTCTTCAGCGTTTCCACCACCGAATATTATAGGCTTGCCATCATATTCTTTTGGAGCATACAATTTATAGTACTCTTCTGGAGGATTCCAGGGCTCATGTGGATCGAAGGAGTCAAGCCAAAGGAATAATCGATCTTTTTTGCCAGAATTTACCTGATTTTCAAGCCATTCCATTCCAGCCTTCATAACCTGTGCGACAAATTGGTCCTCTTCACCTCTCCAGTTTGAAATGTTTTTAAGATATTGTATAAAATATTCTTTCCTCTGCATTTCTGTTCCAAACTTTGGATGGGGACCTCCAGTATCTGCAGCAAAGGTGGCATATTGTGAGGAAGAATAGTTTTTTTCATGCCATTTTGACAAATCAACTTGAATATTGTCTACTATGTGGGGATCTAATTCTTGACCTCGTATGAACCTAACGTAGTCGAAGCCTCTTTCATAGGCCATTTGAGGCTTATGCATATGGTATGTGTCAGTAATTAGTGCGGTGGTAATACCTTTATCCCACAAAATTTCTGCTAAAGTGATATCATCAGGTTCAAGCCTCTGCCAGCCTCTAAAAGGCAAAGTGTACATGCCAGTAAATAGTGCTGTCCTAGCAGGGAGTGTTGGCAAACCCTCAGCGTAAGCCCTATTAAACAAGAAGGCTTCCTTAGCAAAATTATCAATATTGGGCGTCTTAATCCAAGTATTGTTGTAGCATCCTAAATGGTCATATCGCAAAGTGTCTAACATTATAACTATAACGTTCATTTTTACTTCACTCTCCTGTAGAGAACTTAAAGTTAACTTTTATACCTTTCTCTAGACTCCTACTAATTAGACAACCTTGCCTTGAAAGAAGACTTTTTATTCTTTCAAATCTCTGACAAGAATCATTTCCTCCGTCAATTTTAACATCTACTTTTATATTTATCTCTTTTACAACATTTTGTTCACTCTCATCTAGTCCAGTGGTTACTGTTGCGGTTGCCTGTAAAGATTTTACTTTAATCCTTGCCTTATTTAAAAGAAATGTAAGCCAACTTATCAGACATTCTGTAACAGATGCTGCTAATAGTGCACGTGCTTCCCCACCCAATTTTTCCCGCGAAACCTTTGACTTTTTTAAAAGAATGTCTGGCATAACCTCACTATTGAAACGAATTAGTACATCATTGTTTTCAAAACATTCTAACAGAATTTTAACTTCTTCTAACGACATGATTCCAAATGCCAATAAGTTGAATTTAAATATTTTTGGTATGCAGCTTATTATTATACCTTTAGCAAAACCGAGAAAAGGTTAAATAGATTTTTCCTTATAAAATTTTTGTGAGAATGTATGGTTTCTAAAATAATAATAAGAGATGATCTGAGATGGAATGTAATTTTCAAAGATGATGAAAGGTGGCAGTGTGGTATATATGTTCCAGAAAATAGTGACAGGAGCCAGATTAAGCGTATGGAAAAGCATGATGGACCCGAGCTATTTTATCTAATTGATGGGAATATCACACTAGTTCTAAGCGAAGAGGGTAAGAAAATTGTTGAGGTACCTATGGAAAAGAACATTGTTTATATTGTTAATGAATGGCATAATGCTTATAGACCTAATGGGATAAAAGGCATTTCACTTGTTATAGAGAAAACTGGTGTTAAAACAGAATTTTTAACTCTATAATTAATATACAATCATAAATATGGTTTCCCTTTAACATATATAAAGTAAGGAATTATGTTAGATAAAGGAGAAGCAATGTCGCTTAAAGAATATAGTGGATTTCATATCTTTTGGGGAGATATGCATACTAATGTTCATGGCAATGATATTTTTTTCTCACCCTTAACACTCGATAGGCTTAAGATGATTATGGATGCAGCTGAAGAACATTTAGATTTTTTTGCAATAGCCTACTATCCATTTGAGTGGTATTCAATAAATGGGCTTATAATAGAATCCTGTGGACACAGGGAAAGATTTGAAAGTGAATGGAACCTTGTCAGAGAGGCTATAAAAAAGGCTAATAAGCCTGGAAAGTTTGTAACCTTTCTAGGCTACGAATGGCATGGTGACAGGAGAAGGTATGGAGATCATAATGTATACTACTTAGACGACGGACCTCTTGATTCCTCTAAGACAATCGAGGAACTTTATGCCAATATAAGGAAAAATAACGGTATAGCTATACCTCACCATACTGGCTACCAAGTTGGGGAAAGAGGTAAGGACTGGAACTATTTCGACGAAGAACTATCGCCAGTAGCTGAAATATATTCAAGCCACGGTTCATCTGAAGGAGTTAGTGCACCAAGGTTTCTGGATTCAAATATTAATATGGGTCCAGGGACCTCTGGAGGAACTATTCTAGATGGACTTAATAGAGGGTACAAATTTGGCATTATCGCTTCAGGTGATAATCATAGAGATTTTCCGGGAGTTTGGGGGAATGGTCTAGTAGCAGTCTTCGCCAAAGAATTAACTAAAGAGGCTATATGGGATGCCATAAAGAAAAGACGAGCTTATGGTGTCACCGGTGATAGAATACAACTCTACTTTTCGATAAACGGCCATATCATGGGAGAGGCTTTTAACTCTCGAAATAAGGCAGATATAAATGTAGAAGTTACAGGAAGTGATGCCATAGATACTATTCAAATTATTAAAAACGGTAAAGTTATTTACACGTACTTCCATTATGAAAAAAAGTTCGAACCAAAAGGGGAAATTAGGGTAAAAATTAGATTACAGTGTGGTTGGGGGCCTACAAGCTTTTACGGCTTTAAAAACCTTCGGGTTAAAGAATTGAGCGGATCATTTAAAGTATCCGACGGAGAAATAATTTCAGTTGAACCATGCTACACATATTTCGGACAAAAGGTTAAATTTGTTTCCCCAAACGAGTATAATTTTAAATTTAAAGTTCAACCAAGAACACCACTCGATCCACTTACAACCCAGCATCACAGAACAAACCTACAAGGAGCAATATTCGAAATAAAAGCACACCCCGAAAGTTCTATTACAATCCAAGTGAATGCTAAAACCGTAGAATTTTCTTTAAAAGAGGCTATAGAAAGGGAAAGGCTAATTGCCTTAATAGATGAAGCAAAATTAGCTATACAAGATAATTTTGGGCTTAGGCCTGAAGAAATCGAAAACCCAGACATATTTTGGCATAATGCGTGGAAAATTAGAGTTAGTAAGGCAGTACCATTTGAAAGGTATCATGCAAAAGTTAACTATATAGACAATGAAAATCAAGAAGGTGAAAATTACTATTATGTTAGAGTTACACAATCTAATGGGCAAATGGCATGGTCTTCACCGATATGGATTAGAAATTTAATGTAACAAACTTTAAAATTTAATCCCAATAATCTTTAACCATAAAAGTTCAGAGACCCCTCCTGAAAAATTACAGCCATTTTAGTGGCTATCCTTTTATTGCGCCTAATGTCAAACCCCTTATAAGATACTTTTGTATAGACAACGTTAAAATTATTACGGGAATTGTTGAAATAACGGCTGAAGCATTTAGTTCACCCCATTCTATGGCAAATTCGCCAATATACCAAGAAACTGCTATTGGAAGTGTTATAGCTTTTTCTTGTGTCAAAAAGAAAGCGAAAAGATATTCGTTCCAGCAGAAAATGTACACAAATATCGCGGTTGCAAGTAAGCCAGGCAATGTTAATGGTACAACAACTTTAAAAAACAAATTTAAAAAGGACGCACCGTCAATCGATGCAGACTCCTCAACCTCTTTTGGTACTTCTTCAAAAAAGCTCATCATCATAAAGATGGCGAAAGGTAAGTTTTTTGCAAAATAAACTAATATTAAAATCAAGTGTGTATCATATACATTGAGCATTTTAGCGATAACAAAATATGGTACCGCAGCAGAAACGCCTGGTAGTATTCTTGTTAATAGAATTAGTCCAAGCATTATGGCTTTAATTACACGATGAAACGAAAACCTTAATAACCCATAACCACTAAATAAAGCAAAAATTGAAACAAGTAAAACGCTAGATGGCACAACAATCAAACTATTTACCAAGCCTTTAGTTATTTTTGATGCAGGATCGAAAAAGATTATTTCATAATTCCGTAATGTAAATTCTATTGAAGAAAAGGGTATAGGATTAACAATAATGTCTCTGTTTAGACGGAATGAGTTCACGAAAATCGATACTATAGGGAAAATTATTATAATCAAAGCCAATGCTATAACAACATATTTAAGGAAAACTAAAAGATCGAAGTCGCTTTTCATCTTTTTTCACCTTTTGCTTATCCTCCAATTTAATATTGCCAATGCAATTGAAAGAAACAATAGTATTAAACTAACAGCGGAAGCATAACCCCAATTAAACCACTGAAAACTAATGAGGTATACAAGAATATTCAATATAGTGGTTGCAAATGATGGCCCTCCATATGTGAGCAACCATATTTCCGGAAAAGCTTGCAGTATATCTATCATACGAAAGAGAGCGGCTACAAGTAAAGTGCTTCTCATCAATGGCAACGTGATAAATTTAAAAGTCTGCCAAGAAGAGGCACCGTCTACTTTCGCCGCTTCAAAGGGTTCAATGGGGAGACTTACAAGTCCCGCAAATATTATCAAAAAAACGAAGCCTGTCCAGTGCCATATATCCACAATAATTATGCTTACTACAGCCATGATCGAATCCCCTAACCAGTTAACCGGCATGAAACCTAACAAAGTAAGTATATAATTGACTATTCCAAAATCAGAACTAAGAAGCGTTCTCCAAATTAGTGCAACTGTCACTGGAGGTAACATCATGCCCATAACAAATATTGTACGAAGGACCATTGAACCTCTTATTCCAATAACAGCTAAAGCAAGTACAAGCCCTAAAATTAATTCTACTATCACACATACGATAGAAAATAGTAATGTTACATTTAAACTTCTAGAAAATAGTTCATCATATAATATTTTTTTGTAGTTTTCTAAACCAATAAAATTGTACTTTACGCCTTCGACCTCAAAAACTACATTCGAAAATGACATTATGAAAAGGAGTGATAAAGGGTAAACGATTAATAAAAATAATAAAATTATGCTTGGGCTTACCAACAGATACTTTGTAGCCGTTTTCATTTTGAAAGCACCAAAATAAAAAGAGGGGGGATGAAAATTTATGCTAATCCTGTTTTGTATCCCTTGTCTTTTAAGAAGTTCACGATTTTCTGTGCAGCTTCGCTAAGGGCCTCTTTTGCAGTTTTCTTCTTGGTAAGAACGTCTTGTATTGCAGGATTCATTATACTTCCTTGAATTTCAGGCATTTCAGGTATAGCTGGAAAGTAAAACATGTTTTTCAATGCTTCTTTAAATGTTGCGAAAACACGATATCGTGGATTTGTAGTTATACTCGGGTTATCGAGGACGTCCAGTCTACAGGTTGCAGCACCATTGAGGGCAAAAATCAGCTGTGCATCGTAGCTAATAGCGAACTTCATGAAGTCCCAAGCAGTTTCCACTTTCTTTGACCCTTTAGGAATAGCTGTTGTAAATCCACCCTCTTGTGCACCAGGCTTCGAACCAGAGGTAGTACCCTTTGGTACAAGGCACGATTCTACTTTCATAGGAACAACTGAATATTGGGGATCGTCAAACCATGAAAAGGCTGCAAATGAGCAGTGCGCCTGCAAAGCTTTACCACTAGCTATGTAAGAAATAATATCACTTAATGTAACTGAAGCTGGAGACGGTGGACCGTAAGAGAGAGCGAGATCAGCCCATATTTCTAAAGCTGCAACAGCATTCTGGTCATGAACTCGTACAGTGAAGTCACCCTGTTCCCAATTTACAAAGTAGTCGCCGCCAAAGCTTCTAAGACAGCCATACCACTCCCACCAAGCTTGGTCAGCTCGAGGTATCCAGCCATAGAATGGTTTAGAAGGATCATGCCTTTTCTTGGCGTAAGTTCTTAGATCCTCCCATGTTTCAGGTGGCTTCCAATTCTCCTCCTTATATATGTCTCCTCTGTAAAATACAAAGCCATTATTAGCATTGAAGGGGAGAGAGTATAAGTCTTCTATTTTTCTGCTACCCGGTGGCCAATAACAATAATTTGGTACTATGACGTTTGGATCAAGTTTGAAATCCGGTTCCAAATCTAAAATTCTGTATAAATATTTTCCCTTCATTAGGAAAGGTGCTGAAAAATACTGTAAAAGTATTACATCATGGACACCAGCATTAGCCATTGCGTCTGCAAAAATTTTTTCCTGCAACTCCGTAGTAGAAGTATAGGCTACAAGATTTACTTTTGTTCCAGTAGCTTTAGTATACATTTCAGCAATAGCCTTGAAAGCGTTTAACCAAGGAGACTTGTGCGTTGCCACCACAATTTCTTCTGCTCTTTTGAAGGTAGATGTTGTTGTTATCGTTGTTGTAGCAGAGGTGGTTGTAGTTATAACCGTTGTAGTGGGAACTGTTGTGGTGACTACAGATGTGGTTGGAACAGTTGTTGACACAGTCGAAGTTACAACAGAAGTCTGCGTTACTACAGGAGGGTTCATGGCAATGTATGCTGCAGCCCCTATAGCGATTAATGCTACAGCACCAAGGCCAATGTAGAGAAAGCTTCTCCTATCAACCTTCTTAGGTTCTTGGCTCATATTTCCTTCAAAGATATAGATTATCAGAATGGTCTTATAAACTTTTCATAGCAAATGTAAGGAAACTCAATTTTAAGTCGGATGATTCAGAAATGATCTTCACATACTGCCGCAAGATGTAATCTCTAACAGTGTTAACTGTCGATGGAGGCATAAATACGCTTATTTGTCCTTTTAAGCTCTATATTAAAATATTTTTGGGTTGAATGTCAGACTCAGTTTCCGTTTAAGGGACAACATTTACTCCACTTCTAATGAAGTTTTCTCTCTTCCTGTGAAATGCATGAGCAGACATACTTGCATTTTCGGTAGAACTGGAAGTGGTAAGAGTACAACCGCCAAAATTATGCTATATGAGCTTTTAAGGAATGGCGTTTCTGCTCTAGTTTTCGACAGAGTTGGAGAGTTTAATGTCTTCGACAA
>Ga0272449_1005286_pt1 | contig 10152 bp, 9 predicted proteins | sample YNPCB0241_FD_198679 | JGI IMG/M metagenome (GOLD analysis project Ga0272449, IMG submission 198679) | Hot spring sediment microbial communities from Yellowstone National Park, WY, United States - YNP-CB-024-1 | ecosystem: Environmental > Aquatic > Thermal springs > Hot (42-90C) > Sediment...
TGATATATCGAACCCTGCCGCGACCCATAGATCCTTTTCCTTTATGTGGGTTCCAGAATTATCGCCCCTAGAAATCCAGCTAGTGATGCCTGCCCTTCCGGATACGACTAATTTCTTAAGCGCTTCCACCGGCGGCAAATCCTTTATGCCGGCCGGATCGTTCGAGGGGCCAACTATCGCAAAAAAATTGTAAGCTATCACTTTCCTCGCCACTCCTAAGTTTTCTTGCATAAGCTGCAATTCTGCACGCGGTGAATGCACCATTAAAACGTCAGCTTCCCCCATCTTAGCTTGATAGATCGCCTGACCAGTGCCAACGGGGATGAAGATGAGTTTTGTGCCATATTTCTCTTCGTAATGGCTTCCGATGAAGTCTAAAAGACCGGTGTCGTACAGACTCGTGGTGGTGGCGATCTTTAGCTTCGGCTTCCCCCGTTGCTCCAGCTCTACGTAGCCACCTGCTGCAATAAAACATATAATAAATGCCACCAGGGCGAGGACGATCCTTCTCATCTTTTAGCCGTCAACTTACTTCTTTATAAACATAACAAAAAATTAAGTTCCTATTCGAACGGTTTCTGTTAAATTCCGTAACATCCGAACTGCGGACAAGGCCGCAAGATAACTTGTCTTGGGATTATCCGGAGAGGGTACGTTTCTTGCCTCAGCAATTAATTCACCTGCCGAGCCCCTCACCCTGATTTCATGTACATTGAGGTTCAGCGATGGGTCCGCGATTATCCTCACCCTCGTCTTATCGAATCCAATTCCCGCCAAACTTAGAGTCGCTGCAACGTTGACGCTCTCTGGAAATACTTTGACCGCTTCGCGCGCCGGACCTTCGAACACAATCAAAGGCTCCTGAAGATCGGCTAAATTTAAGTTACGCTCCCGCACGTATTGACTATAAATCAAGCTGGAAGGGGGCTTTCGGGTGGTTAAAATTGCCTCTTTAATGCCCCCAAGTTTAGCTGCTTTAACACCATCTATCCCAAAGATGGCGCCAGAGGGCACATAGATCCTCCGCCCGGTCCGCTCGGCTGTTACGAGAATGTTTCGAAGTAGCTCCTCGTCCGCGAATGCGCCGACGCTCATCACCATCAAATCCTTACCTGAATCCAAGACGTCTATCGCATATTGCGCAACCGCGCCTTGCGAAGCAGCTTCGATAACGAGATCTAAAGACCTGTCATCACGAATCTCGGTGAAGCTTTTAGCTACTCTCGGTCTTGAGCGCAATTTTTTGGAGAGCACCTCTGATCTCTCAAGTCTTAGATCGTACAACCAGCTGAGTTGAGCCCTTCCTGCCTCACCCCCGTCGATAGCCCTAGCTATCACGGTCCCTATTGCCCCACACCCAATTAACGCCACCTTTAAATCAGCGCTCAACATATTGCTCAGGACTAACTTTCCTCCACGCAAACTTTTAAATTCACGTTTAAATCGGGGCCTCGCCTTGCTCCATCGCCCGCAGATACGGCTCCAATTTCCTCTTCAACAGCTTTAGCACGAAATTCCTCACGATAAAACCTTGAACTGGATTTTTCCGAAAATGATCACGCGCGAGATTTTCCACCCATTTAAAATCGTGCCTCAAACAGGCCGCGAACAACATCCAGTGCTCGGGCAGCATGTCCTTTAGTCTGAAAAATTTTTCCTCCTTCATGACGCCTATGGGGACGAAAAATAAGGGCACTATCAAAGACCTATACTCCCTAAGTTTTTCCACCAGCTCTATTGTTTTTACTATGTCATCCGGCTCCTCGTCCGGAAAACCTACGACGAGGGTGGAGCATGGAACCCAGTGGTTTTCATCCAATAATTTATGAGCTTCCAGCACAACTTCCGGCCACTGTTCTGGTTTGAATGGCAAGACCTTACCGCGCATATAGCGCTCGATGATCTTGGGGGACCCGGTTTCTATTCCTACCTGACCTGAAATCCAAGGCTTTTGCTTTGAGCCCACGTTCAGTAGCTCCGAGAGATCTCTGATTAGATTTGGTTTAGCCATGACCGAAGCAAATGCGAAGTGAGAAATCGAGATATCTTTTTTAAATTTGAGGACCTCCTCGAATAATTTCAGCACTTTTTCTTCATTGGGTATTACGCCGTTGGCACCATATCTTAAGATGTCCTCGGCGTGCAATAGCACATCTAAACCTGCATCGACGTTTACTTTCACCTCCTCCAATATTTTTTCGATCGGTCTGCATCTAAAGTTCAGAAGCGTGGGGTTGCAAAATTTACATCCCCTGCCACAGCCCCTTGCTATCTCCACGAAACCATTGATCGTCGGATTTTTTATCGAGGGGATGCTCTCAAGCGGAACCACCTCCCCATTAACGATCCTAGGAAGTTCCTCTCCGCGTAACGCTTTCTCGAAGACCTTAACAGCGGTGATCTCACCCTCTCCAACGACTACGCAATCAATGTCGAGCTTTGCAATTATCCTTTCATCAGTCAATTGCCATGCTCCAGGCCCCCCTACAATGACTTTCAACCTATTTTTTCTCAACAACGGATTCGTGATCAATTTCCTGAAGTAAATAGCTGAGTACGTCTCCCTCCCTGCGAGCTCCGCGAAGGTGGTGGAAGCCGGTCCCAAGCCTAGTGGGTCGTTGGTCGTGATGCCCACTGCTTTTGTTTCCTTATCGATGACCTTATCCAAATGCTCAGGATGTGCGACCACGACATCGAAACCTTTCTCCAGCAGCGCCGCTTCCACCTTTCTGGTGCCGGCTGGTGCGGCGCTCACTATGCCGTTTTCATGGGGAATTGATGGGCTAAATATGAGTTTGTAAAACCACTCAGGTACGATCTTCGGAGAACATGCAGCAAAACCTAAGAATTCACTGCCCCCGTAGTTCGACATTAGGGTACGGTCCGCAGTTAGGATTATCTCTGCCATTTTGTTCCCCCTTGTGATATGCAAAAAATAATACATATAAACTTAAATAAGTTAACCAAAAACTTTCAACAAGGTGAACGAAAATGAACGATAAATCTTCCAGCTCGGTACTCATGGGGATCTGTGATGTTCTTCGAATAGCACCCACCGGTAGAAAAATTTTAGAGGTGCTCATCCAAAAAAAGAAAAAGCTTCCAATAGGAAAAATAATTTCCCTCGTCGGTAGGTCCGAGAGAGCTGTCAGGGCACACTTGAAAGACCTTTTAAACCTAGGCCTCGTGTGCAGGGAAGCACATGTCACCAAACACAAGAGGGTTGCCCATCTTTACTTCACGCCGGCGATAGATGATATGATCAAATCGACGAAGAAGGTGATTCTAGAGCGCTTGCGTGACCTCGAAAAATCACCGATGTTAGACATCGGAAAATGATTAAAATTATCTAGTTCGTTTGGAGCTGGTTGTTGTAGCCCAAGAAAAAGGTTTCTCACAAATGAAGAATTCTAAAGCTAATCCGCGGGTGCCCGAGCAGCGCGGGCGGATAGGAGGTCTCATTTCAGTTGGGTAATTTTTCGTTCGTGCTACTCAAAAATAAACTCGCGCCATTAAATGAGAGAAAAGCAATGCCAGCCTATCCTGAAAATTAACTTAAGTCCTATCCTATGTTGTTCGCGATGTTAAACAATATTGGTGGGGTCGCCGAGATTTGAACTCGGGTCTCTGGCTTTTCCGCTTGACCTAGCCCCGTTCGGCAGGCTGGTACCTTAAGCCAGAAGGATAGGCCAAGCTACCCCACGACCCCAAGAAATATTTTGATCATATATATGCTTAAGAGAGTTGCCTTTGTTTGAACAAGGTGGTAAAGTTAAGTTCCCCGTGCCTCAAGGAGTTTTTCAAGCTCCTTCTCGAGCATCGCTACCGGCACATCGGGGATACTTATCTTCTTCGTGCGTCCCTCTTTAGGCCCTCGAGAAATTTGAGTATCTATGAGCCCCAGCCCTTCCATTCGCCTAAGATGTTCCCAAAATTGGGTATGCCCCCTAGGCTTCTCACCATACTCCTCGCAGACTACCCGATATGCGCGCTCGAGTTCTCCCGTGGATGTGTAAGCTTGTTTGGTGATTCTTAGCCTACGGGCGAGAGCCATCAACATGAGCTTTTCGTGCAAATGCAATTCATGGAGGACCTCCTTCCTTACCTCTGGATATACTTCGGCCTTTGCCCTCCTCACATGCTCGGGCGTGACGACATCGGTTTGTTCCTCGTCTGCTATAATACCCGACCTCCAAAGGAGTTCAAGCGCGAACCTAGCGTCTCCCCATCTTGCGGCGATGTCCGCGATGAGCAGCACTGCCTCCTGTTCCACGGTACCCGGCCTGAAAGCCTCGCGGATACGGTAGTTCAGGATGTCTACCAGTTGTGGTGCCGTATACTTATCCAGCGCGATGACATTGTGCATGAATGTACTCTGAGTTGCAGCATCCAACATCCTCGGGAAGTTTGGATCTCGAGAGATCGCAATAATACTTATACGATTCGGCTCGCCTAATTCTTCCATCGCTCGCGTCAATGAATATATCAAATCGGGACCGTTTAGCTGTACGAAGAAATCCGCTTCATCGAGCGTGAGCGCGAGGTAACCATCATGCTTGTTTAACCATTCAGTGATCATGTGCAAGAGCTTTTCGGGACCCAGCCCTCGGGACGGCCATCTTGGATAATAGTGCTGTACGAGCTCCATAAGCACCGCATACGGCGTCTTCTGCTTGCGGCAATTCACGTGAATATAATCGAGCTTGATATCCCGCTGCTTGGCGGCCTGAACCAATTCCTCCCCGAACCTTCGCGCAAGCGCAGTTTTGCCGACGCCGACGCTACCGGTTATCAGCACTTTCTGACTGGCCCTGTTTTCGATAACTGGTTTAAACATGCGCGTCAATTGACGGAATTCTTTTTCCCGATGCACCAGCAATCGAGGTACATAATCCGGCGAGAGCTTGCTAGCATCCCTAAAAACGGACCCACGCGATAGTTCTTCTTCGAATATTTCCTCAAACATCCTCACACCTTTCGCGGAAAATATCTGTCGTCGACCTTAAAACACTTCACGTAAAAAAAGGTATTTGCGGACGTTTATTTGGAGTCTGCCGCCCCCTTGAAAGCATATTTTACCATCAAGGGTGTAATAAGGGACGTTACGAGCACTACCATCACGGTTATTGATAGCAGATCTGCCGTAACGATCCCAGCTTCCATGCCGATCGACGCGACGATCAATGCCACCTCGGCGCGAGGCATCATCGCTGTGCCCACCCTAATCGAATCCTTGAGTCCAAATCCGCTCAATAAGGCTCCTATACCGCAACCAATGATTTTATCGAAAATCGCCACGCCTACTATCCCGAGCGCCAAAAGGCTTACGCTCCATAACACCCGAAGATCCACGCGCGCGCCCATCTCGACAAAAAATAGCGGTATGAATAAACCGTAACCAAGGGTGGAAAGTTTATTGGTCAGAGCGGCTGCAACCGGTGCCTTGCTCAAGACCACGCCCGCAATAAATGCCCCAGTGATGGCGGCCAACCTCGATTGTTCCGCAAACATGGCCATCAGGAACGAGAAAGCGAGAGCGATGGATAATGTGATCTCCTCTACGGGAAATTTTGCAACATAGGAAAACAGCCGAGGCACAACTTTAAAGCCGATGTACAAACTCGCAATGAGGAAAACTACTACAAAAAAGATAAGCTTTCCAAACTCTCCGGTCGAGAAATTGCCCATGCTTAATCCAACTAGGCCGGATAGGATAAAAATGCCAATTATGTCGTCGGCCACGGCGGCGCCTAGGACAGTCATCCCAACTGGGGTATTCAATTGATGAATATCCATTAACGTTCTAACGGTGATGCCGACACTTGTCGCGGCCAAGACTGCGCCTACGAATGCCGCTTGCACGCCGGACCAACCCAGCAAGCTAGCGATGCCGAAACCTAGACTAAAAGCCACAATAACGCCACTTGTCGCCACCACAACCGCCGATTTGCCAGCTGCCCTTAGTTGGTCCACGTCTATCGACAAACCAGCCAAGAACAGCAGTAAGATTATTCCCATATTTGCCATGATGCTGATAAAGGTCCAAGCATCCGATGTGTAGTCTATGAGCATGGGCAGCCCAAGATATTGCGAAATCCACCCCGCCACGGATGGTCCGATAACGATGCCAACGAATAGTTCTCCAAACACTTCGGGTTGTTTTAACTTGGCTGCCAATAACGCGCCGACTTTGGCGGCAATTAGAAAGATGGCCAAATATAATAGCACGGATGAAAGCTCGGCTGGCATTTCACCTTACCTCGCCAGGTGATATAGTTCTAAAATATCCCGCAGGCAAATCAACCCAACGAGCTTGTTCCCTTTTACCACGGGTAGGTGTCGAAGTTTATGGGCAGCCATGATATCTAGGGTCTCCTTGATGGTCATATCGGGCTCCACCGTGATAGGGGACTTCGTCATTATTTCGCTTACCTTTCTAGCCACGCGCTTCATCGCATTTTTCAGCATGACCCCTCCTACGGTGGCCTGTCTCAGAGGCACTTGAATCGCGGCCAGCACGTCGCTCTCCGTGACTATACCTACCAGCCTATGCTCCGAATCGACAACTGGAAGGCAGTCCTCAATTTGAAGGCGGAGCCTTTCGATCATATCATCGATGGAAGCGTCAGGATCGATGGTCCGTGGACGCGTGTTCATCAGGTCCTTTACTTTGGTCTTCACCAACAATTCCCTCGGGATCAGTGCTTGATCGGCGCCCTTTTCCGTTCGAGAGATTACCTTCGGCATAAAAATCGTGTTATTATTGGATGGATCTATGCTTTAAAAGCTAACTCAAAATATTTAAATTGACCACCTTTTTGTTGGTGGAACTCTTGATAGTTGAATTTATCATAATTGGCGAGGTGCCGAGGGATCTTTTGTCGAGTCTTGCCCCAAAAATTATTGAAAGCTATCACTCGCTCATTCGGGATTGCCAATTCATGGTCCATATGTCGCCTCCCGATGTTGCTTACCACCCAGGACGAGGTCAATATCGCAGCGATGTCCTTTTGAAGCATCTTTGTCGTTTTACGAAGGGTTGTGATAAAGTGCTCGCGCTCACCGATGTGGACCTCTTCACGCCCGGACTTAACTTCGTCTTCGGCCAAGCACAATGCCCGGGCAAAATTGCGTTAGTTTCGATCCATCGTTTAGATCCGACTAAGTACGGTGCCCCACCAAATCCGACGCTATTGTTGGAGCGGACTACCAAGGAAGCTATCCATGAACTCGGTCATACCTTCGGACTCCAACATTGCACAAGTCCCCGTTGCGTCATGGCATTCTCTAACAGCGTAATGGAAGTCGACAAAAAGACCGCTAAATTTTGCGCGAGGTGCATAAACAGATTAGCGGCTAACCGACCCTCACCATTCTACTCTCACGATAGCCTGTGATCGTCCTTATGTAACCACGAAGCTCGCGGTCGAGCTCGGCATCACCAGTATCAACCCTAAAGGTTGGAGTAAGCATTAACTTCTGAGGGGTGGCCAGCACCCAGATATTATTTTTTCCAACCCGTCGAATTACCTCAGGACTTATCTGCTGATTGCCCCGCCCGAAAATGAAACCCTGTCCACCTATGGGGCTAACTATTATCACCGCGGATTTGCCCTCGATCGCACGAAGTATTTGTCGTTCATTCACGTCGCGCGCCAAGAGCTTATAATTGTGCACCAAATCCACCCCCAAAAGGGTTGAGTCCTGAATTCCCAGTTCCTCGCTTACGGCCTTCGTCGTGGTACCTGGGCCGAGGATATAAACAACATCGGGTTTCATCTCTTCTACAATATATTTGGCTATGGCTGCTTGTTGATCCCTCTCGATATCCATCCAACTTGCCTCTTTAACTCCTTGTACCAAATTCGGCTCGTAGGGCGTCAATAGGTAACCATAAAGTTTGGCGGACAACCTGCCCTGCCTATAAGCCTCTTCATCTATGTCCATCACCTCCGCCTCCCTCAGCGGTAGCTCCCCCCAAAGGAACTTCATGATTATTCCGGCAGCTGCCGAAGGATCCACCGCAAATACGGCCGAATGCATCTTAACTCCGGCTGGGATGCCCACAACGGGCACGCTATTCCCAACGGCCTCGCAAATGTCACGGGCCGTTCCGTCCCCTCCTGCGAAGAGGATGAGGTCCACTCCCAAGTCGCGGAGCTCGCGGGCGGCTCGCTTTGTATCGTCGGCGGTCGTGTGCCCGGTAATTATCTTTCCAACCACGTTTGGGGAGAATCCAACTTCCTTGGCCTCATCCTCCCCCATCTCGTGAGGGTATGTAAATAAGGAAATCCTGCTTTTTACCGCCAGCAGGCCCCTCAAGGCCTCCATCGCCCGCTTCGGGGCAACGGGTCCCGCGCCGAGTTCTATGGCTTTTCGAACTATTTCCTCACCATCGGAGCCCTTTAAGCCGGCGCGACCTCCGATGCCCGCTATCGGATTAACTATAAGGCCCAGCTTATGCATGTCTGCGCCCGATGCTCTTGTACATCCTCCAGCTCAAAATAGGTTCGCGCGAGGCCTTTACCTCGTCTAATCGTCCTATCGCAGTGGCGGTGGGTGCCCTACGGACCACTTCCGGATCCTTATATGCTTCCTCAGATATCCTCTTCATTGCTGCTACGAATTTATCGAGTTCTTCTTTCGACTCGCTCTCCGTCGGCTCAATCATGAGGGCCTCCTCCACGATGGGGGGGAAATAATAAGTGGGCGCATGTATACCGAAGTCGAGCAATCGCTTGGCAACATCCTTTGCGCTCACGCCCGTCTCGCGCTTCAGCTTTGTTACACTGAACACGACCTCATGCTTACACGGGCCCTTGGCATCGTGCCTCAGCTCATAGCCCCTGGTCCCGATAAGCTTGCGCATGATGTAGTTCGCGTTTAGCACCGCCGCCTCCGCGACTTCCTTGAGGCCCTCCGCACCCATCAATAGGATGTAAGCGTATGCCTTCACTAATACGCCGAAGTTGCCGTAGAAGGCCTTAACTCTGCCTATTGAGTGCGGCCTATCATAATCTAGGTAATAACGATCTCTTTTTTCATCGTACTCTACCAAGGGTACGGGTAGAAATTTTTCGAGTTCTTCGGTCACTCCCACGGGTCCAGCCCCGGGTCCGCCACCGCCATGAGGGGTTGCAAAAGTCTTATGTAGGTTGAAATGCACGATGTCAAAACCCATATCGCCGGGACGCGATTTGCCTAGGATGCTGTTTAGGTTCGCACCATCGTAGAAAAGAAGCCCCCCCGCGTCGTGGACCAACTCAACTATCTCTAACACCTTATCTTCGAATAAACCCAATGTGTTTGGGTTCGTCAGCATCATGGCGGCTGTCCGTTCCGACACGGCTTCCCGCAGTGCCTCGAGATCCACACGTCCCCGCAGATCCGACGGGACGACGACGATCTCATAGCCGGCCATCGCCGCACTTGCGGGATTTGTACCGTGAGCTGAGTCCGGAACAACCACTTGGGTGCGTCGATCTTGTTCGCCCCTCGACGCGTGATAGGCGCGGGTGATGAGCATGCTCACAAATTCACCGTGGGCGCCAGCGGACGGCTGTAGACAGACGCGCGCCATGCCAGATATCTCGGCCAGACATTGCTCTAACTTGTACATGAGCTCGAGTGCCCCCTGCACCGTCTCTTCTGCTTGATATGGATGAACATATGCCACCGTCTCCAAAGAAGCGAGATCCTCCAAAAACTTGGGGTTATACTTCATCGTGCATGAACCGAGTGGATACATCCCCAAATCTATACAATAGTTCATTTGGGATAGACGAGTGAAATGTCTAACGACCTCGACCTCCGAGACCTCCGGTAGCTCAAGGTTCTCTCGGAGAAGTTGCTTGGGGATGTTAACTTTCTCCACCGCCTTGGGTAGGGTGTAACCAATGCGTCCCGGCCTGCTCAACTCAAAGATAAGCGGTTCCAGGCAGCCGTCGCCCTCCCACCTCGCTTGTCTGTACTCCCTCATCGTTTTCCCTCTGTTATTTTTGCGAGCACCTCGACTAAGCGATCTATATCCCGTCTCGTATGGAGCTCAGTGGTGCACATCAGGGAAGTTTCGCCGAGCTCTGGGAACTCCTCCTTGATGGGCTTTCCACCTTGGATTTCGTACTTTAACAACTCAGTGTTTAGATCGAGCAT
>Ga0272449_1005287_pt1 | contig 10150 bp, 9 predicted proteins | sample YNPCB0241_FD_198679 | JGI IMG/M metagenome (GOLD analysis project Ga0272449, IMG submission 198679) | Hot spring sediment microbial communities from Yellowstone National Park, WY, United States - YNP-CB-024-1 | ecosystem: Environmental > Aquatic > Thermal springs > Hot (42-90C) > Sediment...
ATGGTAAACGGTGAGGGTGTCAAAAGCTGGCACTAGGGAAACGGAAAATCAACCTTTTCTGAGGCAAGAGGAGATTCCGGTTATGAAGAGGGCTCAGGACACGAAGAGCGCGGGGAAGACGCACCCGGAAAACCCAGGCGCAGCGAGAGTTTCAATCCCTCATAGGTAGGCTACAAACGTGAAACTCATCGAGCAAAATCCAGAGAAACCTTCAATCGTTTCAATCCCTCATAGGTAGGCTACAAACCTGTCTATGAAGTATATGCACAGCTTCCAGGAAGCTGTTTCAATCCCTCATAGGTAGGCTACAAACCCCTTTGATGATGTTGAACGCATAGCAGAGAGATATGGTTTCAATCCCTCATAGGTAGGCTACAAACTCCCTCTGGTAATCTGGGGGAACGATGTAGGGGTATTGTTTCAATCCCTCATAGGTAGGCTACAAACCGAAGAATCTCGGGCATCGAATCCTTGGGTAGAAGTGTTTCAATCCCTCATAGGTAGGCTACAAACCGAAGAATCTCGGGCATCGAATCCTTGGGTAGAAGTGTTTCAATCCCTCATAGGTAGGCTACAAACGGTTAAGGATGGGATACTGGAAGGTGTCAGTTGAGGAGTTTCAATCCCTCATAGGTAGGCTACAAACAACACAGCACCCTCACTGAGACGTTCTTTGATAACTAGTTTCAATCCCTCATAGGTAGGCTACAAACCCAATCATTGGAGAACCCCTCTCCAATGAATGGAGAGTTTCAATCCCTCATAGGTAGGCTACAAACGGGCGTCGGCGTGGTAGAGGAGGGCGAGGTACACGTGTTTCAATCCCTCATAGGTAGGCTACAAACCCGTTCTATGGGCTTAAAATAAGGATTCTTGAGAAAGCCATGTTCACCTGCCAAGGTACGCTTTATGTTAATGGAAGCACAACTTTTTCCATCTGTCAAGCTGGTCAGAGGGGTTTTTTAAAGTGTCGTCGATCCCCGGGGGTTTTTGCACTACCGGAGGTCGACGACACTTTTAGAAAATCCACTTCTCCCCACCCTTCTGAATCCCCAGGAGTTCCCTTCGGATGTACTGCTTGCTATCAAGGACATAGAAAATGACCGAATCTTCGTTGAGGTTTACGACATGGTCCAGCTCTTTTTGCAGAGCCTTAAAAGAAGCTCCAGTGAGCTCCCCCTCTAAAACGGAATTCTGTATCCAGGTGAGGTAACGGCGAGCCACCTTCAGCACTCTGCTCACCCGCGCCACGTTGACGTCGTAAACCATGATGACGTACATGGCAGGTTGTCACCCCGGGGCAAACTACCACCGGCTGACGAAAGGCTCATAGGGCTGTTCCCCTATGAGGTGCTTCTCTATCTTGTAAAGCTCCAAACGAATGAGCGTCTGGTAGCTCACGTTGCGCCTGAGGCGCCGGTGGTAAAAGGTGCTTTGAAGTTTTTCCTCGAATTCCTGGACGTAAAGGCGGCGCCCCCTTTCTTTCAAGAGACAAATACCACCTTCGTTTTCAAAATCCTCCGTACCAATCATCTTCTTCCCTAAAAGAGCGAAGAGCACCCGATCGGCACAAAGGGGTTTAAAAATCTCCGCCAGGTCCAGGTTCAATGTGAAACGACGGAAGTTCGTGGCGTGCAGGTACCCAATGCGAGGATCAAGGTGTGTTCTGTATATCTCGGTGAGGATTTTGGTGTACACAAGAGAGTTCCCGAAACTTATTAAAGCATTGAGAGGATCAGCTGGTGGATGTTTGCTCCTTGCCTCCATCGCAAAGGGAGTGTCCACCAGTATGGTGTTGAAGCTCTCATAGTAGCACTTTCGAGCATTCCCCTCGACGGCCATGAGCTCTTCCACGCTGGTACACTGGGACAGAGCCTCCTGGAGAAGAGCAGAAATGGTATCGATTGGGGACTGGAGCTCTTTACCCCGCGCACTGTAGTAGCGTAAGACCTGAAGCATGTTGGCTAAAGCCCCCTCCACGAACTTTCGGGCAAGTTCCAGGCGCAACGCAGGATCCAGGTAGTGCTCTGCCTGTTTGAGGAGAAGGTAACCGGAGTTATAGTGTTCACGAGGGTAAAAGCTCCCCACATAGTTCCCGTAGTAGCCGAAAAAGTGAAGGATAATCTCTTTGTCTTCCAGGAACTCTAAAAGCTTCTTATTGAGGTCTACCTCGCCGAAGGCGTAGATATCTCGAACGCTCTCAACAGGGAAATACCTCTTACCTTCCTGGGTTTCCACGCAGATAGTGTTGTCTTTGCGCTGGAGCCTACCACTTGAAAAGAGGTAGAGGGTTCTTTTCACCGGACCTGTACCCCCTGCTAAGCCCAGCAAAACTCCCCATAGGCACACCTTCTGCAGTAACGGTTACGAAGGGGAGAAGGTGGTAGCGGCTGCGATACAACCTGAGACACCGCCTGCTTGACCGCCACCACTTTTTCCTCTAACTCCGGGGTCAGCACCACGAACTCCCGCCTCTTTTCTTCCGGAAAAAGAAGCTCTCCTTCTGCATCGATGCCCATTTGCCTGAGCTCGAAAAGGTAGAAGGCCAGTTGCATCCTTGCCGCTTCAAGGGCACGGGAGCTCTTCTTAACCTCGGCCACCACGAAATTCTTCCCCGCACGGCGAATAAGATCCAGAGTCAAGTGTGCAAAACGGACCTCTTTGTGTTCACGGGCATAAGTTTGACTCTGTATGAGCCTCCCAATCTGAAGAAGCTCATGGCTTTCATCCGGGCATATTTGGCGGGACATGAGCCAGACTTGCCGGGGGCAAATGGAAAAAGCCTGAACGTAGCTTCCGAGGACCTTCCAGGGGGACCAAGCTTCAAAATGGGCTTTGATGGCTTCCAGACTATTCTCGATCAAACGACCATAACCCCTTCTTCTACTCGCTTAAAGCCTGTTTCCGGATCGTAAAGCTCGCCCACAAGATAGGACGGTATATAAGGCAGGGATTTTGAGGTGTCGACCTTGCCAACCAGAAGCTTAGCAGGCACCGAGAGGATATAGCGGCTGAAGTCACGCTTGATCCGGTAAAAGGCCTCCCAGCGCGAGCGGCGGTCGGGTGCGTTTACCACTTCCCGTTGGTAGGTTTCCCATACTTCCTCGGCTTTGGGGTCAAGGGCCACGAAGACCTCAACGTGGTTGGGAAGATCTCTGATGAGCTGAAAGCTCGCCACGCCTTTCTCTCCTCCATCCCCCTTGAACCGCAATTCCTTCATGGCTTTCAAAATTGCGTCACTTGCGCTCAGATCTTTTCGGGCCCTGATAAAGGAGAAAAAGTCCTCCACCAGCGAGTGGAATTCTGTTTCCGGGAACTCCGGACGGCCAGAGAAAAACTCCCGGGCGCCCTTCATGTGAATGGCTCCATAGACACGGGTAGCCAAAGAGTGGCCCTGTTCGTCCACCAGGTTGAGCAAATAAACGTTTCCTCTCTCTTTTTTGAAGTTGCGGTTGCAGCGCCCCGCCACCTGAACCACCGCATCCACAGGTCCTATGTCCCGCCAGGCTACATCAAAGTCCAGGTCCACCCCCGCTTCCACCACCTGGGTAGAGACAAGCACCGGTTTTTCTCCCCGCTGCAGGGCCGTGCGCAGGGCTTCTATCCGCCTTTCTCGCTCGAGTGGTACTATGTTGGTGGAAAGGTAGTACAGGGGAGTCCCTTTGGGCAGGAGTTCCTTCAGACAGTGGTAGAAGTCCACAGAGCTCCGGATGGTGTTCAGCACTACCAGGTGTGACTGGCTTGGGTCAAAGCGCCGGGCGAAAAGCTCGGCCGCTTCTTGCACACGGTACTGTCCGGGTTCGACCAGCAGGCGGACACGGTCAAGTGTTCTAAAGTAACGCTCAACATCCTCCGGATCTCCTGCAAGTTCCAGGGCTTCCTGGGGCTCAAACCACTCTGGGCGCGTCGCGGTCATGAGGATGAGGCGCAGATCGAGCTCCTCTGCTGCCTTCTTTAAGACCTCGGTAACCAGAGGCCAGTATTCTGCGGGTATATTCTGCACTTCATCCATGATGATAATGGCCCGGCCCAGGTGGCAGAATTTCTTAAGCATCCGGTTGCGGTAACCGATGAGGGTGTGGAGAAGTTGCACAAAGGTGGTGACCACCACCTCGCTTTGCCAGCTCTCGACAAGGAGCATGGCTTCGTCGAAACGGCGGAGATCCTCGTCTTCCAGATCCCTATAGGATATTTCCGCCAGATGATGGTGCTTGAGCAGGTAGGCCGACGGCGCAGAAGCAAAGCCAGGCAGAGTTTCTCCCATAAGCTCATAGAGTACCTGATAGGTCTGGTCGATGATGCTGGTGAAGGGAAGGGCGTAGATAATGCGAGGGGAAAAGCCGAAAGCCTCCTTTAGGCGTTGGCGCAAGACAAGAGCAGCATTGAGCACGGCGAGGGTCTTGCCGCTGCCAGTAGGAGCGGTAAGGGTGAAAAAGCGCTGGGAAAGAGGAGCGCAGGCCATTCTTTCGGCAGCGTGGCGAAAAATCTCCTCTCGCAGGGCATGAATACCTTGAGTTCTCACTCCGGAAAACCTTCTTTCTTTGTAAAGGCAAATCAGGTCGGAGGGAAGTTCCGGCCTCTTAACTTCGCGCACGCGGGCGCTGTGCCGCTTGTCGGCATCGATAAGGGCGGAGAAGAGGAGGACCACGTTGAAATAAGGAGAAAGGGAGGGTTCCTGCCTTTCAAACTCGCGCCAGTGACGGTAAAGGGAAAGATAGACCTCCCGCCAGGAGTCAAGAAACTCTTCTAAGCACCGGCGCCAGTCCTGCGTCAGAAAAGGAGGGGGAGCAAAGCCGCGCCGCGCAAGACGGCGGGCAAGGTGCCGGGCAACAGAAATCAGAGAGGTTCCCACTTTCTCTACGTTTCGCCGGAGATCTTCCACTTGCTTCTCCACGACCTCCAGGCGCCGGTACTTGTCAGGATCCATGTTTTCCATTTTTTCCATTTCGCGGCGCGACACCAGGTAGCGGTCGAGGTTGTCCAGGTCCCGGTGGTGCCAGAGCACGGCCATGAAGGCCGCCAGTTGTTCCAGAGGCTCTACTCCTTGCCGGGCAGCAAGGTAGGCAGCCCAGAGGCCGGAGAGGAAAGCGTGTTCTTTGTAGGGATTGGCCTCACCGCTTGAAAGGTAGTCTTGAAAGTAAGAGGTGTACTTGCCAAAGTCATGGGCCAGGCCCACGGTGGCGGCCAGGGGCAAAAGGTTCTGGCAGCGGGGAAGCCGGGCCAAAGAGGTGTAGCTTTCGGCCGCCACCAGGCTCAAGTGGGCACCTAAGTGGTAGAGGCGCTCTCCTTCGCGGTGGGCGAAGAAGGCCATAGCTCTCCCTCCATGAAGGCCACCGTTTCCTTCCCAGAAGGAAGAGAAAAGGAGTAGACGGGAACAGAAAGCTCTGCCCGCCAGGGACGAGCCTGCGTTTCATAGATGTAGTTTCCAGGTGGCATGAGTTTCCGCCCCGCGCCAAAAGACTGGGGAGCCCGTTCTCGGCCAAGGACCACGTCTCCTCTGAACGCAGGTCTTCGGAGATAGTCGGCCACCAGCACTGAATGGAGCACAACTTCTTGACCAGCAGGGATTACCTCGTCCGGTGGTCCATAGTACACCAGGTGGGCTTGGGCGATGAACTCGCTGAGTCCCAGGTAAAGGGGGTAGCACGATCTGCCGGCAGCCAGCCTCTCTCTGAGTTCCCGGGTCACGTTTTCGTCGCGGTGGGCGAAGTATACCCGGAAGCAAAGGGAGGAGGCCGTGTCACCAGGCAAAAGGAGCTCCAGAGGCACCTGAGTACCCTTCATGACTCCCAGCTTCCTCAACCGGGCAAGATCCTCCTCTTTGGTGCGGATGTAGTTCACGGTCTGGATGAGCCGTCGGACCGGGACCTCGATGACCACCGCGAAGCGGGCCTCATTAAGTCCCAGCTTCTCGTAATAGCTGTCGCGCTCCCAGCCCAAAATGGCCGCCACCATTCCCATGAGCACAGTACGGGGCGGGAAAGCGTAAGAAAGCGAAGAGGAATTAGTGTAGTATTTGCGGAAATGGGCGAAGGGGCCGATGAGATCAAAGACGGCCACATTGACCACGGTGCTCTACGCTCCTTCGAGAAGTATGACTCGCTCATTGCCCAGAAGCTCTGCCAGCCATTTTCCAAAGTTCTTGGAAGAGCCATCTACCGTGGTCATGAGTTCCCGGTCCTGCCAGAAGAAGACCCGATTGATGCGATTCTTGACCCCAAGAATCCGGTCTCTGAGTCCCCCGATTTCCAGCTTGACATCCTGGATAGAACGCAAGTCGGTATCACGTTCCAGGCGCAGGTCGTCTCGCATGTCCCCCATGAAGGTGTCGGCATCGGTGAACTCGAAGCGCAGGTAAAGGCGGGGGTACTGGCCAATTTTAGAGCGGGTGGCAAGAAGAGGTATGGCCCTGAGCATGGCCTGATCGAGAAGCTTCAGATCCTGCTCGCTGGTGGCGCCGGTAGGGTTTCCACTCGCCAGCTTAAGCATGGTTTTCACCCTGCGGGCACTGATAATCCCATGGAAGGCGATGAGGGAGTAGTAGAGCCGGTAATCCTTGCCGAAAGTTCCCTGACGGGCTTCGGCTTCGGAGGCAAACTGAGAGGATATGGTGTGAGACTCCACAAGCTGCACACGGTTGAGCGAGTAACCCCAGTTGAACTGCACCGGACCGGTGAGATTAATGGCCTCTCCTTCACCCCGCCGATCACCCTTCACCGGCATGGTGGCCCCGAAAAGGCGAACATCAATGAGTTTTTGCAACAAGGCGGGTAAATCCTCCTTCGTCGGCTGTTCCTTTCCTCCCAGAAGGAACCTGAGCCTTTCGGTGGCAGTGACCACCCCTTCTGCCTTGGTTACATAAATGGTTTGATCACCGCCGTTTTCCTGGAAGTACTCGTAGAGGTAGTCGCGGATGTAGCGCTTGAGCCTCACGTCGGAGACCAGGTTGCGTTCCCGGTCGAGATCCATGCGCGGGCGGTTCTCGTCATCAGGATCGCCATTGGGATTACACATCCTGGCATCGTAAAGGTAAAGGATTTCCCCATTCTTCTCAACGATCTTCGAAGTATCGGCCATACTACTCGCCACCCTCCTTTCCTTCCTTTAAAGCCGCCATTCTGACACCGTAAGCATAGCCGGAGAGAATATAGAAGACGTTCTCCTCCGGACCTAAGGGCCATTTGCTGTCACGGTAGAGGTCGAGGAGTCTTTTCATCTCTGCGTAAAGGGCTTCATTGTGACTTCCAAAGCGGTCGTATTGCCTTAATTTTTCAAAAAGCTGGTTGGCCAGGCTGAGCACCCGGCTCCAGTTCATGCCCTGGCAGTTGATTTTGTCCAGCACCGGTTTGCTCTTGTGTCCAGAAGAATACTGGCCCTTCCCCACCTCGTTCAGCAGGTAGCCCATAATGAAAAGAGCTGCCTGTGGCTCAGAATAGCCCATAAACTGCAGGTACTCACGCATCTTTTGATCGACCATGACATCTTGCCCAGTAGACAGCAAATCTCTCACCCCCCTGAGAATACCTTCCTCACGCAAAAGTTTAAGGAAAAAGCCAAATTGCAGCAGCTTGGTGGCCAGAGCCCACTCTTCATCTCCGGAGTTAACCCTGCGCTGGTTCGTACCCTCAAAGCGACCGGTGAGGTAAAGGTGGGCCAGGCCCAGAGACTCCTCCACCAAAAAGGAGTACTCGATGGGTTCACCACGCAGCAAACCCCGGTAGAGGTAAAGGAGTTTCTTGTGCTCGGCCCTATCCCGCTCCCGCAAGGGCAGAAGGTAGTAAAGGCGGGTAAGGTCGATCCACCAATCCTTTACTTCCCCTCCCAGAAGGCGCCTGCCTTCGTAGCTCAACTGGTTTGATCGGCGAAGGAGCCGGGAAATCCGGCTGGGAGTCACGTCTTCTATCAAGCCCAGAATGCGGAACTCGCCCTGCATTTTCTGGTAGAAAAGGAAGTTGAGCAATATCTGGTCTTCTACCCCCTCCTCCTCGAAGAGCTCTTCCATGGTGCGCCCGAGCTCTTTTTCCCCTTCTATTAGGGCTGAAAGGTCTGTTAAGGCCCGGGTTTTGCGAGTAAGCCTGCTCAAAAGCTGGAGAAAAGCCTCACGCCAGGTGGGAGAACCGGAAAGCAAGACGAAAGTTGGAAGAAGAAGGAAGCTCAGGGTACCCACCCGCAAATTCAGGTTCTGGGGCAGGTAGTTTTCCACTACCAGAAAAGAGCGGAAGCATTCCTCGCAGATGAGGAAGTTGTAGACAAAGCCCGATTCGCTGACCCCGGAAGCAAAGCCCACCTTATCGGTGATATAAGGCTTGAAAAACTCCAGACGCTTGAAGGCCGTAGCGCTGACTCTTTCCTTTTCCTTTCCGCAGATCATGCAGGTCCCTGGCACCAGGTCTTCTCCTTCAAAACCAGCTAGGCGGTAGCGCAGGATTACCTGGTCGTAAGGTTCAGCCTGCACCAGCGGCTCGCCGTTGAAAAGCACGGTCCAGAGACCCACCTGTCTCTTCTTGATCCCAAGCTCCCGTTCCACCAGCCTGACCAGAACGCCTTCCACCTCTTTGGCCCGTTCCCTGGCCTTCTTTTTCCCTTGCTCGTCCTCCTCCCTTCCTGCCTTTTCCTCCACCGCTATGCTCAGACGCCCAGGGTCAAGCACCGCTTCCCCATCCTTGGAGCGGGAAAAGGCTTTATCGTAGATTATCTTGAGCTTCCTGGCCAGCTCCGAACTTTCTTCGTTCATGTTGCAGAGCTCCCGAAGGAGATTCGGGACAACCTGCCCGGTGAGGTAGTGCAAGTTATTGGTGGTGAGAAACCTCTGGGGGTTGTTGCCGGAAGCGTTGCCCACGTACCGCCAGCGGATGAGAAATTCCCGTCGTTTTTCTCTATCTTTCGGTATCTCCTCAAAATCAAGGCGAAGCCGTAATTGACCCTGTTCCTTCTCCCAAAAGTCCAGCTTGACCAGGTACACCCCTTCTTGCGGATTTCTGGAGACATTCTTCAGGTCCTCAACCATCCCTGCAATCAGGTCTTCACCGCCCATCGCTTTTCCCAGAAGCTCTATAGTCTCAAGCAACGCTCTTCCCCCCTTAACCTTCCTCCACCACTTCACAGCACCCAAACCCCTGAGAGTTCTTGGCTCCCAGGCCCGCATCAAGCGCCACTGTAAGAAGCTCCGGCTTTCCGGTCAACCGGTACTTCCCCATCCACCCCTTGATGATTGTGCCTTTGTAGCGGACCACTTTCAGGTCCCGCTCTCCAACCTCCACAGGGGTGATGCTGAAGCCAGCAAGATCTGCCGACCGTCCGAAGACAAGCTGGTACTTTTTGGCCAGGTTCTCCCTAATGAGCTCAGCAAAGCGGGGCTCGAAAGGCGAATAGTAGTACGTGAAGGGTTTTCCGGTGTTCTCAAGCGTACTGTAGACGGTCAGAGGCGAGAGCATGCGCACGGTGACACGGTTTTCCGTGACCTCCGTATCCCGCACCTCAAGAGACCCCACGGTGAGCCTGTTCTTTCCCAGGCGAACCTGCCCCTGCCGCAACAACCCTTTCGCCATCTCCTCCACCACCGCAAGGAGAGGCGAGCAGACGACCAGCCGGCAGGGAGGAGTGAAGGCAATCTCCCCTCTTTCCCCAAGAACCCTGAATTTCCCCATGAGGCGAGAGAAAGCGAAAAGCTTGAAGCGCCGCTTGCCGAAAGCAAAACCCTGATCGTGCAGGAGACTCCTGAGAGCTGGCTGCGCTATCTGGTGGTAGATGACCGCCTGAAGGAGGTGGTTGTGCTCAAACGGCAGGACGATTTCTCTGCTCCCGGTCAATGTAATAAGAAGCTGCATCTTGCGCCATCCTCCGGTACGCTCCTCAAAAAAGAAGTCCCACGCCCGTCCCCTTCACGGTAAGGTCCCCTTTCAATAACCCCCTGCACACAGAACCAAAACTTCCACTCCCATTGTACCCGAAGCCGGTGACATTACGTGTCAGTCTGTGTACTGTGAGAGGGTTTTTCGGAGTTCTTCTTTCACCGCTTCACGGAGGGAAGGAGGGCTCACGATTTCCGCATGACTCCCATACCCGATAATCCACCTCGTGACCTCCTCAGGGTTTGCCTCCACCTCAAAGAGCAGTCCTCCATCGTCAAGTTCGGTAATCTTCTGGGTAG
>Ga0272449_1005289_pt1 | contig 10147 bp, 10 predicted proteins | sample YNPCB0241_FD_198679 | JGI IMG/M metagenome (GOLD analysis project Ga0272449, IMG submission 198679) | Hot spring sediment microbial communities from Yellowstone National Park, WY, United States - YNP-CB-024-1 | ecosystem: Environmental > Aquatic > Thermal springs > Hot (42-90C) > Sediment...
GTTTTCACCAAGCTTGGAAAGAGGGCTGGGATTGGTATCGTCGTCTCATCGAGATGTCCATGCAGAGATTTAGGTCTCTCGGAGAATCATATACTGGGGGTCTCCCTCATGGAAGGTTTTCTCGTGATGAGGCTTCTCCTTCCCGACAGGCGTGAGCTCAAATATCTTCTGGGCAGGCTTAGGAAGGCCGGGGTGAGTTTTGAACTCCTCCGTGCTGGGAGGCCTAGGAAGACCGGTCTTCTCACACCACGTCAGGAGGCGGTACTAGTCCACGCCTATTTGGGCGGATACTTCAACTATCCTAGACCGGAACCGCTTACGAGGCTGGCCAAGATGATGAACAGCTCAGCCTCGACCTATGGAGAGATACTGAGACGGGGCATTAGGAAAGCTGTTGGGATGTTGTTTGAGGATGAGATTGGAAAGAGGGAGAGGATTCTAAGAACAGTCAGCGGCGCCTGAGCCTCGCTATCAATGCGCCGATTACGCCGCCCGCAAGGGCTGCGATGAAGCCGGCTAAGCCCACTGCCAGTATAAGGGCTGCGATTATGGCTGGTAGTACAATGGATGCAAGCCCGGAGCCTGTGGCTAGGCCACGTGGATTTGCCAAAGCCCCTATTAGAGCTCCTATGAGGAAGAGGAATCCTATTAGGAGTGAGAATAACAGTCCCTTGAAGCGGAAGGCAAGGCCGTAGAACAGGCCGGAGATAAAGCCGCCCACCAGTATAAGGGGTAATGCTGCTGACTCAAATGCCTGCCCTATGTTGACTGAATATGCTATGGCTGCTGTGAATAATAGAGTGGCTATGGTGGCGTAAACACCGTATCCCATCTCTTTTCGCTGGGGACCAGCACTTTATCTATTTTTCCATGAGGCTCCACAGATGGTCTTGTACAGGCTCATCCAGCTCTGTCACACCATCCCTGCCTATTACGAGTCTGCCCTCACGCCTGTGGACGATCTTTCCAATCGGCCTGGCCCCAACCCGCCTCAATACCCTAGGATCAAGTCTCGGGGTAGATGCTAGGAGCGCTCCCGAGCCCACAAGCCTGAGAGGATCTATGTCAAGCGCCCTACATATACGGGCCGTAACCGGCGTCACAGGGATCTCATCAGCCATCACACGAAATCCTGTCCCGGAAGCCTCCGCCAACTCATACAAGCCACCCAAGACTCCTCCCTCTGTCACATCATGCATGGCATTCACAAGTCCGTTCCTTGTAAGATACAATGCCTCCGTCACAACGCTGATCTTTTGGAAGTATCTCCTCGCCATCATTATATCAGACTCTCCAACACCTCTCTCCCTAAGCATCTCTTTAAAATCTGACGCAAGTATGGCCGTCCCTTCTAGGGCCGCTGTCTTGGTCATGATAATCCAGTCACCAACCTTAGCATCGGAAGATGTTATCAGCCTGCCGCCTATCAGTGGGCCCATCATATGGCCGACAACCACCGGTGATGATGTATATGGTGCTATCTCTGTGTGCCCCGTAACTACCGCTACACCCAGTGATTTAGCGGCCCGGTCTATCTGCCGTGCCACCCCAGCGACATCCTTTCCTGTGCTGCCTCTCGGCATTAACACTGTGGGCGAAAACCATGTAGGCCTTCCACCGGTGACTGCGACATCGTTGGCTGACGCATGGACAGCAAGCCAGCCCACCATCTCTCTAGAACCAGTTATGGGATCTATGGACAGGATGTAAACCCGGCCGCCAGCCCTGATGGCTCCAGCATCCTCGCCGAAACTCGGCATGAGGACTACATCATTTCTACGTACTCCCAGACGACTGAGGACGGTCTCCTTTAATATATCTTGGGGAAGCTTGCCCACTGGAAGCGCCCCACCCCTCCGCCGGGTCATTACTCTTCCTACCCCCGGTCCTCCCTTAGGGATCGGAGTATACCCGCCGCCTTGGCCGCGTCACCGCTACTGTTGACCCGCTGGAAAAATCTCAGCTTGGGATCAAACAATCTCAGACTCTCAGCCGAGATATATAGTATGTTCCGGACTTTCTTGAGAATCTCACCCATTGGTATGCTGGGGCTCTCCCTCATCGCCTCTAGAAACGGCTTCACCCTGTAGGATGCCGGTGTATACTCTGGCCTATCGATATGCGGTCGTGGGATGCCTGCAGAGAATCTTGTGATGATTTCAAGGAGGAATGTTGTAAGGCCTCTTGTCACGAAGGGTGTGTCGCATCGGAGTATGAGCAGCCCCTCACCCCTTGATGCTTGGAAGACGGGTTCCAGCTGGCTACGTATGTCAGCGGTCTCAGGAGGCATAGTGACCATTCTAGCGCCATAGGGTTCGCCTACCTCCTGATACTCGTCAACAACATCATCCACACATGTGATCACTATATCGTCTACATCCTCAGGTATCGCCTCTAGAACATACTCTATCATCGGCCTGTCCTCTATCTTGATTAGGCCTTTCTGGCCCATGTTGGCCATGACTGCCACGGTATATGCAGTTGTTTTGATGGTCAAGTATCTAATGGTTAATCTTTTAGGTTGTTATTATCTTTCTTCCTCCTGCTCTTTTCCCTTAGAACTGGTCTAAAAACTATTTAGGACTATTTCTTAGTGCAATTTGTATGGGGTTTAGGGAGATTAGTGATTATGAGTGGTAGGTGATTTTAATTTAACACTACAATTTATGACATTTCATATTCTTCCAAGAGATACCGCATACACTACAAAAATAGAACCCTCTATTATAATCGGGCCTATTCATGGATGGTGGATAAGTAGCCTCCTCATCCTGTTTATAGAATAGCTCCACCGTGCCATTATATACCTTGAGAGCCGCTTTAATCCTATTATCCTCTGCCACAAATAGTGGTGTATAGGCTGATCCTCTTTTCCGAAAGAGGTACATGATACAGCTTGTCCAGAGACAGGGCAGGCTTATACGGCCTGTTAAAGACTGCTGAGAGTATGGTATATTTGTTGAGTGGTGTTATTAGGGGTTTAAATAGGTGTCCGAGGTCGGACGGATACATACAGACGAAAATACCTTCCAACTCTGGTAGGGTAATATGGGCCGGAAGCCGTCGATAACAGTTTAAAATAAATAGATTTAAATAGACATAAATATGAGGGGGTTGTCGAGGTATTAGAAAGCTCATATCAGGTTAGGGCGTACAATATAAGACACAGCTATGATGTTAGAGGTTTTCTTGAATCCTACAGGCTATTATTGCAGAGTGCGGTCGATGAGGTATGGGCTGGAATCAAATGGGTTGAAAGGTATAATGGTAGGGGAGGGAGGAGGCTTATTCCAGTAATCCCGACGGAGAATAGCTTCAAGAACCACTATCTAAATGGAGGGTTGGAAATATTCCAGACATGCTCCAGATGTGGGAAAAGGTTAATTCCCCGAAAGGAGCAAACCTATACCTTCAGATGGAGGGGCTTTCTCCAACCCCAAAGCTCTTCAACGGGCTTATGAGGGGTTGGAGCGGGTTCACCCTGACAGGGGAAGAGGCCGGTGAGGGCTCCGATGAACCCAAGAGGAGCCCAAGGCCTATGAATCCCAAGAACTATGCAAGTCTACCAAAGACTACATAGCTCAGAACCCATTGTCTTCTAACGCCTTCCCAGTCTTTCCCTCAGCTTCTCAGTAAGTAATGGAACTATCTTATATAGGTCTCCCACAACAGCATAGTCTGACTCCGACATTATGGGTGCGTTGGGGTCTATGTTGACGGAGATTATGAGCTTAGCGTCTCTGATACCCACAAGGTGTTGGACCTGTCCTGAAATACCAAGGGCCAGATATGTTCTAGGCCTCACACGCTTTCCCGAGAGTCCTATATGCCTGTCCTCACTCATCCATTTAAGGTCGCCCGAAATCGGTCTGCTGCATCCAATCTCAGCACCTAAAACCTTAGCCAACTCCTCAGCCAGAGCCAGGTCTTCCTTCTTCTTGAACCCTCTCCCGACACCCACAATGAAGTCAGCCCTCTCCAGATCCACATGACTTGCCTCGGGTCTCTGAACTTCAACCAGCTCGATCCTAGGCGCCTCCACTTTCGCCGAAAGCTCCACCACCCTCGGAGCTTGCCCAGCTCCGCCGGCGACATCGGCTATGGCCTGGAGCCCAATTACATACGGCTCCCTAGCCATGAGTAGTTTAGCCTGATAGGCTCCTCCTAGGACAAGTCTCCTCACCACGATTCCGGAGTCGGTTTTCTCCAGTTGGGTGCATTCGGTGGAGTAGGAGCCTTGGAGTATCTCAGCCACCCTAGGGCCTATCTCCCTCCCATACTTGGTGCTGCTCAAGAGAATTGCCGTAGAGTTGGTCTCCCGTGCTGTCATTGCTATAGTGGTCGCAATCATAGCCGGCCCTGCCGCACTAAGTTCTTGTGATATCCGGTAGACAGTGGAAGCTCCAGCACCGCCGTAGAGGTTGAGAGTCTCGGGAGGCAGGTCTCCGGTGTGGAGTATGTTGAATGTCTCACCCTGCAGGTATCTAGCACCGGCAGTAACTAGACGTGCGGATAGCTGTGGAGTCTCTCCATGTACTAGGACCGTCATCTCCTAGCAAGCCCCTCCTCAACTATTATATCCGCCAGCTTGGATGCCAGCTCCTCAGGCGTCCCCTCCAGCTTCTGCCGACGTCTCTCAACCTTCAAAGCCTTCAGCTCCAGCAGCTGGACATAGGGTTTTAAATCATCTTCACCCAGCCCAAGGTCGGCTAACTTGTATTCATGGATCGGCTTCTTGGAAGCAGCCCTAATCATTAGAAGGCTGGGAAGACGTGGTGTATTTATCTCGAGACCCACCGTGACCACAGCCGGTAGAGAACATTCAGCCACATGGACGCCATCCTCCATAACCTTCCAAGCCCTTATAGAACGCTCCGATATCTCCAGCCTGCTCACATAGGCTAAGTGGGGGAGATGGAATATCTCTGCAAGCCTAGGCCCTGTCTGGTAGTCGCTGTTATCCAGCGATGCTTCACCACATAGTATAAGATCCCATCTACCGGCCTTGCTGATGAGCTTGGAGAGGACCTTAGCTGTTACATATCCGTCAGCCGAGGCCATCAAGGGATGAGATATTATATGGGCTTCATCGGCTCCCATGGCCAGTATCTCCCTTATGAGGAGCTGGTTGACAGATGGGCCGGCACTCACCGCTACAACCCTTCCACCACCATGTTTCTCACGGATACGCAGGGCCTCCTCAAGGGCGTTGAGGTCGAAATCGCTTATCTTGGACTGGGCCTGGCTAAACTGAGGCTCAAGGGTCTCGGGATGGGGCTTGAGCTGGTATATGTCCACCGTCTGCTTCAAACATACAACAATATCAGGCACCCGCTACACCTCATATTCCAGCTAAGAAGGGGCCTAAAATACCATGACTATAATGCCTCGGCAACTATCTCCGCTATATCCCTCAGTTTTATCCTCTCCTCGTAGCCCGATATCCTTACGGCGTCGTTGAACATCTGGAGGCAGTAGGGACACTCCACCGCCAGGGTATCCGCACCGGTATCCACGGCCTCCCTCAGCCTGATCACACTCTCCCTCTCCCGTCTGGGAACCTCATACCAATATGTGCTGCCACCGGCCCCGCAGCAGAAGCTCCGTCTACCCACACGTCTCATCTCAACCAAGCCTTGAGTCGAGCCTGAGAGCACCAGCCTCGGCTCCTCCAAGATATTATTCATCCTACCCAGATAGCATGAGTCATGGAGCGTCACTTTTATCCCAATAGGTTTTCTGATCTTCAGCCGGCCCTCCCTCATAAGCTGCCCTATAAGCTGGGAGTGATGTATCATAGTAAGCTCTATCCCCAGATCACTATACTCATTCTTGAGGGTGTTGTAGCAGTGGGGGCAGTGGACAAGTATCCTCCTGATGTTATGACGTTTGAACGTCTCTATGTTGGCCAGCGCCATCTCCTGGAACCTGCCCTCCTCACCGATACGCCTAGCAGGGTCACCTGTGCATGACTCCTCTTCACCAAGTATTGCGAACGAAACACCTGCAGCCATCAGTATCCTGACCATGCTCCGTACAATCTCCCTACTCCTTGAATCGTAGGTGGATGCGCATCCAATCCAGTAAAGGTATTCGGCGTCGGGTTTCTCAGAGATGGTTGAGACGCCCATGGCCCTAAGCTCCTCTATGAATCCAGCTTTCTCAGACTGGGGAAGCCCATATGGATTCTGAAACCTGGCCAAGTTCATCAGCATAGTTGACTTTTTCTTCTCCAGCCTACCCTCAAGAGTGAGGGCCCTACGTGCCTCAAGGATGTATTCGAGAGGGCTTATCAATACCGGACATGCTTCAACGCAGGCAGCACATGTTGTACAGGCCCAAACCTCCTCCTCATCCAGAACACCGTCAAAAAAGTCCTTACCACCACCGTTCCACATCTCCCCCTTCAGCTTCTGGACGACCATCCTAGGTGAGAGAGGTGTCCCAGCCGCATAGGCGGGGCATGCTGCCTCACATCTTCCACAATCGGTGCATGCGTCCAATCCCAGCCTCTGTCTCCAGTTTAGCTCCGAAACCCTCCTAGCACCTACCTTTATCTCATCCGTTGGTTCAAGCTGGTCTAGGCGGAATGGGGTGGACATCTTACCCGGAGTAGTAGGCCGCATGTTGGAGAAGTATACGTTGGCGACTGTTGTGAATATGTGGAGTAGGTTAGTGTAGGGTATTAAAGCCACCATAGTGAAAGCCACTATCGCATGGCTCCACCACAGCCCCCTATAGACCGCCACCATTGTCTCCAAATCCCCACCTCTATACATTATGGATGCCAAAGCGTTTCCCACAAAGCTCCAGCCACTCCAGTCCCTCGGCTGTATGCTGTGCCGAAGCCCCTCCAGCACGTAGCCCGAGACCGCTATGAAGATAATCCCAGCTATTGTCAGGCTATACTCTAGCTTCGGCCTCAGCCTCTCCTCCCTAACCACAAACCTTCTATAGAGCAGTATGCATAGGCCCGCTGTGAAGGCGAGACCCATTAGATCGAGACCGAACTCATATACGAGGTAGAAATCGCCCCTCAGGATAGAGCCTCCTAGTAGACGGAGAATGTCATAATCTATGAAGACTAGGGCTGTTCCGATGAATAAAGCGATGGCCCCCGAGTAAATAGCTGTATGCATGATACCCGCCCTCCTCTCCGACACAACCTTCCTCTGGAGAAGAGCATATCTCACGGCGAGCCCAAGCCGTGTAGGCATATCCATGAATAGCTCACCCCAAAAGTCCCGTAATCCATAGTATCTCATACGCCGGTATATGCCGTAGATGAAGAGGGCTGCGAAGGGCAGTAGCACTATATACATTACCAAGTCGGTTCCAGTAGGCATTATGGTATATGTTTCACGGAATGGTGTTTCCAAGCCGCTGCATGCACTCATTTAGATGATTTAGGTTTTTCCACATCTACCGGTTGATATAGCGGATGTCAGCCTATAGCGGGTATGGGCCGGCACCGGTCGGTGAAGATAGTGAGCTGCGGCCGCTGTGGGAACCTCCAGCTCACGACCTCCACATCATTCCGATGCGTAAGATGCGGCTCATACCAAAGTCTGACATCCGATAGTATTGTCAAGGTTTTCAGCGATGTGGATGCCGCCCGGCAGGCCTTGGTCAGCCTAAAGGCTAGGCGTATGCTACGGACTTAAATCTTGGGTGAGAACTCCACCATACATGGGTGTGGAAGCGGATAGGCATGGTAGGATAGCTGTCACCCTTGCACCATTTTACGGTGGAAAGCTTGAGATCGTTCCAAAAATACCCGTCAGATCCCTTGAGGATTTCTCAGTATGGTATACGCCCGGTGTGGCAGCTGTATGCAGAGCCATACGGGAGAACAGGGAGCTGAGCCTATACTACACGGGCAGATGGAACACCATCGCTGTCATAACCAATGGAACCCGTGTCCTCGGGCTTGGAGACATAGGCCCTGAGGCTGCGATGCCCGTAATGGAGGGGAAGGCCCTTATCTTCAAGTATCTAGGTGGGGTGGATGCATTCCCACTATGTATAGACGCCGACAGCCCTGAAAAATTCGTCGAGGTTGTAAGAGCTCTTGAGCCAGGGCTTGGCGGAATAAACCTCGAGGATATCTCTTCTCCAGCCTGCTTCAGAATATTGGATGAGCTGAGAGATAGTCTCGAAATCCCGGTCTGGCATGATGACCAGCTAGGTACAGCCTCTGTCACCCTGGCAGCTTTAACCAACGCCCTAAAGATGGTGGGTAAGAAGCTGGGTGAGGTTAGGATAGTTCTGTTTGGAGCTGGCGCAGCCAACATAGCCACCGCCAGGCTTTTGGAGAAGGCAGGTGCAGACATAGGCCGTTTGATCATGGTGGATACCAAGGGCATACTCCACTCTGAGAGACATGATATGGATGAGCTGATGCTGAGAAATCCATGGAAGTATGAGCTTGGGCTTAAGACCAACAGGGAGAGGCTGTCCGGCGGCCTCAAGGAGGCTTTGGAAGGCGCTGACGTCCTTGTGGCGGCCTCCACCCCGGGACCCGGTGTGGTTAAACCGGAGTGGGTTAGGGAGATGGCTGGGGACTCGATCGTCTTCCTGCTGGCCAACCCTGTCCCGGAGATGTGGCCATGGGAGGCTAAGGAGGCTGGGGCCAGAATAGTCGCAACAGGACGAAGCGACTTCCCCAACCAAGTTAACAACAGCCTGGTCTTCCCATCGGTCTTCAGGGGGGCCCTCGACGCAAGAGCTAAGAGGATAACAGACTCAATGGTGCTAGCGGCCTCAAAAGCATTAGCCGATTACGTCCCATCCGACAGACTCAGCGAGAACTACATCATACCCACGATGGATGACTGGGAAGTCTACGTCTATGTCGCCGCGGCTGTTGCAGAGCAGGCTAACAGGGATGGAGTGGCTAGAAACCCCCTAACATATGATGAGGCATATGTTAGGGCTAAGAAGACGATAGAGAGATCCAGACGTATACTCCAGGCACTGATGAATGAGAATCTCATAAGGCCCCTTCCCAAGGTGGAGTAGATATGGGCAAGCCAATATTCAGACCTGCCCAGCCATCGGATCTAGATAGGCTGGTGGACCTTAACATCAGGCTTAAGAGGCTGAATGAAGAATTCGACCCCCTACTCAAGATAAGAGACGACATCCAGGATATTTCTAGGAAGTATCTCAGTGATGCCATGTCCTCACCCAATTCACTTGTGGTTGTTGCAGAAGATGATGGAAGAGTTGTGGGCTTCATCAAGGCCGATGTTAGGGAGAGAATATTCTACAAGCCAAAGATGGAGGGGAATATAGTGGAGTTCTATCTATTACCTGAGTATAGGCGTAAGGGCCTGGGCGCATCCTTCCTCGAATATACCATAGAACTATTAAAGGAGAGGGCTGAAATAATAACAGCAGAATTCCCATCCCTCAACGAAATAGCTACAAAATTTTATACACGTCTCAGATTCAGAAGCATAATAAGCGTCTACGCAAGGGAAACATAAGGTTGCTGTCGACGTGAAGTCCAGCCGCAGTCTAGACATGTAACACACCCACCTTCTGGTGCGAGGTTCTCACCCACGCACCCGGGCACCTCTCCCACCTACTCATATCTGACCCCTCCAGCTTAGCCGGGGTGAGTATATCGGATACCTCTCTATAAATGTCTCCGGCCTGCTCCTCGCTCTTCACACCTGTTATGATTACCTTACCGTTTCTGGTGATTAGGTGGTGGTATATTACCGCTGGGATCTAGTGTCTCAGCCATCCTCTCTATCATTTTACAGCCCTCCTACTGATGAATGTCTTACCCGTGGTGCCGATCTTCATAATGTATATGTGGCCGTTTATCCTCACCGGCCTTCCAGCCTTGATTAGCTGGCCTACCAGATCCTCAGGAGCCTCATCCCTATATATCCACTCACCACCACCATCCCTGTAGGGTCTCCACGGCAGGCTGTCAAGATCCAGCTGTTGCTGTGGCTGGGCCTGGCCGGCACCCACCTCCTCCAGAATACTAGCCATCATCCTATAGTATTCCAGCTCCCTCTCCAGCTCCATTATCCTCCTCCTGATGAAGCTGAGGGCATCTTGACCCATACCACGACTACCTCCACCCATCTATAGTATCTACAGGTGTAGGAGATTCTTCAGGTGAATA
>Ga0272449_1005292_pt1 | contig 10144 bp, 9 predicted proteins | sample YNPCB0241_FD_198679 | JGI IMG/M metagenome (GOLD analysis project Ga0272449, IMG submission 198679) | Hot spring sediment microbial communities from Yellowstone National Park, WY, United States - YNP-CB-024-1 | ecosystem: Environmental > Aquatic > Thermal springs > Hot (42-90C) > Sediment...
AAAAGGATCGTAAAAGATTAAGGGAGATGTTAGATAAAATAAGACCTCTCAATACTGGTTGGATTATAAGGACTGCTGCGGTTGAGGCTTCTGAAGAAGATCTAAAAATTGAAATGGAGTTTTTACTAAATTTTTGGCAAGAAATAAAAGAAAAAGCAGAAAAAGTAAAAGCTCCAGCCCTTATTTATGAAGAATTAAATATAGCTTTAAGAGCAATAAGAGATCTTTTTAATAAACAGATTTCAGCCATAATAGTAGATAATAAAGAATTTTATGAACAGATTAAAAATTTTTTAAATAAGTTTTTCCCTCATCTTACTCCTTATGTAGAACTTTATGAAGGACATGAAGATATTTTTACAGTTCATGGAATTCAAATAGATATAAAAAAAATACTCTCTCGAAAGGTATGGTTAAAATCAGGTGGTTTTATTGTAATTGAACCTTGCGAAGCTTTCACTGCTATTGATGTTAATACAGGAAGGTATACAGGAACTAAAGAGCTTGAGGAGACAGTTTTTAAAATAAACTTAGAAGCTGCAGAAGAAATTGCTTATCAATTGAGGCTTAGAAATATAGGAGGGCTTATTATTATTGATTTTATAGATATGGAAAATCCTGAGCATCAAGAATTAGTTGTACAGACACTAAAAGAAACTTTAAAAAAGGACAAAGCTAAACACAGCATTTTACCTATTTCTCCTTTTGGGATACTTCAAATGACAAGAGAGAGAAAAAGAGAGTCTCTTTATCAAATATTTTATGAAACTTGTCCTTATTGCTCTGGTGAAGGAAAAATAAAAAGTAAAAGAACTATTTATTATGAAATATTAAGAAGAATTATGAAAATGGGTCCCCATATTAAAAATAAGAAGGTTGAAATAGAGATAAATCCTGAGCTATCTGAGATTATAGGGGAAGAAATCCAATACTTGGAAGATCTTGAAAAAAAATATAATTTTACCGCTACTTTAAAACCAAATAAGGAATTCCCTATTTGGGAGTATAAATTTCATATTATGTAAAATAAATTTATGAAAGAACCAGCAGTATTTTTAGACAGAGACGGAACCATCAATGAAGAAATGGGTTATATTAATGATCTTTCTCGTTTAAGAATTTTACCAGGAGTAGCAACTGCTTTAAAACTTCTTAAAAATTATGGATTTAAGTTAATTGTAGTTAGTAATCAAAGTGGACCTGCAAGAGGTTACTTTCCAAAGGAGTTAGTTTTTGAGACAAATGAACTTTTACAAAAAAGACTTAAGAAAAAAGGTGTTTCTATAGATGATTTTTTTATCTGTTTTCATCATCCAGAAGAAAATTGTTCTTGTAGAAAACCTAAGCCTGGTCTTATATTACAAGCTCTTGAAAAATACTCCATAGACCTTGAAAGATCATATTTAATAGGAGATAAAATTATAGATATAGAAACAGCACAAAACGCTGGAATAAAAGGAATTCTTGTTTTGACAGGATATGGGAAGGGGGAACTTAAATATGTAGCTCCTCAAAAAGGGATTTTTCCCCATTTTGTAGCAAAGGATCTTAAAAGTGCTGCTGAATTTATTATAAAGGATTGTTTTCAGAAAAAGTGAAAATTTTAATAGTAAAACTTTCAGCTTTAGGTGATGTAGTTCAGACTTTACCCTCTTTAAGTTTATTAAAAAAGGTTTTTCCTGAATCTAAGATAGATTGGGTTGTAGATAAAAGAAATGCTGAAATCTTAGAAAAGCATCCTTATCTCAATAAAATTTTAGTTTTTTCAAATAATACCTTTTTTTCTTTTAAAAACCTAAAAAAATTCTTAAAAGATTTAAGATCAGAGGAATACGACGTAGTTATAGATTATCAAGGACTTTTAAAAAGTGGAATTATTACTGGATTAAGCAAAGCTAAGTATAAAATTGGCTTTGCCAATCATAGAGAGGGAAGCCCCCTTTTTTATAACCTTAAACTTCCTCCTTATGATAAAAATTTACATGCAGTTAAAAGATACCTTTTTCTTACTAAAAAAGCAATCGAAATTTTAGGAAAGCCTAAGGATTTAATTTATTTTGAAGAAATACCAGAACCAATTTTTTCTTCTGAAATATTAAATAAAAAGCTTAAATTTATTAAAAAACCTTATATAGTTTTTGTTCCTTCTGCACGTTGGGAGACTAAATGGTGGCCTTTTTCGCATTGGGAAAAACTTATAGAGCTTTGTAAAGATTTAGCTAAAAATTTTGATATATTTATCACAGGAAGTTCATCAGAAATAAATTTAAAATCATGGGCAGAAGAGATGGAAAAGAAATACCCCTATATTTATTCTTTAGTTGGTAAACTTTCTTTAAAAGAACTAATAATCTTAATAAAAGATTCAAAAGCTTTGGTAAGTGTTGATACTGGACCTATGCATATAGCTGAAGCATTAAAAAAACCTGTAGTAGCCTTATTTGGACCAACTTCTCCAGAAAGAACTGGACCTTGGGCTGGAGATTTTAAAGTTATTAGAAGTTCTTTATCTTGTAGTCCTTGTTTTAAGAAAAAATGTAAAAAATTAAAGTGTATGTTTGAGATAAAGCCTGAAGAAGTAAAAAATGCTTTGGAAGAGCTACTTATAAAGTATTATTCTCTATGAAAAATTTTATAAAGTTCCTGATAAAGAGGAGATTTTTCCAGTAATTCATCATGAGTTCCTTCAGCTACAATTTTTCCTTTGTCAAGAACAACGATTTTATCTGCTTTTTTAACAGTTGATAAACGATGAGCAATAATAATAATAGTATGCTTGTCTTTTAAATTTTCTAAAGCTTGGTGGATAGCAAATTCTGTTATACTATCAAGTTGACTTGTAGCTTCATCAAGGATTATTACAGGAGGTTTTTTTAGAAAAACCCTTGCTAAAGCTAATCTCTGTTTTTCTCCCCCAGACAGACTCAATCCATTTTTCCCAAGAATAGTTTCATAGCCCTGAGGAAGTTTTTCAATAAAATCATGAATCATAGCTAATTTACAAGCCTCTATCACTTCTTCTTTTGTAGCAGAAGGTTTCACCATTATTAAATTATCCCAAATTGAAAGATTAAAGAGAAAAGGTTCTTGCAAAACCATACCAAAAAGACTTCTCAAACTTAAAATGTCAAAATCTTTTAAAGGAGTGCTATCTAAATAAATATCTCCTTCTTGGGGATCATAAAATCTTGGTAGAAGAGAAACTAAAGTAGTTTTTCCTGATCCACTTTGCCCAACTAAAGCTGTAATTTTATTAGTAGGTATAAATAAATTGATTTTTTCTAAAGCAAGTGGTAATTGAGGTGAATATCTAAAAGATACATCTTTAAACAAGAATCCCTGAGAGGGAGCAAAAGCTTTTAAAGTTCCTCCTTTTTCTTCTGGCAATTCAAAAATTTCTTGGATTCTTATCCAGGCTCCTTGAATTTCTTTTAAACCTGTATAAGACCTTGCAAGTTTTCTTAGGGGATTAAAGATAAGAAGGATAGATGCCAAGATAGAAAGAAAGGCTCCTGGAGAAAGAGAGCCTTTTATAATTAAAAAACCTCCATAGCCTATAACTAAAGCACCTCCAAATCCTGTCATAATATCTACTAAACTTTTAGAACCTTCTCTATATTTGGTAATTTTTAAGCTCCATCTATAGAATTTATTTAATTCCTTTAAAAAAAGATCTGACAATTTATCATAGGAGCCACTTATTTTTATTTCTTTTATCCCTTTAGTTATTTCATTCATTTTTTGAGTAAGCTCTCCTGTAGCACTTTGAGCAAGTTTTCTTGCTTTTCTTGTTTTTATTCCTAAAGCTTTAGCTCCAAAGACAATTATAGGGATAGTTAATAGTGCAACCAAAGTTAGATCCCATTTTTGATAAAAAGCAACTCCTAATAGAGCAAAAACAGTCAAAGTTTCTTTAAAAAAGGTTTGAAGATTATCACCTAAGATAGGTTCAATTTGAGAGGTGTCATTTATCACTCTTGAAATAGTTTGACCCTCTCCATATTTAGTTAAATGTTCTACAGGGATGGAAAGACATTTTTTAAAGAGATCAAGTCTAATAAGATTTACCATTCCTGTGGAAACATCTTTCATTAAATAAGCTTGAAGAAGAGAAAAACATCCCATAAGGGTAAAAATTAAAATGATAAAGAAAGGAATCCATTTAAAATATTCATAATGTTTTTCTATAAAAACATAATTAAAAATAGGTTTTATAGCCCAGGTGCTAAAACCTGTTAAAGTAGAAGTAAGAGAAGCAAAAAAAAGAGCAAGGAGAAATTTTTTCCAAAAAGGTTTTAAATAGTGTAAGATACTTTTTAGAAAAAAAAGAAGTTCCAAAGAAAACCTGTCTCCTAAATTTCTTTTGCCAATTTCATAAGTCTTGCAATTCTTTCTTCAATAGGAGGATGGGTTGAAAATAATTTAAATAAACTTTTGCTTGATAGAGGGTTTACAATATACATCTGAGCATGGGCAGGGTTTACATCTAAAGGATAAGCTCTGTTCCAGTTTTCTAATTTTTCAAGAGCCTTTGCCAAAGCACCCGGGTTTTTAATAATTTTAGCTCCAGTTTCATCAGCTAAAAATTCTCTACTTCTACTTATAGCAAGTTGAATAAGTGTTGCAGCTATAGGAACAATAATAATAGCAACAAGGGTTGCGATAAGACCGATTGGATTTCTTCTATCATCATCATCTCTGTGAATTCCACCAAACATTAAAGCCCATTGAGCCATATGAGCAAGATAAGTAATAGCTCCTACTAATACAGCAGCGATAGTAGAAATTAAAATATCTCTATTTTTAATATGAGCAATTTCATGTGCTATAACCCCTTTTAATTCTTCAGTATTTAAAAGTTTTAATAATCCTGAAGTTACAGCAACTACGCCATTTTTAGGATTCCTTCCAGTAGCAAAAGCATTAGGAGTTTCAACAGGAATTATACACACCTTAGGTTTAGGAAGTTCCGCCTTTCTTGCTACTTCCTCTACTATGGCATGAAGTTCTGGAGCTTGACTACGATCCACAGGTACAGCTCCAGTTGTTGCAAGAACAATTTTATCTGAGAAGAAATAGGCTATAAAATTCATTATTAAAGCCATGAAAAGAGCAATAGTTGCTCCTGTTTTTCCTCCGATTAAATTTCCAACTACAATAAAAAGAATGCTTAATATAGCTAAAAAGAAAAAAGTTTTTAAGACATTCCACATAAACTTTTTCACCTCCTAATTTGTTTCTTTTGTTTTAAAAATTATAAGTAAAAATAGGTGGTTGTCAAGAAATCGGTATTTTAAAGAACTTTCTTTTAGAGATCTTTATTATCGAAGTATTGACATTTAGAATTAAAAGTTATAAATAAAAAGATCATGTTTAAAATTAAATTTTTACCCTACAATTTAGAAGTTACTGCACTTCCAGGAGAAACTATTATAGACACAGCAATGCGATATGGTATTCATATAAATGCCTCTTGCGGAGGAGCTGGGGTTTGTAATAAATGTAAAATCATAATTGAAGAAGGAAAAGTAAAAGGAGAAATTATTGAGAATAATTTTTATAAAGCTTGTGCAACTTTTCCTCTTTCAGATTTAGTTGTTAGAATTCCTGTAGAAAGTTATATAGATAAAAGGGCAACTTTTCTAAAACCAAAAAAGAGACCTGCTTTTTTATCAAAAGAAATCAAAAAAATACCAGATTCTCCTTTTAAAAAACTTTATTTTAGACTCCCTTTACCTACCATTGAAGAAAACTTTTCAGATTGGACAAGAATAAAATATGCTTTAGAAAAAGAAAAAATTTTAAATCCCGAAATAAATATAAATATTCTTAAAAAATTGCCCTATATTTTGAGAGAAAAAGAATTTGAAGTGATTTTAAACTTATACTATGACCCAAGAAAGGATAGATACTATTTAGTAGATATAGAAAGTGGGAATAAAACTTCTTATAATTTAGGAGTTGCCATAGATATAGGAACTACAACTTTACAGCTTGAGCTTATAGATTTAAATACTGGAGAAACTTTGGCTTTTACTTCTGATTATAACCCTCAGATAAGCTATGGTGAGGATGTGATAAGTAGAATTGAGTTTGCTAAAAGAAAAGATGGTCTAAAGATTTTGGCATCTAAGATTAGAGAAAAAATAGTAATTTTAATTGAAGAAATGTTAAGAGCGGCACAAAAAAATTTAGAGGATATAAATTTAATTTCTCTTGCAGGAAATACAGTAATGAGCCATTTGTTTTTAGAATTGGAACCTAAATATCTAAGGGAATATCCCTATGTTCCAGTAGCTACTGAATTTCCTCCAATTTTTGCTAAAGATTTAGAACTTCCTCTTAAAGAAACTACTTTAATTCAGCTTGCACCTTGTAAAGCAAGTTATATAGGAGGAGATATTGTAGCAGGTGTTGTTGCCTCCCGCATGGCAGAAGAAGACCCTTTAACCCTATTTATAGACCTTGGGACTAATGGTGAAATTGTATTAGGAAATAAAGAATTTTTAATATGTGCTTCCTGTTCAGCAGGACCTGCTTTTGAAGGGGGAGGAATAAAAAACGGAATAAGGGCTGTTTCAGGAGCTATTGAAGCTGTCAATATTGATCCTATCACTTTTGAACCAATGATTTTAACCATAAAGAAAAAACCACCTAAGGGAATATGTGGTTCTGGAATAATTTCACTTTTAGCTAATTTATTTAGAGTGGGGCTTATAGATAAATCAGGCAAATTTGTAAGAGATATAAAAAATCCCAGATTAAGAGAAAGTGAAGATGGATGGGAATATGTGGTAGTTTGGAAAGAAAATTCAGCAACCGGTGAAGATATAGTTTTTACTGAAAATGATATAGAAAATGTAATTAGAGCCAAAGGAGCTATATTTGCTGGTTGTCAAATACTGTTAGAATCCATAGGACTTTCTTTTGAAGATATTGAAAGGGTTTATTTAGCAGGAACCTTTGGAAATTATATAGATTTAGAGGAAGCAATTATTATAGGACTTTTGCCGGATATTCCTCGTGAAAAATTTTTCTTTTTAGGAAATACAAGCCTTGAAGGAGCAAAACTTGCTTTATTCTACAAAGAAGCTCTTTTAAAAATGGAAAAAGTGGTTAATATGATGACAAATATTGAGCTTTCAGTTTATCCAAAATATATGGAATATTATATGGCTACCTTGTTTTTACCCCATACTAATGAAGATCTTTTCCCTTCAGTAAAAAATTTAAAAATTTAAATGGAGAGATAAAAATGATTCACAAAGAAGGGATTCCTTGGGTACTATATCCTCTTTTTTTCTCAACAACTGCTTTAATTTTTAAAAAGAAAAAATTAGCAGCTGCAGGTTTGACATTAAGCGCATTAAACGCTTATTTTTTTAGAAATCCCAAAAGGGAACCTGTATTAAATCCTGAATTGATCATTTCCCCTGCCGATGGAAAGATAGTTCTTTGTAAAATAGAAGAAAAAAAAGATTGGTATCCGGGAACACTCTGGAGAATAGGTATTTTTATGAGACTATGGGATGTACATATCAATAAAAGCCCAGTTACAGGAAAAATTTTGAAAATGAGTTATTTTAAAGAAGAAAATAGGGAAAAACAGTTTTATCTTATTGAAAGAGAAGATGGATGTCCTTTCTGGGTAATTCAGATAGGAGGTCTTATAGCAAGAAGAATAAAGAGTTTTGTTCTTCCCGGAGATGACGTAGTTACAGGAGATCCAATAGGAATAATAAAATTTGGTTCAAGAGTTGAACTTTATTTTCCATTAGAGGGAACTGAGATTTACGTTAAAGAAGGACATAAAGTTTTTGCTGGTGAAACTGTTCTTGGAAGAATTCCTTTAAAGACTTAAACATGACCTATCTTCTTCCTCATATATTTACCACCCTAAATATTTTTTTTGGATTTTATGCTATTGTTAAAGTTATAGATGGAGATTTTTTTAAAGCAAGTTGGGGAATATTTTTAGCTATATTTTTTGATATTTTTGATGGAAGAATAGCAAGATTTTTAAAAATTCAAAGTAGATTTGGATTAGAGTATGATTCTTTGTGTGATCTTGTATCTTTTGGAATTGCCCCAGCTTTATTAATTTATCAATTTTCTTTAAAAGGTTTTAACAAAATTGGTTGGTCAGCAAGTTTTTTATATGCTACTTGTGTAGCTTTAAGATTAGCAAAATTTAATGTGAGTAATTTTTTTAAAAAGAGTTATTTTGAAGGCTTACCCTCTCCAGCAGGAGCTGGAATTTTAGCTTCCTCTGTTCTTTTTCTTTTAAAAACAGACACTGATCCTATTTACAAAACCTATGGATTGCTAATTTTAACTTACCTTGTAGCTTATTTATTAATTTCTCCTATTCAATATCCCAGTTTTAAAGAATTTAAAATAAAGAAAGCACGAGCTTTTTACTTCTTAGTGTTTTTTATTCTTGGATTAACAATAATTGCTTCTAACCCATCCTTTTATTTGTTTATAATATTTAGTTTTTATTTGCTTTTGGGTCCCTTTTTATTTTTAAAAAATAATCATAAAAAATTTTTTTGGAAAAACTTTACCAAGAAGTGAACTTCCAAGAGCTGATATTTTAAGACCTTAGGAAGGGATAGCATTTTAAAATAGGATTTTAAGAAATTAAAAGAAAAATTGACAAATTGAAAACTTGATTTAAAATTTTTGGTTAAAATAAAAAAAAATCTTTTAAGATTAAATATATTAAAGGAGGGGATGAGATATGGGGACTCCGTTTAAATTACTTAATATTGGGTTTGGAAATTTCGTAGTAGCTAATAGGATTATCGCTATTGTTAATCCAAATTCAGCACCCATGAAAAGACTTAAAGAGGAATCAAAAGAGGCTAAACATCTTATTGATGCTACTCAAGGTCGCAAAACAAGATCTATAATAATTACTGATAGTAATCATGTTATTCTTTCTGCTATTCAGACCGAAACAGTGGCTCAAAGGTTTATGAGTGATACATTAGAAAAATTAGAAAAGGATGCAGAGGAATAAATTTTTAATAATTGTTGTTACAGGTCCTTCAGGAGCAGGTAAAACCTCCCTTCTTAAATATTTACCTCCTGAAGAATTTTATATTTCTGTTTCTCACACAACTCGTCCGCCTCGTAAAGATGAAATAAATGGAAAAGATTATTATTTTATAAATAAAGAAAAGTTTTTAGAAATGATTAAAAATGGAGAATTTTTGGAATGGGTAGAAGTTTTTGGTACCTACTATGGGACTGCTAAAAGCGAAATAGAAAAGGCTTTTTCTCAAAACAAACATCTGATTTTAGATATAGAGGTAATTGGAGCAACTCGTATGAAATCCTATTTTGGTAATTCTGCAGTTTTTATATTTATTCTTCCTCCAAGTATAGAAGAAATAGAAAAAAGGCTTAAAAAAAGAGGGACAGAAGATGAAAATAAAATAAAGGAGCGTATTCAAAGGGCGAAAGAAGAAATTAAATTTGCAGGCTGGTTTGATTATATCATAGTTAATGACGATTTGGAAAAAGCAAAGGATAATTTTTTTTCAATTATTAAAGCCGAACTTTGTAGACCCTTTAGAAATAACAATTGGCAAAATATTTTAAAATCATTAATTTATGAGTAAAGCCATTTATGGAGTTAATGCAGTCTTAGAAGCCTTAAATTCTCATCCAGAACTTATTGAAGAAATTTGGTTAAATAAGATAACTCTTTCAGGTAAAAAATATCAAATACTTGAAAAAGCTAAAAAATTTGGGATTCCATTAAAATTAATTTCTAAACCCGATTTCAGACCTCCTAAAATTTCACCTAATACGAATACCCAAGGTGTGGTAGCATACATAAGTGAGTTTATATACGCAGATTTAGAAGATATTGTAAAAAATTGGGAAAATAAAAAGGAAAATCCTTTAGTTATTATGCTTGATGAAGTAGAGGATCCTCAAAATGTAGGCTCTATTATAAGAACTGCTGATGCAGGAGGTGTTCACGGGATAGTAATACCTAAATTAAGAGCCTGTGACATAAATGAGACTGTAATTAAAGTTTCTTCTGGCTCTGCATTTAATATACCCATAGCAAAGGTGAACAATCTTAAACATGCTATATCCTTTTTTAAAGAAAAAAATCTTTGGATAA
>Ga0272449_1005293_pt1 | contig 10139 bp, 6 predicted proteins | sample YNPCB0241_FD_198679 | JGI IMG/M metagenome (GOLD analysis project Ga0272449, IMG submission 198679) | Hot spring sediment microbial communities from Yellowstone National Park, WY, United States - YNP-CB-024-1 | ecosystem: Environmental > Aquatic > Thermal springs > Hot (42-90C) > Sediment...
GAAATTGAGCTTTCAATACTGCATTTTTTGTTCAGCAGCGGAAAATTCCTCAAAACAACATTACCGTTAAAATCCGGTGATAGTAATTTCCCGGAGATTGTGACATTCCCGGATATATTGCCACCATTTTTATCAATTTTGTCAACCACGGAAGAGAGAAAAATTTTACCTATTCTACTAAACTCAAGATTGGCAAAGTTCAGCTTCCCGTATGTAATCTTGCCACCTTTTATAGAAAGATTTGAACTAAGCCTGCTGTTTAACCCCAAAAACTCGGCATAAATATTTTTGTCCCTAAAACTTATTATTACAGATAAATCGCCTAACGTTGTGCCATTTACGTTAAAATAAGGCGTAAATAATGATAATTTTTCTTCGTTCTGCAATTTTGTATATTTTCCATCAAACAAAAAAGATATTTCTCTATCGTAGAATTTAAAGTTGTCCCCCTTAATGACGCAACTGGAGAAATTTTGTTTTCTCACAGGAACGAGATAAAATAGCAATTCGCCGCCATCCCGCTGCTTCAGCAAAATTTTATTCACCTGGAGGCGCTTGTCAGAACCAGAATAAGAAGCATGCGCTGCCAATCTTTCCCAATTGAATTGTTTACCCCCCCCTCTAATGCTCTCAAAGGAGATTTGTAAATTCTTGCTCGTCCCCGTTGAAGAATACAACGAACACCTATATTCGCCTAAACTTTTCTCTCTACCTTGAAAATTAACAGATACCACAGGAGATAAAATATTGCCATAGATTACACCAGAAAGGCGCATTTCACCTGTTAATTTACTATAAAATCTATCCAACGGTATCAAATCTGACGTAATTGACAAAGACATGTTGTCCTCTCCTGTACTATATATAGAGAGCTTGCCAGTGGTGAAGATTTTTTCTTTCTGTGAGAATACAAACTCGCCCTTCCGGATAAATAAATTACCATCTTTTTCTACACCTTCATATAAGAAATTATATCCGAACGGCAGCAATTGCCCTTTAACATAAAATTTATCCTCTGTCCGCATCTGTAACTCGCCCTTAATTGCAACATTCAAAGGTTTAGATGCAGAGATATAGAAATTGCTAAATATAGACAATCTTTCGTCATCTCTACTAATACTTATATTTATGTCGGATGGCATTATTCCCGCTACTCCTTCTAAATGTATAACTCTTACTAAATCTACCTTGTGCATTTTCACGAAGAAGCTGCAACTTCTTCCTTTTACAGAGCCCACAGCTTCTACTTTGCCACTATTTATCTTTGCTGTGAGAGAATTTACAACAGTGCTATTTTCGTTGTGACTAATATTTGCCTGCAAGTTCAACAACTCGCCGAATTTTGTATAAATCCTTCCTTCTAAGTTTACTAACAAAGTATAAGTGCTGAAGTTGCCTCTAAACACAATTTTGGCATCTGCCGCGCTCTCAGAAGAAGAGGAAAAGAATTTATCCAGCTGCATCTGTGGAAAGAGTAAAGAAAATTTTGCAATATTTAAGCCAATAAATTTTATTTTTAGATTAGCGGCTATATCTTTACTAAATATATTTTTCACATCCCCCGACAACATGACCTTATTCCCGCAAATTTCCATATTGCACTGCTCCACCACCAATGTATCCCTATAGAGATGGTATAAAGCCACGCTTTCGCCAATAGTGAAAGTTTTATCTCCAACACCATCCATTATAGATATTTTCGCTGAACTTAGTGCTATCTTACCATCGCAAGAATAGAAATTTCCTCTTTTGCATATTGTTGTTTCCCAAAATACTCCACCCTCGCATTTCATCTTATCCGACACTACATTAAATAACGACAGGGGTAAGTTCTTGCACGAAACTCTCAACTTCTCCGCTTTGGAAATATCCTCTACATCAACATTTACAAAAAAAGACTGCTTTTTATCTGAAAAATATTTACCAAGGAGGGTAAAATTTGCCTTTCTATTTCTTGTTTTGAACTTCATTGTTATTATTTCATAATCGCCATAAATCTTATTCTTCGCAGCGTTTAGGAGAGAAAGGCGTAGGTTATAAAAGCAAACCTCGACAAGCAAGGGTTTTATGGCTTTCTCTCTACTTACATTGTTAAAATTTTTATATAGTGACAAAATTTCTTCATACCTGCCCGTGTCAAGCTGTAACTTACAATCCCTGAAAGATATCTTTTGTATAGCATCCAATTTTATACCCTTAAAGATGTTATAGCGCAAGATAGCTGCTTTTGCAACAAATATTGGTGTAGTGCTGTATGTTGTCGGGTATATTGCGAAATCGTTTATATATATTGAATTAACCAAATTTGTTGAGATGCTTGAAAAATTTATCTTAAGATAGGGCAGTTGATTTTTAAGGTAAGGGAGCAAGATGTATTCTTGTATACTGGCGGGTAGTGGGAAGCGTAGTAAAAAAAATATTGTTGCTGTAGCGACTATAAGTATTAAAGCAAGGGCTGGAACAAAAAATTTTTTCCTCACACAAAAGAATTAAAAGAATCCCCTATTTCCTTTTGGAGAAAAGATAAAATATCTCCCCTAAGGATGTCCCAAGTTTTTTAGTTATTTTACGCAACTGCAATAATCCATTATATGCTATACCGTAGCGCTTGTAGAACTCCTTTTGCAGAAACTCGCATTCTTCTTCTGGCACGGTGCCTTCTGTAACCTTCTTTTTCTCTACTTCCTCACGCATACAACACTTCCTGCTTCACATTAGAGAAAGTCAATTCATCTTTTTCCTTATTGTATCCAATATATATTTTCTCCTTCTTATCAACCTGTTTCTGCAATATACTGCTGATGATACCGTCTTCAAGATAAAGTTGTATAGCACGCGTTAAAGGCCGCGCACCATAATATGGATCAAAACCTTTCTTTAACAAGAAATCCTTTGCTTCTTCGCTAATCTCAAACTCAACCCCTTGAGATTTAAATTTATCTTTCACTCTACTTATAAACAAATCCAATATTTTGCACATGTCATCTTGAGATAGCGGATGGAATACTATTATATCGTCCAGCCTATTGAGGAACTCCGGGCTAAAGACCTTCTTCACCTCTTCCATTATAGTCTCTCTTATTCTATTATACTCAACTTCAAGATTATCGTCTACAGTAAATCCCAAAGACTTACCTTTAGATATAATACGTGCTGCAACATTAGAGGTCATTATTATGATTGTATTCTTAAAACTTACATGATGCCCAAGATTATCGGTTAATATTCCATTATCAAATATTTGCAAAAGTATATTGAAAACTTCCGGATGCGCCTTCTCCACTTCATCAAACAGCACAACCGAGTAAGGCCTTCTGCGGACAGCTTCGGTCAGCTGCCCCCCCTCTTCATAACCAACATACCCCGGCGGCGCACCAATAAGACGTGACACAGAAAACTTCTCCATGAACTCTGACATATCTATACGTATTAAAGCATCTTCATCGTCAAAGAGTATCTCTGCAAGAGCGCGCGCAAGCTCTGTCTTACCAACGCCAGTGGGACCTAAAAACATAAAACTACCTATTGGCCGACGAGCATCCTTCAGACCCATTCTTGAACGCCGTATAGCCTGAGAAACCGCCTTTACAGCTTCATCTTGGCCAATTATACGTTTATGAAGCTCTATTTCTAATTTCAGTAATTTATCGCTTTCTTTTTCTGTTATTTTTTGTATAGGTATACCAGTCCATTTTGAAATTATTAATTTTATATCTTCTTCTGACACAACAGGCACTATTTTTTTACTTTTTTCCTGCCAGCAGCGCTTGGTCTCCGTAAGTTCCTCCAGCAATTTCTTTTCCTTCTCGTAAAGCTCTTTAGCGTGTTCGTAAGACTGCTGCGACAATACATATTCCTTTTCCTTACGTATTTTTTTCAGCTCCGCTGCGAGCTCTTTCATTTTTTGTGTAGGCTGCATCATTTGCAGGCGTGCCCGTGCACCAGCCTCATCCAACAAGTCAATAGCCTTATCCGGTAGAAAACGATCGTTGATGTAGCGCTCAGACAGCTCAGATGCCGCTATTATGGCCCCATCGGTAAACTTTACGTTATGGTACTGCTCATATTTACCTTTTATCCCTTGCAGCACTTTTATAGTTTCTTCCACAGACAGAGGCTCCACCATTACAGGCTGGAACCGGCGCTCCAACGATGGGTCTCGTTCTATATATCTCCGATACTCCTTAACTGTTGAGGCACCTATACACTGCAGCTCACCGCGCGCTAACGCCGGCTTCAATATATTTGAGGCATCCATAGGGGCGCCTTCGGCAGCTCCTGCACCTATTATCATATGTAATTCATCGATAAAGAGTATGATTGTATTTTTAGCCCTGCTTACCTCCTCAACAATGTTTTTTAATCTCAACTCAAACTCACCACGGTACTTAGTCCCTGCGACAACAGCTGCCATGTCTAAGCTGACCACACGCTTGTTGAGCAAAAGTTCCGGAACCTCGTTAGCTACAATGCGTTGTGCCAGTCCCTCCACTATAGCCGTTTTACCAACGCCCGGGTCACCTATGAGTATAGGATTGTTTTTAGTCCTTCTGCATAGTATTTGTATTATTCGCTCAATTTCTTCTTCTCTGCCAATTACAGGATCAAGTCTATTTTCTTTTGCTAAGCGTGTCAAGTCGCGACTAAACCTGTCCAAAGTTGGTGTATGGACACGTGTAGGCTGCCGCCGTGTAACAACAGCAGACGCTGGCCCAACGTCATCCTCATTTTCCGTATGCCAATAGAGCTGTTGTGCTGGTATGCCCAACAGCTCTATAATCTCTTCGCGTACCATATCTATGTCTATACCAAGGTTTTCTAAGATTACCGACCCTGCGCTATCTCTTTGCCGCAAAATCCCCAACAGCAAGTGTTCTGTACCAACGTAATTATACCTCATATTTTGTGCTTCCTCAATGGCGTACTCTAAAGATTTCTTAGCTTCCGGTGTAAAAGGTATCTCTCCAAGAAAAACAACATTATCTCCCGTACCTATAATGCGCTCAATCTCACTTTTTACTACATATAGGTCAACTCCCAGGTTTGTCAACACCTGTGCTGCAATGCCTTCGTTTAGCCGCACAATGCCTAAAAGGAAATGTTCGGTGCCTATATAGTCATGGTTTAGGCGTTTAGCTTCCTCTTGTGCTATCATTATTACGCGATGCAGCCTATCAGTAAACCTCGGCATGTGTAGATGCTCCTATCAAAAAGAAGATATGAAAAAACACAGATTATATGATTCATAAGGAAAACAATATTATATCATATCAGACTTGCAAAAAGAAATGAAATTTATATCTCTTTTGTCAAAAAAAGCACAAGGGATACTGCTACTATTGATGCAGTTTCGCTGCGTAAGACATTACTCCCAAGATTTAAGATGACAAAATTTCTCTCCTTCGCTGACAGAACCTCCTCTTCACTGAAGCCGCCCTCCGGCCCTATAAAAATATTCACAAAACCTATATCACTTATGCTAATTTTTGTGAAGGCTGCGCTCACCCTATCGCCATACTTCTCATGAAACAACAAATTCAAGATTTTAGCCTTTTCTCCCATCATAAGAGCGTCTTGTGCTGCCACTAAATCTATAGCCTTGTTGAAGTGCATTGGCGGAGTAATTTTAGGTATAAAGTGTAGCTCGGACTGCTTGACTGCCGAAAGTATTATTTTCTCCCACCTATGGACTTTCTTTTCTATATCGTGTATTTTAGCTATAGTGTGATGTGTAACAAGAGGCGTTATATTATTTATCCCAAGCTCCGTGGCTTTCTGTATAACGAAATCCATCTTCATTGGTTTGAGTATAGCCTGGTATAAAGCTATTATAACTTTGCGTTGATTGTTAAAGGTTATTTCTTCTATAATTCTACATGTTGCTACATTTTTATTGATATCCATTATTTCTACATTATAAACCAGCCCGTTCGCTGTGAAAATTTTTATCCTATCTCCCTTACGCTTACGCAATGTATGCGCGAGATGGTGAAGTTCGCTACCCTTAATGTAGGCCCTTCCTTCTCGTAGATCTACATCGGAGGGAGGAACGAAAAATTGTACCATTCTTAAATCAAATTTTTTTATTCAACACTGCTTCTATTTACCACCAAAAAGACGCTCAAAAAGGGACTTGGAGGGATTTGTTTCAACGGACACCTGTGCCTCGGTAGAAAGCTTAGCATACTCCCGTAGAAGCTCCCGCTGCCTTTCGCTAATTTTGGTAGGGATATTGACATTTATTATAATGTAGAGATCTCCGCGGCTGTTAGGATTACGCACATTAGGCATACCCTCTCCTTTAATTCTAAAAGTTTTCCCAGTCTGTGTCCCCGGCGGTATCTTTACTTTAATTTTCCCATCAAGCGTTGGTACTTCAACTTCTCCGCCAAGCACTAATATTGGATAACTCACACGTATAGAAACGTAGAGGTCATCGTTACGGCGTAAGAAGGTGGGGTGCTCTTCTACTCTGATATTCACGTATAAATCCCCCGAAGGTCCTCCGTACTCGCCTGCTTCACCCTTGCCCTTAAACCTTATGTTTGTTCCTGTATCTACACCAGGGGGTATCTTCACTACAAGTTTAACGATCTTCTTTACTTTACCGCGGCCACGACATTCGCTACATGGCGTTTCTATAACCTCACCAAAGCCATTACACCGGGGGCAAGTCTGAGTAAGAGTGAAAAAACCTTGTGTCAATCTCACTCTACCGCTACCTTGGCATTGTGGACATATTTTCTTGCCTGAACCAGGCTTAGCTCCCGTGCCGTTACACACACTGCACGTCTCAGTATGATAAAATTCAATTTCTTTCTCTGTCCCGTGATACGCCTCCTCCAGTGAAATTTTCATAGTGTACTCTATGTCAGCGCCACGCTGCGGGTATGGTTTACGTTTACCAGCTTTCGTCCCAGAAAAGCCAAAAAAGTCGTCAAAAAGATCAAAAATATCTTTCCCGAAACCTAAATCTTCAAATATACTACCAAAGTCTGTACCGCGGAAAATATCTTCATATGTGTAGGAGCTGTCAATCCCTGCGTGGCCAAACCGGTCGTATTGTGCGCGTTTATTCGGGTCGGACAATACAGCGTATGCTTCGGATATCTCTTTAAATTTCTCTCTCGCCTCTTCTTTCTTCTCAGGAGGTACGCGATCTGGGTGGTATTGTACAGCTAATCTGCGGTATGCTTCTTCAATTTCTTTCTGTGAGGCGTTCCGCGGCACACCTAAAATCTCGTAATAGTCTCTTTTTACCCCCATTTTCTCCTCACGCTAATCTATTCTATTCCCTCTTACCCTACCACCTCGCCTTCAATAACGTCGCCTTCGGGCTTTGAAGAATCTTTCTTATCCTTCCCCTCCGTAGGTGGTGGGGTTGTGGTCTGCTGTTTTTGTGCCTCGCGGTAGAGTATCTCTGCAAGTTTATGTGACGCGGTTGTGAGGTTATCTCTTGCCTGTTTTATACGGTTTATGTCACCACTTTTAAGAGCTTCTTTGGTTTCATTTAAGGCGCGTTCTACATTGAGGCGCTCTTCTTGCGAAATTTTATCACCGTGCTCTTTCAAAGTCTTCTCAACCTGATAAACTAAAGCATCCGTTTGGTTACGTATTTCAGCCTCCTCGCGAAGCCTCCTATCTTGCTCAGCAAACTGCTCAGCTTCTTTTATCATTCGCTCTATTTCTTCTTTGGACAACTTATTAGGAGCCGTGATACGTATAGATTGTTGCTTCCCAGTGGCTAAGTCTTTCGCAGAAACTTGAAGTATACCGTTTTCATCTATGTCAAAAGTGACCTCAATTTGAGGCACACCGCGTGGCGCAGGTGGAATGCCATCAAGGTAAAATCTTCCTAAGCTGACGTTATCGCGTGCCATTGGACGCTCGCCTTGCAAAATATGAATTTCAACTGTGGTTTGGTTATCCGCGGCAGTTGTGAATATTTCGCTACGCCGTGTAGGTATCGTGGTATTGCGTTCTATAAGCTTAGTGAAGACACCACCTAAAGTCTCTACACCAAGAGATAATGGTATCACATCTAAATGGACAATACTTTTACTCATCTCGCCACTGATAATTGCAGCTTCTATCGCTGCACCAATCGCTACGCACTCCATAGGGTCAATTCCGCGCTCCACTTTCACACCAATGAAGTCTTCTAAAAACCTTATCACTATAGGCATACGCGTAGGACCACCAACAGGTATAACTTTTGTGATATCTTTTGCGGTAAGTTTTGCATCTGACAAAGCCTGCTGGATGGATGCGCCACAACGTTTTACAACAGGCTCCACAATGGACTCAAGCGTAGCACGCGTGATCTTCATTGTCAAGTGTTTAGGGCCGGTTTGGTCTGCTGTAATGAAAGGTAAGTTTATGTCTGTCTCCAACAAGGAGGAAAGTTCTATTTTTGCTTTTTCTGCAGCTTCCCGTAGACGCTGCATCGCTATCTTGTCATTATGTAAATCTATGCCTGTTTCGCGCTTAAATTGCTCACAAATGTACTCTATCAACAAATTATCCATATCCGTGCCACCAAGCTGCGTATCTCCCGCAGTGGATAACACCTCAAAGCCCGTCGCATCGCCAGCCTTCCAGAATTGCATAATAGTCACATCCAGTGTCCCGCCTCCAAAGTCAAATACCATAATTTTTTCCTCTTTTCCACCCTTGTCTATGCCATACGCTAAACAAGCCGCAGTAGGCTCGTTTATTATACGAACTACTTCAAGCCCAGCAATGGTACCGGCATCTTTTGTTGCCTGCCGCTGGTTATCATTAAAATATGCAGGAACGGTAATTACAGCTTTCTCCACCTTTGTCCCTAAGAAGGCTTCCGCATCACGCTTTATTTTCTGTAGTATGAAAGCAGAAAGCTGCTGTGGTGTATATTCTTTCCCCCAGGCACGAAATTTATAATCCGTGCCCATCTTGCGCTTAAACGCGCTAAAAGTGCCCTCAGGGTTAGACACGGCTTGCCTGCGAGCAGGCTCCCCTACGAGAAGTTGCCCATCTTTAGTAAACGCTACGTAGGAAGGGAAAGCCTTTCCACCTAAAGTTGTACCCTCTGCAGCAGGAATAATAGTAGCCTTTCCGCCCTCCATTATTGCAGCCGCTGAATTAGATGTGCCTAAGTCTATACCTATGATTTTCCCCATGGTTTACCGCACTCCTTTCTTATACAGTAGGTGAAGATGCACAGATCCTCTTCTATAGCTATCACCTTTTTGTATTTCCTATCTCTTACAATTGAATTGTGGTGATAAAATTATAGTATAACGACTATAATTTATTCAAGAAAGTTCAATGCATAATTTCCTTTTTGGTGCTCTTCGCAATTTTAACTTTAGCAGGACGTATTACCTTATCTCTGTACATATAGCCTTTCTGTATAACTTCAACAACAGTGTCTTCTTCTACATCTTCCCTTTCTACACTCTCAACAACTTCATGATACCAAAAGTCAAATTTACAATTTATAGGATTGATCTCTTTAACACCCTCTTTGAATAAAAAATTCATAAATTCCTTATATATAAGTTTGAACCCCTCCACTATAGGAGTATTTTCATTAGATACACTATTATTTATCATTTTTGCAGCACTCTCAAACACGTCAACAAGTGAAATTACATTTTTTATAACTTCAAGCTTGCCTTGCAAAAATCTATCCTCTTTTTCCTTCTCGCTACGTCTCCTGAAATTTTCAAATTCCGCTGTCAACCGCAATATCTGCTTAAAATAATCTTCTATCGTTTTATCTTTCTTCTCCAGCTCTTTCTCTAAATTATTAACTTTCTCTTTCAAGACCTCAACCTCCTCTACACCACCAGCAGCAGTAGTAGCGCTGCCTTCGCTCTCCAACTCCTCTTTCTCTTTTGTGGGTACCGCTTCTGCTGACTCTCCTTTTTTTATAGCATCTTCGTTATTACTATCGGAAGCGGACGTTGTTTTTTTCTCTTCTGCCATATGTTTATTTATCCTCTTTGCCATCTCTTTCTTTCTCCTATTGTGACCACGACGGCGATAAACAGCTATTCTCCATTTCACATACTGTCTTTATAAATTTTGTCTCTATATTAATAACCTTCAATACGTATTTATCTTTTTCCAAGGAAGAATACACAAGACATCTG
>Ga0272449_1005294_pt1 | contig 10138 bp, 5 predicted proteins | sample YNPCB0241_FD_198679 | JGI IMG/M metagenome (GOLD analysis project Ga0272449, IMG submission 198679) | Hot spring sediment microbial communities from Yellowstone National Park, WY, United States - YNP-CB-024-1 | ecosystem: Environmental > Aquatic > Thermal springs > Hot (42-90C) > Sediment...
CCCAACTGGCGCTGGCCCGGCGGCTGCGCGTCCATCCCTCCACCATCACCCGGGTCTACAGCGGGCAACGCAACCCCGGCCTGCGGCTGGTCGCCGCCGTGCTGCGGGCCTTCCCCCACCTCCGCCCGGAGGACCTGGGGCTCGTCCCCGAACGCCGGCGCCGCGAGTAGCCCCTCCTCTCTACCCCCCTCACGGCGTCGGCGTGGGGTACCGCGACGCCATATAGCACAGCACGCCCTCTGCAATCCCCTCCGCCACCAGGGCGGGGTGCCGGGTCAGGAGGTCCCGGTCGCCGCCCAGGAACCCCACCTCAATGATGGCCCCGGGCGTCAGGGGGTGGATCTCCCGGAAGGCGTGGTAGTCCGTCATGTCGTAGGTGATGGTGTTGAAGTGGAGCAGGAGGCCCGTGGTCCGGGCGTACTCCCGCTGGAGGCACTGCACCAGGCGGTCCGCTTCGGCCGGCACGTCGCTCGCCGAAAGGCGCGCCACCTTGAACCCGCTCAGGTCCACGCACGAATCGGCATGGATGGAGACGAAGGCGCTGGCCTGGTACCCCTTAAGGCGCGGGTCAAACTCCTGCAGGAGGTCCACCTGGTAGCCAGCCCCCCCGAGCCGCGCCTGCACCGCCCGGGCGATGCGCAGGTTCACGTCCACCTCCTGGAGGCCGTCGCTGCAGACAGCCCCCACGTCGCTCCCCCAGTGGCCAGCGACGATGCCGATCCGCGGCCCGGGCTTCCCCAGGAGGGCTCCCCACAGGTCCGGCGCGCCAGGGCCCCTGGCCGAGGCGCGCTGGACCACGCTCCAGGCCCCGTACAGGCCCCCCAGGAGGAGGGCCAGGGCCAGCACCCTGGACACCAAGGCCCCACACCCTCGCCGCTCTCCTGCCATCTCGCCTCCCAGTGGAAGAGATCACGAATGGCACGAATGGACGAATTGCACGAATCATTTTATTTTTTAATTCATTTCATATAATTCGTCCCATTCGTGCCATTCGTGATCCCTCCCCATGATACCCTTTGGGGCGGGAAGGGGCAAGTTGACAAACCGCACCCGCCCACGTATACTCCTCGGCGCGGCGTGCCCGAGCCAGCGCCATCTTCCTGAGGTGTGCCCATGTCCCAGAACGCACCGCGCCTGGTCCCCAGGGCGAGGTCCCTCCTATCCCCCTATGCCCTGCTCGCCCTGCTCCTCCTGGGCCTCTCGGCCCTGGCAGGTTTGGGCTGCGCCCGCCGGCAGGCCCTCTCCCAGTGGCTCTTCTGGCACACGGGCGAGGAGCGCGCCTTCTCCCAGGTCAAGGGGGCGTGGGACCTCTTCACCGACCTCCTCCGGCCGCCTGTGGAGACGGCCGACCTCGTGGCTGTGCAGCACGCGGGGGTGAACCCCTTCGGCGTCAACGTCTTCCTGGAGCAAGAAGTGGACCCGGACAAGCGGGAGCAGGCCGTGCGCATGGCCGCGGAGGCGGGCTTCCACTGGCTGCGGCAAGAGTTCCCCTGGGAGGACATTGAGATCCACGGCAGGGGGGACTTTGAGGACCGCCGCCACGAGCCCTACCGCTCGGCCTGGGAGAAGTACGACCACATCGTAGCCCTGGCCGAGCAGTACGGCCTGGAACTCATCGTCCGCCTGAGCAACCCCCCGGCCTGGAGCCGCGCCGAGGGGGATGCCGTGGGCACCTACGCTCCGCCGGACAACTACGAGGACTTCGGCGACTTTGTGGCCGCCGTGGTCAGCCGCTACCGGGGGCGCATCCGCTATTACCAGATCTGGAACGAGCCCAACATCTACCCGGAGTGGGGCGAGCGGCCGGTGGACCCCTACGCCTACACCGAACTCCTCAAGGTGGCCTACACCCGGGCCAAGGCCGTGGACCCGGACGTGGTCATCATCAGCGGGGCGCTGGCCTCCACCATTGAGGTGGACTACCGCAACCTGAACGACTTCGTCTTCCTCCAGCAGATGTACGACGCCGGCGCGGCCCCCTACTTTGACATCCTGGCCATGCAGGGGTACGGCCTCTGGTCCGGCCCCACCGACCGCCGGATGCAGCCGCGGGTGGTCAACTTCTCCCGTCCCCTCTACATCCGGGACCTCATGGTGCGCAACGGCGATGCCCACAAGCCCATCTGGATCTCCGAGATGAACTGGTGCGCCGTGCCAGACGAAGTGCCGGACAAGCGCTTCGGCCAGGTCTCGGAGGAGCAGCAGGCCCGCTTCGTGACGCTGGCTTACCAGCGCGTCCAGGAGGAGTGGCCCTGGGTGGGGGTGGTCAACTTCTGGTACCTGAAGCGGCCGGACGCCCGCTGGAGGGAGGAGCAGAAGCCGGAATACTACTTCCGCATGCTGGAGCCGGACTTCACCCCCCTGCCCGTCTACTGGGCCATGCGGGACTACACCGCCCGCACGCCCACGGTCTACCGCGGCTGGCACCAGGAGGACCACTGGGCCGTGCGCTACGAGGGGGACTGGCGGGACCGGCAGGAGCTCCTGGCCACCTTTGGGAAGGTGCGGGAGGCAGAAGCCCCAGGCAGCCGCCTGGCCTTCACCTTCCACGGGCGGGACCTAGACCTCCTGGCCCTGCGGGGCCCGGGCGAGGGGAAGGTGCGCGTTTGGGTGGATGGCAAGTCCCAGGACGTGGACCTCTACGCCCCCGCGCCGGACCTGGCCCACATCCCCCTGGCGCGCCGTCTGCCCCTGGCCGACCACCGGCTTGCGGCAGAGGTCCTGGAGGGGCCGGTGGCGGTGGATGGCTTCCTGGTGCGGTGAGTGGCGGCGACCCCTCCGATCGCCTGCCCCCCAGAGGGCGGTCAGGCTCTCGTGGCCCCCTGCGCCTCCCACTTGGCCGCCTCCCCCCTCTGTGGTATACTTCTTGCACCTTTCCCTCCGTGGCCCTTGCGGGGAAGGCCCTTCTCCGCAGGGCAGCCAACGCGCGAGGGGAGAGGACATGCCAAGGAGACACCCGCAGATGCAGACATCCCAGGCCTCCAGGTCTCCGAAGCCAGCCCGCCTGGGCTGGCGTTTTGGGCTCCTCGGCCTCCTCCTTGTGCTGGTGTTGGTGGCCCTTGTGGCCGGCTGCCAGCCTGCGAGCCCTACGCCATCCCCTCCGCCCATCCCCACGGTGACGCCGTCGCCCACTCCTCCGCCGGAGGCTGCCCGGCCGCTGCCCCGGCCTTCGGCCACCCCCACTCTGAAGGTGGAGGTCAGCCCCACGCCGCCGCGGCCTGCCCCCATCCTCTACGCCATGAACGACAGCCGCAACACGGACTGGCGGCAGGTCAACCCGGCCTACGGCCCCGTGGGGAGCCACATCCGCTTCTTCTGGGAGCAGGTGAACCCGGCCCGGGGCGTCTTTGACTGGAGCCGGGTGGATGCCTACCTGCAGGCCGCATCCCAGCAACGGGTGCGCCTCCGCTCCGGCGAGGAGGTCCCCAAGCCCGTCCTCCTGGTCGTGGGCATCTACAGCGCGTGGGCCCCGGGGTGGGACTACAACCACTACGACCACGCCCCTCAGTGGCTGTACCAGGACATGGGCCGGCCGCAACTGGGCGGCCGCTACGTGGGGTACCTCCTGGAGCCAGAGGGGTGCACGCCCACCTCCGCCCCCATGTACGACGACCCGGCCTACCAGGAGGCCTTCCGGGCCATGGTCCTGGCCCTGGGGCAGCGCTACAACCGCGACCCACGGGTGAGCGCGGTCCTCATCGCCAACGGCATTGACGACGAGTCCCGGGCCATCGCCAGCAAGGCCTGCAAGCAGTACGACGAGGCCCTGGCCTCCTACGTGACCCCCCAGGAGTACGACGAGTTCGTCCTGAAGAGCATAGACTGGTACCGCCAGGCCTTCCCCGACAAGCCCGTCTTCCTCCAGCCGGCCGCGGCCATCTGGCAGGCCCGCAAGCGGTACGTGGACTACGCCGTAAGCCGCACGCCTCCCGTGGGCATCAAGATGAACGGCCTCGCCCCAGACGAGGGGTCGTGGTTCGGTTACAAATCCCTCGCGGGCATGGGCATGATGGACCTGGTGGACGCCTACCGGGACCAGACCCTCATCGCCTTTGAACCCAAACTGTACTACCCCCTGGACGAGTTCGCCTACTGGACCCTCTTGGCCGGCCTGGCCCACTGGCCCGACTTCATAGATGTGCAGGCCGCCCCCGACGGTGGGAGCGGCTTCCTCCGCCACCTGCCCAACGTCCCAGGGCTGGCCCAGTTCGTGGAGGAGAACCTGGGCACGCGGGTGGAGACGGCGAGCCAGGTCTGGATCGTCCTCCGGGACACGGAACTGCCCAAGGAACTATACAACGGCTTCGGCTCCGGCGAGTACGGCGATTGGGACCGCGGCCTGACCCGACCGGAGGGCCTCCCGGGCAACGGGACGGTGCTGGTGAAGAGGGAGGAACTGCCCCCGCAGGCCCAGGCCCAGCCCTACGGACGCCAGTGCCGCCGCACCGACGAGGCCACGGGCAACACCGAGATGTCCTTTGACGTGGACGACCGCTTCCCCTACGCTGGCCGCACGCCCCTGGCCCAGGACCCCAGGAACGGAGTCTGGTACGAACTGGAGGTCATCTTCCTGAACCGCTACACGGCGGAGGGGGCGGACACCCTCGCCCTGAAGTACAAGGATGCCCAGGGCAACCTGCGGACGGAGGTCCTGCGGAAGGGGCCCGCTCTGGGGGAACGGGACACGTGGGTGACTTACACGTGGGTCCTGCAGGATGCCTTCTTCGGCAACCAGATGCCCGGGGGGACCGACTTCGTCCTCTCCAGCAACGGGGATGGCGACGAGTTCATCCACCGGGTGCGGGTGATCGCCCACGGGCCGGGGGAGCCGCTGCCGCCGGGGGCCACGCCGCCCCCTGACGCCCGGGGAGGCACCCCGACCCCCACCCCCCAGGGGCCCTCCCCGACGCTCCCCCCACCCACCCCTACGCCCCTGCCCCTCCCGCCCACGGCAACCCCAACGCCCCTCGCGCCCACAGCAACGCCCACACCCACCCCAAGCCCCACACCTTCGGATACCCCGACCCCGGCCCCGCCCACGCCCGTCCTGGCGGAGAGGCAGAACGTGGTGCTGGTGCCGGGAGTGCAGGGGTATGCAGGGGTAGCCGACACCTACCTGAACGTCAACATCCCCCTATCCAACTACGGAGCCCAACAGACCCTTGCCGTGGGGTGCGAGGGGAGCCGCAGCCGCTCCCGCGCCCTCATCCGTTTTGACCTGGGCTTCCTGCCGCCGGACCGGACCCACGTCATCGGGGCACGCCTCCTCCTTCTGCCGGTGGCGCGGGTGGCCGGCGGGGAGATGGAGGTGCAGGCCTACCGCCTGCTGCGGCCGTGGCAGTCGGCAGAAGCAACTTGGTACCAGGCGGCCTCGGGGGTGGCCTGGGGCGTGCCCGGCGCGGACTCGGCCGCGGACCGCGGGGCGAGGCCCATCGCCGGGGCCACGGTGGGCGAGGTCTACCGGTGGGTGACGTTGGACATGACGGACCTCGTGCGGGAGTGGGTGCGCGCCCCGGAGAGCAACTACGGGGTGCTCCTCCTCTGCTCCGCGCCAGGGTGGGCGGAGTACCTGTTCGGGGCCAGCGAGCGGCATGCCCAGATGGAGAGGCCGCAACTCCAGGTGGCCTACGGCGTCATCGCCACGCCGACGCCCACCGTGACCTCCACGCCCACGTGGACGCCCATCCCGCCCACGTGGACGCCTGCGCCCTCCCCCACGCCGACGCCGACCCCACCGCCGACCAAGACCCCAACGTCCCCCGCGCCTCCCACGGCCACCTGGACGCCCATCCCGCCCACGTGGACGCCTGCGCCCACCCTCACGCCGACGCCGACCCCACCGCCGACCAAGACCCCAACGTCCCCCGCGCCTCCCACGGCCACCTGGACGCCAGGGCCCCTTCCGCCACCGACGAAGACCCCGACGCCGGCACCGCCGGTCCCTGCGCCGCCGGTGACGCGGGAACCGTCGCCCGGGCCCACGGAGCCACCGGTCACCCTGGCCCCGCCGACTGGGACGCCCACCTCCCAGCCGCCTCTGCCAACGCCTGCCCCATCGCCCGCTCCCACGCCACCTCCGAGCCCGTCCCGGGTCCGGCCTGCGGCGTTCATGCTGGTGGGGGTGCTGGTCCTCTTGGCCGCAAGCGGCATCCTAGCCTGGCTTGCCCTCGGGGGGCGCGGGAAGGGCCGCTGAAAGGTACCTGGAGTTGGTTTAGGAAGGGGATCGGGCTAGACCGGTGGCCCCGGGCGTTGGAACTACGGCTCAAGCTCTCGGCTGAGAAGAGACGCCCTGCCTACAAGGCATCTCTCTTCTACCCTTGCAGCCGCCTGGAGCATTCTGTCCTGGGGAGGCGGCTGCCGTGGGCCAGCATGCGCTCCAGGGCCTCTGCAGCACGAGAAGGAGCGAGGAGACCGCGCCGAACCATTTCGTCCAGGATCCAGAGCAAAGGCGCGGGGGCTCTCCCCGTTGTCGCAAGGGGCCCGTAACCTCACTTTCGGCGCCGCCTCCAGGCGAGGAAACTCCCCAGGGAGGCCAAGCCGCTCCCCAGGAGCCAGAAGGTCTGCGCCTCCGGGATTTCGGGGGGCGGCACCGGGTCCGGCGGGACCACGATGATGGCTGTGTCCCGGTCCTGGCGGCCGTCGCGGTCCTTGATGTAGGCCACGTTCTCCAGGGCGCCCGGCGGTGCGTTGTCCGCCACGCGCACCTTCAGGCGGACCGTGCCCTCCATGGGCGGGTCCAGGGTGCCCAGGAACCAGCGGACCACCCCATCCGTGCCCATCGTGCCCCCGCTGACATAGATGAGGTACGGCGGCAGGTGGTCCGACACCACCACCCCGTGCAGGCGGTCGTTGCCCTCCACCTTCCACTGGAGGACGAACACCACCTCCTCGCCTGGGAAGGCCCTGTCAGGCTGGGCCTCCTTCGTGATGTGCAGTTTCCCCCACGGTTCCGGCGTGGGCACGGGCGTGCGGGTGGGCCGCGGTGTGGACGTGAACGTCGCCGTCGGCACGGGGGTCCAGGTGCTGGTGGGCGATGGTGGAGGAGTGGTGGGCGTCCCCGTGGCCGTCGGCGGGAGCGGGGTGGGTGTGGGGCTGGGGGACTCTGTGGCTGTCGGCGTGGCCGTGGGGAGCGGCGTCTCCGTGGGAGTGGGCGTGTCGGTGGCCGTCCCCGTGGGCGTGGGGCTGGGCGGCGTGCCGGTGGCCGTTGCCGTGGGCGTGCCCGTGTCCGTGGGCGTGGCCGTGGGGAGCGGCGTCTCCGTGGGAGTGGGCGTATCGGTGGCCGTCTCCGTGGGCGTGGGGCTGGGTGGCGTGCCAGTCGCCGTCGCCGTGGGCGTGCCCGTGTCCGTGGGCGTGGCCGACGGAGACGGCGTTTCCGTGGGTGTCGGCGTGGACGTGGAGGTCGGCGTCGGCGTGCGCGTCGGCGTGTAGGTGAGGGGCGGCTGCAGGATCAGGTCGTAGAAATTGACGCAGCCGACCTCCGGCTTGGGGTTGTACACCCGGACCTCGTCCGGCGAGACCACGATCCAGCCCGGCGGCCCCTCGGCGTAGAGGGAGATGTAGCCGGGCAGGTTGGTTTCCACAATGGCGTACCCCTGGGGCGAGGGGCCAGCGTAACTCAGGTCAAAGTGCCCGGAGACGTCCGAAAAGGTCTGGTCCACCAGGGTCCACACGGTCCCGTCGTAGACGAACAGGGAGGCCATGGCCCCCTCAATGGGGATGGGCGTGGGGGCGGCCAGGAAGACGTACCCGGCGAAGAAGCGCGGCTCTGGGGCCGGACTGGGCGTCCCGGTGACGACGAGGTCGTCGTAGAAGTTGTTGTTGCCGTAGGTGGCGGGGGGCACAGCCCCGAAGCGGATCCAGTTGGCGTTGACCGGCGTCCCCCCGCTCCCCGAGGTGGACACCAGGGAGTAGTACCCTGGGTTGTCAATCTCTATGATGTGGTAGTAGGCGTGAGGCGCGGTGGTGTGCAGGCTGTAGAAGCCGTTGCCCGCCGTCCTGGTGGCAGAGAGGAGCACCCCCTTGTCCGTGGGGCTGGCCGAGCCCCAGAGTTGCACGATGGTGTTGGGGATACCCCCGATGGGGGAACTGGGATGGCCCCTCAACACGTACCCCTGGAAGACGCGGGCGGTCGGCGGCGGAGTGCCAGTGGCCGTGGCGGTGGGGCTCGGGGTGACCGTCGGGCCGGCCCAGGGAGTGGGCGTGTCTGCCAAGCGGTCGTAGAAGAAGACGCACCCCAATGGGTTGTAGCCGAAGTACTCCAGGCGGTCGGGGTTGACCGTCACCCAGCCTGGCGGCCCCACCGCGCTCACCGAGGCGTAGCCGGGCGGGTTCTGCTCCGTCACGGCGAAGCCCTGGGTCGGCGCTCCCACGTACTGCAGGAAGAAGTACCCACTCGGGCCGATGGTCTGGTCGGTGTCGGCGAGGAGCCATTGGGAGCCGTTCCAAGCCCAGAGGGTCAGCGTCGCGCCGGGGATGCCCTGGTTATCGGGGGTCAGGACCCACCCGCAGAGGCTGTAGGTGATCCCGTCGGCCCCCAGGACCTGGGTGTCTGGGGGGATGAGGCCTGGTGCGGGGGTGAGGCCGCTGGCGGGGCCCACCACGGTGTCCGCGGCCTGCACGAGGCCGGCCCCCACAAGGAGGAGGAGCCCTAAGGCCAGGGGCACCCACCAGAGGCGGAGAAGGGGGGGCCTGGCTGCCTGCTTCCCTCCGGCCGGGGCGTGGTGCACGCTCGTGTTTCTCTCCATGGGACTCTCCTATTGCGCGGCCCACCGCGCGTTTTCCCCAAGCAGGCTCCTCCTGCTCTCCCAGGTGGCCGCTGGCCTGACACGGTGTTGAGATAGGGCCAGAGGGTAGAGGTACTTCCCTAATTTTATTATACCCTCAGCGTTCGGCCCTGTCAACCTTGGGAAGAAGCGGGCCAGGACATCGTGCCCAGATTTGCAACTGAGCAGCAGGGTCTCCATTTGACCTGGAGCCAGTTCTGTGGTATATCCTCAGGTTAAAGACGGTGGGCTTGGGACTTGCTGAGCGGGGGGAAGCCCGCCAACGGAGGCGTGAAGATGACGCTCCCGGAGGAGTTGATCGCCCGAGTGAAGGAAAAGTTGGAGGCGCAACGGCGCGAGGCGGAGGCGGAACTGCGGCGGCTGCAGGAGTTCATGCAGGGCGAAGTGGATGTGGACGCCGAGGAAGGGGACCCCGACCTCTTTGAGCGCGAGAAGGTCGCCGCCCTGATCGCCGCCCAGGAGCGGCGCTTGGAAGCCGTGGAGCGAGCCCTGAAGGCCATAGAGGCGGGGGTCTATGGCATCTGCGAACGCTGCCGCCAGCCCATTGATCCCGAACGGCTGGAAGCCCGCCCCGAGGCCGTCCTGTGCATCGCCTGCCAGCAGGAGGTGGAGCGCCTGGCCCGTAGAAACCTCACTCCTCCGCCGACCCGTTGGTGACCAGACCTGGCTTGTCGGACCTCCCCAAGGCCTCGCCCGTTGGGCTCCGAACCCGTTTCAGCCTTTGACAACATCCCGCCCTTTTGTTAGAATAGCGCGATTTTGAACAAAGGCTGCCCCTGCCTCCTGGGCCGCCTACGGATGAGGGGCGGGGGTGTCTTGCGCGGGGATGAGCGCACGGAAGATCGCATCGTCCAAGTCTCCGGCCTTGGGCCGGAAGGGCTCTGAACTTGCACCGGATGACGGGGCCAGGGATCGCTCCTGGACGACCTGGCCCCTTTTGTGGGCCCAGAAGCGGTGCCAGGGCCGCCGCGTGGCCGGGCCCGAAGCCCTCAACCAAGGAGGATGTCATGGAGGAACTGATTGAGATCCGCTGGCACGGGCGGGGTGGCCAGGGGGTGGTCACCGCGGGCAAGCTCCTGGCCGAGACCGCCCTGGGCCTGGACCAGTACGTGCAGGCCTTTCCCGACTACGGCCCGGAGCGGCAGGGCGCTCCCATCCGGGCCTTCACCCGCATCAGCCCCAAGCCGATCTACCTCCACAGCCAGATTGAGGAACCCGACGTCGTCCTGGTGCTGGACCCCACCCTGCTGGGGACGGTGGACGTGACCGAAGGGCTCAAGCCCGACGGCATCCTCATCGTGAACACCCCTCTCTCGCCCCAGGAGATCCGCGAGCGGCTCAACTGGCGGACGGGC
>Ga0272449_1005295_pt1 | contig 10137 bp, 5 predicted proteins | sample YNPCB0241_FD_198679 | JGI IMG/M metagenome (GOLD analysis project Ga0272449, IMG submission 198679) | Hot spring sediment microbial communities from Yellowstone National Park, WY, United States - YNP-CB-024-1 | ecosystem: Environmental > Aquatic > Thermal springs > Hot (42-90C) > Sediment...
TTTGAGACGGTTGGCATAACCAAAAAGCTCGCACACTAAAAAGTTCGGAGGTGTAGACGGAGCACGTCCCTCAAAACAAAGAGTTCGAAGGTGAGCACCTCCGGGGGAGCATATCCCAAGCGAGGTCCCTATCGGACGTAATCGACTGGGGTAAATCGTTTCCAGCGGTGGATCATTGAATCTTTTTCCGGGTGGGCAAACGCGAGGCAATACAAAGGAGCACCCGCCTAGCAAAGGTGTAATTTTTGAGAAGATTGTGTTCGATACCTGAGGGGTACACGATTCGCAAGACAGAAATCTTTTTGAGCTCGGTTCCGGCGGGCCAACTTCCAGAAACTCACCCCTATTGGCCTACAAGGAGCGGAGGTGAATGGTCCGGGTTACCTTGGGAGCAAGTGGACTTCAGGTCTCCCCGATTGCCTTCGGGACCTGGCAGCTGAGCAAGAAGTACTGGGGGGTTCAAGATCGGGGGCAGATCGTGGCGGCTATTTGGGAGGCGTTCGACCACGGGGTCAATCTCATCGATACTGCCGAAGCTTATGGGGCCGGTTTTGCAGAAATGGTTGTTGGTGAGGCAATTCGGCACTTGCCGCGACATGAGCTCGTGCTTGTTACCAAAGTGTACAAAAGATTCGGGGAGAGCGGCGACGGGTGCCCGGATTTGACCGCTGCTGAAATTGTTCGCCGTTGTGAAGGTTCCCTCCAACGATTGGGAACCGATTATATCGACATTTATCTCCTCCATTTCTTTGACCCCCTTACTCCCTACGAGGAGACGGCTTCGGCAATGGAGAAGCTGCTCCGACAGGGGAAGGTACGAGCCATCGGTTTGAGCAATCATACGGTTGAACAAATCCGGGCCCACCGGAAATATGCTCCGTATACAGTCGTCCAGCCATTTTATAGTCTCATCGATCCGCGAATCGAAGACGATCTCCTTCCCTACTGCCAGGCCGAGGGGCTAGGCGTTATGGTGTATTCTCCCATGCACATGGGTCTGCTTTCGGGGAAATACGAGGGGAGAGAAGAATTCCACGATTTCCGGCGTTATCATCCGGACTTTCAGGGAGAGAGGTTTGCTAGATTATGTCGTCAAGTACGGCAGTTGGAACCGATTGCTCTTCGTTACGGGATGAGCATTTACCAGCTGGTTCTGACGGCAACTTTGATGCATCCTGGGATTCACGTGGCCATTTGTGGCATAAAATGCCCAGCTCAGATCATCGAGGCAGCTGCCATAATGGGCAAATCCATAAGCCGTGAGGATTACTTCTTAATTCGAAAGCTGGTAGCAGGAACTCCGGCAAGGAAACCCGCGGATGCCTCAGGGGTTCGTAGCTAGAAATTGAGCGGGTTGGTTCTCTCCGGCTTGAAGAGCAGACCCATCCGAGAGGTAGAACTTTTCTGAAGTGCTCGTAAGTCGGTCCTCCTGCTTTATCCCTAACGAGTCCCCAAAGAGACATGGGGAGTTCCGGATGCTCGGGTGCGGACTTCCCAGCGGAGTTGATGGCACGGGGGTGAGGCGAAATTCGCATACGACATCTTTTGACTCAGCGTTGCCTCGAGGGGCTGGAATGCGGACACCGCCGGCAGCAGGCCGAAGCCAATGCCAAGGTGAGGGAGAAAGGGTCTGTATTACGTGCCTCCAGTGCAGATGTCTGCTTAGTGTTCCTGATGACGGTGTTCACTCAGGATTCCTGATTGCCTACAAAATTCGTAAAAGTATTACCGTTGCCCTGGGCTAACTTTCCCATTATTGGCTGTGGCGGTCTTCGGGAGCAGGTTGTTTGTGCATGAAAGCCGGAGATGTTGCTTGAAATATGGGATAAGCGATCTGAACTTGGGTTGCCTCAAAGGGATCTGGGGGCAAAGCCGGTGAAAAATTGCCCAAAGCCGGAAGGCAGCGAATTTTCCCCCCTATTCAAGCCACTCGGCTAGGCACGATCTCTCATTCCGATCGAATGGACTCTGTGTAACACCGGCCCATTCCCGAGGGAGTAAGGACCGCATTTGGAAGGGTCATACCAGATCGTTTCGTTATGGGCGGGCAGGGAGGCATTGCTGGAGCCCCTAAACGAAAAAAGTGAAAAGTGTGTGCGAACCTTCGAATAATCCCTCTCAAGGATGCAATCGGTGCTCGGCGACCATGAAATGTCGCCAGATAAGTAAGGAAGTTATCGAGTATTTGGGTCCGCATTTTTCGCGGCAGGGGTACGAAAGAAGTTCCTTAGCTCCACTTGGGCCCTTTATTCATGACCGGTTTGTTAACGTTGAGGCCTTTTTGCCAGTTCGTCAACGTTGAATCTCGATGCACTGGGCCGGCCTCGTCACCCCCGCGGTATCCGTTGAGACAGGGGGAAGAGGAGTTGAGTATTCGGGCAATTTAAGCGAATCCAAAGGCCAACCCAGGGATCATCAGAAGAACGGTCAAGCTTTCCAGGCGAAACCCTTGACGGGGAGGTTCGGGAAACTAAAATCACTTTTGCTTGTTCGCCAAACGACATTTGCTAACTTTGGGCTGGTTTTGCCCTGCCCGGGGGATGATTGGAATGGTACTGTCGAGGGGGTAGGGAAAGTGGCCGGCTAGGTTTCAGAAAGCGGTTCGGCCATCCGATTCTTCAGGCGATCTTCAAACGGGAAGTTGTGAGAACTTGGATCCGGCCATTGTTATCCGCAGTTGGGGCAAGCAATATTTCTTAGCTTGAGCTGTAGCGGGTTTTTGGCCGGCGGAAGGGGTATAGCGGGCTAAAGCCGGCTTAAGATTTAGGCCCCTTCACAACGGTTGAAGTTTAAGCCTTTGCGGGAGCCTGAGGATTCGGTGGGCAACGGTAGACCGTTTGCTTAGAGTGGGCACGAAGCGGGGCAAGTAGCTTGCAGGGGACCGGGGTCCAACAAAGTACCGAAGCGTTGGGGAGGACGAGTGGTTAATGGGGAGCAGTAACCTGCTTCTTGAAACGCAACCGGTGGGAAAACTGAACTTATGCTGAAACAGGGGGAAATTGGTGGAGGGTTGGAAGACTACCGACCAGGATTTCACGGACCCTTTGAAGAGACGTGTAGAATTGGCTTCTCGTAAGTGTTTTCGAATTCTTGAGTGCCTGTCGGTTTGTATATGCTTGACTTTTGGGGGCGGGGTGAACCTTGCGGGGGAAGTAGCCCCGGGAAACCTGGATTTTCCAATCGTTTTTACCCAAATTCCTGCTCAAAGTCCGGCTGAGCCCCAAACGGGCGGCCAGGGAATTGCTTCTGCCTTCGAGTTGGTGGGCGAAGGAGGTCGGCTCGTCCTGTGGGTTCCCGGTCGAAAACCTCAAATCCTCACGAAAGATTTTCATAGTGCTGCAGACCCTGATGTGGCCTTTGACGGTCGGCGAATTGCGTTTGCGGCTAAACCGACCGCCGAGAGCCTGTGGGAAATTTATGAGGTGAGTTTGGACGGGGCCCCCCCAAGGCGGGTTGTCGGGGTATCGGGTAACTGTCGCCTCCCAAGTTATCAGTCTCAGCTTTTTACGCTCGATGCACCGGCACCATGGGAGCAGATTACTTTCGCATCCGATGCCCCCCAGGTCTTCACGGAAGCTGGCGTGGGACGGTGTTGGGAACTGTACTCTTGTACCTTAGATGGGAAAGAGGTATCTCGGCTGACCTTCACCTTGGGTTATTGCTTGGACCCTTGGATGGTGCCGGACGGGCGGATCATCTTCGCTGCGTGGTTTCGGCGTCAGCTTTTCCATGGGCCCTTCGGTGTGGTTCATTTAATGGGAATTAATCTCGACGGCACTGATTATGCCCTCTTCGCAGATCCTTCCTCGAAGCCGTTTAAGCGGATGCCATGTTATACAGCCAAAGGGCTTGTTGTGTTTGTAGAAGGGGAGAGGCTGCACGAATACGGGAGTGGTCAGCTCGGGGCTGTGTCCTATCGTCGGCCTCTTCGAAGTTATCGACCGTTGACAAGCGAAAGGGACGGGCTCTTTCATTCTCCAAGTCCTTTACCCGATGGCACGATCTTAGTAGCCCATCGTCCCTCGGAGAAAAGTAGTTGGGGGATTTACCGTTTTGATCCTTCATCGGGAACAAAGGCTGTGGTCTTTGACGATCCCCACTACGACGAGTTCCAACCCAGGGCGGTAGTAGCCCGGGACTTGCCAGATGGGCGTTCGAGTGTGGTGAATCCGCAAAAGAAGACAGGCAAACTATACTGCTTAACAATTACCATATCCGACTTGCCGCGGGATATTTGGCCGCCAAAGGATAAGCTGCGGCTTCGGATATTGGAGGCAATCCCATATCAAGACTCCAGCCAGGCGAAGTTCTTGGGCTACGGTTACTTGGGAGAGGGAGGGCGGACTGTTTCTCTTGGCCCCGTTGTGGCTCGGCGGTTTTTGGGAGAATTTCAAGTTGAGGAGGATGGTTCTTTTCAGGTGGAGGTCCCGGCGGATATTCCCCTGGAACTGCAGGTGGTGGATTCGCGGGGGGTGAGCTTAAGAAGTTGTGGGTGGGTATGGGTTCGCCCTAACGAAAATCGCGGCTGTATTGGTTGTCATGAGGATGGGGAGTTGACTCCTCCGAACGACTTTCCCAAAGCATTGGGTAAGGCGGCAGTTTCGCTCAACTTGCCGCCGGAGCGGCGACGGATGACGGAGTTTTACGAGCATGTTTGGCCGATTATCCGGGCCAAGTGTCTTTCCTGCCATGGACTTGAAGGGCATCCCCCCAAATTGGTGGGCCAGCCGGGTTGGACAGACGTAAAAGTTGGATCGGAGGAAGACAGCCGGCTTGCCTGGGAGGCTTTTTGCACTTTGGTAGCTGGAACGGCTCAGGGTCAGGCGGCCGAGGGATTTGTCCGGCCGGGCGAGGCTCGGCTAAGTCCGGTGATGTGGCATGTTTTCGGGGAGAATTTGGCCCGACCGTGGGATGGTCCTCACAGTTCTGTGCCAGCAAAGTTAATCCCTCGGGAGGCTGGCATCACTCTCGACAAGGACGAGTTGAGGACTTTGGTTGAGTGGATCGATTTGGGGGCATTCTTCAGAAAGTAGACTTGTTTGGTCAGCAAGCGAAATCGATCCCGCGGGGGGTTACGGGGGAATTTTCTTTGACAACCTGTTTCAATCGCGTAAATTGGGACAGCCGGAGAATTTGTCAGAAGAACGACTCAAAAAATGCGGTCTGGACTGAATCGTTTGATGGAGTGGAGATTGCTGGCTCGCAAATCTGGGGGATGGGACTAGTCTTCGGGGGCAGATGAGCTCCCATTGGGTTTGGAAATTGCACTTGCTAATCACTTGGTCAAGGGGGAGCAGGTTCGGCACTCTTGTACCGAGGGAAACTCTGAACAATTGTGAGTCTATCAAAAACGTCGGTCTAATGTGGCGATAGCTTGTTGCGTTGTTCGGCTACCTACTGTAGTTGCTGGGCATGGTCACTAATGCCGGACGAATCATTCCGCGATCCCCACTAATTGTCCAGTACTTGATTTGTTCATCGTTAAAGGCTTAAAAAGGTTCTTGCAGCTTGGCGAATGTGATGGTCTTTTAGCATCTTATGCGAGTTTGTCTGGAAGTGGATATGGAGCTTCATGACTTTTCGATTATCAAACAAGGCAGCCGGGCTTCTGGGCGTGAATTACGTAGTCTGGATCATCTCTTGAGCGTTCTCAGCTTGACTGCGGTAATTGTGGGGTGTTGGGCCGGTTGGAATCCGACCTGGGCTCAGGAGTTCCTCCCGACCTTTCACGACGTGACCGAAGAGGCGGGGATACAGTTCAAACACAGTTATGGGGATTACCGCCTCAGCAATATCGTGGAGGGCACGGGAGCTGGTGTGTGCTGCTTCGACTACGATGGCGATGGTTATCTCGACCTTTATTTCTTGAACGGGGCGTGGACCGAAGGGGTGAGCGACACTCGGGGTAGGGAACTGCGGGGTAAGCTCTTCAACGCCCTGTATCGGAACCGAGGAGACGGAACTTTTTTGGAGGTGACATTTTTGGCTGGGGTAGAAGATCCCAGTTTCGGTTTCGGAGCATCTTCGGCTGATTTTGATGCGGATGGATTCCCCGACCTTTATGTTCTGAACTACGGTAAAAATCGGTTTTATCGGAATAATGGGGACGGTACCTTCACTGATATTACAGAAGAAACAGGTCTAGGTAATCCTCTCTGGAGCTTGTCTGCGGTCTGGTTCGATGCTGACGGCGATGGTGATTTGGATGTCTATGTGGCCAACTATCTCCAGTATGATGCGGGAAAATTTCGGTGGTACTATGCGGCCGCAGGTTATCCCGGTCCGTTAAGTTACCACGGGCAGCCTGATGGTTTATACCAAAATAATGGCGATGGCACCTTCTCCGATATTACGGAAGAAGCCGGTGTATTTCAGCCGGAAGGTCGGGCAATGAGTGTCACCGCGGTAGATTTGGACGGAGATGGGCTTCTTGACATTTATGTTCCTAATGACGCCATGGAAAATTACTTCTTCCGGAATTTAGGGAAGGGGAAATTCCGTGAAGAGGCCTTGGAGTGGGGCTTGGCTTTTGGGGAGGGAGGCCAGAACGTCTCATCGATGGGACCGAGTGTAGGGGATATTGATCGGGACGGCCGGCTCGATCTTTTCATCCCGGATATGAGTTACTCCTGTTTGTTAGTTAACCGTGGACATATCTTCGAGGACAGGACTGCCCAAAGCAACCTGGCCTTAATCTGCGGTCAGTACATTAGTTGGGGATCGGTGCTGTTCGACATGGATAACGACATGTATTTGGATCTGTTCGTCACAACGGGGGATGCTCACTTCGAGTTTCCGGATGAGGATGTGCTGGTTTGGAATGATGGGACTGGCCGATTTGTGGACGTAGCAAACCGGTGCGGAGAGTACTTCCAGCACAAGCGGGTTGGTCGCGGGGCAGCCTATGTCGATTATGACAACGACGGCGACTTGGACATCGTCGTGGTAAATTTGAATGATTTTGCACGGCTGTTACGCAATGACGGGGGCAACCGGAATAATTGGCTAAAAGTTGTGCCCAAAACGTATGGTGGCCGGTGTGATGCCTTAGGGGCTTTGGTCATTGTGGAAAGCGGCGGGGTCCGACAAGTTCAGTGCATGATCCCTGTGGTGGGCTATCTTTCTCAGTCGGACCATCGGCTTCATTTTGGACTGGGAAAGGAATCGAAGGCGGACAGAGTGCTAATCAAATGGCCGAATGGTCCAGAGGCTGAACTGACGAATATCCCAGCGAATCATTTGGTAGAAGTTGTATTAGAGGATGACGGGGGTGTGGATGTACTCTTGCGAGCCCTTCCGTGAATCTGAAAGCAGCCGGGGGATTATGAGGTGAACGGTGTTGGGGAGACCGTGGGCATGCACAGGGGAACCCGGATTACCGTAGCCATCATTTCAACTGGAGGAATTATTGCGGTTTTGCTCTTCCTGGGGGCTGTCGGAGGTCAAAGGGCTCTTATCGGAGCCCCGGTGGAAAAAGTTCCCCTCTATGTAGGATCGGAAGTGTGTGGCAGCTGCCATGATGGCCCGGGTGCTGGTTATCAGTACAGTAAGTGGCTTTTGTCGAAGCATGCTCGGGCTTATGCCTCTTTGAGTCTGCCGGAGGCTAAAGAGATTGCCCGAATCAGCGGGGTCCCGGTGGAACCGACGAAATCTCCTCTTTGCCTCGGGTGTCATTCGACGGCATCTCATGCGGAGCCGTGGGAGATAGAGGTCACATTCCGCCGGGAATTGGGTGTCCAGTGTGAGGGATGCCATGGGCCTGGCAGCGAGTATCTTGAGGTGCATCAGTCAAAGAATCGCAACCTTTCTGAGGAACGCGGCATGCGTTTCCCCACAAAGGCAGATTGCATGATCTGCCATGGGGAGAAAGGTTCGCACATGGCGGTTTTGGGATCGAAGAAATTCGACCCGGAGGCCGCGTGGAATGAAATTGCTCACCCCAGTCCACAGCCGTTCAAGGCTTCGGAGCAACCTATTCCGGTTGGGAGAGTTCAAGCCGCGACTTCCAAAGGGTCTCCCGAACCTGCGTATGTGGGGGTTCAAGTCTGCGGAACTTGCCACGAAAAGCCGGAAATGAACTTCCAGCTTAGCAGCTGGTTGCGATCGGAGCACTCGCGGGCCTATGCTCGCTTGGCCACACCTGAGGCTTATCGAATCGCAAAGGAGTGGGGAGTCGAGGGAGACCCCCAACGGGCCGAGCGGTGCCTGGAATGCCATGCTACCGTTAGTCCGAACCGTGGTTCAAAGGTGGCCGAGGGCTTCTCTGTCCACGAGGGAGTGGGCTGTGAGGCTTGTCATGGGGCAGGAAGCGAATTTGCGATGGAAGCGATCATGCGGGATCCTCGGGCTGCCCGCATGGCGGGCTTAAAGGAGGTAACCGCTGAAACGTGTTTGCGTTGTCATGAGAATGCCCACGGAAAGCCGTTTGATCTTGCGGTGGCTTGGAAAGCGATTGAGCATCCGCTGCGGCCAGCCGTGGCAAAGGTTGCCCATCCTAATCCCACGTACAAAACCCCGCGGTCCTTGGCGATTCGTCCGGATGGCAAAGAAATTTGGGTTGCATGCGAATCTTCCCAGTCGGTGGCTGTGGTTGATTGGGAATCCCGCAGGGTAGTGGCGGAAATCCCGGTGGGGTGGCAGCCCAATACTGTGGTCTTTGGCCCGGATGGCCGGTTCGCTTTTGTTAGTAACCGAGGGGATGACAACGTTTCGGTGATCGAAGTGGCCTCGCGGCGGGAACTGACTCGGGTTCCCGTGGGTGACGAACCTGCCGGGCTGGTGGTAAGCCCTGACGGTCGATACCTATTTGTGGCGAATTCAGCACAGGATGATGTTTCGGTGATATCGCTTTCAGGGCTCGTAGATGAAAAACGACTAGCTGCATGTCGTTCTCCGCGGAGCTTTTCCGTTTCGCCGGATGGGGAGATCATCCTTTTGACCCATGCTCTCCCGAAATTGGGGAAATTCCGCGACCGGCTGAAAAGCGAAGTGACCGTCATTGCCGCCAACCGGGGGATAGTGGAGGATCGGATCATCGTTCCGGATGCCAACTTGGGGTTAGCTGCCGCTTGGCATCCGACCGGGCAGTTTGCACTCGTCACCATTAACCGCACAAAGAGCAATGTGCCGATGACCCGTCTTTTGCAAGGATGGACCATTACTAACGGGTTGGCAATTGTTTGGCGGTCGGGACGTGTCGACCAAGTGCTCTTAGACGAGCCACAGATGGGCTTTGCTGATCCCACCTCGGTGGCAATCACTCCGGACGGCCGCTGGGCCTTGGTCACAAGTGGGGGCACAGACCGGGTGGCGGTGGTGGATATCGGAACGTTACTGCAAATAGTCGAAAGTGCCTCCCCTTACGAGCGAGAGCATGTTCTTCCCAATCACTTGGGGCCGGCCACCGAGTTTGTTGTCAAGCACATAAACACCGGTGCTAATCCCCGCTCGATTGTCATCATGCCGGATGGCAAGTTTGCGGTGGTTGCGGAAGCGTTGGATGATTCCTTGGGAATTATCGATTTGACTACCTTCGAGCTGGTTGACCGAATCGACTTGGGTGGGCCGAAAGTCTGGACAAAGGCTCGCTTCGGAGAGCGACTGTTCTTTAACGCGAAGATCACTTTCCGCCGACAATTCACCTGTAGTACATGTCACCCCGATGGGCATATCGATGGAATTACCTACGATATCGAACCGGACGGTATTGGTCAGAGCCCAGTGGACAACAAAACTTTGCGGGGGATTCTGGACACAGCACCATTCAAGTGGGAAGGAACGAATCCCTCGCTGGCACGGCAGTGCGGAGCCCGGCTGGCGGTTTTCTTCACAAGGATTCAGCCGTACACTCCGGAAGAATTGTCGGCGGTGGATTATTATCTGTCCACAATTCCTCGGCCACCGAACCGTTATCGTAGTTTGGGTGCCCCGCTCACGGAGGCTCAACGGCGGGGGAGGGAAATCTTTTATCGGACTCATAAAACCGATGGCACCGAGATTCCGCGGGAAAATCGGTGTATCACCTGTCATCCGCCGCCTCTCTACACCGATCGTCGGCAGCACGACGTAGGAACCCAAATGTGGCTTGACAGGCAAGGAAAGTTTGACACGCCACATTTGAATAACATCTACGATTCT
>Ga0272449_1005296_pt1 | contig 10137 bp, 10 predicted proteins | sample YNPCB0241_FD_198679 | JGI IMG/M metagenome (GOLD analysis project Ga0272449, IMG submission 198679) | Hot spring sediment microbial communities from Yellowstone National Park, WY, United States - YNP-CB-024-1 | ecosystem: Environmental > Aquatic > Thermal springs > Hot (42-90C) > Sediment...
TTAATTAATTGCTTATCAAACAATTTTTTATTAAATTCTGGCCAATAACTTATATGCACTGAATCTTCTGGTTTTTTATCAAATTGTTTTGTTTCAGCATATAAAGCTTCCGCAAAAAACGGAGATGCAGGAGCAATAATTTTGGCAATATTATTTAAAACAAATCCTAAAACATAATAAGACGCCATAAATTCATTTTTGTTTTCTGGTTTTTGAAACTTGCGCCTTGATCTTCGAATATACCAACGCGATAAATCATTAATTAAATTTTCAATAGGCAAAAGCGCTTCGCGAATTTCATAATTATTTAAATTTTTTGTAACAATGTTTAGTGTTTCATAAAAGCGAGATAAAATCCATTTATCTAAAAGACTTAATTTTAATTTGTTTAAATTTAACCTCGAAATATTGCATGAATTTAAAGAATACATTTTCCAAAAAACAAATGAGTTATATAAAATTAAATAAATTTTTTTAAATACTTCTAAAACTTCATCTGGATCAAAATTTTTTGGTTCTGCAGAAGAGGTTTTTGTATATAAATACCATCTTACCGCATCAATTCCGTATTTATTCATCATTTCCCATGGATTTACAATATTTCCTATTGATTTAGACATTTTTTTGCCATATTTATCTAAAACCAATCCTAAACATATCACGTTTTTATATGGAGATTTAAAGCCCAAAAGCGTTGCTACCGCCAACAAGGTATAAAACCATCCACGTGTTTGATCTATTGCTTCAGAAATGTAATCTGCAGGATAATCTATACCTATTGGTTTATCTTTTTTAGGATTAAATTTATGTCCAGATTCAAATGGCCAATGGCTTTGAGCAAAAGGCATTGCTCCAGAGTCAAACCAAACATCAACAACTTCTTTTACTCTTTCCATTTTTCCTCCACATTTTTTACAATTAAATTGAATTGCATCAATGTAGGGTTTGTGCAAATCAAATTCCCCAGAAAAATTTCTTGGACCTAATACAAATTCAAGCTTTTTTACTTCTCCAACTTTTATAAAATCGGGTTCGCGTTTTTCTTTTTCTAAAATAGCTTTTTTCTCATCACAACCACCCGCAGATTGAGCCAGCATCCAAATTGGATACTCATGACTAATAATTAAAATATTTTTATTTTCATATTTTTTTTCTAAATCAGATAAAAATGACCAAACGCGCGCTCTTACATCTCTTAAAGATTCGCCATTTTCAGGCCTTTTTTCAAAACGAGATTCATAAGTTGGAAAAGCTTCGTTATAAGCTTTTATGGGTAATCCCTCAAAAGAAGGCAAGTTTATTTCTCTTAATCTTTGATCAAAAATAACTTCTTTTCCTAAAACTTTTGAAACAATTTCTGCGGTTTCTTTACATCTTAAAACATCAGAAGAAAAAATTAAATCAATTTTTTCTTTTAATAATTTTTTTGCCTGGCGCAAAACCATATCTTTACCTATAGTAGTTAAATGATACTGCTTTTTTCCAAAATCAATAATGCGCTTAACTTGCGTTTCAGATTCTCCATGTCGCATTACAAAATATTTATTTTTAGGCTGACCTAAGTGCTCTGTAAGTTCTTTTATACTTCCAATAACTTCTATATTTTTGCAATTTTTGCATTTCCAAACAGGCAAAGGAGTGCCCCAAAAGCGCTCGCGCGAAAAATTCCAATCTTTTTCTTCTTTTAACCACTGACCAAAGCGTCCATTTTTAATATGCGACGGCACCCAATTAATTTTTTGATTGTTTTGAATTAATTTTTTTCTAACCTTATTAACCGCAACAAACCAAGAATTACGAGCATAATAAATTATAGGCGTTTTACATCTCCAACAATGAGGATATTCATGTTCATAAGGAACAATTTTAAACAAATTGCCTTTTTGGTTTAAATAATCAAAAATCTTTTTTTCTGTTTCCTCATTTTTCTTATTTTCTGAAATAATTTCAAGTCCGCCAACTGCCGGAACGTTTTCAATAAATTTTCCATTTTCATCAACAGTGTGTTTTTGGAGTAATCCAATTTTTTGTCCCAAATTATAATCATCTTCACCATACATTACTGCGGTATGCACAATGCCTGTTCCTTCTTCTTGACTTACAAAATCCGCTTCATAAACTTTATAAGATTTATCGCTTTTTAAAAATTCAACATCAAAAAGTGGTTCATAATTTAATCCAATTAAATCTTTGGCTTTTAAAATTAATTCTGGTTTTAGGTTTTTAAAATTTGAAGAAAAAACTTTTTGCTCTACTAATCTTTTAAAGCTTTGCTCTTCTAAAATTAAAAAGTTATTTTCTAAATCTGGATCGGGAATTTTAACAAATTTATGGTTAATATTTATGGCTAAAGCAATGTTTCCGGGCAAAGTCCATGGAGTTGTTGTCCAAGATAAAAGTGATGTGTTTTTAAATTTTTTATCTTCTGATTTTATTTTAAAACGAATATAAACAGAATTATCTAAAACTGTTTTATATGCATCGGGTTGACCAAGCTCGTGCGAAGATAAGGCGGTTCCGCATCTTACACACCACGGAACAATTTTATATCCTTCATAAAGCAATCCTCTTTTGTGAAACTCTTTAATAATCCACCATAAAGATTCAATATAATTTGTTTCGTAAGTTATATAAGCATTTTTTAAATCAAGCCAAAAACCCATTCTTTCAGTTAAATCTTCCCATTCTTTTTTATATTCCCAAACCGACTCTTTACATTTTTGATTAAATTCCGCTACACCATAATTTAAAATATCAAGCTTGGATTTAAATCCTAATTTTTTTTCAACCTCAAGTTCAACTGGAAGACCATGCGTATCCCAACCGGCGCGCCTTGGAACAAAATAGCCTTGCATGGTTTTAAATCTTAAAATGATGTCTTTAAAAGAACGCGCTAAAACATGATGAATTCCTGGCCTTCCATTTGCGGTTGGCGGACCCTCATAAAAAACAAACTTAGGCTTATTTTTTCTCGAATTTAATGTCTTTAAAAAGATATTATTTGTTTTCCAAAAATTTAAAACTTTTTCTTCTAATTTTGGTAAATTAAAATTTTCCTCAAAAAATTTTATCATTTTCGCCATATTATAAATTAAGCAAATTTTAATAAAAAATCAATAATAAAATTATCCAAAAAGAAATTATTTAAAAAAATTTATTTTTTAATATTTTGTTTAGTTTTCATTACTTCTGCGCTAATTCTTTTTTTAACTTCTTGCCAACTAACTTTTTTAATCATTTTAGGCATTGGTTCTTTTTCTGCATCTTTAAAATAAACCAAACTTTTTAAAATATGAATTTTATTATATTTTACTTTTTTGAACTTTTTTTCAAAAATATTTAAAAGATAATCAAGGTTATATTTTTCTAAAAGAAAATAAATATCGATAAAATCTTTTTTGCTTCCTCTTCCGCTAATAGCACTTATTTTCATAGCGGAAATATCTCTTTCATCTGCTAATTTTACTCCATTAATTTTTTTTGGTTTAAAAATTAAGGGATAAGGATAGTAAAAAAAACTCAATCTTGTATTATTAAAATTTAAAATCAGTGTATTTTCGTCTTCAACAATTATTTTAACTTTGCCAAGTTTTAAAATTTCTTCTTTAACTTTTTTTATTATATTTTTCTTTGAAGTAAATAAGTCTAAATCAAAAGATGCACGATGGTTTAACAAAAAAGCCAATGCAGTACCACCTGCTAAATAAAAATTTTTTAAAATAGGAAGTTTATAAATTTTATTTAAAGTTTTTATTATATTTTGGTCTGTTTGTATTTTTTTCATTTTTACTTATTAAAATATAATTTCCAAAAATTTAAAGATTTTTTATCTAATTTTCTTTTAACCTTTAAAAATATTTCTTTTATTTTTTCTTCGCCATAAAAATTTAATGCCCATCTTAAATCATCAATGTCTCCAAATTGCAAAATTCTTTGAATGATAAATTCCGCATTTTTATAAGGATCAATTTTAGACACATCCCAAAAAAGATATTTTTTCTTTGTTAAGTTTTTTAAATGCATTTATTAAAATTATAACAAAAATTTTTCAAGAATAAAAATTAATTTTCAAATATTAAAGCTCTAACTTCGTTTAAATTATTAACCTCCAAAAAACCTGTTGAAACATTAAAATAATGTTCTTTTCCGTTATTATCAATAATTTTTAAAATGCTTTTTAAAATATCAGTAATTAAGGGCCTGTGATGATCTAAAACCGTAATTTCGCCCAACGATGTTTTTGCGGTTAAAGATTTGGCTTCGCCTTCATATAAAATTTTTTCCAAAGAATAAATAAAAACGCGCATTTTACATTAAAACTTCTTCAATTTTGCCTTTTAAATAAAAGTTTTCCTCTGGTAAATCGTCGTATCTTCCTTCTAAAATTTGAGCAAAACCCTCAATTGTGTCTTCAAGTTTAACGTATTTGCCTTCTCTGCCAGTAAATGTTTCAGCAACTGAAAATGGCTGAGACAAAAATCTTTGAATTTTTCTTGCACGATTTACTGTTTTTTTATCTTCATCTGATAATTCTTCCATCCCTAAAATAGCAATAATATCTTGAAGTTCTTTGTATCTTTGCAAAGTTCTTTGAACTTCGCGCGCAACTTCATAATGTTTTTTGCCAACAATTTTAGGAGTTAAAGCTGTAGAAGTTGAAGCTAATGGGTCAACTGCTGGATAAATTCCAATTTCAGTTAAAGCGCGGGACAAAACAATTGTTGAATCTAAATGACTAAATGTTGTTGCGGGAGCAGGGTCAGTGATATCATCAGCTGGAACATAAACCGCTTGCACCGAAGTAATGGATCCATTTTTAGTTGAAGTAATTCTTTCTTGAAGCTCTGCCATTTCCGAAGCTAATGTTGGCTGATAACCAACAGCTGATGGAATTCTTCCTAAAAGAGTTGAAACTTCTGAACCTGCTTGCGAAAAACGGAAAATGTTATCAATAAAAAGCAAAACATTTTTTCTTTCTACGTCACGAAAATACTCAGCCATTGTTAAAGCGCTTAAAGCGACACGTGCTCTTGCTCCAGGAACCTCATTCATTTGTCCAAAAACTAAAGCTGTTTTTTTAATAACTCCAGATTCGATCATTTCTTTGTATAAATCATTTCCTTCGCGCGTTCGCTCTCCAACTCCAGCAAAAATAGAAACTCCTCCTTCTTCGCTAACATTATGAATTAATTCCATCAAAAGAACAGTTTTACCAACTCCTGCTCCACCAAAAAGACCAACTTTTCCTCCTTTAATAATTGGAGTAATTAAATCAATAACTTTAATTCCTGTTTCAAAAATTTCAACCTTTGTTGATTGTTCAACTAAGGCTGGCGGTTTTCTATGAATTTCCCAAAATTTTTTAAATTGCGTTTTAGAAGGATTTAAAACATTTCCAACAACATCAAAAATATTACCCAAAACTTCAGGGCCAACAGGAACTTGAATCATTTTCCCTGTATTAATAACTTCTGTTCCGCGTCTTAAGCCATCAGTTGATTGCATTGCAATTGTTCTCACTTTTCCAGGCTCTAAATGTTTAACTACTTCCAAAAATATTTTTTCATTACCTTTTTCTACGATTAAAGCGGTATAAATTGGCGGAAGAGATTCATTTTCCGGAAATTCTACATCAACCACTGGACCAATAATTTGAATAATTTTACCTTTTGACATTTTTATATTTTTATCATTTAGACCTTTAAGTATTTAAAGCTTCTGCACCGCTTGTAATTTCTGTTAATTCTTTTGTAATGGAATCTTGCCTAGCTTTGTTATAAAAAAGAGTTAGTTCAAAAGACAATTTTTCCGCGTTATCTCCTGCATTTTTCATTGCCAATCTTCTGGCAGAATGTTCTGACGCATTGGCTTCTAAGATTAAATGATATATTTGAATTAAAATTAAATGCTTTCCTAATTTATCTAAAAGAATTTCAGGGCTTGGCTCAATTAAATAATCTAAAGCTTTAAGATTTTTAAAAGCAAGAAGTTGTTTTTCTTTTTTATATTCGGAAAATTTTCCTGTTTCAGGAACAATTTCTTCTAATGTTTTTAAAATAGAATTAAAATCTACGGGTAAAATTTCTTGAATTAAAGGTTCTTGAACTAAAGCACTTCTAAAATGCATTGAGATAAACAAAACTCTATCCCATTCTTTGTTTAAAAATCCGTTAATTAATAATTCGGCTAATGGTTTTATTTGTTCTATTTTGGTGTAATCACCGTATTTTAAAAATATTTTGTAAGGGTTAAATTTTAAAAGATAATCACCCGCTTTTTTGCCAACCGCTATAAAAATTTTATTTTCAACTCCTTCTTTTTTTATAAAAGTGTCAAATTTTCTTAAAACATTATTATTAAAAGCTCCTGCAAGTCCTTTATCTGATGTTACAACTACAACTGCTGTTTTTTTAATTTCTCTTTTAGTTAAAATTTCAGGCAAAACAACTCCTTCTAATTTTGATAAAGAACCTAATAAATCTAAAGCCAAAAAAGAATATGGTCTTGATGATAAAGCTACTTCTTCTGCGCGTCGCATTTTTGTAGCAGAAACAAGCTCCATTGCCTTTGTAATCTGGCCAATGTTTTTTACACTTTTAATACGTTGTTTTATTTTTTGTTTTGATTCCATTTTAATTTAAATTTTCAAAAAAATGACCTAGGGCTTCTTTTAATTTAGCTTCGTTTTCAGGTGTTAATTCGTTTGTTTTTCTAATATTTTCTAAAATATCATTATGAAACTTTGAAATATAATCCAAAAGATTTTTTTCTGTTTCTTTTATTTTATTAAGCTCAACTTTTTCAAAATAATTATTTAATCCTGCATAAAAAATAATTACTTGTTTTTCAAAAGGCATTGGAGACAAATCATCTTGTTTTAAAATTTCAACCATTTTTTGACCGCGTTCAATTTTTTGACGTGTTGCCTCATCAACATCAGAAGCAAATTGCACAAAAGCTTGAAGTTCTCTAAATTGCGCCAAAGTATAACGAAGTCCGCCAACAATGCGTTTCATAGCTTTGGTTTGAGCGGATCCTCCAACGCGCGAAACAGATAATCCAACATTAATTGCAGGCCTTATGCCTTGATAAAATAAATCAGATTCCAAATAAATTTGTCCGTCAGTGATTGAAATAACATTTGTTGGAATATAAGCGGTAACATCTCCAAGTTGTGTTTCAATAATAGGCAAAGCTGTTAAGGAGCCTCCACCTTTTTCTTTTGATAATTTTGCGGAACGTTCCAATAATCTTGAATGTAAATAAAAAATATCTCCGGGATAAGCTTCGCGTCCTGGCGGTCTTCTTAAAAGCAAAGAAATTTCACGGTATGAAACAGCATGTTTTGATAAATCATCATAAATAACTAAAGCATCATCTCCTTTGTCTCTAAAATATTCTCCAATAGCGCATCCTGCAAAAGGAGCAAGATAAAGTCTTGCCGCGGGATCGCCTGCGCTTGCAACCACAACAACAGTATATTTTAACGCGCCATAATCTTCTAAGGTTTGAATTATTTTTGCTATTTTTGATTCTTTTTGCCCAATGGCAACATAAATACATTTAACTGGTTTACGTGTTTGGGTATCAAATTGTTGATTAATAATTGTATCAATTGCAATTGCTGTTTTTCCTGTTTGTCTATCTCCAATAATTAATTCTCTTTGTCCGCGTCCAATAGGAATCATGGCGTCAATGGCTTTAATTCCGGTATGAAGCGGTGTATTTACTGGCTCACGGTCCAAAACTCCAGGCGCTTTGTTTTCCAAAAAATATCTTTGAGGTTTAGAATTAGAATTAAAAATTGGTCCCTTGCCATCTAAAGGATTTCCCAATGGATCAATCACTCTCCCCAAAAGTTCATCTCCAACTTCAATTGAAAGAATTTGTTTTGTGCCTTTTACTTTATCTCCAGTTTTAATATCAGTAAAATCATCAATAACCAAAGCGCCAATGGTATCTTCTTCTAAGTTTAAAGCTAAAGCTCTTCTTTTGCCTTTTTCTGTTTCAATTTCTAAAATTTCCTGGCTTAATGCACCGTAAAGTCCTGAAATTTTACAAATACCATCAGCAACATCAATAACTTCTCCAAATTCTTCCATTTGGACATCGGGTTTTATTCCCTCAATTTCCTTTTTTAATTTTTGAATAATATCAAATGACATATTAGTTTAATAATTCTAATCGCTTTTTAAAACTAAAGTCTAATTCTTTTTCGTCATTAATTACAATTCTTATTCCAGCTAAAATATTAGGATTAATTTTTTCTTCAATTATATCTTTTTCACTAAAAAATTTTTGAAAAAGATTTTTTAAATTATTTTGAGGTCGGGCAGTTTCTAAAATTATTTTTTGCCTGCCCTCTTTTTTATAAATTATTTTTGAAGCAAAATCAATAATTTTTTTAAGCTGGCGGGTGTCTTTGTTTTTTTGAATTAAAGCCAAAAAATTTTTTATTATTTTTTCTTTTTGAGCCAAATCTTGTGCTTCATCCAAAGCAGAAACTAAAGCTCTTGCATAAATTTTATAATTATACTTCATTTTTTTGTTTTTTTAACGACTCTACCGCTTCAGAAATTAAAACCTCATCAATAGCTTCGGGTTTTAATTTTAATAATTGGAGCATTGAAGTTTTAAGCAAATTTTTAAGATTTTGGTAAGCTAAGTTTTCTGCTTCTTTAATTTTATTTTGAGAAATAATTTCAGCTTGAGCCAAAATTTCACTTTCTTTTTCTTTAGCTTTTAAAAGCATTTGCTCTTCGTTCGCGCGTGCTTTTTTTTCTAATTCCAAAAATAATTCTTTAGCTTCTTTTTCAGCTTCTTTAATTTTTTCCAGTTTAAGATTTTCGATTTCTTTTAATCTTTTTTCAGCTTCTTCTGATTTTATAATTCCTTCTTCAATTTTTTTCTTTCTTTCTTTTAAAACCTTAAGTATTTCATCATAAACAAAAACGCGCAAAATAATTAAAACAACCAAAAAATTAAAAGTTTGAGCAAGCAATAATTTCCAATCAATACCTAAAGCTTCAATTAATTCTTTCATGTTTTTAAATTAATTTATTTTAAATTAAATTTATCCAACGAATTTAATAATTAATGCAGTAACTAAGGCGTAAATAGCAATAGCTTCGGCAAAAGCAATTGCCAAAATCATTGCGGTTTGGATTTTTGGAGCGGCCTCGGGGTTGCGACCAATTGCATCTGAAGCCTTAGATCCAATCCAACCAATAGCAATAGCGGGAGCAATAGTTCCAATAATAATTGTTCCCATTGTCGCTAAAATTCTTATTGCTTCTGTTTCCATAATTTTATTTTTTTTAATATTACGACCTTTTAATATTTTTAATGTTCTTCTTTAACTGCAATTGAAATAAACACAAGCGTAAGCATTGCAAAAACAAATGCTTGAATAAAACCAACAAAAATTTCTAAAAACAAAAATGGTAAAGGAATAAAATAAGGAACTAAAAATCCAACAATTGTTAAAAGGACTTCTCCTGCAAAAATGTTTCCAAACAATCTGAATGAAAACGATATCATTTTAGCAATTTCTGAAATTAATTCAAGTATTCCGACAAAAAATTTAATTGGATTTTGAAAATTTATAAATTTTTTTGCATATTTTAAAAATCCTAAAGTTATAATTCCGGACAAATTAACAAAAATAACTGCTAAAATTGCTAAACCTAAAGTAAAATTTAAATCACTTGAAGGCGATCGCAAAAGCGGTGCGCTTTCATGAGGCAATTTTAAAATAATTGAACCAACTCCAGGCAAAAGCCCAAGCCAATTAGAAACTAAAATAAATAAAAAAACAGTAAAAACAAATGGCAAATATTTTTCAGCCAAAGCCCGAGATCCTAAAATTCCTTCCATTAAATTCAAAGCACCTTCAATAAGATATTCAAATAAATTTTGAATTCCTGAAGGAATTAAAAAAATTTTTTTTCTAAAAACAAAAGCAAATGTTCCTAAAATAAACAAAACCAAAAAACTAACAACCAAAGTGTTAGTAAAATTAAAATTCCCGAAATGAAAAATTTCTTCTGCTTTTAAAGAAATATGTATTCCCTTGTTTTCCATAAAAATTTAATAGAGCATTATAACAAAATTAAAAGAAAAAAGTCAAAATGGATA
>Ga0272449_1005297_pt1 | contig 10135 bp, 10 predicted proteins | sample YNPCB0241_FD_198679 | JGI IMG/M metagenome (GOLD analysis project Ga0272449, IMG submission 198679) | Hot spring sediment microbial communities from Yellowstone National Park, WY, United States - YNP-CB-024-1 | ecosystem: Environmental > Aquatic > Thermal springs > Hot (42-90C) > Sediment...
TTGAGCTCGTCCCTAGCCTTCTGCAACCTAACAGAGAGGTCGGCAAGTTGTCTTCGCAACATTTCATTCTCGTGACCTATCCTTATTATCTGATTGCGAGCTTCAGAAGACTGAATATAAATGTAGACAGTCGCAACGAGAAAGGCAAAGAATAGGACAACAAAAGAGGACTGCCAAAGTGACAATAGGAGCATTAGAAGCGTACAAAAAGCTACGAATGGCAAGTAATAGTTCATCTTGTCAAATTTCTCAGAGTAATACACAATCAAGGCATCATTGTTGCGAATCCTGTTCTCAGTCTCGCGAACCTTGTTTGCAAGGTCATTAACATGGCTCCTTAGAGCTCTATATTTTTGTAGCTCTTTTGAGACGCTTTCGCGGACAGTTTGGAAAAATGCCTCTGCAACTTCACCATATTCACTTGTAGAAGCTGAAGGAAGAATGAGTGTTCGTTGGGAGCTCATATTTATTGATTATCAAAAACAACTTAAATATTTTTCTTCATAACTCAACAAGAACGTGCAAATTAAAAAATCTTAAAGTTTAAAACAAGTTATTTTGAAGCAAGGGCTCTTTGTAGCTCGCTTCGAATAATTTCGCGTAGCCTTGCCTCGTCAACAGGCTGGGCTGTAGCCTTTGAAACCTCTGCAACAATTCTAGCTATTCTCCTTATATCTTCGTCGGAAAGGCTTTTCGCTTTTCCAGGGGTAAAACCTCTCATTGCTTCAGCAACGGCTGCATAGATGCCACCTTTAGCGGTCTCGGTAAAAAGTTTTACAACAATTTTTCCAATTAATTGTTCAAGGACGTCTGACACTCTTTCAGCCTCATTAAAAATTTATTTATAGAAATATAAAAATTTTTCGCTATGATGAATACCTTTGTTTTAGCTGAGCTATAAGTTGTTTAGACCTATTATATCTTTCTGGGGGCATTTTTCCCTGCAGGTAAAGCTCGTCCACCTTTCTTTCAAGAGCCAATATTTGCTCATAGGTGAGCCGTTTTTCTTTCTCTTTTTCCTCAAAAAACTTTTGGATCTGGTCGTACACGATTTTGCCAGCAGCGTAGCTGACAAGCAAACCCGCTCCAGCTGTAACTATGTCTGTTGGGGTTGTTTTTGGCTTGCGTAGATCTGAGATGATTAAGTAAAGGCCTATCAGAAACATTATTAGCCCTATCGCTGGGAAAGGTCCAGCTAGACCTGTTAGAAACCAGCTCCAGACCCCCGAGCCTAGACCTAGTACAGCCAAAATAATGCCTATTATGCCTGTTAAGCCCATTTCATTCCCCCTCATCGAAGGGGAACAACAGATATTCTCTGTTTCCTAAGCCTCAGGTCGCCTAGTTTAGCTTCGATCTCAGAGAGTTTCTTTCTATACTCTTCTTCCTGTATTTCTCCCTTGACCCATCGCTCCTCAAGCATCCTCTTTAATCTTTCGTAGTGCTGAATCTCGTCTTCCAGCCTTCGGATCTCATCCTCGTAGGGAGTCATAGCAGGCGCTTGTGTGGGATAGAGAGGCTGTTGTGGAACCTGCATTACCTGCTGGGGAGGAATTGTTTGCGGGGGTATCATCTGAGGTGTTCTCATTTTTGATAACTCTTCCTGAATGATTCTTCTTATGAGCTCTTCCTGGCTAGGGGTTTGCTGTGTACCGACGCTTTGGGTTATTTCTCGGGTTAACTCTTCTACGATCTCTCGTTCACTCTTGCCGCTTCTGAACATCGAGGGTAGTTTGTTTTGCATGAAGCCGGCAACTGTTGCATAGACGGCGCCTCTAGCAGCCTCCTTTCCAAGCCAGAAAACAATTTTGCCCGTCAAGGCTTCAGCCATTTTTTCCCATTCTTTTATTTTCTCATCAACATCTGACATGATTTTCAATTTATTCTTTGAAAAAGATACTTATAAAGTTTTCTATTTTTTACAAAGTTTTTTAAAGAATAACCGTGACACTTTATTTGATGTTTAAAGATTTATCCCATTAATCCTTTGACAGCCAAGATAAACTGTTCCCTAGAGATTTGTCCAGACTTATACAAGTCCACAAGCAAGCCTAATGCCTTTTGGCCGAGATCGACTTTCACCCCTAAAAAGTCAGAGACAGCCATTCCAAGTATACCAAGCCCCACGAACGCCTGCAAAGTCTCTGCTACAACAGCCGCATAGGCCTCAATTGCCTCTTTTTTCTTTACTTCAAAAAACTTTCTAAGACCGTCTATAGACGAAGAAGCGGGAACACTATACCTGTATTTCCCCAGGCTATCCAAGGCGGCAGGCAAATCCATAAAGCCCCACCCTTGCTCATACCTACCGGCATTTAGCTTCTTAGCTGAATACACAAGCGCCCCTACCGCCAAGCTATATCGATGTCTTTTCTCTACATCTCTCTCGTTAAGGGCCTCCACTAAAAGCGCTAGCCCTCCAGAAACATGCGGGGCTGCCATGCTTGTACCCATCATAGCTGCATGCAGATCATCAACTTTGTAAACACCATCTTCAGAGGGTAGGTAAGATGGAAAAGCTGAAATTACACATTCCTTCTTGTTTATTTTTGAACAGTATCCTCCAGGTGCCGTAATTGTAGGTTTCAGTTCTCCAAGAAACTTCTCTATTCTCTCAGACCCCCTAGAGCTATAATTCGTTATATTCAATTCCTTGTCAGAAGCCGCTACAGCTACGACTCCTGGCGCAATTGCCGGAAATTTTATTGTTTCGTATCCCAGTTCGCCCTCATTCCCGGCAGCCGCAACGAAGATCACACCTTGCCGCATCTGGTCGAGCATCCAGCTCGATAGTTTGAGAACGACCTCAGAATACTGTTCAGGATCCTCTATACCAAGACTCATATTCAGAATGTCCGCTCCGCATTCTTTAACAGCCCACATCATACCAGCCATGAGGTCATCGAGAAATCTTTCTTTATCCTGCCCTCCAATTACCTTTGCGTTTATAAGTGAGGCGCCTGGCGCCACACCTCTATATTCGTTCCCGTTTCCCGCGATAATTCCTGCAACATGCGTCCCGTGGCCAACGAAGTCGTTCACATCTTGCCCTTTGACGAAAGATTTAGAGGCGATAACTCTCCCCTTTAGTTCTGGGTGATCCTCCCAAATACCCGTATCTAGAACGGCTACTTTTACTCCCTTGCCGGTATATCCTTCACTCCATAGGGGCTCTGCACCAACAAGTGGGATGGTATCCGTAAGTAAGAGCTTCAACTTGGGGACAGGCTCAACAAATGATACTAGATGTGCAAGTGCCTCCTTAAGTAGGTCGAGGAAATCTTTGGGCTTTACCAAAGCTGAGAAGAGCCCCAGTTCGGGAAAAATACGTAAAGGAGTTACCTCTGCTTTCTCTACGGCGGAAGATTTAAAGCCGACCGCTTCGAGGAAGTCTCCCAGCTTTTTTTCAGGCATTTCGAATGAAAAATCTTTTTGGGGAAGCTCCTTAACGTGAATAAAAGTCCTTGCCCGGGGCTCGGAAATTTGGGAAAGAAAAAGAGGGTTAACTTTCTCAGCGAAGCTCATAAGGTTCACTTATATTTTCCTTACAAATATAAATTTTTTTCTATGTAACTTCTTGGAAAATATTTATTTAGGAGAGTCGCCATTTATCTATCGTTATGAGTGCTACAACTTTATCGGCATCGTTTGCTATTGGATTCTTGATTGGCAGGAAAGTTAAGGCTGAGAGGGAGCCTGTGAGGCCGAAGATAATCTACTTTCCTCTTTCAAACCTGGGACAGCGGCAGTCGTCATCTATGGAGCTCTACCAAGAATTGGTCAAGTACAATTTGCCCCCTGATATAGTGGAAAAAATCATTGAGAAGTCTGAGGAAGTTGGTCAGAGGCTTCGTGAACTCGAAGAGACTGAAGCCATGATTCTAAAGGCTACGAAGGCTATTAATGAGAATAAGATCTCTCCCTCAACCTACCACGTGATAATTAATCGCTACCTGCATAGGTACCTTGAGAAAAAGAGAGAACTGGAGGAGGCAGAAGAGGGGCTTAGAAGCTTGCTTCGAAGTTATAGGGCACCGAGCATGCTCCAGCCACAGCCCTAGACTCTATATTTTCTTTTGTAGCTCTTCTAGCTTTTTGCGGTAGAATTCCTCCGGTAATTTTCCGTCCAAGAGCTCTCGATCTAGCCTATAAACCTCCTCAGAGGGAGGCAAAGGCGTACGGGGGACAGACAGCTCAGATACAAGGTCTACTAGTATTTTTTCGTTTCGGTTGTAAAAAATTTCCCCCGTCTTTAAGTCTACCAAAACATATAGAATTCTCCCAGAGACGCTCCTTGCTGTTTCAATAGATGCTGGAGACCATCCTGTTGGAGAAGCCAAGATATAGATTACTTTCTCTTTTGGTTTTATATCCTTCAGGCCGAGACTTTCAAGTGCCTCTTCTAGTGTCAAGACAGTTGAGTCGCGGCCCTCGAGACCAAGCTTTTTTAGCCTAGCTACTCCTCCAGCGTATATCTTTAATAAGGTCTTTCCAAGTAACCCAGGTTCTTTATATTCGTACTCAAGGCAAAAGTTGCCCGGCAGATCCCCTAGCTTTTTCACGTCTATTTTAAGTTCTTTAGCAAGCTCTTTTAAAGAGTCTTCTGGTGACAATACCTGATGCATCTCGACTCGGGAATCAGGAGCAAATGGTGGTCTCCAGTTTTCGAGCTTGCTCTGTATCCGAACTCTAAAGTCTCCCAGTAGGCTTTTCGCCCCTGCAGTTGTAACTGTGCGGATGACTTCTTCGAGCGAAGCTTTCCTTATCAAAATGTAATCGCCGAGATCCTCCTCAACTACACTTGTTCTATCCGAGAATATAACCGTAACGTCGTCTTTTGAAGCATGGGGGACGCCCTCGACGTAGACCGGTTTGGGATACTCTACCCGTTCTTTAAAGAAACTGCCCAAAACGTAGCCAGCAAGACCTGTTAAGAAGTGCTTGGATACTTGGTCAAGGACATCTTCCAGAGACGGGAGCTCCTTTTTTTCCTCCCTTCTGGGCTCCTCTTTCTTTTCTTCTTTCTCGATTCTTTCTTCTTTCTTCTTAATCTTTATTTCAACGGGCTTAAATTGAGCCTCAAATTTGTTGCCACGTATTAGGTCCCGATAGACCAAGCTGGGTGCTTGGAAGATCTTTGTCTCTTCTTCAAGTTTGCCAACGTATTCCCTAGATGTTTCCTCACCGGGTCTAAGTATAAGTGTAGTTTTGTCGCTGGGGTCGAAAGGATTTACAACGTCGACTTCAAGCTCAATCGAGCCTTTGTTCTTGATCTTGTAGGTAATGGTGAAGTCTTCTCCTAAGACAATTTCCTTTGGCATCTCTAGACTGGCCTCAAGTTCGACACGGTACTCTTTCACGTCAATCGTTAACTCTTCTTGTCTCGCTGAGGCCTGATCCTTAACTTTGACTGTGAGCTTCTTTTTTCCTTTGCCCTTTGGTCGCAGGAGTATTTCGAGACTCTTTGTCGACAAGAATGGAACCATGATGTTGTTTTGAATAGGATGCATAAGCTCGAATTCCCCGACAACTTCTATGCTTACATTAGTGTTATCAATGTTTGGATTTTTTAGAGTAACAGACACCCTTAGTTGTTCGTCGGTGTAGACCTCGCTTGGGCAATCTACATAAAATTCTAGGGGCTTCGGTTCCAGGAGGGCTTTAGCCTTGGCTAGTCTCTCTTCAAGTTTTTTCTCCAATTCCTCGGCCTCCCAGGGAAGCTGCTCCCGTATTTTCTCGAGGCATAAATCATTTAGAGCTTGTGGAAGCAACTCCTCAGAACACTGCTTGACTATCTTGGAGCCGTGTGCGCTTATCTTCCTTTTTAGCTCGCTGTCATCATCCAAGAAATCACACATCTTGTCAAGCTTTTCCCAGCATTTGCCTAATTCCACGAAGACAACCTCCTAATTTAATCTTAGCTTTAGAGGTAATAAAAATTTTTCCCAAATTCAGTATAATTATTTTTTAAGAAGTTTAACCCGTGGAACCCTCTCAATTTTCACAACTGAGTCGTCCCTTAGTAGCCTAAGGAGACCCCTTAATGTACACCTGGCCGAATACATTCTCAACTCGGGGAAGTCCCTATATATTTTTACGCCTTTATACACAGGTTGTTTGTCCGTATAGTGTACGAAAACCCTGACGCCAACCAAGTTTTTAAGAAATTCTTCTACCTTATCAGTTTCTATCCCTAGCTTCTTTGCAAAAAGCTCTTTTTCCACGGGCGTGAGAGATATTTTCAGCTCTTTGCTTGCCACATCTAAATCTTGTAGAGCGAGACTTTTAAACTTTTTTGATTGTGTTTGATAAACGGTAAAAAATAAATATTGTTCAAAATTAGTTAATGTTATGCCTAATGAATTTTTCCAGCAATGCAGTGAAATATGTAGGGACGTAGGAGAATACCTACTCGGTTACCAAAGGTTAACTTTTCCCTACTTCGTTTTACATGATCATGTTCACTCTAGGAATGTTTACAGAAATAATTTATCAATCATAAGTAACAGCGGTCTTTTTCAAAGTTTACCTCCACCCATAGATGCACTTATCAATTGTAGCTCCTACCTACACGACGTGGGAATGTCTCTCCCAATTAGCTTCATAAATGAACTACGGTTGACTGTGCATGAGATAAGCGATGACTCCCCCGAAGCCGGGAACAAAGTCAAGTCATGTCCAAGCTTTTTGAAGGACGGACATGTATATTTCCCTGAAAAATATAGTGAGAAATATACTATTAGTCTGCCAAAGGAGGTGGCTGACTTAATAAGGACCATTCATCCCTGGCTAAGTTCAAAATATACAACAGCTACATTTGGTTTTAGAAAAATCCTTTCAGAGGAAGTCCCCGAGAAATCTAGCGCTAAAGAAGCGTTCCTCAGAGCACTCTCTACGATTATAAAGTATCATAGCTCCAAGATAGATTTAAAAACGCGTCCCAGAGAGGAAAAAATTCTTGATTACAGGATTGATGTGGTCCAGCTAGCAGCTATTCTCAGACTCGCAGACGCACTTGACATTTCAAAAAAGAGGACCAAGCATGCTTTTGATGCTTGGAAAGGGCTATTCTCTGACAAACCATCCCAGTTAAAACACTGGTTTTTCAAGTGGAGCATAGACAAGGTAGAGGTAAAACGGGGCGAAATATCCATCAGCATAACTCCAAGTGAAGACAAGTACGAAGAAATAGGCAAGATCATCGGAGTAGCCTTATTCGAGCTCGGAGACAACGTGGCAAAAGACTACAACGCATACCTAGAGATAGTCAACCGTCCATTTCAATTCAACATAGTTTTACCAACTTCCCAAAAGGTAGCCGTAGACCTCAGCGAGCTTAAACAATGCTACAAAACTGTAACAGACACGTCACTCTACAGATCCATAATTTCCCAGATTCCTTCCACCGAAGCAGAAGTTTTGTCGTTAGTCCGTGACCTTGAAGAAAGATTCAACAAAGAAGCAATATCGCTAACCGAAGAGAATTGCAAAGGAAACAAAACTACCAGACCTGACAGCCTAGACCTATTATCACAAAGTCTCTACATGAAGAGGGGATACTCTGTTATAATTGAAAAACTCAAAGGGATAAAATGTGTAAAGTATTTGCTTCAACAATTTAAATATGACCAATGACTTGATACTAATTGATAACGAAAGGAAAAATGTATTAATAATGTGTATAAATGATCTACAGTTTCATTTTGTTGCTAAAGATTTTTTAGAACAATAGGCAAAAAACTAGAAAATTTTAGTTGAAGCCTGTGAACCTACATCGCCTCCAGGCTTCTTTTTGGGTGGTTTTTAACAATTAGACTTAAGATAAAGTTTTAAAGAAATAGATTAATTTAATTTTATCATAATACTTACGTTACTGCGTGAGATGCTCGTCTTCTAAAATTTCTTCACTAAAAATGCAAGAGGAAAAAATAAATATCTCTTCAAAGGTTATGTTTCATGGTAAAAACATGTTTCAATGTGACCCCACATTTAAATTAGTTTTGCAGGGTATAAGTAACAGGCTACAACTTCTTCAATTAAGACTTAAATTACCTGTCATGAGCTGTAGCGTGCTACTTGGTGATTTTGAGTATATCTGCAACGCCATGAAGCCTTATCAGAAGACATTGCAAAACATTAATCCCAGAGCATACGAGGAATTGGCAAGTATATTTATAGTATATGAAAAAGTTAGACAATCCTGCAAAAGACCTGAAAATACTGTTCCGGGAGAATCTCCATTGCTTCAGGAAATAGAAAATTCTATGAAACTATGGCAAACTGCTACTGAGAGACTTATTTACTCTTGCGATTCCGCAGATTATCCACGGTATGTTATTAATAATTGTAAATTATTTCTCCGAAACGCAAAATCTCTCGTTCAGACAGGTGACCTTTCCGCGATTTATCAGAATCTTTCCTTCTTGTGTGACAACCTTGGCAGGCTATCTGAATTCTATAAAGAGTTAGGATTCACTGACTCGAAAAAGGAGGTTGAGAACCTTATAGGGGAAATAGACCTTTTTGAAAGACAGTTAAAAAGCCAGAAAATAAACCTTGAGAGACTTTCTGGTCAAATAGATATATGGTTTAGTAAGCTCGATTCCCTTGTTATGGTTACTCCAGTAACCCCACCACATACAGATGAACAGCCAAAAATTATAGGAGAGAGAACAAAAGAAGCTGAAGAAATTATTATACCAGCTCTAAAAATAGAGAGTGAAGCAAGGAGCTACATGATTGACCTGGAAAAGTTATCCAAGATGTCTATACTCCTAGGTCGTTATGACCCTGGCGGCCTGGATGAGGACATTGGCGCCATTTCAGACGCTTTGAAAGTCCAAGAATACTATACCGAGCCTGGAAAAATCCTTTACATCTTTACAAATCTTCAGTGTCGGTGGTTTTGTCCTAGGGGAGATACGGACTGCACACATCGATACCACGTTTTGCTTTCATATGATTCTCATAGGAACACGCTACGAATCTCGCACTTCAAGGGATACATAAGAGAAAGAGGTCGTCTCGTAGAATACCAGGCAACCCTCCCTGTACGATATGCTTATGAAATCAAGGAATCGCCTAGGCTCTTATCTGGGGAAATAGAGATTAAGCCCGGGCAGACAGTCTACCTCTGGATTAGCGGTGTCAGAGACATACGTCAAAATAAACCCTCTCCCGTTGCTATAAGCTTAACTAGCCAATTTGACAAAAGTCAAAGTCTGCGGCATACTATAGCTTAGGATAGCCACTGAAATAACGGAATACGGCTTCATCAGCTAGATGAACCATCAATTTCCTATATACTTGGGTTTTGCTTTGTCTCGCTAATTATTTCCTTTCGTTTTGTTTTTGTTTTGCGAAGTATGGATTGCATAGCAAGGTAGTAGGCTAGTAGCACAAGAACAAGTAGTAGAATTTCTGAATAGTCTGTTCTCCACCTTGCAATTATTCTCATGGGTGACTTAACTGTCAGGGTAGTAGTGGGAGAATCATTGTATGGATTACCATTTACTTCCCAGTAGTCAAAAACATCCTTTAGCAAGAATCCAATAGCAATGGGACTTACTGTTATGTTAACTTTGTCCCCATATTCGTACCACCCGGTTCCACTAGCGTTTCCCTTTTCGCTTGTGACATTTACATAATAGAGAACTTTATAATGTGCAACAAATTTTTTAGATTCAACTGCTTTGTCAATACTGGGATTTAGGTTCCAATGATCAAAAATATACTTTTCATAATTTTTTGTGACATTCTCAGCCACCACATTTACGCTATTCCCGTACTTGACGCATACTTTGCCAGAACCCTTAACTGGAACACCATTAACACGTATTATGCACTCGTCACATGGCTTATTAAAGCCTAGGAGGGTTGTATTGATTGTGATGCAAGGATTAACCGTGATTTTTATTGTTTTCTTTGTGATGTCTAATCTTCCTTTATCATCCTGGTAAGAGGCATTAATAGTTAAATCATGCACGCCAGGTTCCAAGCCGAAAATGATAACATTTATAGTTATCTCTGTACCTTGTTTAAGCTGTTCGATAGAGGACGGATTAACTTGAGCTAGAGCCGGTTTAGAGACATGGATGATTATATTTTCAGCATTCCGGTTTCCATTGTTTCTAAT